>OCZU010000102.1_pt1 | contig 62438 bp, 52 predicted proteins | sample 1539001 | NCBI WGS metagenome assembly OCZU01 (sample SAMEA3539306, study PRJEB22396) | soil metagenome | biome: tundra; feature: field; material: soil | place: USA | collected 2010-05 | depth 0.15 m | reverse complement strand
ACATAGCAACAATCGGCGAATTGATCGCGCCTGGAAGCGTTCTCACGCGGTCTCTAAAGCCCGCGACTTTAATTGCTCTAGGCGACTTCGCTCAGGGCAGGCTCCTGAGGCCGTGCCCGGATAAGAATCCTCAGTTTTTTCGAAGCCTGTCAAGCCTAGCTACTAAGAAGCCGGTGAAGCCTTAGCTTCTAGTTTGACGCTATTGATGATCGTGATAGTGGAGGGCTTCCCAGAAGCCGATCCAGATGTCGAGCAAACCCAGGCCGCTGCACAGGCCACGAAAAAAACCTGTAGAGATCAAAGTACGAAGCCAGGGGAAGGAAAGCAGAAGATAGTTGTCGGTCCACTCAGGGGTCCACGGCAGAATCAGGAGTAGGACGCCGGCGACGGCGCTAATCAACACGAAAAGAAAGACGGAGGTGCGATGCAGCCAGAGTTGTAAGGCGGTCTGGGAGTGGGGCGCGGAGGGCGGCGGGTTGAGGAGCCAAGCGCCGTTGTCGGTGGGCGCGGGGGTGGGCTGGGCAGGCGCGGCTGGTCCGTTGTCGACGGGCAATTTGGGATCAGGGGTCACTGAGCGCTCCGTGCGGACTCGGCGCCTGCTTGCGGCGGCGATGCCGGCCGCGCAGGCAAGAACCAAGGTCCCTCGCGTCGCTCGGGATGACAATTGGGGAATTTTTCAGGGATAAAACCCATCGGGCTATTCTACGACTTCAGGGGCTTGATGCGCTCGGCGACATCGCGGTAGTCGATGTTGCGGCCGTAAACTTCCATGAAGTGTTTGAGCGCGGAGGGTTTGTCGCCAGAGAGCTCGTAGGCGGCGGCGAGTTCATAGTGCAGAGCGGTGCGGGTTTCTTCGTCAATGCCGGGGGCGTCAAGAGCTTTTTGGTACCAGCGAATCGCGGCTTCGGGTACGCCTTTATCAAGGAAGCATTGCGCCAGCCAGGTGTAAGTCTGCATGACCTGCGGGAAAGGATGTCCGCGGTCGACGGCCTGGCAGGTCTTCTGCAGCTCTCCGATGGCTTCGTCGAGCAGGCCCATCTCGCGGAAGGCAATGCCGAGGTTGTAGTGGGTTTCGGGATCCGATTCTTCGGCGGCGGAGCCGGATTCGAGATCCTGTTTGAGCTCGCCGAACATTTCCGCAAGATCGACGCCTGCGTCTTCACCGAAGGGGGAAGATTTGACGGCGGCCGGTGCGCTGGGAATGATTGGGGAAATTTGCGGCGCGGGCGCGGCGGGTGCCGTTGCCGACTGTTGTGGTGCCGGGGCTGAGGCTTGCGACGAGAGTGTGGGAGAACCGGCGGACGCTGCAGCGGCTGCGGCGCTGGCGGCTACGGGAATGCTGACCGGCGAAGCGGGCGCTGGGGTGGGCGCGGGCCGCTGCTGCGCGGGGGCGGCTGCGACGGGCGGCTTAGTTTCCAGGACCGGCTGAGGCTGAGGCGCAGGCTCGGGTTCGGCAACGGGAGCATCCTTGAGGAAGTCTTCACCCAGGGAGGCTTCGAGATCGGCTACGAACTCGCCGATGACCTCAGTTTGGGGAACGCCGAAAGAGGTGGGTCTGGCATTGCCCACAGGCTCAAGTTCAGGCTTGACGTCGTGCTGTGGTTGCGAGGCTGCTTCTGAAGCCTGCTCGACAGCAGGTACGGCTTCATGCGAGACCGCTCTAGGAAGGAAATTCTCGCCCAGGGAAGACTCGAGATCGGAGACGAATTCCTGAAGTACGCCCGGCGCGGTTTCGAGCGGAGGCTCGACCGCGGCGGCTGCGGAGGAAGGCTCGGCGTGGGGCACAGGTGGAGCTTCCACGTGCGCGGCTTCCACCTGAGCGACCGGGGCAGGCAGTTCCGTAGAAACTTCTTCCACCACGACCGGGTCTTCGTGAGCAGCAGCAGGAATTTCGTCGACGGCGAATTCAGCGGAAGGGTCATTGCTGGTGAATTCGGAGACGGACTCGACGGCGGAAACTTCTTCCACAGCAGAGGTGGGCTGCGAGGCAGACTCGATTTCAGCGCGCAGGGCGTTCAACGTAGCTTCGTCAGTGGTGAGAGCCTGAAGCTTCTCGAACGCTGCCGTGGCCTGCTCGGGCATGCCGTGCTCGAGATAGAAACGGATCTCTTCGACGCTTTCGGCGGTCTTTTCCGGGTCGAGTTTTCTTTGGGGGGGCTTTGGTGTTTCTAGTTTTGAGGCAGGGATTTCATGGTCGGGCTCTGTATCGCTGATTTCGATTTCCGCGGCTTCGGCGGGAGGCTCTTCGGCCTCGACAGTAATGGCGTCGTCCCACTCGGAGGAAAGATCGATCTCGGCGGGAGCGGTGGGAGACTCGGCGACGGCTGGCGCCTCGTGGACTTGCTCTTGATCTTGATTTTGATCTTGATCGGCGTTTTCATCCGCGACGACGGCAAATTCAAGTTCTTCGGCGGGCTCGGTCGGAGCCGAAGGCCAAGGGGCTGAGGCTGCGGCCGCGATTGGAATCTCTTCTGAATCTGTCTCTGCCGGGGCAGAGGCCAGTTCGATGTTGGGGTCGGCGGAAGCGGAAGCTGCGGAGCGCTGTTCATAGCGATCGGCGAGTTCGCCGTAGCGCGTAGCTTCCTCGGGATATTCTGCTTCGGAGTAGACACTCTGCAATGTGCGGCAGCAGACCCCGGCTTCAGCGAAACGCCCGGCCCGGGTGTGTAAAGCGGCAAGGCGCTGGTTTAGGCGGAGATCGGAAGGCGCCTGAGGCAAAGCGGCCATCAGCGGGCCGAGAGCCTTGGCGGGCATGTTGTAAGAAATGAAAAGTTCGGCGTCGGTGAGAGCGGAGCGGACGGAGAGCGCCACGGCGTCGGAATAATGTTGGTGGACGGACGGAGCAGTGGCTTCCAATTCGTCGACGATGACGGCGGCCTCTTCCGCGGAAATCAATTTCTCGGCGGAAGGTCCACCAAGCTGGCTGACCACCTGCTGATAGTTGTTCATGTGCAGGGGATTGCCAGGCTCCATGGTGGCGAGCTTCTGGTAGAGATCGCGAGCGCGGGGAAGATCTCCGGATTGCACCGAAGCGTGAGCCAGGAGCTCGATGACTTCGGTGATGTGAGTGGACTCGCCGGCTTTCTGGAAGAGATCGAGAAGCTTCTCGAGTGAAGCGGGATTGTCGCGCACATGCCCGATGACGGAATGCAGGTTCTTTAAAACTCTGTCGGAATCTTCGGCGAGCAGACGGTCGGCATGCTGATCATAAACCTGGAGCGCATTCTCGTATTGGCCGGCTTGCATGAGCGCGTCCGCGAAAGTGGAAATGGCGGCCAGGTCGTTGTGGACGGTCAGGAGCTTACTGGCGAGAGTACCGGCGTCGGACAGACGGCCATTCTTCAGATAGGCCTTGAGCAGATCGCGAAGGCCTTGAGGATTGGAATCGAGATCGGAAACTTTTTGTAGAGCTTCGATGGCGGCTTCAGCGTCCCCGGCCTCGAGCAGATTGCGGCCTTGCATGAGCAGGGCGTAGCTGTTACCGGGGTCGAGCGTGAGCATGCGCTGCAGAACTTCTTCGGCGCCGCTCAGCGAGCCTTTGGAACGAAGGGTTTCGGCGGCGGCGGAGAAGATCTGCCAGGAGTCATTCTTCTTTCCCAGGCGGACGTAGACCTCCGCCAGGCGGACGCGCATGGTGGTATTTTCCGGATCCATTTCCAGAATTTTCTGGAAGATGCGGACGGCGTTATCGAGCTCGCCGGATTTGAGGAATTCTTCGGCTACTTGCAGATACTGGGCGCGGGCATCGTTGAAGAGTCCCTGCTGGGTGTAAAGTTCGGCCAGTTTCAGCACGCTCTCGAGCGAAGGCTTGAGCTTGCTGATCTTTTTATACATGGCGATGGCCTTGACCGTGAAACCCTGCGTGGCATAGGCATCGCCTACGGTCTTGAAACAGTCGGTGGCTTTGTCGGCCTCGCCGAGGCGGGAATAGAGGTCGCCGATCGTGTTGGTGACGGTGAGGTCCTTAGGATCGGCCTTGATGACCTTTTCGTACTCAGCGATGGCGTTTTGCATCTTGCCCTGCTGGACATACTTCTCCGCAGCGCTGAGAACCTTCTGTTTGTTGAACCCGAAACCGAACGCCATAAGAGTACGAACTCCAGCCCCTGGTCTGCACCAAAAAGCCTGCCCCGAGAAAGTCTGGCCCGGGAAACTGATGACGGCTTCCGGGAGTGTTGCCCGGGAAACGTCACTTGGCCAAAATCCTTTTTAGAGATGGCCGGTTGGAACAAGTGCAATTGTACGGCTGGACGGGTGGAATCGCATGGTTACCAAGGGTTACCAAAAGGGAGTGTACGAACGGGTTACCTTGGGAATCAGCGCCGGAACAGGTGGTTACGGCCTCTAGTACAAAAGCGCTATGGGGCGGCGGAGGCGGTAGAGTGTAGTCTTCCGGCTGCGCTTTGAACGCGGGGCGCGCGCACGATGGGGGAGAATTCCGACTATGACTTGGATTAAAACCGTACCGCTGCTGGAAGTGGATGAGAAGCTGCGCAGTGCGATGGAGGGGCAGCGGGCGCTGTATCCCGTAGAGTATGCCACGCCGGTGCATCCGGATGAGTCGGGAGGGTCGACGATTGTGGGGTCGCACTCGCTGATTCCGGAGGCGCTCTATCACGCGTTCGGAACGTTTGGCTCGCTGATGTCGCCGGAGTTGCCGTTGAGCCGGCGGCAGCATGAAATGATCGCGACCATGGTCTCGGTGACCAACCGGTGCGTGTATTGAATCGAGTCGCACGCAGAGTTTCTGCGTAGAGTGACGCTGGATAAAGAACTGGTGGAGGCTCTGGAAAAGGACTACACGACCGCGCCGATCACGCCGCAGGAGCGGGTGATGGTGGACTATGTGGTCAAGCTGACCAAGGACGCTACCAAGTGTTGGAAGGACGACATTGAGGGGCTGCGGGCGGCGGGGTTTGACGATCGCGGGATTTTGCAGATTACGCTGATCGCGTCGTGGTTCAATTACATCAATCGGGTGGCGGATGCGTTGGGGGTGGGGCGGGAGTGAAAACGCCGGGGGCATCCGTTATTGCATGTTGTGCTGGCGATGTTTCTCCAAACAATCCACGGCCACCCTCACTTCACCTTCAGCCTCTTTCTCGTTGCGCTAATTGTAAGAAATGGCTTTAGATTAGCGGCCGACTCGCCTTCCGAGAGAGTCTGCGTGAAAGAATCAGGGGTATCGAAAGTAAAGATTTCCTGGGTCAGACGCTTCTTGCCGTCCTCGTATCGCTCATCGGAAAGAACGAGTCCGCCATCCTTCCACTCGGCGTTATCGTTCAGAGTACGGCAGCCGGAAGAAATCGCATTGTCGCACCATAGCACCTGAAGGCCCTTTCCATTTGTAGCCGGCCACAATATTGCTAAGCCCGATAGATCTCCGTCAGCCCCCACGGAGTGATAGTCCTCAATAAGGGAATTCGCGCCGGGTCCGGCGCGCCATACTTCTTCTCCGTCTCCTTCGCCGCCGTTCGGCATTTGAGGGCTGCGAGGAAAACTGAGGTGAATTGGCCACGAACCGGTAAGTGCAGTGACCAAGCTCTTCATGTCGTGGGGCGCCGCCAAACTCGGAGCGTCCGGCTTCAGGGCGGCAGACGAGAAAGTGCCAGCCTGTCCTGACGCTTGAAGCATCGCCAGGACGAAAATCATTCCGCAACGCAGATTGTTCACTGATGCCATCCGTTGAATTGTCAGACGTTGCAAATGTAGTGCCTCAGGTTACCCGGTTCGGCCAGATGGTGCAAACAGCTTACCCTCACATGCTTTTAGGCGCACATGCTGAACCGTTTATAGGTTGACTCCAAGAATCTGCACTCCGAATATGCGATTGTTCCCGTCTGCTACTAAACTTGCCTAGAGGCAAAGGCTGGTTTATTTCTCTGCCACCTCCACTCTTCACTCCATGGCCGAATCGTTAGCAGAGTTTTTTCTGGCGAACTTTCAAGCGCACCGCGATGAGCGCGCCTGCGGGCAGCGTCGTGGTTATCGGATGGAGTGGTTCACTTACGGGCAGGTTCTGGAGATGGCGCTGCAGTTCTGCCGGGAACTGGAAGCGCGCGGAATCGGCAAGGGCGACCGGGTGATGCCGTGGGGCGAGAATTGCGCGGAGTGGGTTGCGGTGTTCTTTGGATGCGCGATGCGAGGCGTGGTTGTGGTGCCGATGGACGATGGGGCGTCCGCGGATTTTGCGGAGCGGGTTTCAAAGCAGGTGGAGGCGAAGCTTTGGGTTTGTTCGCGCAGGCATGCTGCGGAGCGTATTGCCAGCTCAGTTCCTGTCGTAGTTCTTGAGGAAGTCAAAATCCCCGCCCTGTCGCAAAGAACGCGACAAGGACGGGGCACCCGCGTCACTTCCCCGGATGTGGCGATCGGGCGCAACGATACTCTGCAAATCGTTTTTACTTCGGGGACTACTGCGGATCCCAAGGGCGTGGTTATTACGCATGGGAACGTGCTGGCCAACGTTGCTCCGCTGGAGCAAGAGATGCAGCGGTATTTGAAGTATGAGCGGTGGGTGCATCCGGTGCGGTTTTTGAACTTGCTGCCGCTGAGTCATGTGTTCGGGCAATTCCTCGGAATGTTTCTGCCTCCGTTGCTGGGCGGAACGGTGATTTTTCAGGAGGAGCTGAAGCCGTCGGAGATTGTGAGCACGATCCGGCGAGAGCGCGTTTCGGTGCTGGTAAGTGTGCCGAGAGTTTTGCAGTCGCTGAAACAGAAGGTTGAGCGCGATCTGGAAGACCATGGGAAGCTTGGGAATTTTCGGCAAAGGTTCAGCGAGTCGGAGAAGAAGAACTTCCTGCATCGCTGGTGGATTTTCCGCGACGTTCACCGGCAGTTCGGGTGGAAATTCTGGGCGTTTATTTCCGGAGGCGCGGCGCTGGATGCGGCGACCGAAGAATTCTGGGGACGGCTGGGTTATGCCGCGATCCAGGGATATGGGTTGACGGAGACGACGTCACTGATCAGCGTGAACCATCCGTTTAAATTGGGGAAAGGATCGATCGGGAAGGTGTTGCCGGGGCGGGAAATAAAACTGGCGGAAGATGGGGAGATATTGATCCGCGGAGGCGGAGTGGCGGCGGGATATTGGGGAGCGGGTCGCCCGGAGGGAGTTGCCGGCGGAGTCACTGACCGAGTTGCTGAGAAAGACGGGTGGTATCGCACCGGTGACGTGGGTGCGATGGATGCCGCCGGGAACCTTTATTTCAAAGGGCGTAAGAAAGAAGTAATCGTTACGCCGGCCGGGCTGAATATTTATCCAGACGATTTGGAAGCTGCGTTGCTGCGGCAGCCGGAAGTGAAAGATTGTGTGGTGGTGGGGATTGAACGTGGGAGAAACGCAGAGCCGTGCGCGGTGGTGATTGTGCGCGACGATGCTCGCGTGGAAGAAGCGGTGGAGCGTGCGAACCAGTCGCTGGCGGAATTTCAGCACATGCGGATGTGGGTGCAGTGGCCGCAGGAAGATTTTCCGCGCACGAGCACGCAGAAGCCGCGCCGGAATGTGATTGCGGAATTCGCGGCGAGTCAAATTCTGCACGCCGGGGAGATAGATGTCGCGGGCGAGAGTCCTGTGATGGAGTTGATTGAGGGCATCACGGGACGAACCGCGACGCGGATGAATGCTGCGGCGAAGCTCGACTCCGATTTAGGTCTTAGTTCGCTGGACCGCGTGGAATTGATCAGCGCGCTGGAAGATCGATATCAAGTGGATTTGAGCGAGACGGGTTTTAGCGCGGCGCGGACGGTGGGCGATGTGGAAAGGATGTTGCGCGGTGAGGCGCGGCCGCGCGTAGAGCATCACTATCCGAGGTGGGTATTGCGGTGGCCGGTGACGTGGGTGCGATGGCTGGCGCAGTACTTGCTAATGATGCCAGCCGTCATGCTGCTGGGATGGCCGCGAATCGAAGGGCGAGAGAATCTGCGAGGCTGCGGTGGGCCGCTGCTGGTGGTCTGCAATCATATTGCGGATGTGGATGTGGGCTTTGTGCAGACGGCTTTACCGGCGCGCTTGCGGCATCGCATCGCAACGGCGACGGGCGGAGAGGCGCTCGAGGCGCTGCACTCGCCTGCTGTGGGCAGAGGTTTCTTCGGAAGAATCTACGATCGGACGCAGTGGGCGCTCGGAGTTTCCTTGCTGAATCTGTTTCCGCTGCCGCGCGAGGCTGGGTTCCGGCAGAGCTTCGCATATGCGGGTCAGGCGGTGGACATGGGATACAGCGTTCTCGTTTTTCCCGAGGGCCGGCATACGGTGGATGGCAAGATAAATCCATTTCGCGCGGGGATTGGGCTGCTGGCAAATAATCTCAATATTCCGGTGCTGCCGATGCGAATTGTGGGGTTGTTTGAAGTGAAGCGAACGGGCAAGAAGTTTGCGCGGCCGTGGAAGATCGTCGTCCGTATTGGCCGGCCCATGCGGTTCGCGGCGGGCAGCGATCCCGCGCAAATCGCGCGGGAAGTGCAAGACGCAGTGGAAGCTTTATAGCAGCGGAAAGAGGCGACCTCAGACGCTGAAGCGCGAACGGATCAGCCCCGACTTACGGCACGACTAAAAGTCGTGCCCTTCCCAAAATTGATAGAGCGGCCAGGCTCATTCTTGATCCATGCCACCTTCCTCTTTGTGGGGGTCTGCTTCAATCTTTACTTCGGGCAGGTTCGCATCATTGAGAGCACGATTTAGAGTCGGGAGATCCGCGGTGCGGAGCGCATCCCAACGATTCATCACGTCCGATGCGTCGTGTTCGGTTGCGGCGACGGCTTCTGATTGCGAGGCCGTTGGCTCGGCATCCACTTGCCAAATCTGGCCATACAAAACGGCGACTTCTCCATTCACTCGCAAGAGAGTGATTTCGTTGGAGGGGGGCGCCGCGAAACCTGCTGGCGCTCCGATAATTCCCGCAAGTTTGTTTTGGAAGGCCTGAATAGAATCGCGAACGGGCCCGGTGGCTTGCTGGCTCAGCTTTTGCAGCGGATCGCGAATCGATCCCGCCTGCAATACCGCTTGTGAAGTCTGGCTGAGAAGGGACGCCAGGTGCGTTTCGAGCCGGAACTTTTTCTCGAGGCCGGTTGCCGAAGTCTTGACGCGTGGATCCATCTTCACGGCGAAAGGCGCGGTATAGCTCTTGCCGTCTGCGGTGAGCTTGACGGTATAAATCCCCGGCAAGGCCGTGGGGCCGAGCGGAAGACGAGGCGTGTCGCCGGGAATTGCGGCGATGGGATATTCGTGGCGGGTGGAATCAGGGGCGGGATAATGCAGATCCCAAACCCAGCGGTGCATGCCAGCATCGGAAGATACGGAATGGTGCGGACGCAGCCAGTACAGGGGGATGAGTTGTTTTTTCAATTCCTCTTCCGGAGCTTCGGGCTTATCGGCGCTGGAAAACTTGCGAACGAGTTGGCCGCGCGCGTTGAGAATTTCAAGAGTGACGGGAGCGGAAGAAGCACGCGCTAAATAATAATCGATCACCACACCATCGGGCGGATTGGCGGCAGCGGGTTCGTCGGGAGGAAGTGGCGTGTCGGTGTTGGTATCGCGCTGCATGCGGAAGGCGGGGGCTGGAGTGAAAAGATGAGCGTCGGTTGTACTGGCGAGGTTTGCTGCCTCGCGCAGCGGGGCGATGTCATCCAGAATCCAGAAGGAGCGGCCGTGCGTGGCTACAATGAGGTCGTTGTCGTGAATCCAGAGATCGCGCATGGAGGTATGCGGCAGATTCAGTTGCAGAGATTGCCAGTGGTCTCCATTGTCGAACGAGACCCACACTGAGTTCTCCGTACCGGCAAATAGCAGGCCTTTGCGAACGGGATCCTCTCGGACTGTATCGACGGGGCCGAAGTCGGGAAGGCCGGCCGTGATCAGCTCCCAGGTTTTGCCGGCGTCGTGAGTGCGGTAGATATAAGGATGTTCGTCGTTGATGCGGAAGCGGCTCACGGAAGCGTAGGCGGAGTCGTCGTCGAAATGCGAGGCGCTAATCTGCGTGATCTTGCTCCAGGGCGTCAGGTCTTTGGGAGTAATGTCATTCCACTTTTTGCCCCCGTCGCGAGTTTGCCAGATCAGGCCGTCGTCGGTACCAGCCCACAGGGTGTTGATGTTCTTGAATGAAGGCGCGAGAGCGTAGATGACTCCGTGCTGTTTGTCGGCGCCTTTGGGGATGAGATTGCCGACGCTGGCCGGAACGCCGGGAGTTTCGCGCGTGAGATCGTTGCTGATGGTCTGCCAGGAACTTCCGCCGTCGGTAGTTTTGAAAAGCACGTTGCTGGCGAAGTAAAGAGTGTGCGGATCGAGCGGTGAGAACATTGTGGGCTCGGTGCGGTCGGTGCGGTATTTCGGGTTGCGAAGCGGGATGGGCGTGATGTTCTGCACCTGCCCGGTGGACCAGTGAAACTTCGAGACCTCGCTTCTGCCGCCGCCGTAAATGATGTCAGGATCGAGTGGATCGGGTGCGACGTAGCCGTACTCGATTACGCCGACGGGATGCCAATCGCGGAAAGTGATGGCGCCATCGTTGCCGCGGCTGGAGATGCAGACGGAACCGCTCTCCTGCTGGCCGGCGCAGACGCGATAGGGGAAATCGGAAGTCACCGAGACGTGATAGAGCTGCGCGGTGGGCTGGTTGTACCAGGAGCTCCAGGTGGCTCCGCCGTTGACGGTCACTATGGCGCCCTGGTCGCTGACGAGGAGAATGATGTTTGGATCGTTGGGGTTGATCCAGAGATTCTGATAGTCGTCGCCGCCGGGCGCGCCGCGGAAGCCGGACCAAGTCTTTCCGCCATCGGTGGACCTCATGGTTACGGTGCTGGCGCTGTAGACGATGTCTGCATTCTTGGAGTCAACTCTAGGAATGGGCAGGTCGCCGCCGCCGATGCGTCCGGAGGGGCGAGGATCTTCCGTGATGTGAGTCCAGTTTTCTCCGGCGTCGTCGGAACGGTAGACGGCAAGGGTGCCCGAAGCCGTGCCAAGGGTGGCATAAAGGCGTCGAGGATCACTGGGCGCGATGGCCGCGTAAATTTGGGAGAGATCCTTCGGCAGGCCATTGGTCAAAGGATGCCAGGTGTTTCCGCCGTCGGTAGACTTAAATAATCCGCCGCCGGTTCCATTGACTTCGTTGCCGTCCTCCCACGGGCCTTCGCGCACCTCCCACATCGAGGCGTAAATCACGTCGGGATTGGAGGGATCGATCTCTACATCGGAGGCGCCGGTGTTCTCGTCTTTGTAGATTGCTTTTTGCCAAGACTGTCCACCATCGGTAGAGCGGAAAAGGCCGCGCTCTTCATTCGGGCCGTAAGGATGGCCGAGTACAGCTGCGAAGACTCGATTGGGATCGCGCGGGTCGATGGCGAGCGCAGGGATTTGCAGGCCGTCGCGCAGGCCGAGATGACTCCAGGTCTTGCCGGCATCCGTTGATTTGTATATTCCGTTGCCGACTGAGAGGTCGGGGCGATGTAGGCCTTCGCCGCTGGCGACATAAATAATGTTGGGGTTGGATGGGGCGACGGCGATGGCGCCGATCGACTGCGTCGACTCGTGGTCGAAGATCGGAGACCAGGTGCGACCGTAGTCATCCGACTTCCATACTCCGCCGTTGACCTGGCCCATGTAGAAAACATTGGGTTGGCTGGGAACGCCAGTTGCGGCGCGGGTGCGGCCTCCGCGAAACGGGCCGATCATCCGCCAGTGCAGGTCCTGATAAGTATTCTCGGGAATCTGCTGCGCGGAACTCGATGCAATGGGCAGGAAAACCGAGATGCAAACGAGCAGACGAAGCACTAGCTGCGAAATGGTCACTTGGGCCCCCTCAGACACCAAAAGCCAAACCTGACAGAATAAACCAAAAGCCGCAGTGGTGTGCGGCGGGTCAGCCGATTTCGTCCAAGTTTTGTTTCAGACCGCCGGGCTTTGGTGTGGGCGTTGCGCCTGACTGACTGGCGACCCACGCGCCGACGCGGTTTGCGGTTTCGTTGATCTGCGCAAGCGGCGCTCTCCGGAGGTATCCGTGCACCAGGGCGGCGGTGAAAGCGTCGCCAGCGCCCACGGTATCGGCGACCTTCACTCTGTATCCGGGATGTTCGCTGCATTCGCCGGCTGACACTAAGAGGCTGCCGCTTGTACCGCGGGTAACGCAAACCAGATTCAGATTCTGCGCAGACAGCAAACGGCGCGCCGAATCTTCTTCGCCGCGATGTTCCCATTCAAACAATCGCATGATCCTGGGGAGTTCTTCATGGTTCAGCTTGACCACGGATGCGAGCTCCATCGATTGTGCGAGGACTTGCGCGGTATAGAAGTTTTGCCGAAGATTAACATCGAAAACGCGCAACGCGTTTGGGCGTGTACCATGCAGAAATTTAAGAATGATGGCTCGGCTGGTTTCCGATCGCTGCGCCAGCGATCCGAAGCACACGGCATCGGCGCGCTGTGCCAGCGTCTGCCACTGCGGCGTCCAAGCGAGAAAATCCCAGGCGACAGACTCGGAGATTTCAAACCGTGGTTGGCCGGCGTGGTCCACTTCGACCACTACCGTTCCGGTAGGATATTGCGCATCTTTCTGAATAAATTCGGTCGAGAGGCCGAGTTCTCCGAGGCGATGGATAGCTTCCGCACCTCTAGAATCCAGACCGAGACGGCTGGCTGGAATTCCTTCATCCCCGAGGAGAGACGTGATGTAGGCGAAGTTGGCGGGCCCTCCGCCTAGCTGTTTTCCGGCTGGCAATAAGTCCCAGAGCAATTCGCCCACACCGACGACAATGTGCTTGGTGGTCAGCATGGAAGTTTCTCCGGCGGTTGCAGGAACGAGAAGACTGGCGGAGAATCGGAACGCACGCGTCGAGTTCGAGGCATAGGGCAAAATCTCGCGGCAAAATCAGACGAGGTCAAAGGCGACAAACGCTATGATTTATACCATTCAAGCCAAAAGCTGGGTAAAGGTGTTGGCGCTGCTGCTGGCGCTGGCTTCACAGGATAGCGCAAGTTGGCCGTTTGGGGCGTGGCACCGCAAGTCCGAGACCCCTATCATCGCGCCGCAAGGGGATGGGTGGGAGTCGGCGGGCACATTCAACCCTTCCGTGATTTTTCGCGACGGCAAAATTGTGATGCTCTACCGGGCGCAGGACAAGGGCGGCACATCGCGGCTTGGCTATGCCGAGAGTGCGGACGGGATCCACTTTACGCGGCGGAGTGAGCCTGTATTTTCACCTGAAAAAGATTACGAAAAAGATGGAGGCGTGGAAGACCCGCGGCTGGTGCAGTTCGGCGATACCTACTATCTGACCTACACCGGCTACAACAAGAAGGATGCGCAACTATGTCTGGCGACTTCGAAAGATCTCATCCACTGGGAGCGAAGAGGAGTGATTCTTCCTGCGTATAAGGGAAAGTGGAATGTTCGCTGGACGAAATCTGGGGCGATCGTGCCCGAGAAAATTGGCGGCAAATATTGGATGTATTTCTTGGGGACAAGTCGAGATAACAACGATCAGATGGGACTAGCCTCGTCGATAGATCTCTTGCACTGGAGCGAAGCAACCGACGCGCCAGTGTTGCCGGTGCGAGCGGGAAAGTTTGATTCTCGCGTGGCCGAACCGGGGCCTGCGCCCATTGTTACGCCGAAGGGGGTTTTTCTTGTTTACAACGGTGCGGACGACAAACTTATTTATCGCACGGGCGTTGCTATGTTCGACCGGAACGATCCGCGCCTGTTGATTTCGCGAACCGATGTTCCCATCTTCGCTCCCGAGAAAGAATGGGAGAAGGTGGGGCAAGTTCCGAATGTGGTGTTCGTGGAAGGCATGGTGCGGAAAGGCGAACGGTACCTGTTTTACTACGGAGGCGCGGATACGAATGTCGGCGTGGTGGAAGCGCCGGTGCTTCCCTAGCGGGCCAAACGGGGCCGAAAGGCCGCGCCCTTTCAAGGCAAGCTCCCAGAGCGAAGGCAGAGTCGCTTGGGACCGCGTGAAGTCTCACTCTTACATAGTGCTGATCTTAAGGAAGCCGTGTATTTTTTCTGAGCTATTTTCGAGCTCTCGAATCTGGCGCGGATGAGTGCTCCCAATCTCGAGTGCGCGAGACGGCCTCATTCCAGCGGCGTCGCAATTGGTCCACTTGAGACCGTGGCATTCGTGGTACGAATCGGCGTTCCTCCTGCGGCAAGTCAGAAATTGCCTGCAGTCCTTTCCAGAAGCCCACGCCCAGACCAGCCAGAAACGCGGCGCCCAGAGCGGTTGCCTCCGTTATCGAAGGGCGCACGACAGGCACGCCAAGAATATCTGCTTGAAATTGCATGAGAGCGTCGTTGGCGGATGCACCACCATCCACGCGCAACTCCTGGAGGGGAGTGCCGGTGTCGGTTTGGACCGCGTCCATAAGATCGGCGACCTGATACGCAATACTTTCCAGGGCCGCTCTTGCAATGTGACCTGCGGTGCTTCCGCGAGTGAGGCCGAAAATTGACCCGCGAGCGTCTGAATCCCAGTGCGGAGCGCCCAAGCCCACGAATGCAGGGACAAAATAAACTCCGCCATTATCGGAGACGGAATTGGCCAGAGCCTCCACTTCCGAGGAGGTACGAATGATCCCCAGGCCATCGCGCAGCCACTGAACCACCGCGCCGCCCACAAACACGCTACCCTCGAGCGCATAGTTTGTCGTGTCGCCGATTTTCCAGGCCACGGTGGTGAGCAGGCGATTTGTCGATGCGACGGCGCGAGTTCCCGTGCTCTGCAACAGGAAGCAGCCTGTGCCATAGGTATTCTTCGTGATGCCTGGGGTGGTGCATCTTTGACCAAAGAGTGCGGCCTGCTGATCGCCGGCGATGCCTGCAATGGGTATGCTATTCAGGCCGGGGACGGCACTTACCTCTCCATAAACTTCGCTGGAGGGCCGGACCGTAGGCAACAGCGAGGCCGGAATTCGGAAGAGCGCAAGCAGATCGTTATCCCAGCTTCCGGAACGAAGATTGAAAAGCATGGTGCGGGAGGCGTTGCTGGCGTCGGTGATGTGCAGGCGGCCGCCGGTCAACTTCCACAGCAGCCACGTGTCTACGGTGCCGAAAGCTAGACGGCTCGCATCGGCCAGTTGGCGAGCATTTGGCACGTGATCCAGAATCCAGGAAATTTTGCTTCCGGAGAAGTAAGCATCGATAAGCAAGCCGGTGCGTTGCTGTATCAACTTTTCATGGCCTTGTGCTTTGAGATCTGCGCAGAATGCGGCGGTACGGCGATCCTGCCAGACGATGGCGTTATAAACCGGCTTGCCGGTTGTGCGGTCCCAAACGATGGTAGTTTCCCGCTGGTTGGTGATGCCGATAGCGGCCACATCACGGGGCTGCAACTGGGCCTGGGATAACGCTTCCAGAGCGACGGCGATTTGAGATGCGGCAATTTCTTCGGGATCGTGTTCGACCCATCCGGGCTGGGGAAAGATCTGTTTGAACTCGCGCTGGGCCACGGAGCGGGCGCGGCCTTCGTGATCGAATAAGAGGGCTCGGGAACTGGTTGTGCCCTGATCGAGAGAGAGAATGTAGCGCAAGAGGCCTCCTGTTTTCCGCGGACTGTCGAATCAGGACGAAGACTGGGACGCGCGCAGAAATCTTCGAATGCCGAAATCGTAGACCGCAGCGCCGATAAGTCCACCCAGCAGCGGCGCAACCACTGGTATCCACCACACCCGAGAGCCGTCGGTGAGGCCATTGTTTCTGAATCCAGCCACCACGGTGAAAAGGCGTGGGCCAAAATCGCGAGCGGGATTGATCGCATATCCGTGCATGCCGCCGAAGCTCATGCCAATGGCTACGACCACTAACCCGATCATCGAAGGCGCGAGATTGGCTCCGGGAGGGACGTTGAGCTCGTCAGTGATGGCCAACACCAGCAGCAACAGGAGAGCGGTTCCGATGACCTGATCGAGAAATCCTGCTTGAGGCCATGCCGGAAAAGCCGGGAAAGTTGTAAATATGCCCGCGGTTCTTTCCAGTTGAGGATCGGCTTGGTGGAAAGCGGGCAGGTAGTTCCGGTATACGAGGGCGGCGGCAAGGAATGCTCCCGCCGTCTGCGCGATGGAATAAGGTACGACCTTGCGCCAGGGAAAACCACGGAAGACAGCAAACGTAAGGGTGACTGCCGGGTTGAGATGGCCGCCAGAAACTTTTCCCGCAACGTAGATGCCCATGGTTACCGCCAGTCCCCAACCGAGAGTGATGTTGGTGTAGCCGCCGTGAACGGTCCCTGCCGGAGTGTTCGCGGGGAACAGAACGACCATGGCAACCACCCCCGTGCCAAAGAGGATCAGGACGAACGTTCCAAGGAACTCGGCAATCAACTCGGCAACCAAGGTTGGCGGCTTACTCATTCCGGAATGACTCCTACTCTCGCAGCGGCTTTCGAACCGCGAGTAGTCTAGCAAGGATTTGAGGAGGCGCTGCGCCTTTCAGTCTGAGGAGACGGCTTCCCCCGCAGGACTGACCATCTGCCGGGTAACTGAAAGTGCAAGAGCCGGAGTATTTTCCCTTGACAGGGAGGACGAGGCCTGTAAGATAGGAGAATATTTATTCATGCAGATGAATAAATATTCATAATGAATAAAGTGCTGCGTCAGAGAGCGGTTTTGGAAGCGTTGCGGCAGGGGCCGATAGCCAGCCAGGAAGATCTGCAGCGGGCGTTGCGCAAGCGGGGGTTCAAGGTGGGGCAGGCGACGCTGTCGCGGGATATTCGGGATCTGAACTTGAGCAAGACGGCCGCGGGTTACACCTTGCCGCAAGGGGACGGCGCTTCCGGCCTGGCTCTACCCCCGGTGCAGCGTTTGGTTCGCGAGTTCGTGCTGGATGTGCGTCCGGCGCAGAACTTGCTGGTATTGAAAACAATTGTAGGCAGCGCGCAGCCCGTGGCGGCGGCGCTGGATGAACAGGAATGGGAGGAAATGGTGGGGACGATTGCCGGTGACGACACCATCCTGATTATTTGTCCCGACAAGGACACGGCCAAGAAGGTTGCAGTAAGGATTGAGGAGATGCTCGGCTGATGGCGGCGAAGATCAAAAGCGCGGTGCTCGGAGCCAGCGGCTATTCAGGGCTGGAGTTGACGCGCATTCTTGAGCGCCATCCGAGGCTGGAGAAGCCCGTGTTGGTGCGGCGCGAAGGCGGCAGTGAAGGTCCGGCAGATCTGGTGGAGGTTTTTCCCGAGTTGTCGGGTAACGGAGGCTATCCGCTACGGGCGCTATCGTGGCCGGAACTGAAACGTCAGGGCGTGCAGTTGCTTTTTCTGGCTACGCCGCATGAAGCATCGCGGTCTCTCGTGCCCGAGGCCATCGCGCAGGGATTGCGGGTGGTCGACCTGAGTGGTGCGTGGAGGCTGAAACAGGAGCAGCATCGCGCCATCTACTCGTTTCAGGATGCGGACGCAGTGACGGCGGCGGAGTTGACGGCGAAAGCGGTATATGGCCTGCCGGAGTTGAACGGAGATTGCATTGCCGCGGCGCAGTTGGTGGCGAATCCAGGTTGCTATGCGACCTCGGTAATTCTGGCGTTGGCGCCACTGCTCAAGGCGGAACTCATCGATCGGGAGCGCGGAATTATTTCGGACTCAAAATCGGGAGTGTCGGGAGCGGGCAAGGTGCCCAGCTCGCGGACTCATTTTGTTTCGGTTGCAGATAATTTCTCCGCGTATTCGGTGTTCAATCATCGGCACGTGGGAGAGATGGTGGAGCAGTTGGGGCTGGACGACGCGGGGCTGACCTTTACGCCGCATCTGCTGCCGATTCCGCGCGGGATTTTGTCGACCATCTACGTACAGCTGAAGCGGGCGATGAAGGCGATGGACGTGGAGGCTTGCCTGCGTGATTTTTATGCCGGCAGACATTGGGTGCGAATCTTTGCCACGCCGCAGCTGCCGCAGCTGCAGTTTTCGCTGCACACAAATTACTGCGACCTGGGGTTTTGCCTGGCGGAGGATGGCCGGCGGCTGGTGCTGGTTTCCTGCGTGGACAATCTTCTGAAAGGTGCGGCCGGACAGGCGGTACAGAACATGAATCTGATGTATGGCTGGGGAGAACGCGAGGGCTTGCAGTGACGATTGTGGTGAAGATTGGCGGAGCGGCGATCGACGATGCTGCGACTCTGCGCAAGTGTGCGCAGTCTATCGCGGAGTTGGCGCAGGATGGCCACCGAGTCGCCGTGGTTCATGGCGGTGGTGGAGCGCTCACTCGCATGCTGGAACGATTGGGGAAGAAAAGCGAGTTTGTGGATGGGCTGCGCGTTACCGATGCGGACACGCGGGATACGGCGCTGATGGTGCTCGGTGGAATCGTCAACAAGAATCTAGTGGCGGCCATTCAGGCCGCAGGCATGCCGGCAATCGGATTCTGCGGCGGCGACGGCATGACGTTCCGCGCACGGAAGAAATATGTTCACGGCCGGGACCTGGGATTTGTGGGCGAGATCTGTTTCGCAGAGCCGTGCTGGATCGAAGCGCTGTGGCGGCAGGGAGCAATTCCGGTGATGGCTTCGCTGGCATTGGGAGCCGACGGCGAATACTACAACGTGAACGCCGATGAAATGGCGGCATCCTGTGCCGCGGCTTGCCATGCGGACACGTTGATCTTTCTCACCGACGTCTCCGGAGTAAAGGATGCGACGGGCAGCGTGATGCCGTGGCTGAGCACAAAGCAGGCGGCCGAACTGGCAGCCAATTCGATCATCAGCGGCGGGATGTTGCCGAAGCTGCACGCTTGCGGCCTGGCGCTGAAACAAGGCGTGGGACGAGTGAGGATTTTGCCGGCGGCCGAGGTGGAGATGTTGCCGCAGTTCTATCTGACCAAGTTGTCGTGCGGTACTGAGGTCACATATTCATGAGTCCGTCAGTTGTCACTCGTTACAAAACGCAACGGGCGGATACGCAGGTACAGAAAAAGGAGTCAAAGTTGAATAGCCATGTGCAAGGCAGAACGGCGGCCGCGCCCGCGAGAGCGCCGCGAGTGTTCTGGTGTCCGGACGTGGTTTCGACTCGCGATCTAGGCCCGGCTGGGGTCGATGCGGTTTTGAATCTGGCCGGAATCATGAAGGCGCGCCCCGCCGATTTTCGCAAGGCGCTCACCGGCAGGCAGATGGTGATGTTCTTCGAGAAGCCATCTTTGCGCACCCGGTTGACGTTCGAGGCGGGGATGGTGGGCCTGGGTGGTACCGCGATGTTCGTCGACCAGACTCACGAACGGCTCGACGCCCGCGAAAAGTTGAGCGACGTGGCACACAATCTGGAGCGCTGGGTGGATCTGATTGTGCTGCGCACTTTCTCGCAACAGACCATCGAGGGTATGGCGAAGCACGCCTGTGTGCCGGTGATTAACGCGCTCAGCGATCTGGAGCATCCCTGCCAGGCGCTGGCGGACTATCTAACTTTGCTGGAGCGGTTCGGAGACATGAAGAACCGTTGCCTGGCATATGTAGGCGATGGCAACAATGTGGCGCACTCATTGCTGCTCACGTGCGCGTGTCTGGGATCGTCGATCCGTGTCGCAACGCCGCCCGGCTATGCGCCTGATCCGCAGATTGTCGCGGATGCGCGTGAAATCGCGGAGGAAACCGGCGCTGAAATTCATTTACTGACCGATCCGCATGAGGCGGTTGCGGGAGCCGATGCAATTTACACGGACGCATGGGTCAGCATGGGTCAGGAAAAAGAAGAAGCCGAGCGCACGCTGATTTTCCCGCCGTATCAAGTGAATGCGGAACTCATGGCGGAAGCCGCGCCCCATGCGGTGTTCATGCACTGCCTTCCCGCACACCGCGGTTTGGAAGTGACTGACGACGTTATGGATTCGGAACAGTCTGTGATTTTCGAGCAGGCGGAGAACCGTCTGCACGTACAAAAAGCGATTCTTTATTTACTGCTGGGCGGCGGCGATCGTCTGCCCGCGAGGAGTGCTCATGCCTGAAAAAATTGTTCTTGCCTACTCTGGAGGACTCGATACCTCCATCATCATTCCGTGGCTCAAGGAAAATTACGCCTACAACGTCATTGCGATGGTCGGCGACGTGGGTCAGGGCGACGACATCGAAGCCGTGGTCGAGAAAGCCTATGCCACGGGCGCCAGCAAGGTGATCGTGGAAGACCTCCGCGAAGAGTTCTTGACCGGATATGTCTTTCCCGCGCTGCGAGCGGGTGCGGTGTACGAGCATAAGTATCTGCTGGGCACGTCGTTGGCTCGTCCCGTGATTGCGAAACATCAGGTGGAAGTTGCTCTGCGTGAAGGAGCGACGGCCGTGGCGCACGGCTGCACGGGAAAAGGAAATGACCAGGTGCGCTTTGAGTTGACCTATCAGGCGCTCGCGCCCGAGCTTAAGGTAGTCGCGCCCTGGCGGGAGTGGTCGTTGAAGTCGCGCGAGGACTGCCTGGATTATGCCGAGCAGCACGGCATCCCGGTGGCGGCCAGCCGCGAGAAGATTCATAGCCGCGACCGCAATTTGTGGCACCTCAGTCACGAAGGCGGAGAGCTGGAAGATGCCGCGAATGCTCCGCTGGTGACCACCTGGCAGATGACCCGCTCGCCACAAGAGGCGCCGGACAAGGATGAGCAAGTAACCATTGGCTTCGAGAAAGGGAACCCCGTCAGCGTAGATGGGATGAAGCTTGATCCCGTATCGCTGGTCGAACTGCTGAACGAGATTGGTTCGCGGAATGCCATCGGCCGGGTCGATCTGGTGGAGAACCGCTTTGTCGGAATGAAGTCGCGTGGGTGTTATGAAACGCCCGGCGGAACCTTGTTGATTGCGGCGCATCGCGAACTGGAAGCGCTGTGCCTGGAGCGGGAGGTGGCACACTTCAAACAAAACGTGGCGCTGAAGTACGCGGAACTTGTCTACTTCGGATTGTGGTTCACGCCGCTGCGCGAGGCGTTGGATGCTTTCGTCGCCAGCACGCAGACAGAAATGACTGGCGGTGTGACGCTGTCGCTGTATAAGGGAAATGTTTCTATAGTGAGCCGACAGTCGGAGTACTCGCTCTATCGCACCGATCTCTCGTCGTTCACGATGGGTGACAGTTACGATCAGAAGGACGCGGCGGGATTTATTCGGATACTCGGATTGCCCTCGCGCACACGTGCGCGGGCTCGCGTGGAGGTTACGCGATGAAGATGTGGTCGGGGCGATTCCGGCAGCCGCTGGATTCGCAATTCGAACGCTGGCAGCGGTCGTTTGACTTCGACCGCCGGCTGCTGCGTTACGAACTGGCGGCGAGCGGAGCTCATGCTCGGGCTTTGAAAAATGCCGGGGTTCTATCCGCGGACGACCTCATTAGCATCCTGGAAGGGCTGCAGCAGATTGTGGAGATGGCGGCTGCGTCCAAGGGTTTTGTCGAGGACGACGAAGCCGAGGATGTACATCACTTCGTCGAAAAGCAGCTAGTAGCGCGAATCGGCGAGGTGGGCTACAAACTGCATAGCGGCCGCAGCCGTAACGAACAAATCGCTACCGATCTGCGCCTCTTTGTGCGCACGGCAATTGATGAATTGCGGAAGGCGTTGGCGGATCTTTGCGGGGCTTTCACCGAGCGGGCCGAGCAAGCCGGCATCGCGGCCATGCCTGCCTACACGCATTTGCAGCACGCCGAGCCGGTGTTGGTGGCGCATTGGCTGCTGGCTTATGTCGAAATGTTCTTGCGGGATGCGGATCGGCTTGCCGATTGCCGCAAGCGCCTGAATGTATGTCCGCTGGGATCGGGGGCCGTGGCCGGTGCGACTCTGCCGCTCGATCGCGCTTTCATGGCAGATGAACTCGACTTTACCGGTCCGACGGCAAACAGCATCGACGCCACCAGCGACCGCGATTTCGTTCTTGAATTCGTCAATGCGCTTTCGCTGTTGAGTCTGCATTTAAGCCGGTGGGCGGAGGAGATGATCATCTTCTCATCGCAGGAATTCGGCTTTGTGCAATTGCCGGAGGCTTATTCCACGGGGAGCAGCGCTATGCCTCAGAAAAAGAATCCCGATCTTCTGGAACTGGTGCGGGGCAAGACGGGCCGCGTTATTGGAAGTGCAACGGCGCTGATGGTTGCATTGAAAGGCTTGCCCTTGGCCTACAACAAAGACTTGCAGGAAACGCAGGAGCCGCTCTTCGATGCGGCGGATACAGCGCTCGGGTTGTTGCAACTTGTTGCCGGGTTTATGAAGGCGGTGGAATTCGACCATCCGCGCATGAACGTGGCGGCGCAATCGGGTTTCATGAACGCGTGGGCGGCCGCGACTTACCTCGTCAACCGCGGCGTTCCTTCGCGGCTGGCGCACGAGCAGGTCGGCAAGGCGGTGAAGGTGTGTTTGGAAAAGAATTGTGAACTTCAAGATCTTCGGCTCGATGAGTTGCAGGCTTTGCATCCCGCATTCGATGAGAGATTTTATGACTGCCTGAAGCTGGCTTCAGTGCTGGCGATCCACGATGTTGTTGGCGGTACGGCGCAACCGCGGGTGCGGCAGGGGATTGCGGCCGCGAGAAAGAAGATCGAATCCCTGAGCGAGGAGGTTCATGCGCACGCGTAAAGCTATTTTGCCGGATGCCGAGCACATCCACGAACTGATCTCCGCGTATTCGGGCGACGGCACTTTGCTGCCGCGAACGCTGGCGGAGATTTGCGAGAACGTACGAGACTTTGTAGTTCTGGAAAATGAAGGGCGCATCATTGGATGCGGGGCGCTGCATCTATATGGGACGCATCTCGCCGAGATTCGTTCGATCACAGTAGGACCGCGGGCGCAGGGTCAAGGTGGGGGCAGCCGGCTGATGCAGGCTTTGTTCGCCGAGGCCAAACGGCATCGGGTGGATTGCATCTGCCTGTTCACGCGGGCTCCGGAATTCTTTGCGCGGCAGGGATTCGAGATGGCGCGCCGGGAAGATCTTCCTGACAAGATTTACAAAGACTGCCACGTCTGTCCCAGGTTTCACTGCTGCGATGAAGTGGCCATGGTACGGGGCAAACTCCCTACATTTGCCATTCTTCCCGAGCCTGCGAACTGGCTGGTGAAGTTGCAGGTTTGACCGGCAACTCGGCGGGTACTGTGCATCAATCCTGGCAGATTGCGGCAGTTTGGAGCTGAAGGTCTAGAAAATATCGACCAGTTTTCGGGCATTAGAAGTCCCCAGACACGGCTGCCAATGCTATGATTCCGAGCGGAAACCATAACTATGTCAATTGCGCCACCGAGCCGTTCTGCCGCAGTTTCTCCTGATTCCTCATCGTCCTATACAGGTCCGCTGGCGGTGGTGACTACGTTATTTTTCATGTGGGGATTTCTCACGTGTCTCAATGACATTCTTGTACCGCACCTGAAATCAATTTTCGACCTGAATTACAGGCAAGTCATGCTGGTTCAGTTCGCGTTCTTTGGAGCGTATTTTCTTTTCTCCATCCCCTCGGCCAAGATCATTGACTGGATTGGCTACCAGCGGTCGATGGTGGTGGGGCTGCTGATCATGGGCGTGGGCGCATTTCTTTTTGTTCCGGCCGCCAGCGCCCCGTCGTATCCGCTGTTTCTGGCTGCACTTGTTGTTCTGGCTGCCGGCATCACCTGCCTGCAGGTGGCGGCGAATCCCTACGTGACGGTGCTTGGCAAAGCTGAAACAGCATCGAGTCGACTGAATCTGACGCAGGCATTCAACTCTCTGGGCACGTTTCTGGCGCCTTTTTTCGGCGGTCTGCTGATTCTGAGCGCAGCTCCGAAAGCCATGGAGGAAATCCGGGCGATGGCGCCGGATGCTCTGCAGGCTTATCGCTTGCACGAGGCGGCCACGGTCAAAACGCCCTATGTCGGCCTAGGTATTGCTCTCGTTGTTCTGGCAGCGGCAATCGGCAGTTTCAAGTTGCCGAAGATCCCCCAAGCTCAGCACAAAGTCGGTGAAAAAGTAAACGACTCTATCTGGAAGCATTGGAATCTGATCTTTGGCGCGATCGGCATCTTTGTCTATGTCGGCGCCGAGGTTTCGATCGGGAGTTTCCTGGTGAACTACTTCAGCCAGCCAGAGATCGGCGGCCTGACCGAAAAGGCTGCGGCCAGTTTCGTGGCCTTTTACTGGGGCGGGGCCATGGTCGGGCGTTTCATCGGATCCGGGTTGTTGCAGAAGATGAAGACGGGGCAACTGCTTGGCATTTGCTCAGTGTGCGCTGCCGCCCTGGTGACGATTTCCATGATCAGCACGGGGCACTTTGCCATGTGGAGCATCATCTTGGTCGGGTTCTTCAACTCGATCATGTTCCCGAGTATCTTCACGCTGGGAGTGGCGGAACTTGGCCCCCTGACCGGGGACGGTTCCGGAATCATGATCATGGCGATTGTTGGCGGAGCCCTTATACCGCTAGCTCAGGGTGCGATTGCCGACCGGATCGGGATTCATCACGCCTTTTTCCTGCCGGTTATTTGCTATCTGTACATCCTGTTCTTCGCGTTGAGCGGTTCCAAGCCCAGCAGCGAACGCCACGCCCGGAGCTAGATGGGCTAGTCCGGGGGCAACTCTAAAGATAGCTTATCGGTGCGAGGCGAGAGCAAGCCTCAGCAGAATACTGAGATCAGCTCCGGGGTGCAACGGGAATTCTGCATCGATTTGACTGCGTCTTCTGCCGTGAATCTTCCCATGGCCAGCGCCAGCTTCTTATTGGTTGTGGTCTGGATAGGGATTCGGTCAATTCGCAACACGTATTCGGCGGCACGCGCACCGCCGCGGTTCACTTTTACGAGAAACTTGGTATTTTTCATGGGCTCCCTTTTGGCTCAGATTGACAGGTGCAGGAACAATCGATATGGATGAGATACACATCCCGTTGACAGTGACAGAGCGCAGTTCCCTCAGAGACCGCGCTAAGTGCAAGAAAGAACTTAAGAGGGCGAATGAGCTTCCAGGGTCTGAAGGAATTTAAGAAGAGATAAAATAACTCCATTTCTATGTTAGGCTTGCGGGCGCCGTTTGTCAACCTTCGGCGCCAAGCTTATGGTTGCAATGCCTGAATAGCTTGGGGATGAACCTGCTGGTCTTTGATTTCGCTGGAATCCCAGCCGCCGCCGAGAGCCTTCACCAGATAGACAGAGCTGACCATCTGCTGACCAAGCAACTGCGTCTGCAGCCGTTCGCTGGTGAGCAGAGTAGTCTGTGCGGTAATGACATCGAGGTAAGTTGTAACTCCGCCGACGTAACGATTGTTGGCGATCTCGAGCGCGCGGCGCGCATCGTCGACCGCGGCACGTTGCGTGGCGAGGGCCTGCGAAAGCGTGCTCAGATTGCTGATGCCGTCCTCGACTTCCTGAAACGCGGTGAGCACAGACTGGCGGTAGTTCGCTACGGACTGGTCATAGGCGGCGCGCGCGGCGGCCAGATTGGCGCGGTTTCGTCCGCCTTCGAAGATGGGCTGCAAGGCGTCGGCGCCGAGCGACCAAAACAGGCTGGGCGCGTTCAGCAGCGGCGCCAGGTCGACGCTCTGCCAACCTCCGGACCCGCTGAGGGTGATGTGCGGATAGAAGGCCGTGCGCGCGATTCCCACCTGCGCATTTTCGTAAGCCATCTGGCGTTCGGCGTTGGAGATATCGGGCCTACGCTCCAACACGTCGGACGGCACGCCCAGCGGGACTGGCGGGGGCGTAGCTTGCAACGGCGCCACGCGAACATTGAGGTTTGACGCCGCCTGCCCCACCAGCACTGCAATGGCATGTTCATATTGCGCGCGCGACTGTTGCACTAAAGAAAGCTGCGACAAAGTCGAATCGAGAAGCGCAGCCTGCTGCGCGACTTCCAGTCCGCTGGCGATGCCACCATTGTGGCGATTATTCACCAAGTCCAAGCCTTTGCGCTGGTAACCCACGGATTCCTGCACGACGTTGAACTCGGCGTCTAATTCCCGCAAGGTGAAGTAGTCGGCAGCCAGTTCGGCGGTGAGCACCAGTTGCACATTCTGCAGATCGGCCGCTGTGGACTGCAGAGATGCGTTGGCAGCTTCCACATTGCGCCGCACTCGCCCGAAAAGATCCACTTCATAGTTCAGCGAGAAGGGAATGGTGTAAACGCTCTGCGTGTACGGCAGGATGGGCTGTACTACGCCATTCACGACGGCGGGCGTCGAGCCGTTCAGTGGGCGGTTGGCGGAACCGCGCTCGCGCACGGCTGACGGATCCGTTGATAGCTGCGGGAAAAGATCGGCGGTGGCAACGCGGGCCAGCGATCGCGCCTGACTCAACCGGTCGCGGGCGGCTACCAGCGATTGGTTGGCCTGCAGCAATTGTTGTTCGTAAGCGTTGAGCTCGGCGTCGTTGAAGATTTTCCACCACTCGCCTTTGGGAATTGAATCCTGAGGCGCGGCTTGCTGCCATGGCGGTTGCGTCTTCCATGCATCCGGCGCCGGCGCTGGTGCCGCGGGCCGGCTGTACCGGGGACCGACCGTGCATCCAGCGGCAAGCCCGAGCAGTACGAGAGTGGCCAGGAGAGTGGCTCGCTTCACGATGCCCCGCCCTTCTGTTGACTCGGCGGCATCTGACCGGGCCGCTGCTGGTTCGGAGGAGGCTGCGCCACGTTCACCTGCTGCCCCTCCTCGAGCGAGTCCGCCGGGTTGACCACAATCTGGTCGGTGGGGGCGACGCCGCCGAGAATTTCCAACGTGGTGCCGTAATCGCGTCCGATGTTGATGGGGCGCAACCGCACTTTGTTATCGGGGCCGACGACCGCGACGCGCGGCCCTTCCGCCCGGAACAACATCGTGTTCACCGGAATCGTGACTTTGTTCACTCCGGAGCCCACCGCGAAGTGTACCTCTCCGAATGAGCCAGGAAGCAAACGTCCATCCTTATTTGGTACGTCCACTTCTGTGAGCAGGGTGCGCGTGGTCAGGTCGATGGACTCTGCGGTGCGGGCCACCGTGGCCAGAAACCTTTGGCCCGGAAATTCCTGCAAGGTGACAAAGGTCTTGGCGCCAACCTTTATGTATGGTGCGTAGGCCTGCGGAACGCTGGTATAAACGCGCAGGGGATCGACGCGTGCGAGGTCAAACAGTTCGCGGCCGGTGGCGCCTGCGCCCGCGTTAATGAGTGCTCCGGGATCGACATTGCGTTTGGTGAGTACGCCGGTGAAGGGCGCATAGACCTCCTTGAACCCTTCCAACTGTTCGAGGCGCCGCACATTAGCGTCGGCGGCGGCAAGGTTTGCCTGACTCTGTTTGTATCCGCTCACCTGCTGGTCGGCCTCCTGCGCGGAAACGGAGTCGGTCTTCCGCAGGTTTTCCCAGCGGTCGGCGCTGATCTTCGCCAACTCCATTTGAGCGACAGTTTGCTGACGCGCGGCCCGCGTCTGGTTCAATTCCTGATCCACTTCCGGCGTATCGATCTTTGCCAGTAACTCGCCTTTCGTTACCCGGCTGCCAATATCCTTGTACCAGCGCACGAGGTAGCCGCTGGTGCGAGCATAAATTGGAGATTCTTCGTACGCCTGCAAGGAGCCGGGCAGAACCAAGTCTTCGTCGGGTTTTTCCGACAACGGATTAATCACGGCGACGGTGGGTACTGTCTCGCGCTCCGTCTCCTTGGCCAGCGCTCGCTCGTGGCTCACCCGTCCCAACATCGTGACGCCGCCCGCAACCAGAAGTACGAGCAGCATTATCCCCACAATCGTTAAAGCCTTACGCGGCGGCGCGGGCGGAAGCTGTGGAGGACGCTGGATTCCCGGAGGCTGGTGCCGGGAATGCTGCCGGATTGCTTCGATCTCCTCGTCACGCTGAGCCTGAACCCCGAGAGCATGATGCTCTTCGTTCTCGCCCTGTTGCTGAGACTGTTGAGCATCGGAGGCCTGTTGGGGCCGCTGCTCATCCGGCGTTTTCTTAAACTTATTTTCCTCAGTCATCTTGACTCCACTCCGCTCAACCCCGATTCTGACAAATGATCTTTACTTTACTTTTGTTCCGCTCGTGCCCGCTTGGCTTCCTGGCGGCTATGGAGGATAGCGAAAACACTGGGCACAAAAAATAAGGTAGCGACCGTAGCAAACAGTAAACCGCCGATGACGGCTCGGCCCAGCGGCGCGTTCTGCTCGCCGCCTTCCCCGAACCCCAGCGCCATCGGCACCATTCCGATAACCATAGCCAGTGCGGTCATGAGCACTGGACGCATACGTGTGTATCCCGCAGAAACTGCCGCTTGTGCTGCGGGCATTCCTTCGTCCATCTGTTCTCGCGCGAAACTTACCATCAGGATGGAGTTGGCGGTGGCCACGCCCATGCACATAACTGCGCCCGTGAGCGACGGCACACTCAGTGTGGTACGGGTCAGCAACAGGAACCAGCAAATTCCTGCCAGCGCTCCCGGCAAAGCCGCAATGATGATGAAAGGATCGAGCCAGGACTGAAAGTTGATGACGATCAGCAAATAAACCAGGAGAATGGCGCCGGCCAAGCCCACGCCCAAACCGAAAAACGAGGAGCGCATGGTGGCAACCTGCCCGCGCACGATGATGTTAGTGCCGCGCGGCAAATGGCCATCGAACGTCGCCAGTACCTTGTCTGTATCCGCAGCAACGGCGCCCAGATCTCGATCCTGCGTGCTGGCGTATACATCGATGACCGGCTGCACGTTGTAGTGGTTTACCGTAGCCGGCCGCGCCACTGGATATAACTGCACCAGATTGCCCATCAACTGCGGCCCCTGCTGCGAGGTCACCGGGATGGTCATCAGGTCTTGCATGCTGGTCATCCGATACTGCGGCGACTGCACCGCCATCTGATAAGTAACTTCGTTTTTCGGATTTAACCAGAAATTTGGAGAAGTCTGGAAGCTACCGCTCAGTGAAACCAGCAGGCTCTGCGCCACGTCGCGCGCCGTGAGCCCAACTTGTGTGACGCGGGTGCGGTCAATGTCCATGTGCAGCGTGGGCAGGGAAAGCAACTGCTGCACGTGTACGTCGGCGGTGCCGGGAATGTGGCGCATTTTGTTGGCGATTTGCTGCGCAATCACATAACTGCTTTGCATGTCCGTGCCGACGACCTGCACATCGATGGGCGCGGGCAAACCGAAGTTCAAGATCTGGGTAACGATGTCGGCCGGCTGGAAAAAGAACTCGGTCCCGGGGAAACGCTGTGGCAATACCTCCCGCAGATGCCGTATGTGGTCCGCGGTGGGATGATGGTGCTCGGGGTCAAGCGCGATGAGAATCTCGGCGTCGCTGGTTCCAATGGTTCCGTTCGAACTGTAGGACTGGTTGATGCCGGAGTTTGGCAGACCGATATTATCGAGGATGGTCTGCAGCTCACTCTTGGGAATCTCCTGTCGCAGAACGCCTTCGATCTGGTCGCAGAGCCGCGCCGTCTCTTCCACGCGCAAGCCAGGACGCGCCCGCACGTGCAGGCGCAAGAGTCCGGCATCTACTTGCGGGAAGAAGTCTTGGCCCAGGAAAAAAAACAGCCCGAGCGACAGCAGGCAAAAAGCCAGGAAGCACAGTACGAAGACTCCACGATGCTCGAGGGTGGTTTCCAGCAACTGCTCGTAACTGCGGCGAAAGTCTTCAAACTTCCGCTCGAAGCTGCGCTGGAAGCGGCCCAGGAACGACTTTGGAGCCTCAGCGCGATGCTCGTGGCCGCGCATGATGTACATGACCAACGTCGGGATGAGCGTTCGGGAAAGCAGATAGCTGGCCAGCATGGCGAAGCTCACAGCCTCGGCCAGCGGTACGAACAGAAATTTCGCCACGCCCGTCAGGAAGAACATGGGCACGAACACGATGCAGATGCTGAGCGTGGAGACAAAGGCGGGCACGGCAATTTGTTGCGCACCGTCAAGGATGGCCTGCCGCATTTCCTTACCCATGGCGAGGTTGCGCTCGATGTTTTCAATTTCCACCGTGGCATCATCCACGAGAATGCCAACGGCGAGCGCTAGTCCTCCCAGAGTCATGATGTTGATGGTCTGGCCGATCGCTCCCAGAAGGATGATCGAAACAAAGATGGAGAGCGGGATGGAAATAGAAATGACGATGGTCGGACGCCAATCGCCGAGAAAAATGAGGATCATCACGGCGGTTAGAGCGGCTGCGATCACGCCCTCGCGCAACACGCCGTTGATCGAGGCGCGCACAAACAACGACTGGTCAAACAGTGCGGTGATCTTCAACTCCGGCGGCAGCGATTGTGCCGCCAGCCTAACAATGTTTTTGACCCCGGCGATAATATCCAGCGTGGAGGCGTTGCCGTTCTTGTAGATCGACATCAGGGCGCCGCGATTGCCATCCTGGCGCACGATGTTCGTCTGCGGCGAAAAGCCGTCGCGGATGTGCGCCACGTCGCGCATGTAGAGCGTGGAACCGTTGACGGTCTTCACCGGCAGATCGTTCAGCGCCGCGATGGTCTGCGGCGTTCCGTTCATCTCAACGTTGTATTCCAGCGGCCCAAACTTGACCGTGCCGGTGGGAAGAATCAGATTCTGCGCATTCACGGCATTGACGATGTCAGTGGGCTGCAGGCCGTAAGACTGAAGCTTGGGCAAGTCCAGATCGACCTGAATCTGGCGCATCTTGCCGCCGTAGGGATAAGGCGTAGCGGCTCCCGGTACCGTGGCCAGAAAGTTACGCAGGAAGTTCTGGCCAAGGTCATTGAGTTGCTGCTCGGGCATGGTCTTGCTGCTCAGTCCCAGCTGAACAATTGGTGTGGTAGAGGCGCTGTAAGAAATGATCAGTGGTGGCGTGGTGCCCGGCGGCAGGCCGCGCACGGTGGTTTGCGCAATCGCAGTTATTTGCGCGACCGCTCCCTGTACGTTCGTGCCTGGCCGAAAAAAAACCTTGATGACACCCAGTCCGTATACGGACTGAGATTCCATATGCTCGATGTCGTTGACCGTTGTGGTAATGCCGCGTTCGGAGTTGGCTACGATGCGGTCGGCCATGTCTTGCGGCGAGAGGCCGGAATAGAACCAGACCACCGACACTACTGGGATGTCGATATCGGGGAAAATGTCAGTGGGCGTCCGCAAAATCGTGATCGGCGTCAGAAGAATGATGACCAGCGCCATCACGATAAACGTGTAGGGACGTCGGAGAGCTAACGCTACAATCCACATCGCTTCGGCACCACCCTGAGTTCAAATAAAGCAAAGAGGGTAGCCTGCTTGGATGCGAAGCTAGCCCGTCGATTTTATTTTAGATTCGATACTGCCCGTATTGGATTCTAAAGCGCAACCCCGATTATATGTTAGTGTAGGCACATGCGCCAGAAGCCTTCGGCTCACAGGAATGTCGACGGGAATGGCCGTAAGCGCCCGCCGGGGCGGCCTCGGAGTGAGGAGGCGCGACTGTCCATCCTGCACAGCACGCTAAAACTGCTGGCGCAAAAAGGCTTCTCGGAATTGACCATCGAAGCTGTTGCCGCCCATGCCAGCGTTGGCAAGGCGACGGTTTACCGCTGGTGGCCAGATAAGGCCGCTCTTATCGCAGACGCGTTCGCCAGCAGTACCACGCGCAAACTGCACTTCCCCGATACCGGTTCGATCCGCACTGACATGAGTCAACAGATGGGTCAGCTGGTAAAGATCCTGCGCAGCCGGCGTGGACGCATCGTCTCCGCTATGCTGGGCGCCGGACAGAGCGACCGCAACCTGATCGCAGCTTTCCGCGAACGTTTCCTGAAGCCACGCCGCCAGGAGGCTTACGCCACGCTCCGCCGCGGGATCCGACGCGGCCAGCTGCGGAAAAATGTGGACATGGATTTGCTTCTCGACTCGCTCTACGGTCCCATCTACATGCGATTCCTCATTCGCCATGATAGTTTGACTTCCGAATTCGTCGAAGGTTTGTGCGACCTGACGCTGGGCGGTACTCGTCTCGATCCAAAGTTGCCTCGTGCTGTGGGGAACTGAGATGATCTCTCGCAGTGTGGTTTTCTGGGAAGTCGACACGCAGGCGGACTTCATGCTGCCCGGCGGCAAGCTCTATGTGCCCGGCGCCGAACGATTGCTCCCCAATATTCGAAGGCTTACTGACGCGGCGCGTCAGGGGCGCGTCTTTCTGGTCTCGCACGGTTGCTACCACACCCAGGACGATCCTGAGTTCCAAACGTTTCCGCCGCATTGCATCAAGGGCACAGAAGGTTCCGCATTCGTCCCTGAGGCATTGACGGATAGAGTTGTCATCGTGCCTAACGAAACCACGGCGGCGCTGCCGCGTGATCTTTTCTCATATCAGCAGATTCTTCTCGAAAAACAAACGCTCGATATTTTTGAAAGCCGGCACGCGGGAAAACTACTGAAACAATTCGGGGACGATGTCGAATTCGTGGTCTTTGGAGTGGTGACGGAATACTGCGTTCGTTTCGCGGCCAAGGGATTGCTGGACCGTGGCCGCCGTGTCTCCGTGGTTCAGGATGCGATCGAAACTTTAAAGGTGGAAGATGGGAAGCGGACCGTGGCCGAACTTGAGGATCTTGGGGCAAGATTTTTCACAACCGCCGATGCCTTAGCGCTGCTGAATCATTCGAAATAGCCTGTGTGATTCGATGGTAGTTTATCATCCGCCAACCGATGAACCTGACCTCTGGCACCAAGGGTCGGCTGCACCGATTAGCCGGATAAAGTTTCAATCGCTAGCACCGTGTCGGTTGAAAGTGTCAGAGCGGAACTGGCGAGATCCTGCTTCATGTGTTCGGGGTTGGAAGTGCCGGTGAGTGGCAGCATTCCGAGCGCGCGAGCGAATGCGAAAATAACCTGCGCCGAAGTGGCATTCTCACGCGCGGCCAGTGTAATTACGACCGGATGGCGGAGCACTTCGACGTTCGCAGTGAGCAGCGAGAATCCCTGATAGACGATCTTGCGTTCGCGGCAGAATAAGCGTACATCGCGGTCCCAGCCGAGGCGGGCGTAGCAACGGTTTTGCACGAATGCCGGGGCTTCCGAGTGGATGGCCGCCATCTGCTCAAGATGGCGCAGGGAAACATTACTCACTCCGAGCAGGTGCGTGCGTCCGGCATCGCGCTCTTTCGTCATGGCTTCCCAGACTTCGGCGTCGGCGCCGGTCCAGTCGTAGCCGGAGAATGGACCATGCAGCACGTAGCTATCGACATGATCCGTGCCGAGATGCTCGAGCGAACTGGCCATCGACTGCGCGACCTGCCCAGAAAAGCTGGCATCGGGATCGTAGGGCAGGCGATGATCCTGGCCGGGGCGGTAGGTAAATTTCGTCTGCAAAAAGACGTCTTCGCGTGTGAACACGCCCGCGCGATAAGCGGCGGCCAATCCCTGGCCCACTCCTTCTTCGAAGTAATGGCGGCGCTGATTGGCGGTATCGATGGCGCGAAAACCGGTGCGCAACGCCAGCTCGACGAGTGCTGGGGTTCGTTCTTCCTTCCAGGCAGTGCCGTAGAGAAAACCGGGAAGGGACGAGGGTTGCGGCGTGGGCATGGCGCTATTCTGGCACGAGCGGTCATGATGTGCAGGCACCTGTTGGGCAAACGGGCCATGATGATCGACTACCCCTATGTGGCTCGCCGTTCTGGAATCTTAGGCTTAGCGGGATTTTGCTATTTAATCTCCGGGCTGCAATCAGTTAGGGGCAAGATCTTGGAGCCGCAATGAGTTAGCGGATACTACGTTTCTTCGGTATCTATCTCACCTGACTTATGAAGTTGCCTTTGGCAAGCTGAGTTCGTCCCAGTCTTAGAATGACTCTGCAAAGTACCCACCCAAGAATCACCGCCACGGAAAGAAAGCCTATGAGCGGCCACTTCAACTGTGTCAGGAATTGGCGAGCAGTTTGCAGTTGATCGAATGAGGTCCACTCCTCACGAATTCTTCCATCGACAATTCGCCAAACTGTGATGCCACGTAATTCAAGCTTGACGCCCGTTGGAGGCAATCCATCATATCCGGAGCCGGAATGTGTTCCCCGGAAGACCCATACCGCCGTGACCAGGTCGCCCTCGGCTACGATCAGGGTCACGGTCATCTTGAGATCCGGAAACGCCTTCTTCTCCGCGTGAACTGCCGCTTGATCCTCCTGGAGATCGAAATTCCTGTGGAGACCGTGGTTCACGAAATCTTTTGCATAAATTTCGTCTGCAACCTGAAATTTTCCCTGGTTGAAAATCTCCTCGAACACTCGCCCAGCTACCGCTTTGTTTCTGGCCTCTTGAGAAGCTACGTCTGGCAAACTTGGGACGCTATCGGCTGCGAATGCCGCGCATACCGGCGCGAGTGTCATGAACAGTAACAATAATGTCTTCCCCATGACCCTTCCCCCTAACGGCTAAGGTAACCACAGACTTTCCTTTGTGATCCGACAGGATTTGGCGTCCCGTTTCTTACCGAGCCGTGCAAAAGACGGCGCGATAAGTCCGTGCCTTGGAAATCTTTACAGCCGATTTCCACTTTCGCACCGCTCCTGCGACTACTGGTTTTGGGGGTCGCCGCAAAAGGTACAACGTCCTGAAAGATCACAGTCAGCCCCCAAAGTGAAAGGCGACGGACAGGATTTCCGTCCCACACGGTCAGTGGTGGATCCGTCAGCACCGTCGGCGGGCGGCCTCAACTATAGCAATCCAGGCGCAAAAGCTGCAAACGCAAAACCGGGGACGGTCGCCCGTCCCCGGCCTGACTTTGTTTGTGCTGCTTGCGAAGGTTATTGCTGCTGTGCCTGTGTCTGCTCGTCCAGTTCGACGCTGTCTCCGGCGTGAACGTCTTCCATGGCGAAGACGATCATTCCAGTGGCGGTGGTGGGGGTGGTGCCGATGACGACGATCTCGCCCACGGCGCGCCGCGGCAGGTCGCGGACGTGGATCACCGGACCGTTGCTCTTGGTAAACATTTTGGGATCGACCGAGGGCTGCTTCATCTGTGTGTCTTCACTGAGCGCGGCCTTGAACGAAAGCGAATCCACGGGATCGTCCAGGTCGGCGGTGTAGCTGCGCACGGCGCGGAAATAGTCGCCCACCTTCACGCCCTGATTCGCTCCCACATTTATATAGACCTTCTGGCCCGTGCCCAGCATGGAGTCGAAGTCTCTTCCCATCACGATGCGACCGGAGACCTTGCTGGCGGTAGGCAGGAAGCGATCAAAGCGCAGTGGCGGATGAAACGCGACCATGGATTTTTCGGCGAAGGGGATGGCGGTGTCTCCTGGATTGATAGGATCGCAGGCGTATTCGATCTGGGCCACGGCCGCCTTGCTTCGAGTATCGATGATGCGTACCCGGCCGATCTCCGCGTAGGGCTGCCCTGTAGCCTTCATCAGCTTGCGCTGTCCGGGGTACATTTCATATTCGTCAATGTCGCGCAGTTCGCGGACAATTTCATACTCCGCGCCGGCGGTGTAGCCTGTGCCTTCTAAATAAACGATGTCGTCCTTGACGAACTTGGTGGTGCTAGGGGTTTCCAGGCCGCCGGCCACGAAATTGGCATCGGGCAGGATTTGGCGATTAATGAAACCAGCGCAGTAAACATCTGCATAAGTGGGCAATTCCACCCGCTGGATCGGGAAACTAGCCGTGGTGGAAATCGTCCCCTGTGGCGTGGCGGCGCTTGATGCACTCGTGTCAGCCGCCGTTTGAGCCCAAGTAGCGGTCGCGGCCACCAACAATAACCATCCTATTTTCTTCATGTTACCTCCGAGAAGAGACACGCTTGGCGCCCTTCCGCAGTCAAATACTTGGAAGCAATGCTCCAGATGGAAGGTAACAAGGGGGTAAGAGGGGGTCAAGGTTACGAGGGTGTCAGGCGGAGTGTGAAAACAGTTTTTTCTCGCGAATTATGAATAGACAGTTGCATCTATAATTCGACCCCTGTAAGATTCGCGCCGAACCTATTGCTTCGGTGCGAACCTTTTGCGTCAATCCGAACTTATTGATTCAAGATGATTTCTGCTCCTAAAAGTTATCCGCCCCGCATGTTGCCCTTACGGCTGCCGCGGGTTTGCGTCGCCGTGGCTGCCTCCGATGCCACCGAACTGGTCGAGAAGGCTGAGGGGCTAATCCGCGATAACTCCTTTCTGGAGTTCAGGTTAGACCATATCTCGAAGCCAGGCCTGGCGCTGCCCAGGGTCAAACATTTTCTGGAGACTCACGCCGGCATTGTGGTGATCGCCACCTGCCGCCGGGTGGCCAGTGGGGGGAAGTTCCGCGGCTCGATCGCCTCTCAACTCGAGATCCTGACGAAAGCCTCGGCCGCCGGATGCCAGTTGGTCGATGTGGAACTTCAGACCGCCTTGAAGTGCAAGCCGGATCAGTTGCAGAAGCTTCGCGCCCGCGCCGGTCTCATTCTTTCCTTCCACGATTTTCGTGGCACGAAGAAGCTCGACGAGACTCTGGAAAAGATGCGCGCCTTTCCCGCCGATTTCTACAAAGTGGTCGGCACGGCCGCTGCGCTCTCCGACAATGTTTCCATGATCCAGTTCCTGGGCCGTGAGAGCGACAACCATTCCATCGTTGGCGTCTGCATGGGCGAACAGGGAATTATCAGCCGCGTGCTGGGAGTCCGCGCCGGCAGCGTGTTCACCTTCGCCGCCGTCAGTCCCGGAGAAGAAACCGCTCCCGGACAAGTCACCGCGCAGGAACTGCGCAGCATTTACCGCATCGAGCAGCTCGACGCCGCCACGCGCGTCTATGGTGTTGCCGGAGATCCGGTGGTCCACTCGCTTTCGCCCGCCATCATGAATGCGGCCTTCCGCCGCGAGAACGTGAACGCCGTCTACCTCGCGCTGCACGCCAAGACTCTCAAAGATCTGCTCACCTGCGTGCGTGAGATCCCGATCCATGGCCTCAGCATCACCATGCCTTATAAGGAAGCGATCCTTCCTTATCTCGACAACACTGACACCCACACCACGAAGATTGGCGCATGCAATACGGTGGTCCGCGCGCAGGATGGCAAACTTTACGGCTTCAACACGGATACTTCCGGTGTGGTGCGACCGCTGGAGCGCCGCCTCACCACTCTACAGGATGCGAAAATCCTCGTGCTCGGAGCGGGAGGCGCGGCGCGCGCGGCCGTGTTCGGACTGAAGGAACGAGGAGCGGAAGTCTTCATTCTGAATCGCAGCGCGGCTCCGGCGCAGAAGCTGGCTCGGCGTGCCCACGCGCGCTCGATCAAGCGCGCCGACCTGAAGAAGTACTCCTTTGACGTGATCATCAACGCCACGCCGGTGGGCATGGGCAACACGCGCGAAACGCCGCTGCAGGAAAAAGAAATCAACGCGCGCTACGTCTTCGACATGATCTACGACCCGTTCGAAACCCGCCTGCTGCAACTGGCAAAACAGCGCGGCGCGCAGATCATCCCCGGCATAGAAATGTTCGTTCACCAGGCTGCCCGCCAATTCGAAATCTGGACCGGCAAGCCCGCGCCTCAGGACGACATGCTGCAGGTGGTGATGTTGTCGCTGCAGGAACGGGCGGCAAGGGCGGCGGCAGCGGCGAAAAAGAAGTAGGCAAGCAGCCCACTCCCTCTGTTGAAGAACATAGCGAATACGCGGGATTGTTTTCTTGACAGACGTTGTCAAATATGACAACATGAAGAACGTAGGAATGAAGGACGGCCAATGACTCGAAAGACGCGGCCGGTTTCATGGATCAAAGCGGCGCTGAAGGAATTTGAAACCTTCCCGGAAGCAGCCAAGTCGATCTGTCTTGCGGTCTTGACGATCGCAGCGGAGGGAGGTAAGGCCGACATCGCAAAGCCGATGCTCGGCCTCGGCTCGGGCGTGTTCGAGATTGCGCTGCCGTTCCGGGGCGACGCGCTCCGCGTGGTCTACGCGGTACAGCTCGCCGAGGAAATCTGGGTAGTTCATGCGTTCCAGAAAAAATCGACGCAGGGCATCAAGACGCCGCAACGCGAAGTCGATCTGATCAAGGAGCGTCTGAAGAGATTGAAGGAGATGCTGCGGTGAAAGAGGGTAGAGAAATCCACTTGAGGTGACCCATTATGGGACACGAAAAAGCACTCGCGGGAGCAAGCGAAAAGCTGGAAGTAGTGCGGGGAAGCGGCAATGTGTTTCGCGATCTGGGCCATCATAGCGCCGACGCTGCACAGTTCAAGGCGATCCTCGCGGCTGAAATTATCAAAGCGCTCGACCGCGAACGCCTGACGGTTCGCGCCGCGCACGCCCGCACCGGCGTTGCCGCAGCCGACTTCTCGCGCATCCGCAATGCCAACCTCGGCCGCTTCACTGTGGATCGCCTCATGTCGATCATTAATCGCCTCGGGTCACGCGTCGAGGTTAAGATTCGGGTGCACCGTGCGGGGGCGTCAGCCTACGAAGCACGGCCGTGAGCGGCATCGAAAATTTCGTCCACCGCACGGTGCTGGCGAGCGCGCTGAGTAATGGTGCCGGTACCGCCCCCAGTCTGCTTCCCTCCGGCGAACTGCAACTGAGGGATTTCCCAAACACCACAAAGCCGGGCTGGTTGGCCCGGCTCTCTTTGCGTGGAACTGGTTCGGTAAATCTTGGTTCGACTGGCCGATCCAGAATGTCAAATCTTCTTAAAACTGCACTCCGCGGGGTCACCGGCCCGCAGGGCACAAAACTTTACACGTCTTTCCACGTCGTCTTACATGTCGTCTTTACATAACTAGCGCGAGGTTCTCCAGTTCATATTGCAGAACGGGCAGGGCGCACCCGGCCATCTCCACGCGGCCAGCGGCATCGAGCGCCGCTTTGGGCGAAACTCCGTAGCCCCGGCCCATCAGGAAGACCTGCAGGAGTTCGGCGGCCTCGTAGGAATCGATCATGCCGCCCTGCAGCAGGTCGCTGCGCAAGGCTGCCAGTTCGGTGGCCGTGAATCTGTCTTTGTCGTTATTGGCTCGGTCGTTCATTCCCTGCTCAACCCTGGTTTCAAACATGGTCGTCATCACCTCCGACTCCGACCTACCTACCGCAAATGCTTATTAGACTCATCGGCAGCCATTGAAGTTGCATGCAATTCTGCTGCCGCGGCTGCCCTCTAGTTTCCTATACGTAAAGCAAGCCGCTTTAGATCCATAAACCCCTCTGTATAGCGGAAGTTGCAGGCATCCTAGTAAAACGTCGCCCCCTCCCGTAAGGTCTCATTGGTACCTCCCCGTCTCAAAACTGACACGAAGTGTCATTTCGGGCGGGAAATCGCGCAGTCTGTCACTCCGCCCCCTGAGAATCTAAGGTTCACGCAGAGAAAGTACACGCGGGGAATATCACAGATGTCAAACAGGCGTAAAAATTTAAGCGTAAAAGCGGACGAGCCAGCGGAGCGGCAGCAGTTCGGGATCGGGAACGCCCACCACGATTTTTAGTGGTCAGCGATCCGAATCAGGCGCTCTCGATCGTCGACTCGTCTACCAGCATGATGGGAATGTCGTCCTTCACCCCATACACCCGGTGGCACTGCGTACACTTCAAGCTCTCCGGACTCTGCCGGTACTCGAGGGCCTGCTTGCACGCCGGACAGACCAGAATTTCCAGCAGCTCCTTGGCAATCATGCGGGCATTGTACGCCACCCGCGACGACCATTTCACCACGGAGGGTGTCTCTGTGGTGGGGGATGTCCTCGACGGCCTCGGCGGTGTAAGATTTTCTAGCCGAAGCCCGAAAGCTGAAGCCCGGAGCCGAATGGCCGCCCGAATCCTCGATGGCAGCAGAATCGCGAGCGACATCCGCAACGAAGTCGCTGCGGAAGTGAAGGCTATGGCGTCCGGAGGAGTTCGTCCCGGCCTGGCCGTCGTCCTCGTCGGCCACAACCCGGCGTCGGAAATTTACGTTCGCGGCAAGGCCAAAGTATGCGAAGAGGTTGGCATTTACAGCGAACAGCACACGCCGGCCGAAACCGCAACCACCGCCGAACTGCTTGCTCTGGTTCATGACCTCAACGGCCGCGACGAAATCGACGGCATCCTGGTGCAATTGCCTTTGCCCCAGCAAGTGGACTCCAAGCAGGTGCTGATGGCGGTCGATCCCGCCAAAGATGTTGACGGCTTCCATCCCGTCAACGTTGGCTTTCTCTCGACCCAGCGCGCCGGGCTGGTCCCGTGTACGCCAGCCGGAGTGATCGAGATTCTAACGCGGAGCAACATTCCCATTGCGGGACAGGAAGCCGTCGTCGTGGGGCGCAGCGACATCGTCGGCAAGCCCGTCGCCATGCTGCTGATCAATGCCAATGCGACGGTTACGGTTTGCCATTCTAAAACACATGATCTGCCGGGAGTCTGCCGCCGTGCCGATATTCTCGTGGCCGCCATCGGGCGGGCTGGCATGATCACGCGCGACTTCGTGAAGCCCGGCGCCACTGTGATCGACGTCGGCATGAACAAGGTGACGGACACAGCGGAATTTCAGCGCCTGTTCGCCGGCGGATTGGCGAGAAATGCCAAGCGCGAAGAAACTTTCCGGACGAGGGGATCGACCCTGGTGGGCGACGTGCATCCCGAAGTGACCGAGATCGCGGGGGCTCTGACCCCGGTACCGGGCGGCGTCGGGCCGCTGACCATCGCAATGCTGATGTATAACACGGTGAAAGCCGCAAGAATGCGTCGCGGCAGCCGCATACCGGAAATGTCGCGCGTGTGAAAAAGCCATTCCAGCGCCGAGAACGCCGAGTGCGCCGATAAATAATTTTCAAGGCGCGAGTTGCTCGGCGTTCTCTGCGATCGCGGCGGTAAAGTTGTTCGAGAAACTTCATGCTGAAAGTTGGCCTCACTGGCGGCATCGCATCGGGCAAATCAGTGGTCGGCGAGATGTTCGTCGCGCTGGGGGCGTGTCTGGTCCAAGCCGACCGGATCGCGCACGATTTGATGCTGCCTGGCCAGCCCGTCTACAACCAGGTGGTGCGCCATTTCGGCGGCGCAATTCTGAATCCCGATCTCAGCATAAACCGCGCCAAGCTCGCGGACGCTGCCTTTGGGCCGGCAACTACATCTCGAAGCCCGTCCCGCATAGAAGAGTTGAACCGAATTGTGCATCCCGCGGTGCTTCGCAGCCAGGAGGAGTGGGTGGAAGAGATGGGGCGGCAAGACCCGCACGCCGTCGCCATCGTGGAGGCCGCGCTCATTATCGAGGCGGGTGCGGCGAAACGTTTCGACCGCCTGCTGGTCGTCACCTGCAGCGATGAGCAACGTATCGCCCGCTTCGCCGCGCGCCATAAATTGGCGCTCGATGCCGCCCGCAAGGAAGTCGAACGCCGCATGGCCGCGCAACTGCCCGAAGCGGAAAAAGCAAAGGCCGCCGATTACGTGATCGACAACTCGGGTTCGCTCGACCAAACACGCGAGCAGGTGCGGCAGGTATGGCAACACCTGCGCTCCGAGGCTGCCGCCGAGGGCTAAGAGTAGTTCGAGATTCCCCGCTTACAGCGAGCGATTTACTGTATACGGGCCTTTAGCCACCTCAGTAGGACGGCATGCCTGGCTCGGAACAACGGTCGATCATCCGCGAGACGGCCATGCGCGAAAGAGTAAAACAACTCGGTGGGCGCTTCGAAATTCAATCCAATGAAAACGGGACAGCCGCCGGGTGAGGGTATTGCGTGGGAGCTTCAGGCGCGGCCGGTCTGCGCGCAAGATTTTTCGCTCCGCCTGAAAAGCGACTGCGCTCAGGATGATGCCGCTAAGAATAGAAACCGTAGAAACTCGAACTGCACTACTACCAGTCCGCGAGCGTGCCTCTCGCCTGAACATTGTTTAGAATCGAATCAGGACCTCCTCCTCAAGCGGAGTCCAGTTCGCGTCCTTAAGGTTTGCTCTTATGAAACTCATACGACCTGCAATATTCGCGCTGGTATTCGCCGGCGCATTCTTCTACTTCACCACCTGGCGTTCGAACTCGCAGTCGAGCTTCCTGCATCCCTCGGATTGGTTGAGTCATCCCGCGCAGGTTGAGATTACGGAAGCTGCCGGCAACGAAGGGCTCGACAGCGAAGAGCAGAACAATATTAACGTCTATCGCAAGAATATTCCGTCGGTGGTGAATGTCACGTCGCGCGCCATGACCTTCGACTTCTTCTACGGGCTCACGCCGCAGGAGGGTCAAGGCTCGGGCTTTGTCATCGATAAGGATGGTCACATCCTCACCAACTATCACGTCGTCGCCGACGCGCGCCAGGTGGAAGTCACCCTGCACAATCGCAAGAAATATAAAGCGACGGTCGTGGGCACCGATCCGGCGCACGACTTGGCCGTGATCCAGATCAAGGCGCCCGACCTGGTTCCCGCGGTGCTCGGCGACTCGCGCAACTTGCAGGTTGGGCAGAAAGTGTATGCCATCGGCAACCCGTTTGGACTCGCCGGGACGATGACGCGCGGCATTGTGAGTTCAATCCGCCCGGTGCGCGAGCCCAATGGCGCAACCATCGATGATGCGATTCAGACCGATGCTGCCATCAATCCGGGAAACTCCGGCGGTCCGCTGATGAACTGGCATGGCGAAGTGATTGGCATCAACACGATGATTCTTTCCAGTGTTGGCCAGAATGCTGGGATCGGCTTCGCCATCCCGATCAATACCGCGAAAGCCGTGCTCAACGATCTGATGACGCTGGGCCGAGTGCGCAGGCCCGCTCTGGGTGTGCGCACGATTCCCATCAGCGCGGAACTGGCGGATGAAATGGGATTGCCCGTAGATTACGGTCTGCTGATCGTGCAAGCCATCCCCGGCGGATCTGCCGATCAGGCCGGTCTCCGCGGCGGCACCGAGCGCGCATATCTGGGGAACATCCCGATCATGCTTGGCGGAGATTTGATCGTCGCCATCGACGGCGAAAAAGTCGAGGACGAGCAAACCTTGTCGCAGATGATGAACAATCGCCGCGCCGGAGATACGGTGAAAGTTACGATCTACCGCAACAAGAAAAAGCTCGACGTGACTGTCGCCCTGGGCGAAGCGCGAGAGCAGGTGTAGAAGCTGTCAGCTGTCAGCTGCTCTTCTCAGAAGGCGTAACGCAGCGATTCGGTCAGCGAGTTCGCGTGAAAATAGCGTGGCGCCGTGGGCCCGACAAACGAACCTTCCCCGTACTGGTAATAATTCCAGCCGGTGTTGTAAGTCAGCTTATGGCCAATATCCACGCTCAGGTTGGCCACCGGCTGCTGGTATTTGTGCTGCAACGTGCCGAGAGGCTGCAGGATGTTGAACTGCGGCATGCTGCCGTCAACACTGGTGACGCTGTAGCCGACGTTGGCCAGCAACCTCTTCGCCGGTCTGAACCGGACAGCGGCCGTTCCGAAATTGGTGTGGTTGGTGTAGTACGAGTTGGCCAGAAGAGGATTGGCGGTTTCGTTCAGCGCACAAAATGAAGTCGTGCCATTGGCATTGGCCACGAAGGGAAGGATCACTCCGGTGGGCGGCGTGTCGTCGAAGCAGATCAGGGCATTCTGGATCACGCTGTTGAAGTTGTATGCCAAGTCCATTCCAAAGCGTTCGCGCGGCGCGAGCGATGCGGTCAGCCCGTAGTTTTGGTTGTGGCTCACGGACTGGGTCTGTGCGTCGGCGTTGGATTGTTGCAGGAGATTGATGGATCCGCCCAGGGTCGCCCACGAGCGCGGGGTGTAGGTCGTCTGGAAGCGGTAGCGCGCTTCCTTGCGTGGCGACATGCGGACGAACACGGCGTTGTAGTTGGTGTGCTCCAGATCAAAATTCAATCGCAAGTCATGGGTGGGCCGTGCCCAGAGGCCGAGCAGGGCCGTTTTCTCGAGGCCCACGAAGTGGTCTTCGCCTCCAGTGAGGAAATCGTTGAAGTGGTTGAACTCCCGGTCGCCATAGCGGTAACCGATGCGCGCCCCGGTTTTTTTCGAAATGTCCCAGGCCAATTCGACCTGATTTCTAGTCCACGTCTGGTTGAATGAGGCCTGTTGCAGGGTGGGCACAATCGTCGGCGCGGTGGCTGAGAGTGAAGTCAGCAGCGTACACGCTTTTGGGTTTATGCAGTCGCTGTCAGACTCGCTGAAATTGCCATTCTGCGGAATGCGGTAGGCCCAGAAATAAAACTTCTCGATCAGGCGCAGATGTTTGGTCAGATGCACGGTGGCCCCGAGATCGGCTGCGTCGGAAATCCGGCTGGCATCGGCGGTTCCTGCGCCGAGGAACGCAAGCGTGCTGGTGCGCGTGATCAGGCCGCCAAAGGACTCGTACAGCGGCGTGCTCATTTCGGCGTCACTGTAGGAAAAAGAAGCGACCAAGTCTACCCGCTGGAAGTAATTGCTGCGCAGGCTGATGCGCTCGGTGGGCGTGGAGGTGCGGATCCGCTGGTTCCGCATGTAGCTGGAGTACGCGCTGCATGTGACATTGGTCAGGGTCCCATTGACAATCAGACTGGTTTGCCCTGTCAGCACCGCGCAGGGTTCCTTGTTCACAGTGTCGATGGACAAACCCAACGAAACCGAACTTACCGGCGTGGTGGGCACGAACGCCTGGTTGATGGGATCCAGTTGGTAGTCCGTATCTCCTTTGTAGTAATCGAGGAACTGGTCGTAGCTGAAGACGGTTCGCGGCGCGATTCTGAAGTCCACCCCCATGCGGTAGGAATTCATGGTTGTGTTCCAGTCCTGGAGGAACAAAGCTTCCGTACCCTCGTGGATGCTGCTGTACGAAGGTCCGGTCATGTTATTGTGCGAAAACCCCAGGCGAAAACTAACCCGGGACTGCGGAAGCAGGGTGAGGTCGAAGTCGCTCATGCGTCGCGTCGTAGCAAATTCGTTGGGCGAATTCAGCACCGGAATCGACGGTGCAGAGGTCGAAGGATTCAACGGATTGGCCAACAAGTCATAGTCGGAGAAATACTGATCGCGGCGGAAACTGCTTTGCAGGTTGTACCATTTATTTTTGTCCGCCCGCAGCCGCAAGGCGTTGTTGGGATCTCCGCCCCACCCAAAGCTGTTGAGATAAAGATCGTCGAACAGCAAGCCCTGGTGATCACCCGATTGCATCGCCAGCGTCTGGTCAAGTATTCGCGGGCCGGTCTGCAGATTCACTAGTGTGTCGTACATATCGCCGCTCCCGCTCACGTCCGTACTCCGGTAGCCCAGTTCGATGGACTGGTGAATCAGGTAGCCGCCGCGCGCCACGCCGACTGGCTCCTCGGGAGGGTTCTGGCCGGCGCTGGTTTGCGCATGAAGCCATGTTGGCGCTGAAGCCATTAAGCTCCACAGCAGCACAGCAAGCATGAATTGAAGGGCGAGTTTTCTTAGGAAGGTCATCTAAAATTCCTCACTTGAAAAAGACACTGCTGAAGTTGGATCCATGAATCTGGGTGTGACACATGGTGCAGGCCTGATACTTCGCCGACTGATTGTGTGCGGGGCCGGCTGACCCGCCGGCCGTCAACTGGGTCGAGAAGGTATGGCACTGCAGGCAGAGCATGTTCACGATGCTCACTTTAAGCAGTCGAGGATTGGTGGAGCCGTGGGGCGTGTGGCAACTGCTGCAACCTTCGGTCTTCACCGGAACATGCTCGTAGACGAACGGTCCCTGCTTGTCGACGTGGCACTTGTAGCAAACTGCGTCGCCGCTGGGCAGAGCGCGTAGCTGCCGCACGGTCGCCGTCCCGTGAGGGTTATGGCAGTCGTTGCATTGCACCAGACCCTCGTTGACGCGATGGTGAAAGGGTTTGGCAAAATCTGCCTTGGCCGAGGTATGGCATCCGTAGCACAACTGGGGCTGGTCTTGGACGAGCAGATGCTGTTTTTCCTTGGCGTGATGGGGAGAGTGGCAGTCGAGACATCCGACTGCGCTGCTGGCGTGGGCGGATTCCGCAAAATGAGACTGCTGGTGCCCTTCACCGTGGCAGGTCAGGCAGCGAGCGCTGGTCTGCTCGCGGGAATGGTCCTGGAAGACGAATATCTTCGTCTTGTCGCCGCCGCCGGCGACGTGCTCGGCACCGGGACCGTGGCAGCCCTCGCAACCTTGCTTGGACGAGCCTCCCGCTTTATTTAGTGTGGTCTTCCAGTGCGGAGTTTTCTCCCACGCGTTGTAAATTTCCTCGTGACAGGTTTTGCAGGTGTCGGCTCCGACGTACTTGGAGTCTTCGGCAGAAGGCGCATGGACCGCCGGGGCGCTGGCGGCTTGCGCGCTCTTATCGGCAACCTGCTGGTGAGCCTGGCCCGCAGCAAAGCCGACGAAGAAGAGAAAGAAGAGAAATAAGACGGAGAACAAAAGAACTCGTGGGGTCCTGGAATCTGCTGCCATTAGCACGCCTCCTTCGACACCTGCGGTTTATCATGACTGCGTTTCAAAGCCATTTTGTGGAAAACTGAAGTCTGAATTTCGTCATGGTCATACGCTCTCTCGCATCTTTTCGTGCCGCCTGTCACGGGTTTGTGACATGCTTCGTGGATTATCGACAATTCCCTCCGGAATGCTCGTGATGCTTGTCACACGCGGATTTCTTTTCGGACGTGCCTGATTCATTACGGGAAGACTTGACCATCTTAGGAGCGCTGGAACAGGTTAATAAGTCGTTCTCGCAGGACCATTAGGCCATTTCGTCCGAATAACAGGCTTGAAAGTAAGCAGGCTTCCACGATAGTCTGCAGTCCTGCCTATGACTGCCGTCCGCTAAGTCCGCAAACTTGCAAAGGCGAAACACTCCGAGGTGTGCGTGCGTTTCGTTCCCGCGGTTCACTGTTGTCCCCAATCCAGAAAGGTCTTGAAATGCAATTCGTGGACAAGGCGTTGGCGCGCCGTTTTGAGGCGTGCGAAGAAATGCCGCAGGTTTTATACGCGCGAGTGTTCCAGCAAACTCGCACCGAGATTGGCGCCGCGGAGGAAGAGATTTGCGGCGGACACATGATATTCGCGGGACTGGGATCGCCCATTGGGCGAGCGACCGGCTTGGGCTTGGACCGTGCGTTGACAGCGGAGGATCTAAATCGCGTGGAACAGTTCTACCGTTCGCGCAACGCCCCGGCGCAGGTGGATTTGTGTCCGCTGCACGATCCGGGAGTGTTTGAGATGTTCAAGGAACGAGGGTATGGCATTGCCGAGTTGAACAATGTGCTCTACCGGCGACTGGATCCGAACGAGGAGCTTCCCGTTGCGCCCGCCGGTTGCGATATTCGCCGGGGGCGGCCGGAAGAGGCACAAGAATTAGGCGGCATCGTGGAGCGCGCGTTCTTTCCCGACGGCGCACCCGAAGCTTTCAAAGATCTGCTGACGCCGCTCTACCGGATGGACGGCGCTCTGACGTTCGCGGCCCGCTTCAAAGGCGAAACGGTGGCTTGCGGAGCGGGACTGGTCATTCCACAGCATCGTGTATTCGCAGTGTGTGGAGCTGGCACGGCCGCCGAGTTTCGCGGACGCGGGCTGCAGACAGCGCTGCTTCGCGTCCGTTTGGCGGCCGCGGCCGAAGCGGGCTGCGAGTATGCGGTGGTGGTCACGCAGGGGGGGACTGCTTCGCAGCGCAACTGCGAGCGCCTGGGATTTTGCGTGGCTTACAGCAAGGTAACGGTGATCAAAGAGTTGGAGAAAGGTTAACGCGAGTTCACCAGGGAGTCACAGAGGCACGGAGAAAAAACACCTCATCCCTGTTTCCTCTGTGAGTCGGTGGTAGAAATCCACTTCACGCGGCTTCGGCGAGAAAGTCTTCGATTCCGCTCACTTCCCTGTCGCTGAGGCGGAGGTCGCCGGCACGCATTACGCCTTCGGCTTTGCATTGCGCGCTCCTACAATGGCTCCGGTCACCGCGGGATTGTGCAGCGTCCAGGCGATGGCGACTTCGCCGATTGAACGGTAGCCCACGGGAGTAATATTCCGATTCGGAATTGCCAAGAGTGCGGGTCTGCCTATGAATTCTCCTTGTAGAATTTGATTGCAGTTAAGGCGATCCGATTCAGAATTCAAGCGCAATGAAAGTCGATACGATCCGCGAGCATTGTCTGGCCTTTCCCGGGGCTACGGAGAACCTGCAGTGGGGCGATGATCTCTGCTTCAAAATCGGCGGGAAGATCTTTGTGATCGTCGGCCTGGATAATCCGCGGCTTTGTTTCAAGTGCACGCCAGAAACTTTTGCCGAGCTGATTGAGCGCGAGGACATTCATCCGGCTCCGTATGTTGGACGCTATAAGTGGGTGATGCTGGACCGGTTGGATGCGGTGGGGTGGGAAGAGTTGCGGGAGTTGATTCGAGCGTCTTATGCGATGGTGGCGGCAAAGGCGCCAAAGAAGAAAAAGAGAGGCATCTCTCAGCGTACACGGCCGAAGAAAACCTCGAAGAGGGGTTGAGATCCTGCTCCTGGAAAGAGTTGGCGGGCAAGAGTGCCCGCCCCACATGGCCCCCCGGGATTTGACTCTGCTTGCCGCCGTCGGCTAGCCTCAAGAGTCCGCCCATTCCTGGACAACCTTCGACTTAATGCGATTCCGGCACAAATCATTGATTTTGCTGCTGATGGCGGCTGGGGCGGTTGGCGGCGCCCATTGCGCTTTCGGCTCTGCGGAGCCGGTGCACGCGCAGCACGGTATCGTGGTCAGCATTCACGAGTTGGCCTCGCGGGCCGGAGTGCGGATAATGCAGGCCGGCGGCAATGCAGTGGATGCCGCGGTGGCTACGGGTTTCGCGCTGGCGGTGGTACATCCGGCGGCGGGAAATATCGGTGGCGGGGGATTCATGCTGATCCGGATGGCCGACGGCAAGACGCATTTTCTCGACTACCGGGAAAAGGCTCCGGCGGGGGCAACGCGCGATATGTACCTGGATGCCCAAGGGAATGTGATCGATGGCGCCAGCGAGTACGGATATAAAGCGATGGGCGTGCCGGGGTCGGTTGCGGGCATGGTTTACGCCGAGCAGAAATACGGCAAGCTGACGCTGCAGCAGGTGATGGCGCCGGCGATCCGCCTGGCGCGCGAGGGTTATGAGTTGAGCTGGGGCGAGGCGCGCGATCTGCACGATAAATATTTGGGCAAATTCCCCGAGTCGCGGCGAATTTTCCAGCGCGATGGCAATTACTATCGACCGGGCGAAGTTTTCCGCCAGCCTGACTTGGCGAGGACTTTGGAGCGGATTGCGGCGAAGCCCGACGACTTTTATCACGGGGCGCTGGCGCGCGAATTGGCCGCGGCGATGCAGAAGGGCGGAGGCCTGATCACCTCGGACGATTTGGCGCGCTATGAAGTGAAAGAACGGGAGCCGATTCGCGGAACGTATCGCGGATACGAGGTCATCAGCGCGCCGCCGCCATCTTCGGGCGGAACCGTTCTGATTGAGTCGCTGAACATTCTGGAAGGGTACGATCTGGGCAAACTTGGGAGCCGGTCGGCGGAGTCCATTCACTTCACCACGGAAGCGTTCCGGCGGGCGTTTTTCGATCGGGCGGAATTCCTGGGGGATCCGGACTTCGCGAAGCTTCCGGTGGCGCAGCTCATCGACAAGAAGTATGGTGCGGCGTGGCGGGATTCGATTGATGACGCGAAAGCCACGGCCAGCAAAGATCTGAAGCGGCCTGCGATCTTCAGCGAGTTGGAGCAGTATGCCGCGGCGCATCCCCAGCCGCTGGCGAATCAGGAGTCACCGCACACCACACATTATTCTGTAGTCGATGCGGAAGGCAATGCAGTCTCCGTTACGACGACCCTCAACGACTGGTTCGGATCGCGGGTGACGGCGGACGGGCTGGGATTCTTGATGAACGACGAAATGGATGATTTCTCGGCCAAGCCGGGTGTGCCGAACGCTTACGGGCTCATTCAGGGGCCGGCCAACGCAATCGGGCCAGCCAAGCGGCCACTTTCGTCGATGACACCAACGATTGTGTTGAAGGGCAGCAAGCTGTTTCTGGTGCTGGGATCGCCCGGCGGGTCTGGCATCATCACGACAGTGGCGAACATTCTGATGGGAGTCGTGGATTTTGGAATGAACATTCAGCAATCCATCGATGCACCTCGGTTTCACAATCAGTGGTTGCCGGACGTGACCTTTGTAGAGGATCCTGGAATTTCGCCTGACACAATTCGACTGCTTCGGCAGATGGGGCACAAAGTTGAGCTCAGTGGAGGATCATCGGGAATATGGAGCCCGTCCGCGAGTGATGGGGAATGTATCGCTGTGGATGTGAAAACCGGGGAACGATTGGGGGCGAGCGATGCGCGCCACGATGGGAAACCACTCGGCTTCTGATTTGCAGGAAGCGCCGGTTCTGCCGCCGAAGGCTATTCCTGCTGTGGAACTCCCACTAATTGCACGGATTGCCTTCCTTCGCGCGCTTCTGGCAATAACGATCTCTGAGATAAGAAAAGTTTTTCCAGAAGTCCGGCAGGGGCTTGCCGTTCTCCCAATTCTTGGTCCGGGCCTCTTTGCGGAACTCGCTTGTTCGTTCCCAAAAGGCATCTGGAAATGGGATGATCTCGTAAACCAGATCGAAATCAATGTAGTTGAGCCTGACCAGTGCTCCCATCTGCTCGTAGTGACGGCCGACTGATCTCAGGCCGGACAACTCGTCCGACAGGTAGGCTTGCTCGACCCCGCCTTTATCTACCAGTGTCTGGAGCTTAGCTTTATCGTATGTCGTCAAGAAGGCTTCTATCTGCTTCCGTACGTCTTCGTCTTCTTTTATGAAGTCCTTAAGGGGAGTGAGGGCCGACAATTTAATGCTATCCAGGTTGTTGTAAATTGTGACGAGGGCAACGACAATTCCGAGAATTATGCCTATGCTGCTGGCGGCCTGTGTCACTTGGGCAAACCTGTCGATCTGATGGCCTCGTTCAGTCACTTGCTCCTCCTTTCGCCGCTCTCAATTCCGTTTGCTCACCCTCAGGAATCTGAATCAGCAGCGGATCCTTGGCTGGATCCAGCCAGCGCAGTAGGGTCAGCAGATTCTCCTTCGACATTGCCGTGCATCCTGCGGTTGCTGCCCCGGGCCGCCGCCAGACGTGAAAGAAGATCGCACTTCCACGGTTCTTCACCACAGGGTCGATGTTCTGCTCCACCACAATGCCAACTTCGTAGAGGTGATCAGCGCGCCTCATTTTTTCAAACGAAGTCCAAAGCCGATGGGGGTCTGAGGCGTTCTGTGGGAGGACGACCCACCGATTGTATTCCGGAGATTCGGGGTCGTCCACGTAGTAGTCGCTTTCAGTCGCTTGTCGATATGGCAGTTTGGATCTGCCTGGAGGTTCCGAGTCGTAGCCAAAAGATGTGCCGAAGTGAAAGATTCCGGCGGGAGCCCGCCCATCTCCTTCGATTTTTTGAGGGCCATTCCTGGCATCTTTCTGAAGCCCTCGCCCCCACGCCATCCCATCACGGCCGAGTGTTACAGGAATCTCGTCGCCGACCGGGATCCACTTCTCTTCACGGCGCGAAAACATCTGCAATGCGGCATTCGAGCTTGTCCATGAATCAGAGGTGACCAGAACTACCTGTGAAGTGGACGCGGGAAGGTTCAAGGAAGGGAATTGCAGTGACACGTGAATAAAAAGAAAAGGTAACAAAGGGGCAATGAACTGCAGCGCGTCCACTCAGCCATTTTATCATGTGGGCATTGGGCCTGGATTCTTGAGGCCGTCTTCAACGCAGCCAGAAATGAAGCGTTACCGTTGCACTCCGGAGAGTGGATAAGCGTCACTTCCGGCTGTTACACTACGTGGTTTATCGAACACCTCGAAACGCTGCCCGTGCTAGCTTCCGAGCCAGGCTGTTTAGCGGTTTTGTTGGTTTTCCGTGGGACTTCGGTTCGAGAGGCCGAAGGAATGTGGACCAGAAGAACTTGCCGGCAAGATCGAGCTAGCCGACTCGTTTGATGAGGATGCTGATGTTGAAAGCGGTATCGACCTATTTATACGTGAGGGAACGGCTGCATCCGGGAATTCTGGATGGGCTGGCTCGCAGCGGAGTGCAAGCGATCGAGATTTTTGCGGCGCGACAGCACCTCGACTATGCCAACCGCAAGGCTCATGTGAAAGAGATTGCGGAGTGGTTTCGCGGAAGCGGAGTGCCGTTGAATTCCGTACACTCGCCGCTCTATGCCGACTATGAGTGGGGCCGTGCAGGGGCACCGGCGTTGAATCTGGCATCCACGGACCGGGCGGGGCTGGTGCAGGCAATGGACGAAGTGAAGCGCGCTCTCGAAATCGCGGAGCAGATTCCATTTCGCTTTCTGGTGCAGCATCTGGGACTGCCCAACGAGAGTTTCAGCGAGAAAAAATTCGAATCGGCGATGACCTCCATCGAGCACTTGCGCGCGTTTGCCAAGCCGCTGGGGGTGCGCATTCTGCTGGAAAATATTCCGAATGAGCTTTCTACTCCGGACCGACTGGTGGAAATGATTCGTGCCGCACATTTTGACGATGTGGGAATTTGCTTCGATTTCGGCCACGCCCACATGATGGGTTCGGTCAGCGAGGCTTTCGAAATTCTGAGAAAGCTAGTTTGCTCGACTCATGTGCACGATAATGCCAAAGTTCTGGATTCTCATTTGTGGCCGGGAGAGGGAACCATCGACTGGAAGGAAGCGATGGAACTGTTACGCTCGGCGCCGCAAACGCCGCCCTTGATGCTGGAACTCGGGGAAAACGAGAAGGTAAATCCGCTGGAAAAACTGAGGGAGACGTTCGAGAAGCTGGAAACGGCGTAGAAGATTGAGAGATTGAATCATTGAGTCATTGACTCATCGAAACAATCCGCGCCGCAACCCGCAAATGATTCAATGATCCGACGATTCAATGACTCAATCGATCATGTCATCACCTGTCACTACCATCGCTGAAATCGGAAAGCACGAAGGGCAGTCCGTTACACTGCGGGGCTGGCTCTATAACCTGCGCGAGAGTGGAAAGCTGTTGTTTCCGCAGTTTCGCGACGGCTCGGGAGTGATTCAGGGCGTGGTGCCGAAGAACGCGGTTACACCGGAAGTGTTCGAGGCGGTCAAGACGCTGACGCAGGAATCGAGCGTGATCGTCGAGGGCAAGGTTCGCGCCGACAAGCGCGCGCCGGGCGGCTACGAACTGGATGTGATTAGCGTGCAAGTCGTGCAGCGGGTGCCCGAGTCGGATCCTTATCCCATCACTCCGAAGGAGCACGGCACCGAGTTCTTGATGGAACACCGGCATCTGTGGGTGCGGTCGCAGCGGCAGGCGTCGATTCTACGGGTGCGGGCGGAGATCATCAAAGCGGTGCGCGATTTTTTCGACGAGCACGGGTTCACGCTCACTGATCCTCCGATTCTTACTCCGGCGGCGTGTGAAGGGACGAGCACACTTTTCCCCGTCGATTACTTCGACGAGCAGGCGTACCTCACACAATCCGGCCAGCTTTATATTGAGGCCACGGCCATGGCGCTAGGCAAGGTGTATTCGTTTGGCCCGACGTTTCGCGCGGAGAAATCGAAGACGCGGCGTCACCTCACCGAGTTCTGGATGGTCGAGCCGGAGATTGCTTATGGCGAGCTCGACGATCTGATGGATCTGGCGGAGGGACTCGTCAGCTTCGTCGTGAAGCGCTGCCTGGAGCGGCGGCGTACGGATCTGCAAGCGATTGGCCGTGACATTTCTAAACTCGAAAAAATTGAAGCTCCTTTTCCGCGGATCAGTTACGACGATGCGGTGAAGAATTTGCAGGCAGGCCACGCGAAAGGAGCCCTGGAGGCGAGGTTCGAGTGGGGAGGAGATCTGGGTTCGCCTGACGAAACTTATCTTTCGGCACAATTCGACAAGCCCGTGATGGTGCATCGGTATCCGGCAAAGGTGAAGGCCTTTTACATGGAACCCGACCCGCAACGGCCGGAGTTGGCTTTGTGTGTGGATGTTCTGGCGCCGGAAGGCTACGGCGAAATCATTGGCGGTTCGCAGCGCATGGCGTCGCACGAGTTGCTTGTGCAACGCATCCGCGAACATGGATTACCGGAGGAAGCGTTCAAGTGGTATCTGGATTTGCGAAAGTACGGCAGCGTGCCACATGGCGGATTCGGCATGGGCATTGAGCGTGCTGTGGCCTGGATCTGCGGCCTTGAGCACGTGCGCGAGACCATTCCGTTTCCAAGGATGCTGAATCGGCTGTACCCGTAAAGAAATTGAGCCATTGAGCGATTGAGTCATTGGGCGATTTAAAAGCCCAAGTTTCCCAGCTTCCGTTTTCAATCGCAAAATCGCCCGATCGCCCAATCGTAAAATCCTATGACGACCAACATCAGCACCACCAACATCGCTCCTAAAAAGATACGTGTGATCGGAGTGCCGCTCGATCTGGGCCAGTCCCGGCGTGGCGTGGATATGGGACCATCGGCTGTCCGCGTGGCGGGGCTGGAAGCGCGTCTGGAGGCGTTAGGGCATGAAGTTGAAGATGGCGGCAACGTTGCCGTCGCTATCCCGGAGCAGAAGAAAGAAGGCGACACCCACGCCAAGTATTTGAAGGAGATCACGGCTACGTGTACGAAGCACGCGGAATTGGTGGTGAAGACGCTTGAAGCGGGGAAGATTCCTCTGGCGCTCGGCGGCGACCACTCGATGGCCGCAGGTACTGTGTCGGGCGTGGCGGAATTTTACCGCCGGCAGAACCAGCGGGTCGGCCTCATCTGGATCGACGCGCACACCGACATCAATACGCCCGAGAGTTCGCCCAGCGGCAATGTACACGGCATGCCGCTGGCGGCGCTGATGGGGCTCGGTCCGGCGGAGTTGTCGAACATCTTCGATTTTTCTCCGAAGGTGAGGCCGGAGAACTGCGTGCTGGTGGGGGTGCGAGACATCGACGCGATTGAAAAGGAAAATGTCCGGCGCGCGGGTATCGGCGTTTTCACCATGCGCGATATCGACGAGCGCGGCATGCGTACCGTGATGGAAGAAGCGCTGCTCATGGCTGGACGCGGGACCGCCGGCTACCATATTTCGCTCGACATGGATTGGATCGATCCCGAGGACGCGCCGGGCGTTGGCACTCCAGTGCGCGGCGGCGCTACGTATCGCGAGGCGCATCTGGCGATGGAAATTATTGCCGATCACGGACGCATGCTGAGCTTCGAGATCGTCGAAGTGAATCCGGTGATCGACGAGCACAACCAGACCGCGGACCTGGCGGTCGAGTTGGCGCTGTCGGCGTTTGGGAAAAAAATCTTATGAGCTATGCGTGACGAGTTTTATGCCGATCGCAGAGACCTGTGGAAGTGGACGGTCGCTTTGCATTTAGCAGGCACCGATGGAACGATACTGTACGTGGCTATGCTTCGTCCTAGAGCAGTGCGGACGGTCCCGCCCGGGGTCGATAGCGTCGTTAGAGAATTCTTCCTACGCGAATGGGCTGCGCTCGACCGCGATCCGCTTTGCGCGCGGATAAGAGAACTAAGCCCGAGGATCAAACCTCTGCTTAACTATTATCAGCATCGTGACAAACGCTGCTATTTCGATAATGTAAGGAAAGCCTTGGGCGACCGTGGAGACAACGAGCGATACGTTGTCCTGCTAGACCCTGACACAGGCCTGGCGGGTGGCAACTCCACACGTGAACATCTCTGCTGGGAAGATATGGCATCTGTGTGGGATGCAATGAAGACTAACGATATCTTGCTCATCTATCAACATAATGCACGGGCGAAAAAGGAAACTTGGATGGAGAATTTGAGATTAAGAATGGCTGCCAAGCTCGGACGATCTCCGGACGAGATCGATTGCTGTCCTCGCGCTGATGTTTGTTTCCTCAGTACCACCAAGTGATTCTATGAAAAAGCTTCGGGTCGGAATTCTTTTCGGCGGGCGCAGCGGCGAGCATGAGGTTTCGCTGCTCTCGGCTGCATCGGTTTTGCAAGCCATCGACAAAGACAAATATGAGGTTGTGCCCATCGGCATTACGAAGGACGGCCACTGGCTAACCGCCGAGCACGCCGAGAACCTGCTACAGGGAAAACTGATCATCGAGCCGCGACAGCTGCGTGCCGGAGATCCGGAAACTACTGAGGCAGCGGCGGTGCTGGCGCGGGGAGAGTCAGTGGTGGTGCCGCCGGAGCCGGTGCATCGGCAAAGCGGGCTGGTGCCGTTTCAGACGGATGCGGCGCTCACGCGGCGCGCCAGCGATCGCGCGATTAACGTCGACATAATCTTTCCTGTGCTGCACGGTACGTTCGGCGAGGACGGAACGATCCAGGGTTTGCTCGAACTGGCTGACATCGCGTATGTGGGCGCGGGCGTGCTGGGTTCGGCTGCAGGCATGGACAAGGACATCATGAAGTCCCTGTTCATTGCCGATGGAATACCGATTGTGAAACACGTTACGATTCTGCGCGGAGCTTGGGAGAAAGAGCCGAAGAAAGTTGAGAAGTTGGTGGAGAGCAAGCTGAAATATCCGGTGTTTATTAAGCCCGCGAATTTGGGATCGTCGGTAGGGATCAGCAAGGCGCACAGCCGCAAGGAACTCGGTCCCGCGATTGAGGAAGCGGCGAAATTCGACCGCAAGATTGTCATCGAGCAGGGGGTGGGGGGGAAGAAAAATAAAGCGCGCGAGATCGAATGCTCGGTGCTGGGCAATGATGAGCCGGTAGCGTCGATACCGGGCGAAATTGTTCCGGTCAAGGAATTTTACGATTACAACGCCAAGTATCTCGACGAAGGTTCTGAACTGATTATTCCGGCGAAGCTCACCAAGGCGGAAACGAAAAATATCCAGGAACTGGCGGTGCGTTCCTTCAAGGCGGTCGACTGCTCCGGGCTGGCGCGCGTGGATTTTCTGATGGATCCTGGTTCAGGAAGCAAGGCCCGCAAGATTTATTTGAACGAAATCAACACCATGCCGGGCTTTACGGCGATCAGCATGTATCCCAAGCTCTGGGCGGCTTCGGGCCTCGAGTATGCGGACTTGATCGACCGGCTCATCCAGTTGGGGCTGGAGCGGCACGAAGACAAGAAGAGGAATCAATACAGCAGGTAAGCCGCCGCATCTCGGTTCTTTCAACATTCTCCCTTGTCATACGTCGCCAAAAGTAACTGCAGGGAGCGGTAGTTTTTCCCGATGTTAATGGCATGGGCGGAAACCGTCTGCAGTACCTGACCGCGAACGATTGGGTCTTGGTCCAGGCGAAGGCCTCGCGGCGTACATTCAAGCTGGGTGACGAAATCATCAGGCAGGGTGAGTGCGGGAACAGCATTTACATCATCCGCCGAGGCGAAGCTTCCGTGGAGCTGGCGGGGAGTGGTTCCCGAACGATCGTGGCGTCTCTAGGGCCGGACGACATCTGCGGAGAAATATCTTTTCTGGAACAAGGTAAGGCCACGGCAGCGGTAATTGCGAGCGAGGAAGAGGTGGAAGTTGACGAAGTCGAGGCGCGCGAACTGCGGGCGATGTTTATAGCTTTTCCCGGGCTGGCCTCCCGTTTTTATCTCTCGCTCGCGGTGATTCTGGCGCAGCGGCTGCGAGCGACTTCGAAAGAATTGGCCCGCGAGATGTCGTTGCGCGACCGCCGCGACCAATAGATACTCCTCACCTGGGAAACTGTTCCGCCTCTACGGCGTGGTCACCAGAGGCAGTTCGATAAAACTTGCCTGGCCGGGCGCGTGATACACGCGCTGGGTTGCTTTGCGGTAATCGTCTGGCTTGGCCCAGAAAATGTTAGGAACAAAAGTTTGCGGATTGCGGTCGTACAGCGGGAACCAGCTGGATTGAATCTGCACCATGATGCGGTGTCCGGGAAGAAAGACATGATTCGCGGTGGGCAGGTTGAAGCGGTAGAGCAGTGGCTGGCCGGCGGCGATGGGCTTGGCGGTCTCCAGGCTTTCGCGATAGCGGCCGCGGAAGATGTCGGCGGAAATCATCAACTGATAGCCTCCCATGGCGGCGTCGCCGGCCACTTCGTCGGGATACAAGTCAATCAGCTTGACGACCCAATCGGAATCCGTGCCGCTGGTGGAAGCGACAAGGTTCGCCACAGGCTGTCCGCTGATCTTCATGGGCGCGGCGAGCACGTCAGAAGTGAAGACTACGACGTCGGGGCGTCCAGAGGCTTCGCGCTGATCGTCGACCAGCCACTCGGGCCAGGTCATTCCATTGCCATAGCCGATCTGCTGTATTGGGCGCGCGCGGCAGGGCACGGGCTTGGCGGGGTCGGAGATATATTCGTCGAACGCCGCATCGCCAGATTTCGGCGCGGTCAAGCTAAGTCTTAGACCAGCGTCGAGATAGAGCGGCGTCGGGTGAAGTGTACAGCCGCTGGCGCATCCGGCGGGCCAGGTGGGCAAATGCCGCCACGTATTCGTGCCGGTTTCAAATGCGGTGACGGGCGCGATATCTGCCTTGGACGCACCGTCTTTCAGATATCGATCCAGGAAAGGCCGCAGAATTTCCTGCCGGAAGTAGAGGCCAGTATCGCTGTTAAACTTTATCGCTCCGAGCGAACTGCCATCGCCAATCTCCTGGCCGTGATGCCAGGGGCCCAGCACCAGAAATAATTTGTCGTTGTTGGTGTCGATGGCTTTGAGCGCTTTGTAGGCTGCGGGCGCTCCGTAAATATCTTCCTGGTCCCACAGGCTGTCGACCAGCATGGTCGGCACTTTCAAAGGTTGAGCCGCGAGTATGCGGTCCATCGCTTGTTGCTGCCACCAGGAATCGTAACTGGGATGATCGAGAAGCTTGCGCCAGAATCCGACTTGATCGAGTCCATGACGGCGTCCCAGTTCACCCGCTGACACTGCTTCCATGAAAACGTCGTAGTCGTCTAAATGATTGGTCCACCATTTTTCTTCCGACCCGCGTGTGGCTTCCTGATCGTAGATGTAGTTCATGTTCTGTTCGCGGAAGGCGCCGTTGTGGAACCAGTCGTCGCCCATCCAGCCATCGACCATGGGATTCATCGGCACCGCGACTTTCAGCGCCGGATGCGGATTCACCAGCGCCATCAAGGTCGTGAATCCGTCGTAGGAAATACCGAGGATGCCGACTTTGCCGTTGCTCTCGGGAACATTCTTCACCAGCCAGTCGATGGTGTCATACGTGTCGGTTGCGTGGTCGACCGGCGTGGGGTTCAGCGGACCGTGCAGCGGGCGGGTCATCACGTAGTCGCCTTCGGAGCCGTACTTGCCGCGAACGTCCTGCACCGCGCGAATGTAGCCACCTTCGACGATCACTTCAGTCGCATTGTCGTAGCCGCTCAGGATCGGTCCCAGGTGCGAACTATCGGTGTGGCTGGTTTGTGCCGTGGCGCTGTAGGGCGTGCGCGTGAGCAAGATGGGCGCGGTCTTCGCTCCCTTGGGCAGAACGATGACCGTGTGCAGCTTCACGCCATCGCGCATCGGGATCATCACATCACGCTTGACGTAGTCGAAGCCGGTCTGGACCGGCGTGAGCATGGCCGGCGTTTCGCTGGGCAGGTCGGTGGCAGTCTGCGCGGAGCCTGGTTCAACATATAAAAGTGTGCCGAGAATAAAGGTAAGAATTAGTCCGATGCAGCCTTGGAAAGTTCCAGACCGCGAACCCTTTTTCCGGAATGCAGATTTACGCATGCTCACCTCGCGAATGAAGAGTGTACCGTAAAGACTGGGTGAATACGCTGGCCTTGAGGATCGAAAGCCGAGGAGATTGAGAGGTGTGGAATCCCACCCGCCGTTAGTCTTTCAAGCCGACACGGCGCAGCAGGTTCTGATAGCGGGGGTCTGGGCGGAGGTTATCAATCCGTAAATCAGCTTTCAGGTACCAGGAGATGTCCAACGATTTCTCCAGATAGGCTTTCTCCAGGAACTTGAAAGCTTTGTCTTTGTCACCAAGCGTCGCGTATAACGTTGCGATCAAGTAGGGCGAAACATAGACTTTGGTCGATTCTTGCTCCAGATCCCGAAGGACCTTCTGAGTTTCAGCTCGTCTTCCGACGCCCGCGTAGGCGTGCGCCAGCGCCACGGTGGCATCCTGATCGCCGCCTGACAATTCAACTGCTTTCTGATACTCGGAGATAGATTCCAATCGTTTTCCCGTCCCTTCGTAGCCGACGCCGAGATAGAAATGTTCAAACCATTCATTCGGATTCAAGGCCATTCCTCTGCGGCTTGCTGCAACCAACCGATCGAAATCGCGCAGTTGATAATCAACCGCCGATTCGGTAAGGGCCGAGCTGACGCTGTTATCCAACTCAAGGATCTTAGTCATCTCGGCTTCCGCCTCGGACCTTCGTCCCCTGAAGCTGAGATATAAGGCTCGATCCTCATGGGCGCAAATGTAACTCGGCACCAGAGCAATTGCCTGGTTCAGCTCGCGTTCGGTAGCGTCCCAATCCCAGCTATACCGCCAACTTAATACCGCGAGAGTGTCGTGGATTTCGCCGATGCTGCTGTCCAGGGTAGAAGCCTGCCGAAGAGCCTCTTCCGCATGCTGGTACGCGGACTCTGTGGGAATTTGCCGGAAAATTGCCAAATAAAGGTAAGCGTCTGCCAAGCCCGAGTAGGCCGGCGCAAATCCCGGATCTTTTCGCACCGCTTCTTCGAAATAGGTCTTAGCCATATTAAGGGGCTGCGGCATCGTGAACTGATTCGACAGGTAATAGCGCCCCTTGAGGTAAGCATCGTAGGCTTCGGGATTTACCGGGTGGGCGGCGCCAAAACGAGCCTGTTGCTGCGGCGTTACCTGCGCGCGGACTTGTTGTGCGATCGCCTGCGCCACCTCGCTTTGCAAGCTGAGGACGTCCCCAAGATCACGCTCATACGTCTCTGCCCAAAGATGTTTGTCGGTGGGACCGTACAGCAGCTGCGCCGTAATCCGCACTCGTTGCCCGGAACGCGTCACCGATCCTTCGATGATTCCATCCACGTTCAGTTCCCGGGCAATCTCCGGCAAGGCCTTCTTCGTGCCCTTGTATCGCATGACGGAAGTTCGCGAGATCACGCGGAGGGCGCCAATCTTGGCCAGATCGGTAATCAACTCATCCGTCATGCCGTCAACAAAATATTCCTGAGCGGGATCGCCGGAGAAGTTATCGAGCGGCAACACCGCGAGGGAACGAACGGAAGGTGTGGCAACTGCGCGATGCGAGAGGGTTAGCAGTAGAACTGCAGCTACCGCAACCATCATCAACATTGCAGCAATGAGAATCGCGTGACGTCTGCTTCGTGCCGGAACGACTGGAGTTTCTCTGGTTACTTCGCTTGGCCCGGACGGCAGGGGTTCTTCAACGCCAACCCTCTCCACCGTGCCTATAAATCGGTATCCCCTGCGGGGCAGCGTTTCGATGTAGCGCGGAGTCCCTGCGGAGTCTCCCAGCACCTCGCGAATTCGCGCGACGGCGTTGTGCAGGCTGTGGTCAAAGTCGACAAAGGTTTCAGCCGGCCAGACCTGGGATCGAAGTTCCTCGCGGGTCACCAGCTCGCCCGCGCTATTCAGCAACGTCGCGAGGACCTGGATCGGTTGGCCTTGCAGGCGCAGCTTGACGCCGCCCTTTCGCAGCTCGGCGGCCCGAACATCGAGCTCAAAATTATCAAACCGCAGAACACGCGAGGCCGGAGCCGCTGCCAACATACGAACTCCCCATAAGGCTACTAAGGCTACCACATTTTCTGGGGCGTGAGGCTTACATGCAGAGGACGCTAAGCCCAGGCTTCTCTTAGGGTTACCCGATGGAGGAAATTTTGGGGAAGGAAGGAGGCTGCATGGATTGCTCGTCTTCCCGGTTCAATGCAAGATGGGCTCGCTCGGTACGCCGCAGAAACGAACGCGGCCAACAATCTCAACGATCGATATAGAAAAGGAAAAACTTATGACGATACAGATCTCCCAGCTAACCCAGAAATCCATGTCACGAAACCTGCTACGAACCCTAACTTTGGCTTTGCTCAGCAGCCTCATCATGGCCACGCCGCTGCTCGCGGCGGAGAAGCCTTCCCAGCATGCCGCCGCTCATCAAGACTCTGCTCCTGCCGGGTTGGTGCAACTGGTTCGCGAAGGAACGAAGCAGTACCTTAACGTTAACAATGCCACTGCGGCCGGCTACGGGCCATTTCTGGGTTGCGTGGCGGGTACCGACCACGGGGCGATGGGCGTGCACTACGTCAACGCCACCCTGCTCGGCAATCTCACGCTCGACCCCTCGCAACCGCAGGCCCTCATCTACGAGCCCTCCAATGGCAAGATGACCCTCGTAGGCGTCGAGTTCATCCTGGACTCGGCGAGTTGGCTCGCAGCCAATAACAATACTCCGCCGGTGCTCGACGGGCAGGTGTTCAATTTCGTCGGCGCCCCGAATCGCTTCAACATCGCTTCATTCTTCGAGCTCCACGTCTGGGCCTGGCGCGATAACCCGCAAGGTTCGTTCGTAGATTGGAACAATGACGTGACCTGTGCAGGGGAGTAACTGAGGAAAGGGGAAAGCTCGTTTCCGAGATTGGAAAAGCGGTGGAACTAATGCCCCACCTTTCGGAGTTGTAAAGTCCGGGGGACTTTGCAAGATCAGGAAGGTGGGGCAGGTTAATGCATTGGCGATGTTGGCCAAGGAGTCGAGCTTCGCTCGACTGGACAGCCGAGGGCGGCTGTCCCCACATAAGCATTTCGGAACACTGCAACTCTCGGATCCAAATATCCTGTTGTGTTGTAGCAACATGATTTTGTCACCCTAACGGCAACATGAAAATGTCACCCTGGCG
>OCZU010000093.1_pt1 | contig 65072 bp, 60 predicted proteins | sample 1539001 | NCBI WGS metagenome assembly OCZU01 (sample SAMEA3539306, study PRJEB22396) | soil metagenome | biome: tundra; feature: field; material: soil | place: USA | collected 2010-05 | depth 0.15 m | reverse complement strand
TCGAGATCCCGTATCCGAAAACCGTTCCAGCGGTATTGGCGATCGCAAAAACCGCTGAAGCGGTTGAGTTAGCAGCCGGCGCTGTCACCGGGCTGAAGCCCGGTGCTAATGAGAGGGTTTCCAGCTTTGCCACAAGATTCGTCAGCGTTTCGTGCATCTCAATCGGATTTTGGATCGGCTGCAAAACCTGTTCGCGCAGCGTCGCCGCGCGGCCATCCCAGAAGAACGAATTCTTCCAGGCAAGATTAAACAGCGGCATGGCGTTGCGCGTGCCAATCTCGCCTTCCACACCGCGACTGAATCTTCTATTTTCGGAAAATGCGGACCTCGGATGGTGGCACGAAGCGCACGACTGGGAATTATCCGCCGAAAGCCGCCGGTCAAAAAATAATTTGCTGCCCAGCACGACGCCTTCTCCGGTCAGCGGATTGTCGCGCGGCAAATCCGGTCGGGGGAAAAATTGCGAAATGGTTAGGCGATAAGGCGTGGCGTTGGTGGCGATGATTACGGTTTGGAGTCCCGGCTTCGGCCGGTTCGGGTCGCTTGAAGGCGGAGCTCCGAACGGAGATCCCGTGCGCCCGATCTTGAACGCGCGCTCGATGTTTTGCCGCAATTCGACTGCCAGTGGATCGTTTGTTCGCGAGTGAGTCGAGTCGGTCGCGTCGCTCAACTCGATTTTTCCGATCGCAGAAAATATTTTATCCACGTTCAACGCGAGCGGAAGCCTGCCATCGGCGGACAAGTTCAACCCGGCAGGTAGTTCAATCGTCATCAACTGCGGATCGTTCGCGAGGTGATACGAATAGCCGCTTGGCCTGCCGTTATTTGCCAACCAACCGCCTTCGAGCGCGAGAAACACATAGCCTCCAGCCCAGCCCCAGTGCAGCCCGTTCACTTCGGGATTCAGCGGATGGCCGGCGGGCCATTGCGCGGAATCGCGATGATTGATCGCCGGTTCAAGGCCGATGTGGAAACGCACGCGGTCGTAGTTGGCCAGCGGAATATTCTCCAACGCAAAGCTCGTCCGCCCTTCGCGCGCGTTGATGAAGGCGAACCAATTCGTCCGCTCAAGCCAGGTTCCATCGGCGCGGCGCAACGCGATGTTCGACACGAGAAAATCCAGCCGCGTGACGGAAATTTTCTGCCCGGCGGCAGTGACGTTGGTGAGCGAATCGAATACGAGCGGCGCGCCATTGAATAGCGGCGCGATTTCAACTTCGAGTGTCGTCGCGGAACCACCCAGCACCAATATCCAAGCTCCAGAAAACAGCCAAACACCCAGGAGGAAGCTCCGTGCGATCCGCGGTGGTTTGATGTTTGGAGCTTGGAAATTCATTGGAGCTTGGATGCGGGTGCCCGGTGTTTTGAATCAGGGATTGATCGTGAATGCGCCCATCATCGTGTAGGTCGGCGCGGGATTGAAAACGATGACGATGTTTTGCGCGCCCGTCGGAGCGGCTGCGGAAATTGCGAATGAGGCAACCACCGTGCCCGGGCTCGGGCGCGAAATGCCCGTCCCGGCGATGGCGCCCGCGAGTGTGACACTGGCCGGCACTTTGTCCGCCGGCGGTTGCGGCGGATTGGTCGGGAGCGTAATGGTCACGGTGATGTTGGTGCCGGTGCCGCGGCTGACGCTGCCGCCGGGCGCAACGAAACCAGCCCCGCCACCACCGCCACCTGTGCCGCTGACAGGATCGTAAGCCGCAAGCGCGGTGCGGGCGACACGGTAGTAGCGCGCCGAGTTCACCGCGCCATTCGTTTCGATGGATGTGCCGGTCGCGCTGCCGCTCAACGTGTTGGTGGTGATGCCAGCCCAGTTCGAGACCGACAAATCATTTTCGGCCTCGACGCGATAGGTGCCGCCTTCAATCGCGCTCCAAGTGAGCACGATGTTGTTGCCGGAACGCGCGGGCGGGTTGAGCGATTCGCGAACGTTCTGTCCACCGACGAAGTTTGTCGTCACCGTTTCTGTGAGCGTTGCCGCGCCACCGGCCGGGTCGCCGCGAAACGCGCGCCCGATGTTATACGGAAACGCCGGCGTCCCGTGGCTGCTAATGCTGACGAAGTAGGCGTAGGTGCCGCCCGGAAATTCAGGCGTCACGCAGAAGCGGCCATTGTATTCGTCGAGATCGAACGTGTTCGTCTCCTGTGTAAAGCCGAGGTCGCCCAGATAATCGTTGTCTTCCATGTAGCGGCCGAGCGGATAGGCGCCGAAGTCGGACGGGCCGGCCAAAATGTTTGACGCGACGTTGTAAAGCCGCGCGGCCCACGGCGGGATGGTGGTGCGACCGTTCGCCATGAGGTTGCTCGTGCCGTACTGGCCGTTGCGCAAAACGTAGCCGCTGATCATCCGTCGCAGGTCGCTCGCCGGATTGGTGGCGATGGAATATCCGTAAGGCCCATAGACCGGATAACCATCCTGGACCCATCCGAGAATGGGCGAGTGTTTGGTCGCGGGGTTCGTGGACTCGGAATAGCTTTTCGTCGCTGGATTAAAATCCACGTGGTCGCCGAGTTCGTAGCGCAAGGCGATGGGATCCGCGTGATAGTGATGCGTGCCGTCCTGCGGCTGGTGTCCGTAACCGGGATCGAACGTCGCGCTCTCGTTCACATACGCATCGCGATTCCAATCGCCCGAGCCCTGGGTGTCGATCGAGCCGTTCCAGAAAAAAGCGTCGCGCGAATCGAACATCGCCACGCCGTCCACGAAGTAACCGATGGCGCCGAGGCCGGTCAAAGTTTTGGTTGCGGGAGCGGAATTCGTTCGCGGGAAACGCCAGAACGTTTTCGTATTGATTGGAAGATTTGGAAAACTGCCGTTTTGCCACGGCCCCATGGTGTGAATGCCGAGTCCGGTGCTGCGGATGTAAACCCAGTTGCTCGACGAATAAATTTCCTGCACGCCACTGTAGGCGGGGAGCGATTGCGTTTGCGTGCCGTTGCTCCAGGTGGTGGCGGAGACACTGTTGGTTTTGTTGGCGTCGCTGGTGTAGATGCGGGCGTATCTGGCGGAGTAAGTTGTGAACCAGGAGTCCACGTAAGGATCCGCGGCTGGCGCGCCCGTTGCGAGCAGCGCGAACGCGGACACGATTACGAGTCGAGCGATTAGAGTTTTCGTGGTTGTCCCTTGGTGAATGTTCATGGCCGCAGTTTGCGCGGATGAACCTTAAGGGAACGTGAAGCCGGACATTTTTCGGGCCGCGCCGCGCAAAAACAGCGCGTCTTCACAAAACAATCTCGACAAAAGCCTGCGGAAACACGTAACAAGCTGGCATGAAACATTTCTCCAGCTTCCGCGTCACGGCTGTCTCGGTGGGCGCGGCGCTCTGCGTGGTTGCCGGTTGCACCGGGCCAAAACCGCAAAGACTTTCTAGCGACGAGCGGCTGTTGTTGCATTCTCCGGACGGCAAAATTCAAGTGGCCGTGACGGCGAACGGTTGGTTGAGCTACGGGGTCAGCGTGGATGGCCAGCCCATCATTCGCAAGTCGAGGCTCGGCCTGCAACTTTCCGATGGCGGAAAGCTCGGCCCGGACGTTATGTTGCTCCACGCCGACCATCAGGCCGCCGATTCCACGTGGGAAAATCCGTGGGGCAAACGCCGCCACGTCCGCGACCGGCACAACGAATTGCGCCTCGTGCTGCGCGAACAAACCGGCGCGGGCCGCAGGTTTGAGGTGGTGTTCCGCGCGTTCGATGACGGCGTGGCGTTCCGCTACGTTTTGCCCGCGCAGGCTGGTTTCAACTCCTTCGTGCTGGAGCGTGAGCAAACCGAGTTTGTGTTCGCGGGCGATTATGCGTGCTTCGCCGGGCAGCAGGAAAAAGGTTTTCAGGGCGCGCAGGAATGGGAGTTCAAACCGGGCCGACTCGCCGACATCAAACCCGAATCCATCGTCGGCCTGCCGCTGCTCATCAAGACTCCGGCCGCGTGGGTCGCCTTGATGGAATCGGATTTGCTCGATTGGTCGGGGCTGTGGCTCGGCGGCGCCTCTGCCAGCGGCGGCGACGGCGTCACACTCACCGCCAAGCTGGCGCCACGACGCGATGGCCAGGGATTGGTGCTGGCCAAAACGCCACACACTTCGCCGTGGCGAGTGTTGATGATCGGACGCGAGCCGGGCCGTTTGATCGAAAGCGATCTGGTTTTGAATCTCGCCACACCCAGCAAAATCACGGATACCGCCTGGATCAAGCCGGGCAAGATGGCCTGGGATCATTGGTGGTCGGGCGACGTGCAGATGAACACCGCGACGCTGAAAGAATATATCCAGCTCGCCGCCGACATGGGCTGGCCGTATCAGCTCATTGACTGGCAATGGTACGGAGACTTCAACAAACCAACGTCCAACATCACCAACATCAACCCCGCCGTGGGCATGGATGAAGTCCGCCGTTTTGCCAAGGAAAAAAATGTGAAACTATGGGTCTGGCTTTACTGGACGGACGTGGAACGCAATGACGCCTACAAAAAAGCGTTCGCACTCTACGAACAATGGGGCGTGGCGGGAATCAAAATTGACTTCATGGACAGCGATCATCAAGAAATGGTCAATTGGTATGAAAAAATCACCAAGGCCGCCGCGGAACATCATCTCATGGTGGATTTTCATGGAGCGTTCAAAACCTCCGGCTTCAACCGCACCTATCCCAACCAAGTGACCCGTGAAGGCATTCTCGGCAACGAATACAACCGTTGGAGCGCGCGCGTCACGCCCGAGCATAAACTCATGCTGCCCTTCACGCGCTTCCTCGCCGGACCGGCGGATTTCACGCCGGGCGGTTTTCTCAACCGCCAACCGGCAAACTTCAAAGCAGACCCGAAGGCCGCTGAAGTCCAAGGCACGCGTTGCGCCGAACTCGCGTTGTTCGTCGCCTACGACAGCCCGCTCTGCTGCGTCTGCGATCATCCCAGCCATTATCGCGACCAGCCCGGCGCGGACTTCTTAAAAATCGTGCCTACGGTGTGGGACGACACCCTGGTGCTCGACGGCGAACCAGGCCAGCACCTCGTCATCGCGCGGCGCTCCGGCGATGATTGGTTCCTTGGCGCGCTCACCGGCAACACCGCACGCGACCTCAGCGTCAGATTGGATTTTCTTAAAAAGGGCCTATGGAAGCTGCGCCTTTGGACGGACACAGCCGACAGCGACACCAACGCAGAACATTTGGAAATCGAAGATCGCTTCGTGACGCCTCATGACACCTTGACCATTCGCCTTGCTCCCGCCGGAGGTTGCGTGGCGCGGTTGCAAAGGGATTGATTTTCGTTCCGGCCATATTCCCCTGACAGCCGCCGTTAAGGGAGGTCAGCCTTCCGGCGTCACGCCCGGCATGATGTCGAACCGCGCGGCCAGTTCGCCGGTGCTTGAACTTTTGAGCGGGACGAAATCTGCCATGACCGAGGCGCGAGCTTTTTCGTCGCCGATGCCTCTCCAGACGCCGTCTTGCTCGTTGCCGGGGTAACCTTTGATGAAAAGCTGCGTGGTCCAAGGCTCGCGACCCTTCATCTTCACTTTGAAATGAATGTGCGGCGCTTGACGGCCCGGATAACGCACGGGCTTCAGCGTGCGGAAATAATACTCGCCAGTTGATCCCGTCAGGAAGCGGCCAAAGCCTTGAAAGTTTGAATCAAACTTCGTCTGGTTGGAGCGATCCGCGAGATAAATGCCGTCGTGATCCACACCCCAAATTTCAATCGTGGCGCTGCGAATCGGGTCGCCCTTGGAGTCCAGCAAACGTCCGCTCAAATGCGTTATTTCCCCAATGGCAGGCGTGATCGCGTCGTTGACGATGATCAGGTCATTGTCAGTGTCGAGCGGGAGTTTCGGCGGATAGAACGGACCTTCTTCCACCCACGCCGTTTTTGTTGTCGTCCGCGTGAGTTCTTCGGCGAAGACGCCGGGCACAGCGAACAACGCGGCCCCGAAACTGAATTGACGGAGAAAGTTCCGGCGCGAAGCGCCTACTGCGGACGGATAATCGACCAACCGGGTTTTCATAATTTTCATGCCGCACTCTACCCACGCTAAGCTTAAGGGAAGATTAAGACGACGATTTTCCGCACATTCTTTCTTAATCCCGGCTTAAGGTTCGCCCTGCGATGATGCGCGCGGCTGGCGGTCTGAATGGATCCGTGCTAAAACTCCGCCAACCCGAATGAGAATCCTGATCGTGGAAGACGAACCGGACCTGCTTCGCAGCATCGCGCAGGCGTTGCGCGAGGAGGGCTACGCCGTGGACACCGCCGCCGACGGCGAGGACGGATTCTACAAAGCCGAAAGCTACGACTACGACGCCATTGTCCTCGACGTGATGCTGCCGAAGCTCGACGGGTGGGAGATTTTGAAGCGCCTGCGCAAAACAAAAAAAACTCCCGTGCTCATGCTCACCGCGCGCGACCAGTCCCGCGACCGCGTGCGCGGCCTTGACACCGGCGCGGATGATTACGTGGTGAAGCCGTTCGATCTCCACGAATTGTTCGCCCGGCTGCGCGCCCTTATCCGCCGCAGCGCGCACCAAGCGACGAACGTCATAGAGGCTGGCAACGTGAAAATTGACACAGCGGCGCGGAATGTTTTGCTGGCGGGCAAGTCCGTGGAACTCACGGCGCGCGAGTACGCGCTGGTGGAATTTCTCGCGCTGCATCGCGGCGAAGTCGTCACGCGGACGACGCTTTACGAACATCTTTTCGATGAGGACGACAGCACGCTTTCAAACCTGCTGGATGTACATGTGTCGAACGTCAGAAAAAAGCTCGGCGCGGAATTCATCACCACGCGGCGCGGGCACGGTTATTGCATTGAATGAAGAAAAAATGGAAACATTCAACATTCAACATTCAACGCCCAACATCGAAAGCGCACCTCCGCCGTTCTTTGGATTTTCGATGTTGGAGGTTGAATGTTGGATGTTTCCCTAGTCATGATTTTCAAATCCATCCGCTGGCGTCTGCAAATCTGGTATGGGCTCATTCTCGTGGCCGTGCTGGTGGGATTTGGCGTCACGGCGTTTCAACTGGAACGCGGACGTATGCTGCGGCGCGTTGACGATGAGTTGCATCGGCGGGTCAGCGACCTGGCGGCCTGGCTCCGTCCTCCGCCGCGCGGTCGTGGGCCCGGTGAGCAACCGTTGGACAGGCCACCGCCCGAACAGTTTCGCCCACAGCCGCGACCGCAAGAACCTCGCCCCGGCCAGCCATTTCGCCTCATGGAGGGGCCAAGAAATCAAGTCGAACCTGGGGAATTCCACCTGCCTCCGCCAGTTGCAAGACTGTTTGATGAAAGTGACACAAATGGCTTTTACTGGGTAATTTTCGTGGACGTCGGAAAAGAACTGGCGCGTTCGACCAATGCCCCAACCGGGGTGTCCGTGCTGCACGGGACAATCGAGATCCGGAGAAATTACTCGGGCAATTCGCTACCGCAACTGGGACCGCCCCAACCGCCGGCACCACAGATGCGGGCGGACTTTCGGGAAGTGTGGGTCAACGTCATGCCAGGAGAAATTGCCCTGGTTGGCCGACACATTGCTGCGGAACTTGCGGAGCTTCGGCGTGTCGCGCTCACGCTCATGGCGGTGGGCTGCGGGATTTTACTGCTCGGCTGCGCGGGTGGATGGTGGATCGCAACGCGCGCGATTCGGCCGATCGAAGACATCAGCGCCACGGCCGTGAAAATTTCCGGTGGCGACCTTTCGCAACGCATCAGCACCACCGATAGCGACAGCGAACTCGGCCAGCTGGCCGGAGTTCTGAACGCCACCTTCGCGCGGCTTGAAGCCGCCTTCGCGCAACAACAGCAGTTTACCTCCGACGCCGCGCACGAACTGCGCACACCCGTTTCCGTGATGCTCACGCAAACGCAGACCGCACTCAACCGCGAGCGCAGCGCCAACGAGTATCGCGAAACGGTGGAAGCCTGCCAGCGTGCGGCGCAACGGATGCGGCGGTTGATTGAATCGCTGCTTGAACTCGCGCGACTCGACGCGGGGCAGGAGGCAATGAAGCGCTTGCAGTTCGATTTTTCAAAAACTGTGAATGATTGTGTGGAGCTGGTAAAGCCGCTGGCTGACGAGCGCAACGTGAAGATTTATTGCGACCTCGCCGCGCTGGAATGCGTTGGCGATTCGGAGCGGCTCGCGCAGGTCGTCACGAATCTGCTGACCAACGCGATTCAATACGACCAGCCGGGCGGCGAAGTCCGCGTGAAATTGGAAGCACAGGGCGGTGTCGCCGTGCTGGCGGTTGCCGACACAGGCCAGGGAATTTCGGCGGAGGATTTGCCACGCGTGTTCGAGCGTTTTTATCGTGCGGACAAATCGCGCTCGTCCGGCGGCAACGGACTCGGCCTCGCCATTTCCAAGGCGATCGTCGAAGCGCACGGCGGGACGATCGAAGCGGCGGACGAATCCGGCGCGGGCGCGACGTTCACGGTGCGTCTGCCCGTTTCGCACGCACGCGGCTGAAGCTTGGAGCGCGAGTTGTCTCAACTCGCAGCGGGCTGCTTACGCAACAAAAGCTTGGTGAAATTTCCAGCGCGAGGTCGCGTACGCGAGCGCTGCGGCTGGGACAGCTGCGCTCCGTTCGCCCCATTCCGGTTGGGAAACCGGCAATATGATTCTCCATTACTCCGTCACCGAATCTCCTTTCACCGACGTTCTGAATTTTGTTCATTGGCAGGACGATGAAAAAGTTCGCCACCATCACCGTCATTGGCAGGGATAAAACCGGCGTTATCGCGCGGGTCACGAATTTTCTGTTCGAGCAGAAGGCCAACATCGAGGCGCTGGAGGAACAAGTCACGCGCGGCCAGTTCAGCATGACGTTGCAGGCTTCATGGAAGGGCTCGCAACTGAATGTGCCGGCGGTGGAAAGCGGTCTCACGAAACTCGCCGCGTCGCTGCAAATGGAAATCAAGCTGCGCTTCACCCATCCGTCGCGGCGGCAGCGGGTGGCAATTCTCGTGACGCGTGAAACGCACTGTTTTGAAGGTCTGATGCGCGCGTTCAAGGCCGGGCAATTGAAGCGCGCCGAGCCGGTCATTGTCATCAGCAACCGCCGCGATCTCGAACCGCTCGCGCAAGAAATCAAGCTGCCGTTCGTGATGATTTCCTGGATCGAACGAGTGGAGGCGGAGGGAAAATTGCTGAAGCTGCTGGACGAACACGAGATTGATTTCATGGTGCTGGCGCGGTTCATGAAAATCCTCTCGCCGAACGTGGCGTGGCGTTACAAAAACAAAATCATCAACATCCATCCGTCGCTGCTGCCGAGTTTTCCGGGCGCGCAGGCGTACCGGCAGGCGTACGAGCACGGCGTGAAAATCGCCGGTGTGACGGCGCATTTCGTGAGCATGCACCTGGACGAAGGCCCGATCATTGCGCAGTCCAGCTTCAACATCCGGCCCGAATGGAGCCTGAAAGCAATCGTCGCGGCGGGGCAAAAGCTGGAAACCAGCGTCCTCGTCAAGGCGGTGAAACTGTATCTCGCCAAACGGCTGGATGTTTATTGGGGAACGGTGAAGCAGGTGTGACGCGCACCGCGGAATTTATTCCGCGCTCCGCCGCGCCAACGATGCGCGAACCTTCCCAAGCCCTTTTCGCGCTTCGACCCGCTGGGCGTTTCATTCCTCTGACAATTTCACGCAGCGGCCTGAATTGCGGGCCGCGAAACGATTTGAACAATTCTCCGCGCCGGACTGGCGGGAGTGTAAATCTCGAAAGAAAAGGGTTTTTGAAAATACATTCCGCCAAGCAAGCGCCGCAGCCGATGATGCAAAACGATAGGCAGCTTCGACGCCTGCGCCCAAGCCGGGGCGGTTCCGGCAAGCGCGCGATTTTCGCGGCGCGCATTCGGTCCGGCACTCATGTTCGCACCGGTTTGCGTGAAGGTGGAGGTGAACGATTCGAGCGCGGCCATGCGAATCTTTTGCCGGAGCAAACGCAGCATCCATTCGCCGTCGCCCGCGTCGCGCCATTGGGGATCAAAGAACTCATTCCGTTCCGAGACTATCCGTCGCCGAAAAAACATGGCGCAACTCAATGTGGAGAGGTGACACACCCAGGTGTGATATAGCAACGGCCTCTGCATTTTCCGGTGGCAAAGATAATTTCCTTTAACGTCCACCATCACCACGTCCCCGAAAACCACGTCAACGTCCGGGTGCCTTTGGAAAAACTCTCCCACGGTCTGGAGCGCGCCCGGCAGATACTGCTCATCACAATTCAAATAAGCCAGGATTTCCCCGCCTGCCCGGCGCAGGCCACGGTTTACCGCATCGTACATGCCGGCGTCTTTTTCGACGAAGGCCTTCACGCGATGATCCTGCGGCAGCCACTGCAGAGTTCCGTCATCCGAGCCGGCATCCTGGACAATATGCTCCGCCGCGACGCCCTGGTCAGCCACCGAGGCGATGCAAAGTTTCAGCCAGCTGGAGTTGCGGTAGCTGGGCGTGATAATGGAAAATTGCACGGCACGGTAAGAATCGTCGAAGCGAATTTGCTTTGCCAGCAAGTTTACCGCAATAAGCCGGGTGCAAACCGGGCCGGGTATTGGAATTTCCTGCCAATCGGCCCGGTGGCCCGGACCGGCGGCTGGACCGCTTTACGAACACCGCCATTGAGACTGAGGCTTAATGCGATATGTCCGGCGAAGAGGGCCAGATCGCTGTAACTTGAGCCAAATACCAAAAGGAACATAATGATTCTGGCCAGAAAGAGTGCCAGCAGAAAGGTGTTAACGGTTTTCAAACGGGCGGGGCCGTAGCGATGGTTCAAATACAGGGCACGAAGCCCCGCCGCCAAAAACCAAATCCATCCGATCACTCCCCAAATGCCGAATGGAATGATGACTGATAAAGGACCGTTGTGATAGTCGCCTGACATGGCCGCCGTCTCCGAACCACTTCCGATTCCGTGACTTTGCGTGATGAGGGCGGAAATAAATTCGGAGGTGTTGGACTCGAAACCTTTGCCCAACCAGAAATAGTGTGGGACCTGAGGCAGCAAGGTTTTCCACATCTCAATGCGCCATTCGCTGGACCCCTGGGCGCTGAGGCGCGCTTCCGGGGAAACCTTGATGATTGGCACGACGCTCAGAGTGCGTTGGATTGAGAGAGGCAGTCGGTCGGCATACGGAGCCAATGGCAGGCAAAGCATGAGCGCAGCGAGTGGTACCAGTACATATTTTGAACGGAAGAGGCCTTCCATCCAGAACATGATGAAACAGATCAGCAAAATCAGCACCAGCATTGATCGAAACCCCCCCACCAGGCAGCCCAGCACAACGACCAGAGTGCAAAGCTGTTTCACTAGGCCACCTTGAAGCAAGCCTCTGATTCCGAACCGTGCCAGAATGTAAAACAGGATTCCCGTTGAGGCGACAGTCAGTCCATAATCGCGGTAAACCCCGGGATCACGAAAGCTGGTGGCGTCGGCATCCATGTAAGACTGTCCGACCTCTGCAGGGAAAACATAAAGTATGAAGGAAAACGACGATCCCCAGGATCCTGCAAAGTAAATCAGGTCGCCGAAAATGTTCGTCAGAGCACCCAAAAAAAAAGCGCCAATGTAAAAATTGGTTTTGTTTTCGGGAATGCGCAGGCTGGTCATCGCAATGAATCCGATCACGGCTGCAATCATATAAAGGTATTTTCTGCCTCCCAATGATTCGCTTCCCAAGGAGCCAAGGTGAATCCCGCCGTTAAGATAGGCCGTCGCAATGACCACCATCAAAATGAACAAAGCCGGGCATAAAACGAACCATACAGGATTCATCAACGACTCGGGACTGAGTGCGCGCTGAATCATTATGATCACAAAGCTTGCCAGGGCCATGAACAGCCACAGTTCAGGATGGCCGGGGAGGAAAAAAATTAAAGCGGATGTGTTCCAGCTCATGTACAACAGCTGATGCTGCCACTTCAGGAACAAAGGCAGACAGAGGATGGATAAAACCAAAGTGACAACGAACACGGAAGACGCGTCCAAATCCGGCAGGTTGACCAGCAGATAACCAAGCAGAATCGCCATCGGAAGAACAATTCCGTAGATGACGAGCGCCCGAATTATTGCTGTTGAATCAGACATCGCTGATTAAAAATTGCCTACCCATTAAACTACGACTATGTCAAGCAATAGCAATGCCAGCCGGCGTCATTCTCAAGCATAATCGTCCCGATACGCTTGATCTGCAAATTCTTCCTCCAAAACCTCTGTTTCAGGCTTGGCCACCTTTGCGTGTTCGGTTCCATTCAGGCTGATACTCAAACCGATGATACCCGTAAACATGCAAAAGTCCGACCAAAAACCGCCGAAAAAGATCACAAAGAAAGCCAGCCGTGCGGCGAAGTAGCTCAACAGAAAGGTGTTTATTGGGCGAAGCTCGGAAGTGCCGGACTTGTAGTTGCGATACAGATAGCGCAGCGAAGCCACGCAGAACCAGCCAAAAGCGATCAGGCCCCAAATTCCGAAGGGCATGATCAATGAAAGTGGTCCATTATGATAATCTCCAGTTACGACCGCCCATTCAAATTCTGAGTTTCCTCGGGTCTCTCCAGAAAAGTACAGAGCGGTGGGGTCCATGGAGTAGCCTTTTCCCAGGAGCAAGTGTTTCGGCACTTCGGGAAGGACGGCCTTCCACATGTCCAGTCTCCATTTTAGCGAGGCATCAGCACTCCATTTCACAGTCGGGTTGACATTAACAGGCAGGAAGCTGATCGTTCGTTGCACCACGAGAGGGAGCTTCTCCGATTGGGTTAAAATCAATCCCCCGCCCAGCAACAGCACTCCGGAGAAGGCCGCCAGTAGACGGGTTCGATGCAAGCCTTCGAAGTAGAACTGAACCATAAACGTCAGCCCCATGAGAATCAAGATTGAGCGAAATCCGGAATATCCACAGGCCACAAAAGCCAGAACAAGAAGCCCCGCGCGCCATGGTTTGTCCCACTCGAGCATACCACGTATTCCATACAGGGCCAGTAAAGCGAAAAAAAGTCCGATGGAGGACGCTGTCAGTCCATAGATTCGGAACATGATATCGGACTCCATCGCTCCCGATAACGCCTGCATCGTACTGAAATCCGGGGGGAAGAATTGATAAAGAAAGCTCGAACTATTGCCGGTAAGGCCGAGTAAATCCGGCACCAAGGCGCTTAGAGATGAAAGAAAAAACAGGCTGGTGAACAACATCGCGCGATGCGCGGGAATTCTTCGACTGGTCAGGACGAAGTAACCTATTACCGCCAGGAATGTGTAAAAATAACGCCTGCCGCCATATCGCGAAGATCCAAATATCTGGGAGCCAATGCCCCCGTTGAAATAGGCGGTGACCCCCACCACAACCACCAGGGAAAGCAAAGCGTAATTGATCGAAGGCACCGATATAAAACGGAAATTTCGATTTACCGAGCGGTTCAACACGCTAATCAAGAAGCCGACCAAGGCCACTAGCATCCACAAGTAAGGGCTGCCAGGCACAAAGACAGGAGCGATGGCCGCATTCCAAAGGAAAATCAGCACGGGATGGTACCACCGCATCATCAAAGGCAGAGCCAGCGCCGCCAGCACCAGCCCCAGCACCGTCAGGCTGCTGGGCTCCAGCGGGTCCACCAAAATATAGCCTAGAATCACAGCCAGGGGCAGGATCAAAGCCGCGATTAGATGGGCTCTCGGTAATTGTAACGCGTTCGCCATTCGGAATACTGATTTAACCCAACCTCCACACGTCAAGGCAATGACTTTCTGCTAATTTTTATCAACAACGAGGCAAAGCATCGCAGCCACGAAAACGCTTTTGACGTTTTCGAGCGCACAGTGCTCGCCTATCATTGAATCGTGAATTCAAATGCGACAACCCCCTTGACCGAATTGCCGATTGAAACTTTGGACGGACAATTCACGGCGCGCTATTCCCTGCGTGGACTGACGGCGCTGGAATTTCCGCGCGGCGGAGGAATCCACCGGCACAAGAACACATCAGCGACCGCGGTGTCCCGCCGGATTCTGAATTGGCATCGCATCGTCACCCGGGCCCTTGCGCGTGCGCTCGCGGGCAAGCCGCCGGGCCAATTGCCGCCGCTCGATCTTTCGTCCGGCACTGATTTTCAAAGGTGCGTCTGGAACGAGCTCCGGAAAATATCGACCGGCGAGAGTCGAACTTACGGACAACTGGCGCAAGCGATTGGCAAAACCAAAGCCGTCCGCGCTGTCGGCGGCGCGTGCGGAGCAAACCCGATTCCGGTTTTCTTGCCCTGCCACCGCGTGCTGGCAGCGAACGGGAAGCTGGGCGGTTTTTCCAGCGGTCTGGAGTGGAAGAAAAAAATGCTAAAGCGGGAGGGCATCGGCGTTCGCGACAGCGATTTTGCCGGTTGACTCTGTGAGCGGCTCCAATGATTTTTATGCCCCTATGTCAAAAATTCAGCGCGCACTGCTTTCGGTTTCGGACAAAACGGGACTGCTTCCTTTCGCCCGGTCGCTGGCCGCTGCGGGGGTCGAGTTGATTTCCACCGGCGGCACCGCCAAGGCCTTGCGCGACGCGGGACTCACGGTCAAGGACGTCAGCGAACACACCGGTTTTCCCGAAATGCTCGATGGCCGCGTCAAGACGCTGCACCCGAAAGTCCACGGCGGACTGCTCTACATTCGCGGACGCGCGGGCCACGAGGCGGCCGTCCGCGCACACGGCATCGAGCCGATTGATCTCGTCGCGGTGAATCTTTATCCGTTTGAGGCCACGGTTGCGAAGCCGGACGCGAGCCTCCACGACGCCATCGAAAACATTGACATCGGCGGGCCTTCGATGCTGCGCAGCGCGGCGAAAAATCACGCCAGCGTGACGGTCGTGGTTGACCCTTTCGACTACGCGGAAGTGGCCGAGCAAATCCAGGCAAATGGCAATACCACTTTGGATTTGCGCCGCCGGCTGGCCGCGAAAGTTTACGCGCGCACGGCAGCTTACGACGCGGCGATTGCGGCGCATCTGCAAAAAGAATTCAAAGTGCCGCGGGACTCCGGCCTGCCGCCGGCGTTGTCCGTTTCCGCGCCGCTCGCGCAGTTGTTGCGCTATGGCGAAAACCCGCATCAAGCGGCGGCGCTTTACGGCAAGTTCGCCGAATTTTTTCAACAGCTTCACGGCAAGGAACTATCCTACAACAACATTCTGGATTTGACCGCGGCGGCAAGTTTGATCGCGGAATTTGAAAATGATTTGCCGACGTTGGCGATTCTGAAGCACACAAATCCGTGTGGCGTTGGGCAGGGTACCACTCTGCGTGAGGCCTGGGACAAGGCATTCGCGACGGACAAACAAGCGCCATTCGGCGGTATCATCGTCGTGAACAAGCCGCTCGATGCACCATGCGCCCAAGCGCTCGCGGAAATTTTCAGCGAGGTGATCATCGCGCTTGAATTCACCGCGGAGGCGCTGGCGATTTTGCAGAAGAAGAAAAATTTGCGGCTGCTGAAGATGTTGAAATCGTTTTCCGGCAGCGAACCGTGGGATCTGCGCAGTGTAGGCGCGAATTCTTTTTTGTTGCAGCAGCGGGATGTGAAAGCGACAACGCCGGCGGATTTGAAAGTCGTGACGAAACGGCAGCCGACCGGGGCGGAGCTGCTCGCGATGCTGTTCGGCTGGCGGGTGGTGAAGCACGTAAAATCAAACGCGATTGTCTATGCCAGCGCGGACCGCACGCTGGGCGTCGGGGCCGGGCAAATGAGCCGTGTGGATTCAAGCCGCATCGCTGTCTGGAAGGCCAGCGAAGCGAGGCTGCCGCTCCAGGGCAGCGTGGTTTGCAGCGACGCGTTTTTTCCGTTTGCCGACGGGTTGATCGCGGCGGCGGAGGCGGGCGCCACGGCGGCGATTCAGCCGGGCGGTTCGATGCGTGACGCGGAGGTGATCGCGGCGGCGGATGAGCGTGGAATGGCCATGGCGTTTACCGGCACGCGACATTTCCGGCATTGAGATCGCCGGGCCGCTTCAGCGAATCAGCCAATATACAAGGGCGATTTGTCCAAGTGTGACGGCGGCGATAATGGCCCAAACGAGACCTTCCCGAATTTTCAGGCCGCGTTGAACGGCTTCGCCGAGCCAGAATTGGATTTTAAGGGAGCCGATTTCGATGAGGTCCCCGTTGTGCAAAATGGATTGCTGCGTCGGCTCTCCGTTGACGGTGGCCAGGGCGTTGGGTTGAGTTTCGACGATGAACCCCTGCTTGACGTCCAGGGTGATTTGGAAATGCTCCTCCCAGACGCCTGGCTCTTCGAGTTGCAAATCGGCGCGGGTGGAGCGGCCGATTCGTACAGGAAAATGGCGGGCAACCCAGGTGGTTCCCGCCATTTTTCCCGTCAAGATTTTAAGTTGGATCATTAAAACATGCTGCGTGGAACAACTACTTTATCGCCGGGATAAACGGGAACGTCGTATTGGGAGTCTGCGATGGCCTTTTTGACATCAATGATCTCTGTCTTGTTGTTGGAGCGGATGAGTTGAACTTTTCTCTTGTTCGCAAAGTCTGTGAAATCGCCGGCAGAGGAAATGGCTTTGATGATATCGGTCTCCCCGAGATACGTTTTCGGACCGGGAGCCTTGACTTCGCCGAGGACGTAATAATATCGGTCTTTCGGATTAACGGTGACCGTCGTGTTGCGGTAGAATACATCGTATTTTTTCTGAAGCTCGGCTTGCAGTTCGCCCGGCGATTTGCCCAGAGCGACGACCGACCCGATGAGGGGAGGATTGATGCGGCCATCGTCTTTTATGGCCTCCTGCCAGGATTGAATCACGGATTCACCTGCGGAGGAACTGAAGGTAATCGTAACCACGTCCCCGACGCGGAAATCGTCCGAGCCGCCTTTGACAGGCCTTGTGTATCCGGGTTTATTTGTTGTTCCGACTCCGGTGGTCGTCGATGGAAAGTCGGCAAAGACCGGCGGAGATTGACATCCGCTGAGCAGGAGACTCGCCCAAACAATTCCTAAAACTGCAAACAGACACCCTGAAATACGCTTCAATTCTTTCATTATCATTCTTCCGTAAAAATGCCGGCCAGTCAGTATTTTGGCTTGATGTCCGGTTTGGTTTTGTCTCCGGTCCCGGTTTCGGCTTCCTCTTCGTTCTTCGAGTAGTATTCGTTGTAATAGCCGCTGTAGTAATAGTAGTTCTCGTCCTGAGAGACGTTGATGTTGTTGAGGACGATGCCGACAAGGTTGCCGCCGACTTTTTCGATCATCTGCTTGGCGCGAATGTTCATGGGCTGCGGATAACGCCGGTATTGGATGACTTGCAGCGTCATGTCCACTTCGCTGGCGAGAATGGAGGCGTCACTGACGCCCATGATAGGCGGGGAATCGAAGAAGACAAAATCATAGCGGCGTTTTAGCTCGGTGATCAATTCTTTCATCTGGGACGAGCTAAGGATGCCGAGTGAGCTGCTGGGCAGTTTGCCGCTGGCCATGAAGTCGAGTGTGGGGAGGCTGGTTGTCTGGATGACTTCTTCCAACGAGTTCTGTTTCAGGAGGTAATTCGTCAAGCCAAGGCTGTTGGTGATGCCCAGCATTTTGTGGAGCGTGGGGCGGCGCAAATCGGAGTCCACGATGACGACGCGACTGCCGTTCTGGGCAAAAACGGCGGCGAGGTTGAAAACCGTGGTGGATTTGCCTTCGCCTGCGCCGGCGCTGACGACGGCGATGGTGTTGAGTTTGTCTTCCTTGCGGGAGAAAAGGAGGTTGGTGCGCAGGACGCGATAGGCTTCGGCGTGCGGGCTTTCCGCGCCTTCGTCAAGAAGGAATCCGACGTTTTGCGGGATGACCCCCAGCACTGGTGCCTGCAAGGTGCGTTCGACGTCGTCGATGGTTTTGACGCTGGTATCAAGGTATTCGATGAAGAAGGCCAGGCCGATGCCGACGATCAATCCGATGACCACCCCCAAAGTGATGTTCAGCGTTTTGTTCGGTTTCACCGGCCTCATGTTGGGAGTGATTTGTCTGTCGATGACTTCAACCATGGTATCCTTGGGCAGTTTCAAGTCCGCTTCTTCGGAGGCAATCTTCATTTGCAAAATGCTTCGGAAGTTAAGCTGTTCCTGAAGTTTCAGTTTGGCTTCCCAATAGGGGCGGGTGTACGCGGCGATTTCGATGTCGGTTTGTCTGGCCTCGGCCAGCCTGTTCGTCTGGCTGCTGATCATGGCTTTGGCGGAATCCAGGCGGGTTTGCAGGCCGATCATCAGGTTTTCAACCCGCTCATCAATTTTGTCGTTCAACTTTTCCACCTGATACACGGCGTTTGTATAATCCGGATGATTCTCGGTCATCGTCTTTTGCATCCTCAGCAGGCTTTGCTCGGCAATATCGAGTTCGGTCAAAAAGGTGCTCAACAAGGAATCGGGTTCCACCACGGTTTGGATGGTCCCGCGAAGTTTTTCTTTAGGCAGCGAATGTAGCTTTGTTAATTGCGTTTCCAGCCTGGCCGCATCACCCTCCAAATTGACGACATTCCCTTGAATCTGCGAGATGATCGCGCTGGAAAAAGTGGGAACAGGCCCGGGACTCTGGGGATCCGAATCGGAAACGTGCAATTCTTGCCGCAGCCAGTCCACATTTGTCTGGGCGACGTGCAATTCCTTCTCCTGTTTGTCCATTTCCTGTTTCAGCGCCTTGATGCCCTGCTCCATTTTGTCTTTGTTTCTGTCCAGACGGTAATCTTTATAGGCGTCGGCAATGGCGTTGGCGATTTCCGCGGCTTCTTCGGGTCTGTCGCTGTAATAGCGGATTTCAATGAGGCTGGTATTGCGGATGGGGCGGAGTTCAAGATTTTGCTTGAGCAGGACAATTGAATCAGCGGTCTTGAGTGGCTCGCTGCGCTGGTTTTTGGCTGCCCATCGTTCGTTCAGGTTCAGCTTCGGGTTTTCAACCACTTTTGACAGCAGGACCTGTGATTGCATGACCTCGTATTCCGTCTGGATGAAGTAGGGGTCCACGCCGCCCGGATTGTAATTCTGCCCCGGCGTCACGCTCCCAATGTCCGTGCTTTCCTTCTGCACATTGATGCGCGCGGTGCCAACGAACAATTCCTGCAAAATGAAAGTGACGACGGTTGCGGTGATGACCACGAGCAGGAAAACCGCCAGAATGACCGTCTTGCGAATGCGGATAATCCGCCAGTAATCCAGGAAGTGCAGTTTTGCCTCCTGGGGTGGGGACATTTTCGATGAATCCATAAAGTCAAAAAAAAGAGGGGCTAGTCATGACGCCCAGCCCCGTTGCACATCAATCTCAATTAATAGTTGCCGGTGATGCCGATGTAAACTTTGTTCCGGTCATAAGAGGGGCTGCCGCCAGAGGGCGAGTTAACTTTGTCATAGTCGTAACCGATTTCCGCGCTCAGATAATGGGAGAAACGGTATTGCAGATTCAGCCCGACCAGGAAGTACTGCTGGCTCTCGCCATCCAGCGATCCACCGACAAACGTTGAATTCTGAAACTGCCCCGTCAGGGTGCCATACAAATTGGGAATGATGCGGTGATGCAACGTTCCGAACAGAACGGCGGATTGCTGGCCAACTGTGATTCCATTGGCAAAAGTGCCGAGTTGGTCCGTCGAGTTCTGATCGTAGGAAAACCCGCCTTCAACAAAGCTCTCGGGGGCATAACGATAGGTCAGTCCCAAACGGGCATACGGACTGAGGGTTTTTTCATTCTGGGGATCGTTGTAGTAAATAGTATCCCTCACGCCCACCCGAACAGAGCCCTGCAAATCCGGATTAAAAATCTGATCTACACCCACATAACCGTAATGAGAGCGGCTGTTGCGGCTGTCGCTCATGAGCGGCGAGAAAACCAAGTTGGTGCCGACCACTTTGCTTGAATAGCCGATTAGCTCGTCGCCCGTGTAATCCGCCCAACTGAACTGGTAACCCACCACGCCGATTGTCTGCGGCAACATCTGCCAGCGGCCGTCCAAATGAATCGACTGCTCCATTCGATCCGAAGTTCCACTCTCGCTCGCAGTGACGCTGGGGGGAACAGTATTATTGGTGGTCGCTCCGCTGGCCTCATAATTGAAATACCCGTTGTCATAGCCCGCTTCCAAGCCAAAAATCGGAGTCAATTGCGCATTAAAAACGAACGTGCCATAATTGCGAATGTTATTTCCCGAAATGCGTTGCGATGAGGTCAGCGCGTCCCCGGACCGCAGGGTGTCCGGCTCCTGTCCAATGACAAAAGAATCCGTGGTTTTGATCTGATACCTTTCGCTGATCGCATGATCCAGCTCGGCATTAAAAGTGTGGTCTTGGTCGTACTTGGTGCTATTGCCGGCGGGTTTCTTGTCATAATAGAGCAGCGCGTACAGATAGCTCAATTTGATAGTAGTCTGATCGCGCTGCCAATTGAGGCTGACTCCCGGACTCAGCGCAAACCCGTAGCTGGCCACCTTGTTTGGTCCGCTGGAAACGCTGTTGATATTGTCGTCATAAAATCCGCGCAGGCTGGCGGACACATGCCAAAGCCTTCCGGCATCGGCGCTGGCGGAAGAGTCATCAGCAGTGGCACGCACACATGACGCACCCAGCGCAATCAAGCCGACGGAAGCAGCTATTTTTTTCATAGTCATTTTCAATTTGTTTACCACTCGAAAGTGGAGCTCACAGTACTTAACATGGACTTTTACTGAAAAAAGCGGATCACTGTCAAATCATTCTTCGTTAATTAACTTCCTACAAAAAGCGCGCCCTTGCAAAGACGCGTGCTCAATGATTCAATAAGAGCTTTTTTCAAATTCTGGACTGGCTCCCTGTTGAGACTGGCGAATCAGCTCAACGTTCAAAACATTTGTTGCTGGATTCCGTCCGCTGCCGCGCCTCGATCCACTGCAACCAGAAACCGGCAGCCAAAATAAATTGAGCCCGCTGGCACGAGGGAAATGTCCGTCACGCGGGCGGAAGGTTCAGCAGCTTTCCAACGCGCATCCGCTTCGGATCAAGTCCCGGATTTGCTTTCAGCAGATCGTCCAGTTTCACGCCGTGCTTCCTGGCAATGGAGACAGGCGTTTCGCCCGGCTGAACCACATGCGTTCGCGTCGCGTCGACGGGCGAGACGTTGCCATCCGCCGTACCTGAGCGCATCGAATTTCCCGAAGCTGACGAGGGCAGCGGATTCCGAGCGGCTCCCGCCACTGTCTGGGACGGCGGATTGGTGGGAGCCTGCTGCGGGCGGCCCGCCATGGCCGCCCTCAATCTTTCATTATCCGCATTCAGCCGCTTGTTCTCCTCGACCAGCTGTTTCTTGGCAGCGATCAGTTGCTCGAACTCGCGCTGCATCCCCGCCGGAATGGGCAACGGCATGACCGTTTTGGCCAGATCCTGCTTGCAATTGTTGATGCGTTGTTTGACAAATTCCGCATTGTCCGCATTCGGCCGCAGCCTCAGAAAGCACTCATAGTGATAAATCGCGGCGGCGGAATCCGGCTCCTTCTCCTCATAGAGCAAGCCCAGTTGAAAATGCGCCGAAGCCGAACGCGGGTTCACCTCCACCGCCTTCTCAAAGGCCTCGATCGCGCCGCGATAATCCATGCTGCTCGCGCAACTTTTGCCCGCCATATAATGCGATTCCTTCTCCTCTTCAAACTGGCCCTGACCCGACGGCAAACAGCCGTTCAAGCCCGCGCAGAGCAGTACGGCGGCCGCGCCGCGGTTGAACCAGACCCGAAAATTCATGGCGCGAAACTAAACGAACTCAACCCGCCACGCAACACGCGTTGACATCGCTGCGGTCAGGAATTTGGCGGCGGCGTTCCAGCTTCGGCTTTTTTCGCCCCGGCGCTTTCACTTTCTTGCGGCGGTGCCATGAAAGGATTTTCTTTGGTCACGGCGACGGCTTCAAGTTTCGGAGCGAACAGCGGGGCCGCAAACAAATAAATCCAGCCGATTGCAAAGTGCGCCGCAAACGCCGCCGCGAGCTGCACCAGATCGAGCGCGCGGGAACCGTACAAAAAAATCGCCGCCGTCAACAGCAACGCACCTGGCATCAACGCCGCCCCGGCCAGTTTCCAACTCGCGCGGAAATCCAGATCGCGGTTCGCAAAAAATCCCGCGAGCCACACCGGCAATAAATAAAGGGTCGCCAGCGCCGCCCAGCTCGTCATCAAGCCGGCGATGACCCCGCCGAACGTGAGCCACAAAATCGGCGGCCGCCACGCGCCCCACTTCGGTTCCAGTTCCGAGCGGTTGAAGCCGACGACACGGTCGTGCGGATAATTGAGCCGCTCGTATCCGAGCAGCGAGTAAAAATAAATGTCGTTGCGGCCAAACTCCACCTGCAGGTGCGCAGGTGGGCGCAACTGACCCTCGTGTTCCAGGTCCACACTGAACGCGAGGAATCTTCCCTCGGCCAGAAGTTCCGGCGAATTTGCCGGCCAGCTCAATTTCCCGTCGCGGATTTCACCCTGCGCCGGCAACTGGTGGATCGCCGCGTCAATAGAGGGAAACCATGCGGTTTTCAAAAACCAGACCACGGCTGAAGCAGCCAGCAGCGCAAAAATGAGTTGCATGAACAAGAGGCGTCCCAGCGAGGCGCCCGCAAACGCCGCCACGCCCGGCGGCGTCAGCGGCGCCCACGCCAACGATTTTGGGCCACCCGGCGCGCTCATGATTTCCAAAACATCACGCCTTGAGGATTGCCACAGATTTGTGAAAAACCAACATTCAACATTCAACATTCAACATCGAACTCGCAATGGTCAGCCAAACGGCTGCAGGCAATCGCTTCGATGTTCGGAGTTCGACGTTGAATGTTTCCCATTACATGGCGCCAGGCCGGAGGTCGGCGCTCCAACGCTGCCCGACGTCAGTCACTGTGCTGGCGTCTCGCCGCGTGGCGGTTGCGGAGGCTGCTGCGGCTGGTTTGGCATCGGCGCGAGGATCACCGGCACCGGATAGCGGAGTTTCATCACGTCATCCACGAGCACTTCGACGTAATAGGTGCCATCAACTTTGAATTCCACCTGCGTAAACACCGTTACGTTTGTCGCGTGCAGATTCGGCTCCGGCAACGCGAACTTCACTTCGCCTTTGCGCAGCACGGTCGTCTGGTCCGGCGCGATCAGCCGGATGCCTTCCGTGAACTGGCCGATCCCGGCGGTCCAGCGGTTGAACACGCTTAGCTTGAACGCGACGACTGGCAGTTGCGGTACGCGGATAAAGCCGATGACGCCGATCAAAATCAAGTTTCCTGTCACCTCCTGGCGGATTTCCTCGCACAGGAGGGAGCATTGCAGGTCGGGGAGAATTCGAGTGGCTTGCATATTTTTAGAATTTCAAATTTTAGATTTCAGATTTCAAATTCGCGCGGCCATTTCCGCCGCGCGCACGGTGTTCTGCATCAGCATCGCAATCGTCATCGGACCGACGCCGCCGGGGTTCGGCGTGATTTTTCCGGCAATCGGCTGGACGTTTTTGAAATCCACGTCGCCCACCAGCCGCGAGCCGCCTTTTGCCGTTGGGTCACCGACGCGGTTCACGCCCACATCAATCACCACGGCGCCGGGCTTGACCATGTCCGCTTTGACGAACTCCGCGACGCCCATGGCCGCAATCAAAATGTCCGCACGCCGGCAATGCGCCGGGATGTCGCGTGTGGCCGAATGGCAGAGGGTCACGGTCGCGTTCGCGTTTTTTTCCTTCTGGCAAAGCATTGCGGCCATCGGCTTGCCGACGATGTTGCCGCGGCCAAGCACGACCACTTCCGCGCCATTGGTTTTCACCTGCGCGCGTGCGAGCAACTCGCGGATGCCCGCCGGTGTGCAGGGATGAAACCCCGTCGGGTCGCCGAGCATCAGCTTGCCGACGTTCACGGGATGAAAGCCATCCACATCTTTTTGCGGAGACACGGTCGAGTAAATGACCGCCTCGCGAATCTGTTTCGGCAACGGCGCTTGAACTAAAATTCCGTGCAGGCGCGAATCCGAATTCAGTTTCGAAAGCAACGCCAGCAGTTCGGCTTCGGTGGCTGCTTCCGGCAAGACGCGCGTCTCGGAAATAATTCCCAGTTCGGCGCACGCTTTTTCTTTTCTGCCGACATAAACTTTTGAAGCCGGGTCCTCACCGACGCGCACGAACGCGAGGCCGGGCTGGATGCCGCGCGATTTGAGCGCAGCGATACGGCCGGCCAGTTCGGTTTGGATTTGCGCAGCGATGGCCCGGCCGTCAATGAGATTGGCCGGCGCCATTATTCGAGCACCTGAATCCGCTGGATCGTGATGACCGGCGTGTACCTCCAGCGCTCGTCCATGCCTTCCTCGCCCGTGACGATGATGTGCAGACCTTTGTAGCGGTTGAGGTCGAGGTTGGTTGAAGTCGTGTAAAGATAGTTGATGAGCTGCCGGTTTTCCGGGTTGATCAACTCAAATTTCGTGGGTGATTGGATGCTGGTGTTTCCGCGAACAATGCCTTCGCGCTGCACGATGCGCGGCGGGGGCGGCAATTCAACCGGAGGCGGAGCGAGCGACACGGTGCTCGACATGGCGGCAGCGAGTTCATTTGAAATAATCTCTGAGGTTTTGTTCGTGGACGCTGTCATGGCCGGAGTTTCGGTCGTGGTCGCCGCAATGGCCGCAGTCTCAGGCACAGTGGCAGGCGTTGCTGGCATCTCTGCGGTCGTTGATGGGCCGGTTGAATTTGCCGCCGCGATGGCGGTTGACTCCTGGCTGAGATATTGCGCCGCCACGAAAGCGAAAGCACCGGCCGGCGGCGTGATTTGCGTCCATTCGCCCTTGGTTTCAATTTCAGTCACGCTGTCACCGCGCTTCACCTGCCCGAGCACGCCGTAATTTTCGCTGGGGCCGCCGCGCAAATTCAGCTTCTTGGGAATCACCGTTTTGTTGGTTGCGTCAATATAGGAAGACTTGATCCAGGCATGGGCGGAAGCGGGCAGCGCAATTTTCGCCCAGGCGGACGGCTCCTCGGGGCCGGAATGTTTTAATTTTATTTCTTCGATGACGGTGACCGGTTCGCCGTTGGTAAGCTTCGTCAAAACTTCTCCGCTCAATCCGGCGCGGGTGCGGACATTGACGTGAGTGGCGACGACAACCGCCGGCCCGGCAACGAGCGGAATCGTTTTCAATTCCGGCGCGTGCGTGGTGGCTTTTTTCGCCACAGGTTTCGCGGCCGGCTTCTTTGCGGTCGAGGCGGCTTTTTTCTTCGCCGGCTTCTTTACCGGCGCGTTGGTTGCGGGCACGGGCACAGGATCCATGATAAGGGCTGCGGGTGCGGCTGGTGCCGTGTTCGTCGCGGTTTGCGCGAGCAAACTGGTTGAAACCGCCATTGCTAAAATCAAACCAAATTTCATTTTCATATGCTTAGCCAAGTAGAGATTTAATCTCCGGTTCTGTCAATGTCCGCCATTTGCCGGGCTTCAATTCGCCGAGCTTGATTTTTCCGATCTGCAGCCGCTGCAGCCGTTTCACCGTGACGCCCTGCGATTCAAACAACCGCCGGACTTCGCGGTTTTTTCCTTCCGTCAATTCCAATTCCGCCACGCTGCGAACCTTGTTGGAGGAAACCAGGCGCGCTTTTTCCGCTTTGAGCTTTTCACCCCCGTGAAAAATGCCGCGGGTGAACTGGTACATCGTCTCTGCTTCCACGCGCCCCTCGACGGTCACGATGTATTTCTTGCGGACGGCGTAGCGCGGGTGTGTCAGGCGCAGGGCGAATTCTCCATCATTGGTGAGGAAAATCAATCCCTCTGTGTCGTAATCGAGCCGGCCCACCGAATAGAGGTTGTCCCACTCCTTGGGCAGCAAGTCGTAAATCGTCGGGCGGCCAAACTCATCGTTCCGCGAACAAACGCAGCCGCGAGTCTTGTGGAGCGCCACGTAAAGCTTGCGTCTCGCGCGAACTGGTTTTCCGTCCACCGCGACGTGATCATGAACCGGATCCACCTTGACGCCGAGCTGGCCGGCGGGTTCGCCGTTCACGGTGACACGGCCGGCCAGGATCAATTGCTCTCCCGCCCGGCGCGAGGCCACGCCGGCGTCGGCGAGAAATTTTTGGAGGCGAACCATCGGAGGTGCGCGGTGCTAGGTGTCAGGTGCCAGGTAAAAAGAAAATCAGTGCGAAATCAGCCGCTTCGCACCGGCTGCCTGACACGCCGCACTTCGCACCTTGTTTTACGCGTCCGGCTTGGTTTTGCGCAGGCCGGTGATGCGGTCGCCGTCTTTCCATTGACCGCGTTTCTTGAGCAGTTCCGTGCGTTCAAAACGCTTGAGCACATTCCGTTTGCCGCCCAACATGGCGGCCGCGCGCAGACTTCGATGCTGTGACATAAATCAAATTCCGGTTTTTCGATTAATTTTTCCCGCTCCGAGACGAAGCGAACGGTGTTTGTATCACGGTCGGGGACAAAAGGCCAATGGTTAATTTGCCGACTTCAAGCTTGACCGCTGGCGTCTGCGGGAGCAGGTTCAAAACGGCGGGGCTGGATCGGTTCCGCAGGATAAAGAGGCATATATGGCAAAGCAAAAAATCGCAAAACAGAAAGCGACCTTCTCCTTCGTCGCGCCCGAAGCGCACTCCGTTCAGCTCGCGGGCGATTTCACCGGCTGGCAGCAGTCACCGGTTCATTTGAAGAAACTCAAAGGCGGTTTGTGGAAAACCACCGTCTCGCTGCTGCCGGGCCACTACGAATACCGCCTGCTGGTGGATGGCGAGTGGCGCGACGATCCGGAATGTAAAGTCCGCCGGGCAAATCAATTTGGCGGTGAAAACTGCATTTGCGTGGTGAATGAAGCTTAGGCGTTCTCCAGCGTGAATTTCCAGTGCGGGCCGCCATCGTGTTTTGGCACGCAACGCACGGCGTCGTCACAAAATTTTTTACTGGATTCCGCGCCTCAGCGAACCCCATCAAGTTGCCGCAGATCCGATTTGCAGGAGGACTTTATACAGGGATTTGTCTTACAACTCAGAAAAAACGTTGCGCCGGTTGTCTCATTCTGGCTTCATCACGCGTGTTTGAATGGGTTGGCAGCGCTTTTGCGGCAACCGGCTGATGACGTTCAACTGCTGCGGCAAAGGTCATGAAGCGGAGCAGGGTGCATATTTTTTACTCGGGTCGCGTGCAAGGCGTTGGGTTTCGGTACACTATAAAGACAGTGGCGGCGGGCTTTGAAGCCACCGGAACGGTGCGCAATCTGCCCGATGGGCGGGTCGAATTGGTCGCCGAAGGGCCGAGGGCGGAACTCGAAGCGTTCCGCCAGGCGATTCGCGATGCGGGTTTGGAACATTTTATTCGGAACGAAGATGCGAGTTGGAGCGAAGCAACCGGTGAGTTTCGCGGATTTGAAATTGTGAGATAAATTGAAATGAAGTTTGCGATCATAGCCGACATCCACGGAAACTTGGAAGCGTTTCAGGTTGTTTTGGAAGACATCAAAGCTCAAAAATGCACGCACTACGCGTGCTTGGGTGACGTCGTCGGCTACAACGCAAACCCCAAGGAATGTCTCGACATCGTTCGCAAGATGAACATTCCCTGCGTGAAGGGAAACCACGACGAATATTGCTCCGGCGACAACGCGCTGGAAGGATTTAATCCCGCGGCCGCCGAAGCCGTCGCCTGGACCCGCCAGCAACTGACCGAGGACGACCGCCAATGGCTGCGCGATTTGAAGTACGTCCGCATGGTCACCAGTTTTACCATCGTCCATGCCACGCTCGACGGCCCGCAACGCTGGGGCTATGTCTTTGACAAACTCGCGGCGGCCGCCAGCTTCACGTATCAAAACACCTCGGTCTGTTTCTTCGGCCACACGCATGTCCCCGTGGCGTTCATGCGCGACAGCATGGTGCGCGGCGGCACCTACTCGAAATTCAAAGTCGAGCCGGGCAAAAAATATTTTGTCAATGTCGGCGCCGTCGGCCAGCCCCGCGACAACAATCCCAAGGCCGCCTACGTCGTTTATGACATGAACGACAGCACCATCGAAATCCGCCGCCTGGATTACGACATCCCGACCACGCAAAAGAAGATTCTCGACGCCGGCCTGCCCGAACGTCTGGCGGAACGCCTGGCCTATGGCCGGTAGCGCCGTCCACGGTTCGCTTTTCAAATTTCATTTTTTGCGCTCTACTCAGGCGCGCAATTGAAAATCCTGATCCTCAAACCCAGTTCGCTCGGCGACGTGGTGCAAGCGTTGCCGGTGTTGCGGCTGCTCAAACTGCACCGGCCCGAAAGTGAAATTTTTTGGTGGCTGGACTCCAGCCTTGTGTCGCTGCTTGAAGGAGATCCTGACCTGGCCGGCGTCGTTCGTTTCGAGCGCCACCGCTGGGCCTCGCCGCGGCACTGGCCGGAAATGTGGCGCAGTATTCGTTGGTTGCGCGGGCAGGCTTTCGATGTCGTTATAGACCTTCAATGCCTTTCGCGCAGCGGCGCGTTTGCGTGGCTCGCCAACGGAAAGTTTTTGGTCGGCCTCGATGAGCCGCGGGAAGGCGCGCGGGGTTTTTACGATGTGGTGGCGCGGCGCGCCTCGTTTCACACGCACGCGGCGGATTGGTATCTCTCCGTGCTGCGGCTGCTGCACGTGCCGGTTCATTGGAATTTCAACTGGCTGCCGGAACGCCGCGATGTGGCCGGCGAAGTGAAACGAAAATGGAGAACGGAAACGTCGCGCTGGATCATTCTCCAGCCGGGCGCGCGCTGGCTGAACAAACGCTGGCCGGCGGAAAATTTCGCCGGACTGGTCCGCAAACTCGGCGCCGCGCATCCGGATTTTCGTTTTGCGATTTTGGGCGGCGAATCCGATCGCGAACGTGGCGCGGCGATTGCGCAGGCGGATTCGCAACGCTGCCTGGATTTGACGGGAAAAATTTCACTGCCGGAAATGGTCGAGTGGATTCGGCTGGGCGAGTTGATGATATCCAACGACACCGGCCCGATGCACGTCGCCGCCGCGCTGCAAAAACCGGTCGTGGCCATTTTCGGCCCCACTGAGCCGCGCCGCACCGGGCCATACGGGCAGCTTGAAAATGTGCTGCAAACGCATTTGCCGTGCGTGCCGTGCATGAAATCGCGCTGTGCGAATTCAAAACAGCTTGAGTGTCTGCAGACGATTTCTCCGGACCAGGTTTCGCTTCTGGCGGAAAGGCTGTTGCGGTCAAGGAAGCTTTGACGCCATCGGCGACCGACGTTTGCGGCTTGCCACCCGGCGAACTCGGTTTAAATTAATCTTCATGAAAACCGCGGGTCTATGGCTTGCAATGTTGTTGGCGTGCGCCGGTCCTTTGAGCGCGCAGGTAAAGATTGAACTCAGTTTGGATCAGGAACAGTTTTTGCCGGGCGAGGCGTTGCTGGTGAAGGTGAAAATTACAAATCTTTCGGGGCAGACGTTGAACCTGGGCAGTGACGAGGACTGGCTCAAGTTTGCCGTGGATTCGCGCGATGGCTTTATCGTCCTCAAAAACGGCGAAGCGCCGGTGGCGGAAAAAATCGTCCTGGAATCGGCCAAGGCAGCCATCAAACCCGTGAACATCGCGCCTTATTTCAATCTCAAAAAACCCGGCAGTTACTCGGTCAGCGCCACCGCCACCATCAAAGATTGGGACAAGCAACTCATCAGCGCGCCAAAGACCTTTGACATCATCAATGCCGCGCCGCTGTGCGACAAGGAATTCGGCGTGCCGCCGCCGCCGGGCGCCGGCAACCGCCCGCCGGAGGTCCGCAAATACTCGCTGTTGCAGGCAAATTATCTCCAACAATTGACGCTCTATTTCAAACTGAGTGACGTCTCCGGAAAAATCCTCAGGGTTTATCCCCTGGGCCCGATGTTGAACATTTCCCTGCCGGAAACCCAGGTGGACCGCCTGAGCAATCTGCACGTGCTTTACCAAATCGGCGCGCATGCATCTTGTTACACGGTTTTCAATCCCGATGGCGAAATCACCAAGCGTCAGACGTATCACTTCGAGGCCCGACCGCGCCTGCGGTTTGATGAAGAGGGCAATGTGGTGGTAACCGGGGCCGTGAGGCGGGCCAAGCCGGATGACTTGCCACCGCCGGCTGTGGCGGCGAGCGAGGGAAAAACTTCCGATTCGAAATGAACTAAACTGCCAGCGCGGGAACGCCGGCGTGCAGGTGGAGAATTTTTTCAACCACCGCCGCAAGATTCGGCAGAACAAAGTCGTGATGCGCCGAACCGACCCACGGCGATTTGACCAGCAGCGAAGTGCAGCCCACTGCCCGCGCCGCCTCGGCGTCCTGCCATTTGTCGCTGATGACAAAGGAACGATCCAGAGTGAGCCGCCATTTGAAAGCCGCCTCGGCAAACAAGCCTGATTTCGGTTTCCGGCAAGGGCACCCGTCCGTGTCGTCGTGCGCGCAGACCAGGATGTCATCTATCGGCAGCGAGCGCCGCAAAAGATCGTGCATGCGATCCAGTTCGCGCCGCATCAGGTAGCCGCGTGAAATGCCCGGCTGATTGGTCGTGACGATAATGGTCATTCCCGCCGCCTTCAATTGTTTCAGCAACGGCACCGACTCGGTGTTGACCTTGAATTCCTCCAAAGTCAGGGGGCTGACCTGGTGTTGCCGTTCCACCCGCACCTGATTCAGGATGCCATCACGCTCAATAAACACGCCAAGCTTCATGCCTCGCAAGAGAAGCAAAAAGCTCGCCCATCTCCGTCCGGCTCGAAATAAAATCAAAACTTCCGTCCGGCTGTCCCAAAAATTCGCGCAACCGTCCCAAAAACAGGAAGCCCGGAGCGGTGAAACTTTTCCGGTCATTGACAAGGCAAGACCAACGTCCGGCTTTCAGGCAGGCTGTCCCAATCAAGCCGCGGATTATTGCAGCAGATCGTCCAGCGACTGGACCTGCGCCTGCAACTTCCGGACGATGGGCTGCGCGCGAACCAGGGCATTGTCTTGTGTCTGGCCCTTGAATGTTTTCATCACCAGCGAAACGGCCGCCATCGCGTCGCCGTTGTGGTCCCGCAACGGCAGCACCACGGTCACGGTTTCCTTGTCCTTGCCATAATATGAATGGCCCGTCTTGATGACATCCTGCTCGGTCTGGCTGCCGGCCTTGCCCAGATCCTTCTCATCTTTGCTGGCGACGACGACCGGTCCTTTTCCGTCCGGGCGCAGCGCGTATATTTCCAGCCCGACCAGGCGCGAATATTCCTTGAGCACATCCTTCACCAGCTTTTGCGCGAGAATTTCACGCGGGTTGAACGTCACCTTCGCATCCACGAAGGAGGTGGTGGCGTCCGACCGGGTGCAAAAACCGATTTTGCCCGCAGTGCCGGCGGACGAATTGTCCACGAGCTTGATCGCCTCGTTGCCGTCCAGCGCGCAGAGGATGCGCGTGCCCTCGCACTGCACGGACATTTCGTGCCACACGCCTTTGGTGATTGGCAGTTCGGGGCCGATGGGCGGCTTCATCTCGTTGTTCACGACTTTGGTGCAGCGGAAGGTGCCATGCACTCCGCTCGCCAGAACGATGAAAAAATTCGATTCGTTCTGAAATCTAAACACCATTCCCGCCGCCTGTTCCAGCGCGCCGCCGTCCAGTTTGAAACGCGTCGTGAATTTGAAATCACCAAAAGTTTCCTCGTCGAAAACCAGCATCGGAAAATGCACCGCCAGCGGTTCGCGCGCCTTTTGCGCCAGCACCGCGCGACTCGCGACCGCCGGCGCCCTGGCCGTGAGCGGCGCCAGCAACGGCGGCACTTCGTCCATGACAATTTTCCAGTCCCCGGGCTTGCCGCGTCCCGCAACGAGGCTGCGAAAACCCGGTGGCGTTTGATCCAGCGGGAAGTCGCCGAAACCGAACGTTGTCTCCGCCGCGGGCACGGTCAGCGTGACCAGCACCGCCGCAAAAATGAAGATCAGTCGCATCAGAGCACAGCGTAACAAATCAAAATCCGGCGACAAGCCCGCTGAATTTTCGCTTTCCGCGCAGCCGTTTTCCTGCCAAAGTCGAAAGCAGGGATTGGTTTTGCCTCAACAAGAGAGAGGTAGGCGGGAGAATGAAGAAGATTTTGTTCGTAGAAGACGATGTCCTGATCGCTCGTGTTTACAGCCAAAAACTGGTGGCCGAAGGATTCGAGGTGGTGCTCGCACAGGATGGGCTGGTAGCCGTTCAACGCCTGCGCGAGTTCAAACCCGATCTGGTGGTTTTGGATCTACTGATGCCGAGACTGACCGGCGTGGACGTGTTGAAGTTCATGCGCCAGCAGCCCGGGTTGAAAGACACGCGCATCATCGTCTTTTCCAATTCTTTTCTCAGCAACCTTATCGAGCAGGTGGCGAGGATTGGCGTCGATGAGGCACTCGTCAAAGCCTCCGTGACCCCCACGCAGCTCGTGGAAATCATCAACAAAACCCTTCAAAATCCTCCAAGCACCTTTCTGTCCGCGGAAGCCATGGTCGCTCATCTGGCCGGCCACGGTACCGCCGCACCGCCAGCCGTCGTGATCGTAAAACCCGTTGTGCCGGCTCCGGCTCCGCCCTGGACCGCACCGCCCGATTCGCAAAAACCCGCCATCGAACCAGCCGAAAAGGCGAAAGGGCGTTCCGAGTTTGAAACCCGTGCCCAGAGAGATTTTACCGATCAGGTGCCGGCCATCCTCAACAGCGTCCGTCAGACTTGCCAAGAATTCCTGGCGGCCGGAGATTCGCCGGTGGAACCGCGCAAGCTGGAAGATTTGCGCCGCAAAATCGGCTTTATTGCACAAACGCTGGGCATGGCCGGACGGCATCAGCTCGCCCAATTATCCAGCGCGCTCGAAGCGATGCTTTTCGAGCTGGAGGACAAACCCGCGACCATCACCGATTCCAACCGCCACACCATTGCATCCACGGTCGCGTTATTGGCCGAACGATTTGATCAAGTGCGGACTGAGGACAAACAAAACCTGGCGCCCATGAAAGTTCTGGTGGTGGATGACGATGCCGTTTCCAACCGCGCCGATGTCCTGGCCTTGGGCCGCGCGAAGCTCGCCGCCATCGGCATCGCCGATCCTTTCGCCGCGCTCAAACGGCTCCAGGAAAATCCTTTCAACCTCGTGCTGCTCGACATCAACATGCCCGGCATGGACGGCATCACGCTCTGCGAACAAATGCGCCGCCTGCCGCTCCATAAAACAACCCCGGTGATTTTCGTCACCAGCCGGGCCGATTTCAAGACGCGCGCGCGTTCCCTCCTCAGCGGCGGCAACGACCTCATCGCCAAACCGGTCATGCCCACCGAACTGTGCGTCAAAGCCCTCGCGCATTTGCTGAAATATCCAAACGCCGAACATTCGGCGACGCGATAGGCGGCCGATTATTAGACAAGGAAAACTGGCCGGCGCAGCCTTGTTGGCGTGCGGAAGAAGCAAATGCAATAGGACAGGTGTCAGGCACCATTCATTCATGCATTTGGATAACCGAAAGTGTCCCCATGGTGGCAAAATGAAAGCCTGTCAAAGGCTTGCTTCCAGTGACTCATCAATCTATTCGGTCCGCAATCTTCCAAATCTCCCGTAGCGCAGCGCCAGCGTTGGCAGCACGAGCAGATTCAACAGCGTCGAAGTAATCAACCCGCCCAAAATCACAATCGCCATCGGCCCTTCGATCTCGCGGCCGGCCTCGCCAGTACCGAGCGCGAGCGGCAGCAGGCCGAGCGCCGTCACGACGGCGGTCATTAAAATGGGAATCGCGACCTCGCTTCAAACGACTTCCAAGACTCAATCATGGTTGGTTTACTATTCATCGTTTACTTCCACGCCAGCAACAGGGCGCCAAAAAAAATGAGCAAGCCACCCGCCCAATGGTGCCAGGTTAATGGTTCGCGCAGGAAGAGCACTGCGAAAACGATGGCGAAGACCACGCTGAGTTTGTCCACCGGCGCCACGCGAGACGCCTCGCCAAGTTGGAGCGCGCGGAAGTAGCAGAGCCATGAGAGGCCGGTCGCCAAACCGGAAAGTGCGAGAAAGAGCCAGGTACGTCGAGACAGGTGAGACAGCGCAGCCGGGTTGTTCGTGGCAAACGCGATGCCCCAAGTGAACACCAATACCACGGTGGTGCGGATGGCAGTTGCCAGATTCGAGTTTACGCCGCTCACGCCAATTTTCGCGAGGACAGCCGTTACTCCGGCAAAAAAGGCCGATAAGAGAGACCACAGGAGCCAGTTCATAAGGATTCAATGACGTGGGTATGGGTTGCTGAACGAGGCGGTGACATTGATCCGTGAGTCAACTCGACTATCTCAACTCACTCGCGCAACACCAACTTTTGCGACGCCGGTTTTTTGCACAGGCGCAACATCAGGTAATACACCGTCGGCGTGGCGACGAGTGACAACAGCACGGAAATGCACAACGCTCCGATCACGGCGATGGCCAGTGGCTTGAGCATTTCTGCCCCACTGCCGATGCCCCAAGCCAGGGGCAACATGCCGAGCGCGGCGGCCATGGAGGTCATCAGCACCGGACGCAAACGGCGGTGACCGGAACGGACGAGCGCTTCTTCCAAACTCAAACCTTCGTCGCGCAAGTGTTCGACAAAATCCAGCATCAGAATTCCGTTCTTTGCCACAATACCCACGCCGATGATTGCGCCGAGAAATGAAATGATGTTTAACGTAGTGCCGGTAATCCAAAGCGCCAAAATCGTGCCGAAGAGCGCCAGCACCGCGCCGAAAACAATCGCGATGGGTTCGTAAAACGAGCGGAACTCAATGAGCAGCACCGTGAAGACGAGCATGATGGCCATCACCAAGACCAGCACCAGATTGAAAAAGGATTCCTGTTGCTGTTTGTAGAGACCACCGTATTCCACCGTGCCGGGCGGCAGCGATTTATCCGCGCTCAACTTGGCGCGGATTTCCGCCATGGCGCTGCCAAGATCGCGACCTTCCAGGCGCGCGGTGATGGCCACGTCTTGCCGCAAATCTTCGCGGCGCAATTCAAACTGTCCCGGTTCTTCCGTGATGTCCGCCAACTGCGAAAGTTTGATCACGCTGCCGCCGGGCGCGCGCAACGGTAATTCGCGCAACTTCGAGAGTTGGTCAATCTTCGACGGGTCAACCAGGACACGGATGTTGACCACGCGGTCGCCCTCCAGCACGGAAGAAGCGGGTTGCCCCAGCACGGCGGCACTCACGGTGGTGGCCACGTCATCGGCGCTAAAACCAAACCGCGCGGCGTCAGCAGGGCGCACGCGCAGGTTGATGGACGGGCCGGTCTCCACGAGGCCGTCGAAGGCATCCACCACACCCGGCACGGTCAAAATTTCTTCCTTCACGCGCGGCGCGGCTTCTTTGAGCCATGCGAGGTCGGGCGAAAAAAGTTTTATTTCAATCGGCTCTGGCGTCAGTACCAGATCGCCCACCAGGTCAGTGAGGATGCCCGGAAATTCCCAGCGCAACGCCGGAATCTGTTCGTTGAATTGATGGCGAAAGTCGGCGAGAACCTCATCGGTGGCGTGTTTGCGCTTCGCCTTGAGCTTGATGAGAAAATCGCCGCGATTCGGTTCGGTGAGGAACGGCCCCAGTTCCGCACCGGTTCGCCGGGAATAACTTTCCACATCAGGATTTGCGCGGATGATTTCCTCCGCAATCGCCAGCTGGCGCGAAGTCTCGGTCAAACTCGTGCCGGGTGGCGACCAGTAATCCACGACAAAACCGCCTTCATCGAACGCGGGAAGAAAATCGGATTCCAAACGTCCGTAAATGAAAATGCCTAGGCCGAAAATCACGCCGCATCCCAGCAAGGTGAACCAGCGATGGCGCAATGTCGTGCGAACTGCCGTCTCATAAATCCGCACGACACGCTTGAGCAGAAATCCGCCTTCCGCCGCTTCCGCCAAAGTTTTCCCTTTCCCATCTTTCCGCTCGCGGATGAACCACGCGGCCAGCGACGGCGTGAGCGTGACTGCCAGCACGAGCGACGTGAGCAGCGACACGACCATCGTGAGCGCCAGCGCGCGAAAGAAAACTCCCGCGATTCCCGCCAGAAACGCAAGCGGAATGAACACCACCACGGGCGTCAACGTCGAGCCGACCAAGGCATGGAACAATTCACCAATGGCTTCTTGAATGCCCTCCAAACGCGGACGACCGGACGCGATTTTTGCGCACATGGCTTCCACCACGACGATGGCGTCGTCGATCACCAGCCCGATGGCAGCAGCAATTCCACCCAGCGTCATCAGATTGAAACTCATGTGCAGCAGCTTCATCGCGACGAGCGTGATCAACACCGTGATCGGAATTGTGACGACCGCCGTGATCACGCTGCCCCAATTTTTCAGGAAGAAATAAAGGATCGCCACTGACAGAATGAGGCCGAAGATGATCGCCTCCCATACGCTCTTCACGGACTCGCGCACGAAAGTTGACTGGTCATAATAGAACGCGAGCTTCATGTCCGGCGGTAATTCTGTTTGGAGTTCCTGCAATTTCACCTGCAACGCGGCGGCGATGCCGAGCGTGCTGGCGTCGGGCTGGCTGTGGATATTCAGCAACGCGGCGTTGCGACCTTCGGCGGTCACGACCATGAAGGCCGGTTCTTGCCCGCGTTCGACGCGCGCAACGTCGCGCACGCGCACCGGGTGGCCCGCGCTGGCCGTGATGACGAGATTTTCAATATCTTCCGCCGAGTGGACGCGCCCATCCACCGTCGCGAGATAGAGATGATAGTTTTCCTCCAGCATTCCGGCGGGCGCGATGAGATTGTTTTTCGTCAACGCGCCGGTGATGTCCCTCAAACCCAGACCCGCCGCCTGCAATCGCATCGGGTCAACAATGACATGATATTCTGGCGCGCGACCTCCCGTGAGTTCCACGCTGGCGACGCCGGGAATTTGCAGGAAGCGCGGCTCAAGTTCGTAACGCGCCTTCTCCCACAGCTCCGTGATGTCGCGCGTGGGGCTCGTCAGACTGACACCGATGATGGGGAAAATGGAAAACGTCACACGCTGCACCGAGGTGCTGGTGGTGGCGGGAAGTTCGCTGCGGATTTGCGCCAGCCGCCCCAGCACATAGAGTTCCGACTGCGCCATGTCCACCTGCCAGTTGAAAAAAACATTGATCACCGCCTTGCCGCGTCCCGTGCCGGAGCGGACGTTGACCGCGCCGGGAATTTCCTTCATCGCCTCCTCGACGGGACGCGTGATGCTCGCCATCATTTCTTCCGTCGGCATGATGCCGTTGTTCACGAGGATGACCACCCGCGGAAAATCGGTTTGCGGAAAAACCGACGAAGGCATGTGCCACGCCGAAAAAATGCCCCCCAGACATAACGCCACCGCAATGAACGTGATGGCCAACGCATGGTGCGTGGCAAAACGACCGAGCGACGATTTGGAATCTGGCTTCATGCGAGGGCGAGCGGGCGGCTATTTTTCCAGAACGCGAATCTTGGTTTCCTTGGGCAAAGCGTATGCGCCGACGGTCACTATCGTCATGCCTTCCTTCAAGCCGTCACCTTCCACTTCTACGAGTCGGCCTTCGCGCAAGCCAGTTTTCACTGGCTTCTGAATCGCCTTATCGCCTTCCACCACTGAGATGACGCTCGCTCCGTCTTCCGTGACAACGCTCTCAACTGGCACGACCAGCCGGTCATTCCGGGTTTCGCAGACGATGCGCGCGGCCACGAATTGTCCGGGGCGCATGGCCAGCGCGGATGGAATCGAAGCCCGCACCAGCACGGTGTCCGTGACGGCGTCCACTTGTGGCGAAACAAAAATCACCGCGCCCAGCACGGCGTTGGAAGTCGCGCCGGCAACCGAAGCCGCACCGCGTCCTGAGGAGATTTCCACCGGCTGGTTTGTGGTCAAGCGATCCGCTTCGGCAGTGGGAATCCGCACCGTGGCGACCAGCCGATCCAGATCAATGATTTCTGCCAGCACAGTTGTCGTATCCACCGCCTCGCCCGCTCGCGCATTGTAACGCACAACCACTCCTGACACCGGCGACTCCACGCGCAGCAACGCTTGTTGCACGCGAGCCGTCGCCAGTTGTTGCTCGGCATCGAGCAGCGCCTTCTTTGAGGTGCTTTCGCTGGCGAGGAGTTGCTGCTGGCGCGCAAAATTTTTCTCGGCCACGTCCACGGCCAAATCCGCCCCGCGGCTGTCGAGTCGGAAAATCAAATCGCCCCTCTTCACGCGCTGACCTTCTGCGCACGGCGTCTCAATCACGACTCCCGCCGTGGGCGATGTGAGTTTCGCGCCAGCGGCTGGACGATTGTTGCCGGCCGGTTCTGGTTCGACCGTGCCGTAGCCGACGACGTAATTATGCATCGTGGCCAAAGTGATTTTACCGACGTGAACCGGAACTTCCGTCACGACCTTTTCCTCCGCCGCCAGTTTATCATCCGCATCGGCGAAAGCGCGGGCCGCGCCGAGCCACATCAATCCACCGGCAAGCGCACCTGTCAGGGCGGGCCAAACCATCAGAGTTTTATTCATGCTTTTGTTCCTTTGCCGCTCCGGTGTTTTTCGGGGTTGCCGCCCAAAGTGCATCGGTCCAGCCGGGGTGACTCTGCAATACGTCCTCCAAATCGCCGAAGGCTTGCTGAACCTGCACCTGCACATCCAGCTGCACCAGTTCGGACGCGGCAAATTCGGCTTGCGCATTCAACCAGTCCAGCCGTTCCACGGCGTCGGCCTGAAATTGCGCCTCGACGGACTTGCGACGTTTCGCCTGCATCGCGGCCAGCGCGCGCAGCGTAGCCAGATTTTTTTCGCTGACCCGGAACACTTCGACGGCCCGCTCGATCCCGGCCAGCACCTTCGCCTGAAGCGCGTTGAATTTTGCCGCAGCTTCCGCGCGGCGTGCCTCGGCTTCAGCGATCGGCCCCTGGTTTTGATTCAAGATGGGCAAATCGAAAGTGATGCCGAGCGACCACTTGTTGTCGCCCTGGTCAAATTGATAGCCAGGATTGAGATGCACGTCGGGATATTGTTTGGCGATTTCCAATTGCAGCGTTGCCTGCGCGGCGGCGTAATCGGCGAGCGCGCCCAAAATGTCCGCGCGGTTTTGCAATGCGGCGCGCCGGACTTCGGCGGAAGCCAGATCAGCGGAAGCAACCGGCTCGTTCAGCGGGTCAAACGACAATTGCATTGTCTCTGCGTTTGGGGACAGCCACGCTCCGCCGCCTGAAGGCGGATATCCAAGCGCCGCGATGGGAACGCCGATGGCCCCGGCCACCCGCACGCGGGCTTCGGCGCGCTGGCTTTGTACGACGGTAAAATCGAGCCGCAGCTTTTGCAATGCGATCTGCGGTGTCGCGGTTTCAAAACCCGCGATCGCGCCGGCCCGAACTTGCTGATCGAGCAGCTTCACGATTTCTTCCTGAAGCGAAATTTGCTTTTGCAGCAAGGCTTCGTGTTGGGTTGCGGCGGCGAGGTCCAGCAGGCTTGAGCGCAGATCGCTTCGCACTTTCCAGGCCACGGTCGCGACGTTGAGCCGCGCCGATTCGGTAAGCTGCCCGGCAACGGCGATGCGATGACCGCGTTTGCCGGCGGTCTCCACAGGCAAATCAAAGCTTACCGCGGGAAGCCATGGCGAGAGGCCCGCGTGATGCGTCGTGTCGTATCCGGGGACCAGGCTCAACGTCGGATTGGGCCGTCCACCGGCGGTTTTGATTCCGGCTTGCGCCACGTTCCATTGCGCCCGCGCGACGGCGAGATCGGGATGATAATAAAACGCGGCGAGCGTGAGCATGTCGAAATCCCATGAAGCCGCCGGCCAGTTCGTCAAATCGCGGTGCAAATTCTTTTCGAGAAAGGCTTTCAACGCGGCATTGGTGAGCGAACGACCTTCCAGTTCCGCGGCGGTTTGCGCCGGCGAAATGGGTTTTGGCTCAAATCGCGCGCAGCCGGCGATCAACATACCAGCAAAGAATAGCGCGAGAATCAACCAGCGACTGGCTTCGTCGCGGCAGCGTCTTGGACTGCGGCAGCCCTCTGCCGCTTTCTCCGGCAGGTTCGCCATCCCCAAAGCGGCGGAGGGCTGCCGCAGTCCAAAACCTGGCGGCGTTTCATGCGCCCCATTCATGACTGGGTTCCCCTTGTTCATGCAGCTTTTGTTTCCACGGCGAGCGGCAGGCGCACGATGACGGTAGTCAGTTTCTTTGGCAGCAGGGACTCGATTTGAATCGTTCCGTTATGCGCCGAAACAATCCACTGCGCGATGCTCAATCCCAGCCCGGATCCTTCGACCGTTTGCGAGTGCGCGGGATCGCCGCGAAAGAAGCGGTCGAAGATGCGCGGCAGGGATTCGGCGGAAATGCCGGGGCCGGTGTTTGAAATGGTGAACTCGGCGCTCTTGCCCGGACAACGCAAGGCCAGCGAAATGGAACCGTGCCGCTCGTTATATTTCACCGCGTTGTCGGCCAGGTTCAGCAGCAATTGGCGCAGACGATGGGTGTCGCCGTTCACGGTCGTAGGTTCACAGGCCATCAGCTCCACGCGGATCCCAGATGCTTCGGCGAGAATTTCCGTGTCGGCAAAAATGTCGCGCACCAGTTCGTCCAGGCGCACGGGCGCGAACGCGAGCGGCACCAGACCGGCGTCGGCCTTGGCCAGCAGCGTGAGATTGTCCACGATGCGCGTGAGGCGGCGCAGTTCTTCGAGCTGGCTGGCGCAGAGTTCGCGTTCGGCGGGCAAAAGGGGCTCGTCGCGCAAAGCGGTTTCCAGCTGCCCACGCAAAATTGCGAGGGGCGTCTTGAGTTCGTGCGAGGCGTGCAGGGTGAATTCGCGAATGCGGTTGAACGAGTCATTGAGCCGCGCGGTCATGGCGTTGAGCACTTCGGTGAGGCGATCGAATTCGTCGCCGCTGCCGGTGCGCGGAATTTTTTCGCCGAGATTGCGCTCGTTGATGCGTTCGGCGGCCCGCGTCAGCGCGGTCACGGGCGCGAGCGCCCGGCGGGTCAACCACCAGCCGCCGACGCAACCAAGCAGCACCGCGGGCAGGCCGACCTGCAAAAGCATTTCACCGGTTTCGTCAAAGGCGATGGAGGAAAGTTCCGCCGCGCTCAAGCGGCGGTGACGCTCGGCCAGTTCGCGGTAGGTTCCAATGCCGATGATGAACAGCGAAACGGTCAGCACCGCCGCGTACCACAAGCTGAGTCGCATGCGAACCGTCATGGCTGCTCCTTCATGACGTAGCCGATGCCGCGCACGGTGTGAAGCAGCTTGGTTTCGAAGCCGGCGTCAATTTTTTCGCGCAGGCGCTTGATGTAAACGTCCACCACGTTGGTGCCGGGATCGAAGTCGTAGTCCCAGACCTTTTCGACCAGCGTCATCCGCCCGCAAATCCGGCCGGTGGAACGCAGAAGAAATTCCAGCAAACGATACTCGCGGGCGGTGAGTTCGATGCGTGTGTCGCCGCGTTTTGCCTCGTGTGTGACGGTGTCGAGGGAGAGATCCGCCAGGCGCATGACGATGGATTTGCTTTCGCCGCCGCGCCGGACGAGCGCGCGAACCCGCGCCATCAGCTCCGTCAAATCGCACGGCTTGGCAAGATAATCGTCGGCGCCGGCGTCGAGACCCTCAACGCGCTCGCGCACTTCGCCGCGTGCCGAGAGCAACAGCACCGGCGTGCCGATGCCGCGCTCGCGCAACTGCCGCACCGCGCTGAGGCCGTCGCGGCCCGGCAGCATGATGTCGAGCACGATCACGTCGAACGGCGTGGCACTGGCGGCGGCGAGCACGGACGTGCCGTCGTGCAGCACGTCCACTGCGAAGCCTTCGGCCTGGAGCGCCTTGCGGATGAACGAGGCGGTTTTCTTTTCGTCTTCGACGACCAGCACGCGCATGAGAAAAGTTTAATGGATTTTCGCTCGCAACCGCAACGATGGTCCGGCTGTCATTGTCCCTTATAACCGTGCTTCGTCAGCTTGAGTCCGGCGTCTTGGATCAGCCCGATGCCGGCAACGTAGAGTTTGTATTCTTTGCCGCTCTCGAGCGCGGACGTTTCTTCTGTTTTGAGGCAGTTCACAAACTTTCCGGCCGGCGTGTCCAGCGTCTCGGTCAGGCTTACGATTTCCGCCCGATCCATGGCCGTTCCCGGCGCGACCTCCTGATGGTACCGCGCGCCCAGCAAGGGCGTCGCTGGCATCCCCAGGCCGAATCGCGCACCGGCCACACCCGACAGCCATGAACCTTCGTGGCCACTCACCTTGCCATTCTTATACATATCCACGTCTTCGCCGAAGTAAAAAACATCGGTTGTTCGTTTGGAAATCGCGAAGCAATTCCGGCTGACCTCCACGGTTTGCCCCGCCGCCACTTCTTTCTCTTCGACCACCCGGGTCTCGACGCCGTCAACGAATTTTGTCTCGTTCAACACTGTGACCGTGAGCACGGTCCGCTTGCCGCCCTCTTCTCCTTCCAGCACCAGGCAATAGCCCGGGGCCAGCACAAAATACCGGTTGGTGCCCACGGACGACAGCTCTGCTTTGTCCATATTGAAGGCGTCCGTGAACTTCTTCTCGGCGGCGCCCGCATCCGGCGCGGCGGTGAAGAACAAGGAAGGAATCAGCGCCAGGAAGATGGTTGGTATTTTCATTTATCTCTCAAAAAATGCCCGCGCTATTTTGCGGCGGGCGTATTCTCCATTCCATACACCAAAATTTTGAAGCTGTTTGGAACCTGTCTCCCGCGTCGTTGGCCCTCCGCCGGCGCTTCAAATTTCGCCGAACCCAGATAAATTTTGTGAGTCTTCGGGTCGAGCGTCATCGTTTTTGCGCGCGGTTCGGTTTTCAACGTTTGCACCACGGTGAGTTTGTCCGGCGAGTCTTCGTGAGCGATCGTCACCGTGCCGTCACCGCAGGAAGCAAAGGCGAGTTGAGTGCCCGGATCAAATGCGTTGGCATCCACGCCGTCGCCGATGGGAACGCTGCCGACAACTTTGCCGGTCGCGCTGTCCATCATTACCATCAGCTTGTTGCCGCAACCGAGGAACAACCGGTGATGCGCCTCGTCGAACGCCATGCCGGAAGCCTCCTCACCCGGCGCGATGGGCCAGCGGTTCACGACTTCGTGCCTCTGGGTGTCAATCACGGCCACTTCGCTTTTGTTTTCAAGGTTGTTGTAAACGCGACCGGCTTTCGTGTCGGCTTGGGCGAACTCCGGTTTGCCCCCGAGCGGAATCGTCGCGGCGACTTGGCCCGCTTTGGCATCAATCACCGTGGCCGAATTCCCGCCTCCGTTGAACATGTAAACCTCCTGCCGGCCCGGCTCGTACAACATTCCGTCGGGGTTCTGACCGGTGTCCACTTTGGAAAGCGTTTCCAAAGTTTTCAGGTCAACGATCGCCGCCTTGTTTTCGCGTCCGCAACTCACGAAGCCACGTCCCAATTCCGGCGCCGGCGCGAGCCCATGAACGCCCGGCGTGTTCGTGATTTCCCCGACGACCACTTCCTTGTCGAGATCAATGACCACGACCTTGGTGCCGTGACTGACGTAAAGCCGGCTCGCGGCGGAATCCACCGATAGATAATCCCAGCCGCCGTCGCCGCCGACGGGAATTTCTTGCAGGAGTTTATACTCTACCGCGCCGTGAACCAAAACTGGCGCGACCGTCAAACAGAGCGCGAGCGCGCCCATGAACCGAAGGTGGATTGCTTTCATAATTTCTGGTTGCCGACTTTTTATCTTGGAACTGCTCGAGGGCAAACCGCAAAGCGGCCCCTTGCTCAACCGAAAGATTCAGTGCCTCTCCGGATTGGGCGCCTGCTGGCCACTGCCTCCGCTCTGTAGCGTCAGGCGTCCCGCCTGACGTAGAGGGCGCGCGTCTCGCCGCCCGGAACCAGCGCGCAAACTTTCTGCGACGCACGAATTCTCCCGTGCCCATCCACTGTCCACGCTTTGTCCGCCGGGCGGGACGCCCGGCTCTACGGCAGGCCAGAGGCCCGCCGTCACGGGCCAGGTGAGATGCGCTCATCCGGATGTCGAACTTCTTAGTCTTTGTCCTTCTCACCCTTTTTGGCGTCTTCGTCTTTTTCCTTCGCCTGCTGCTTGGGAGTTTCTTTCTCAACGGAAACCACGTCGCCAGTCATTGCGTCCACGGCGACTTCCGTTATGTCCTTCGAGCCTGGCGTGGCGATGTCAAACGACCAGATCAATTTGCCGTGTTCCTTTTCCAGTTCTCCTTCCTTGATGGTGCCGTTGGGCGCTTTGGTGAGGGCGGTTTGCTCCGCGTCCGCCCGGCTGACTCTGGCCTCGGCCTGGAGTTTGGCCTGCTCCTGCTTTTCAGAAGCGCAACCGGCGAGCAAGAAAACGGCGAGTGCTGAACTGGCGAGGAATTTGATTTTCATGGTTTTAGTTGGTCTTCAATTTTATCGGTTTATTTGACACGACTGTATGCTGTCCATAAAACAAATGTGGATGAATCCACCATGAACTGCGCGTGACAGTTTTGTCATTTGCAACGGGAAGCAACCGTGCGCTGTTTTCTCCGCGCCCGACCGAAAGATTCAGGTCGGCAAATCCTTGCCCGTGGTGGTGACCGTCAGCTTGCCATGCTTCACACCTTTGGCGGCGATGAGTTCGTCGGCAATTTTTTTGATCAAGCCAGCCTGGCCACGCACGAGGAGCACTTCGAGGCAATTATGATGATCGAGGTGAACATGAACCGTGGAAACAATCACTTCGAAATGATCATGCTGAATATCCGTCAGCGTTTCCTGCACGTGCTGCTTGTGATGGTCATAAACCAGCGTGATCGTGCCGGCGATTTCGCCTTTCGCGTACTTCTGCCGGTGCTCGACCAGATGCGCGCGAATCATGTCGGCGATGGCCTGCGAACGATTGACGTAGCCCTTCTCGCGGGTCATTTCGTCGAGTTGTTCGAGCAACATTGGCGGGAGGGAAACACTGAAACGGTCAACGCTTTCTTTTTTCATGGCAAAAAATATTTGCCGGCATCGTAAGTCAACGCCGCCGCTTGTCAAAGGCGCAAAACGCGCCTGCCGATTCCATTTTTAATTGTCGAGTTTGAATCGAACCGGCACTTCGATTTCCGATTCCACCGCGAGCGCACCGATGCGAGCGGGTTCGAATTCCCAGCCGCGCACCGCCTGAATCGCGGTTTCATCGAGCAGGGGAAAACGCGAAGACTGTTTGACTTCCACCCGCGCGGCCCGGCCTCGCGTGGTCACGATGACAGCGAGCAAAACCAAACCCTCCTGATGCCGCCGTCGCGCCGCCAGCGGATAGATCGGTTCCGGATTTTTCAAATAATTCGGCCTGGCTTTCGCGCCGGGCTGGGCGGTCGTGGTGGTGGCGTCGCGACGACTTCCGGCAGGCGCGTAATGGTATTTGAGTTGGATCCCGACAAGCTGTTGGTCCCATCGGCAAGGGCTGCCTCACCGACAGCGAGCGCGAACAAGGGCAGCAAAGCATGTAATCGCAGTGTTTTCATAACCAATGATTGACCCGGTTGGACAAACAGTGTTACTCTCATTTAAGTTAGTATTACGAGACAAATAATGTTACGCAAGAGATAATACGTGTGAACGCTCCAATTGGATGCACGTGAAGATTTAACCGTTAGTTATGCACATTCCGGATGGATTCATTGATGGCAAAACGGCGGCGACCACCGCCGTGCTTTCCATTGCCGGCGTCGGTCTGGCCTTGCGTCAGGTCAGGAGCGAACTGCCGCCGCGCAAGATTCCGTTGCTCGGCCTGTCGGCGGCCTTTTTATTCGCGGCCCAGATGGTCAATTTTCCGGTAGCCGGCGGGACTTCCGGCCATCTCCTTGGCGGAGTACTAGTGGCCGCGTTGCTGGGGCCAAGCGCGGCGGTGGTGGTCATGACGACGGTGCTGATCGTGCAATGTTTTCTTTTCGCGGACGGCGGCGTGCTTGCGCTGGGCGCGAATGTTTTCAATATGGCGATCCTAAGCTCGGTCGGTGGCTACGCGATTTACCGGCTGGTGAGCAACTGCCTGCCAGGCATTCGCGGGCGGGTGACGGCAGTCGCGTTCGCGAGCTGGTGCTCGGTCGTGCTCGCATCCATCGCCGGCGCGGGACAACTCGCATGGTCGGGCACGGTGGCGTGGTCGGCGGGATTTCCGGCGATGGCCGGCACCCACATGCTCATCGGCATTGGCGAAGGAATGATCAGTGCGCTGGTCTTTTTGGCCATCCAACGAACGCGCCCGGATTTGATTTCTGAAACTGCAGCGCGCAACCAGCCGCAGCGCAAAGGCGAATTTATCCGCTACGGTTTGCTGGCGACCCTGGGCATCGCGATCTTCATCGCGCCATTTGCCTGTCCGTGGCCGGATGGCTTGGAGCATGTCGCGGCAAAACTCGGCTTCGAGCGCAAGGCCGCGCAGCCGTTGCTCCCCACACTCGCGCCGGATTATCAGATTCCCGGAATCCACTGGGCAGTGGGCGCGACGGCGCTGGCGGGCCTGGCGGGTTCGCTGGTTGTTTTTATTCTCGCGCTATTGCTGGGCCGGCTGCTCGTGAGCGAAAAATCCGAAAGCCCTGAATCATGAGTCTGAACCTGCTCGGACACCAACACGGCCACGCATACAGTTCGATTCACCGCCTGCCCGCCGCGTTCAAGCTGGGTGCTGCGCTTGCGATCACCGTCGTGACGGGGGTCGCGCCACTGGGTTGGGCGTGGTGGTTTGTGGGCGTCGCCGTCCTGCTCCTGCTCGTCATCACGTTGAGCCGCATTTCGCCAATTTTTCTATTGAAGCGAATTCTCGCGCTTTCGCCGTTCGTGCTGGGCGTAGCACTCGTGAACGCCTTTCAACCGGCGGCGCGCGGCCACTGGCTCGGCGTCACTGCCAGAAGCGGGTTGTGTTTGCTCACGGTGATTCTAGTGTCGAACACCACGCCGTTCAGCCAGGTTTTGCGGGTGCTGAAAAGGGTTCACGTTCCCGGCTTGTTGATCACGACGATCGCGCTGATGCACCGTTACCTTTTTGTTCTGGCGGATGAGGCGGAACGAATGCGCCGCGCGCGGTTGAGCCGGACGTTCACGCGCGAGCGGCGATTTCAATGGCGGTCGTTGTCCACCGTGCTCGGACAACTTTTTGTTCGCGCTTCCGAGCGCGCCGAGAGAATCTACGACGCCATGTGCGCGCGAGGTTGGAAATGAGCGATGCCATCGAAATCAAAAATCTAAAATACCGTTACCACGACGGCACGGAGGCGTTGCGGGGGATCAGCTTTCGCGTCGCGCCGGGGGAATGCGTCGCGCTGCTTGGTCCAAATGGCTCGGGCAAATCCACCTTGTTGCTGCATCTCAACGGAATTTTGCCAGATGAATCATCCGCCGATGGCGCGGTGAAAATTCTGGGTGAATCCCTCACGCGCGAAAACCTGGAAAAAATCCGCCGTCAGGTCGGTTTGGTTTTTCAGGACCCGGACGATCAACTGTTTTGCGCGACGGTTGAAGAGGACGTGGGGTTCGGTCCCCGACAACTTGGCTTGACGGATTCGGCAGTCGCGGCGTGCGTGAAAAACTCCCTGGCGATGGTTGGCCTCTCCGGCTTCGATCATCGCGCGACGCATCATTTGAGTCACGGCGAGAAACGCCGCGCGTGTCTTGCAGGAGTGCTCGCGTGCGAACCGGGCATTTTGGTTTTGGACGAGCCGACAAGCGATTTGGATCCGCGCGGCCGGCGCGAGTTCAAGGCGTTGCTGAAGCAAATTCCCGCGACGAAACTGATCGCCACGCACGATCTGGAACTCGCCGTGGAAATTTGTTCCCGCACGATTGTGCTGGATTGCGGACAGATTGTGGCGGACGGTCACACGCACGACTTGCTGGACGACGAAGCGCTGATGCTGGCTCACGGCCTGGAGCGCCCGCACATTTTACGCCACCTGCATCCGCACTGAATTTCTCTTGCCAAACCAACCCTGCGGCAGGCATTTTCTGACATGGCAGCGACCAAAAAAACCGACAGCGCAGATTCCCAGTTCTACAAGTCAGCCGGTGCCTTTTTCCCGGCCTTCAACAACCTCGGCCTGACGTTCGACGACATCACGCTCGCGACGCTTTACTCCGAGATTCTTCCGCGCGATACGCAGCTCGACACACAACTCGCCGACGGCCTGCGCCTGAACATTCCGGTCATCTCTTCTGACATGGACACCGTGACCGAATCGCGCATGGCCATCGCGATGGCGCTCAACGGCGGTCTCGGCCTCATCCATTACAACATGCCGGAGCGGCAGCAGTTGTCCGAAGTCAGCCGCGTAAAATATCACGTACATGGCCTGATTTCGGAACCGATCAAAGTGTCTCCGGAACAATTCATCGGCGACGTTTTGAAAATCATCGAGGAACGAAAGTTTTCTTTCAGCACGTTTCCGGTCGTGGATTCAACCGGAAAATTGCTCGGCCTGCTTTCCGGCCATGTCGTGAAACCGCGTTACGCAAAACGGAAAATTGCCGAGGCGCTGACGCCGCGCGCCCAGGTCCAGACCATCAACAAAAAAGAACTCGGCAAAGATCCCATCGCCCGCGCCGATAAATTTTTCAGCGAGAATCCCGGCATGCACAAACTGCTCGTCGTGGATGACAAGGATCATTTGCACGGCCTATTCACGATGAGTGACGTCGAGCGCATCACGGCGGAGCGCAACGCGCAGTTCAAGCCCGCGCGCGACGCGCAATTCCGGCTCGTCTGCGGCGCGGCGGTCTCGGCCACGCGCAACGCCTTTGGCGAACTGGATCGCGAACGCATTCTCGCACACGCCGGCGCGCTGGTCGAACGGGGCATGGATGTGGTGGCGGTTTCGACCGCGCACGGTCACACGAAAGGCGTGGGCGACACCGTCAAAATGTTGCGCGACGCTTTTCCGAAACTGCCGATCATCGCGGGCAACGTGACCAGCGGGGCGGGAGTCGAATTCCTCGCCGATTGTGGCGCGAACGCGATCAAGGTTGGCCAGGGACCGGGTTCGATTTGCACCACCCGCATCGTGGCCGGTGTCGGCATTCCGCAAATGACCGCGCTTTACATCGCTTCACGCGCGGCCGCGCGCAAGAAGGTTTCCATTCTCGCCGACGGCGGCATCACCAAATCCGGCGATATTGTCAAGTCGCTCACGCTCGCGCAGGCGGTGATTTGCGGCGGCCTGCTCGCCGGTTGCGCCGAAGCGCCGGGCGAAGTGATGGAAATCGGCGGCAAACTTTACAAGCAATACCGCGGCATGGGCAGCCTCGCCGCGATGAAGTCCGGCTCCGCCGCGCGTTACGGCCAGGACAAGGCCGACACGACGCGGAAACTCGCTGCGGAAGGCATCGAAGCGCTCAAGGAAGTGGCGGGCTCGGCGGATCGCGTGCTGGCGCAACTCATCGGCGGCATTCAATCCGGCATGGGTTATCTCGGCGCGTCGAATCTCGCGCAGCTTTGCGAGAAAGCGCGTTACATCCGCGTCAGCCCCGCCGGCCAGCGCGAAGCCGCGCCGCACGACGTGGTGGAATTAAAGACTGGGCATTAGCGGAATGGAGCGATGGAGTAATGTAGTTTTGGAGTGGTGTGGGAGATGGTTGGCAGCACTTCATTCCTCCATCACTCCCCGCCTTCTCAGAACTGAATCGCGTCGTTCATCTTGCCGCATTGCGAGCACCGGGAGCGGTCCACGTCCGGATCGTCGGTGTAAACGCAGCCGCATTTTTGGCAGCGAAAAATTTTATCCTCGTTCGCGGCCGGCTTGAACCTCCGCTGGCGTAGTTCGGTGTAAATCCCAAGCCCCGACAGCGCGCCCAGCAGCACGATTACATACGTCAAAATTAAAAGTGACGTGGACATTTATGGAGTTTCCGCCGGCGCGTTGGTGGCCGGCATGGGCAGGGTCACCCATTCAAAAATCATCGTCCCAAGACGCAAGGCGTTCGTCTCATTCATTGTCGGGCCTGAACCACTCGTCGCGACTGGCTCGAACTCGGCGGCTGTGGCTAATTCCAGCGCGCGATCATCCGCTTCAGCTTGCTTGCCGCTGCTATGTCGAAGCAACAACACGGCGGAAAAAGTGTGCCCCTGCGCGTCCACCAGCAATTGCACAATGCTGTTGGTCAACAGCTCGGCGCTTGGCCACAGTTGCAGTTGCGGGGTCGAGAGTAACCCCCGTTTCGCCAGCCCGCCTTCGATTCGCAGCGTGGATTGCGCGGGCGCGGTTTCCATCGGGAAAAGCTCGGGAGAAATTCTCGGGGGTTCAATCGTCGCGAGGGTCTGAAATGGCGGTGCGGCGTTCGCGGCCAAGAAATCTTTGAAGTTCACGCCGAGCGTGCTGGCGGACAATGCCAGCCAGCGCGGCGGTTCAGTCCATTCGGCGGGGAAAAAATCGCGCGGGGGAATTGTATCCAGCCAGGCTTCCCCGGAAAAACCTTCGCGATGCGGCAGGACAAACAACGTCGGATCACTGACGGCGAGCGATTCAAACGAAACAGTTTCCTGCCAGTGAATCACCGGGGCGGCAATGGTTTTGCGCGGCACGGCGGACGAGCGGTTCTCCAAAACAAAAACCAGCGCGGTCTGGAGCGCTAGAACAAGGGCAATTGTCATCCACCAGCGCTGGCGCGACCAAGCTTGCGTGTCAACCGGCGCGGAGGTCATGGCTTGCGGGACGGCAGGGTGGAGGGAGCAGGATAAATGCGTGGAAGAGTTGCGAAAAGGGCATCGCGAATTCCGGCATCGCGCGCCAGCAGCGTCAGACGCATGAGCTTATCGTAGGCAACCTGTTTGTCCGCCTGCACCAGGAGCGTCAGCGGTTCCTTCGATTTTCTTGCCTCCTGCTCCAGGCTTGATTTCAAAGCACTTTCCCCAATGGGCTGATTTCTAAAATAGAACCGGCCGGTCGCGTCCACCGCCACGGCGATCATCGGGCGATCCGTGCCGGACAGGCCATTCGTTCCGAGCAGATCACTCGGCGCCGACAATTCGACGTGAACACCCGGGGTGTAAATCAACGCCCCGAGCAGCACAAAGATCACGAGCAGGAAAAACACCGACGCGAACGGCACGACGTCGAGGTAGCCGCGAGAAATTCTGGCGCTGCGGGGAAATTTCATGGCAACAAGACACGGATTTCACGGATTCGCACCGATGCGTTTTGAAACTGGGCCCGGTTCACTTCAATTTCTCGGGCAAGATTTACCGGACGAATCGTTGTTGAAATAATTTTCATTCGTGAAAATTCGTGCAATCCGTGTCTCAGTTGGTTCCCCCGCCGTTTTCCGTGACGATATTCACGATTTCAGTCGCGGCGCGTTCCATGTCCAGCACGATGGAGTTCACGCGGCTCACCAAATAGTTGTAGGCGGCGTGAACCGGAATCGCAACCGCCAGTCCGGCGGCGGAATAAATCAGCGCCGTCTTGACGCCGGTTGCCAGCATGCCGACGTTTCCGGACAGGACGTAATCTTGAACCAGCGAAAAGATCTGCATCATGCCCAGCACGGTTCCGAACAATCCCAGCAGCGGCGCGAGTTGCGCGATGGTCGCCAGCAGATTCAATTTTTCCTCCAGCCTGGGCACTTCCACCAGGCCGGCCTCCTCGATCGCTTCGCGGATTCGTTCGCGTCCGTTGTCGCGGTTGAGAATCGCGGTTTTCACCAGTCGCGCCACCGGCCCGTGCGTGGCGTCGCAAATGGCAATGGCCTCGACGACGTTGTTTCGCCGCAGCACGTTGCGCACGCCGTTGAGGAATTCCGTGGAATTGATTTGCGCGCGGTGGCAGTGGAGGAACCGCTCGATGAACACCACGACCGCCACGGCGCTGGCCAGCAGGATCAACCACATCGCCAGTCCTTCTTTGGTAAACAAAAGGTGCAAGAATGACATGCGGTGGTTATACGTTTTTACGAGCGCAGTTCAAAGGCGAAAGTGAGACGGGAAGTGAGAATCGCGGCACGTGATCCGGAAAACGTGAAAGCGTTTTCAGCGTCGCCAGTGTTCGCGCGTCACGTTTTACGGAGCACGTTTTAACATTTGAACTTGCTTCCGCGCCGCGCTCTCCGAATCTTCTGCGCATGGAAAATCCGGACCCACTGCGGGAATTGTCCCGCCTGCAAAAATCGCTCAACGAACGCATCGGCGGCAAAACCGGCGGCATGAACGAAGCAGAAAAGACGAAAGGGATTTCGCCAATCAAAGCTATTTCGAGACACGGGCTGGAAAGGGAGGTCAGGTAATCATGGCTGTTGCAGACGAAAACGTTCTCGTTTTTCCGCGTTCGCTCTTCGAGCGGCTTGGAAGCTTTCAAGGTTTTAACCCGGAGGTGAATCGTTATTTACAAGCCATTCTCGATATCAAAAACAACAGTTTCATGCCCCGTGCCGAAGCTGAAACAAATCCAAACTTCAAACAGATCATCCCGTACGTGGTGATCACTGACGGAAAGAGGGTTCTTCATTATGTTCGCGGCAAGAAGGCTGGGGAGCAACGTTTGGTTGCGAAAGGGTCCATTGGCATTGGCGGCCACATCAATGACGAAGATCATTCGCTCTTTACCGTCGGCTTGCAGGCGTTTCAAGAAGCGGTCAAGCGAGAGGTGTGCGAAGAGCTTGCCGTTCAGGGTGCATTCGACGCGAGACCCGTTGGCCTGATCAACGATGATTCTACCGAAGTCGGTCGAGTTCACTTTGGCATAGTGCATGTGTTGTTCCGCACATCGGAGCAGGTTAAGAAAAACGAACAAGTCATCACGCAGCTCGAGTTTCTTCCTTTTGAGGAACTTGCGGCGAGACGCGAGCAGATGGAATCTTGGTCGCAGCTTTGTCTTGATAATATCGAGGCATTGCTGAAGTGAATCGCGGTTGGCGCGGTGTTTCCAGAACGACAATTTCGCCAAGAAATGTCTCGGCAACCCTGACGCAATGCCTATGCTCAAGCCGATGCGAAAAACCGCCGTTTCCCGTTCCCATAAAGCCCGCCGCAGCGTCCCTCCCCGCTGGCGCAAAGATATTGAACGCATCCTCATCACGGACGAACAGCTCGCCCGCCGCATCCGGCGGATGTCGCGCGAGATCGAGCGCGATTTCAAAGGCCGCGAAATGGTTATCGTCTCACTGCTCACCGGCACGGTGATGTTCCTCGGGGATTTGATCCGGCATATTTCATTGCCCTTGCGCTTGGATTTCATGGGCGTTTCCAGCTACGGCGCGGGCACCGAATCCGGTGAACTGGTTTTCACCAAGGAGTTGCGCCTCGACGTGCGCGGTCGCGACGTGCTGCTGGTGGATGATATCCTCGACACGGGCAAAACCATGCGTCGCGTGCTCGAAAAACTTTGCCTGCTCGGCCCGCGCCGCATCAAAACCTGCGTGCTGTTGAACAAGGCCGCGCGCCGCATTGAAACGGTGAAGGCCGATTACGTGGGGTTTGAAATCCCGGATTTCTTCGTGGTCGGCTACGGTCTGGATTTTGCGGAACGCTATCGCAACCTGCCGTTCGTCGGCGTGCTGCATCCCTACATGTACAAGAAGCCTTCACAGTGATTTTTAAATATCCATTGAACGAGGCCGCGTTCAACGATCAAACTCAGCGGCCGACGCCGGCCAGCAGGGTTGCGCGAGAAGGGTGCGTCCGAATTGTCACCCCGCGTGGAGCGCATTGTTAACGTAACCCTGCTGTTCTCCGTCATGTTCAACGGTTATAGAGATGGAAAAGGGGTTGTATCTGTGTCTTTGCCCGAAGCGCGCGCGATGAAACGGGCCGGCGGGTTTCCGCCTCCTGCCAGGCGGATAATTCAGCGGCGCGCAACCAGCGCAACAGCGCGCGATTTTTCGCCGTCACCGCCAATCGCAAAGACGGGGCAATGTTATGGTTCGCTCGCGGACGGCGCAGATTCGCCGCCGGCGGCATTTTGGTTTCTGTGATCATATCATTCCTGTTCAGTTCATGGGTTCGACGCTTGACGCGGCGGACAAAGCCGGGAAAATGCCGTAGATGCAGGCAAATCCCGATTCCAGTTTTCTCCCAGCGGCAGAAGGCCGCGAGAACGCTGCCGACCACGACCATGCGTTGTTCACGGCCCACGAGTAACGCTTCGGACAAAACTCAACAATGGACTGAAAGGCCCAGTGCCTTGGGGTCAAAGCTCATGGAGAATGAATCCATGTTCCGCTTGTTGTTTGAGCGAAGCGCGGATGCCATCACGCTTCTGGACCCGCAGACGGGGGCGTTTCTCGACGTGAACGACGCGTCCGTACGCGTCACCGGCGCGCCGGACAAGGCCGCGCTGTTGCGCGGCGGGCCGGAGTTGATTTCCCCGGCGCGCCAGCCGGACGGTTCGCTTTCCACCGACAAGGTCAAGGCGGTGATTCGACTCGCGTTCGAGCAGGGCAGCCACCGCTTCGAGTGGATGCTCAATCGCTTTGACGGTTCGGAACTTCCAGTGGAAGTGGTCCTCACGCCCATCCACAGCGGCGGGCGGCCGCTCCTGCTTTCCGTGGCGCGCGACATCACCGAGCGCAAGCGCGCCGAGGCCGGGATGCGCGCGAGCCAGCAATTGATCGTGTCCATCGTGGACAACATTTCCGAGGCGATTTATCGCACCGGGCCGGACCACGAATTGATTTTTGCCAACCGCGCCTATCTCTGGATGTCCGGTTACGACTCGCTTGAAGAGCTGCGGCATGTGCCGCGCGAAAAGCTTTATGCGAACGCCGCGGATCGCGCGCGATTGCTGGAACTACTCGCGCGCGATGGCTTGTTTCGCAACCAGGAAATCGAATACATCCGCCGCGACGGGCGGCATTGGTGGGGCTTGACCAACAGCCACGCCATCCGCGACGAGCAAACGGGCAAAGTACTCTATCACGTCGGCTCAGTCGCGGACATCACCGAACGCAAAAAAGCGGCGGACGAAATTCAAAAGCTCAACGCCTCGCTCGAACGCCGCATCGCCGGGCGCACGGCGGAATTGTCCGCGAGCGAAGCGCGTCTGCGCACGCTCGTCGAACACGCGCCCGAGGCCATCACTGTGTTCGACGGTGAAACCGGCCGGTTCGTCAGCGGCAACGCCAACGCCTGCCAGATTTACGGCCGGAGCGCCGAAGAACTTGCCAATCTGACTCCCGTGGATGTCAGCCCTGAATTTCAAGCCGATGGCCGACATTCGGCAGTAGTGGCGCGCGAAAAAATTGACGAAGCTTTGGCGGGCGGCACGCCGGTATTCGAGTGGATTCATCGCCATAGCAGCGGACGGCTGATTCCCACGGAGGTGCGGCTGGTGCGATTGCCTTCCGAGGGAAACAACCTTCTGCGCGCGAGCATCATTGACAACACCGAGCACAAGCGCATCGAGAAACAACTGCGGCTGCGCAGCGAGCAGATGCAGAAACACCGCGACGTCCTGTTAAAACTGGCGCGCGCGGACAAATCCGATTTCGACAAGGCGTTGCGGAAGATCACTGCGTTGTCCGCTTCGACGCTGGAGGTGGAGCGCGTCAGCTATTGGTCGTTGCAGGAGCAGGACTCCGCGCTCGTGTGCGAACTGCTTTATTTGAATTCATCGCAGGGCGGCGACGAAAAGTTCAAAGGCACACGCCTCGGAGCCGCGGATGCGCCCACCTATTTTTCGGCGCTTGCGCTCAAGCGGCCCATTGTTGCCAGCGACGTGCTGACTCATTCGGCGATGACTGGTTTGATTGCGGGTTATCTCAATCCACTGGGCATCACCTCGTTGCTGGACGTGCCGGTATGGGTGCGCGGCGAAGTGGTTGGTGTAATCTGCCACGAACAAGTGGGCCCCGCGCGCGAATGGTCGGCGGAGGAAATTGATTTCGCCTCCTCGCTGGCGGCGATGATTTCCCTGGCGCTGGAGGAATCCAGCCGGGCGAGGTCGGAACAATTGCTGCGCCAATCCGAGGAAAAGTTCAAGGCTCTGTTTGCCCTGTCACCGCTCGGCATGGCGCGGGTGAGTTGGGATGGGCGATTTCTCCAGGTCAATGATTCGTTTGCCCGCATCGTAGGCCGGCTGCCGGAAGAGGTGCTGACGCTGAGCTACTGGGATGTGACTCCGCGTGAGTATGAGGCCCAGGAACTGGCCGTCTTGAACATCTTGCAGAAAACAGGGCGCTTTGGGCCGTACGAAAAAGAGTATCTCCATAGCGCCGGCCACCGGGTTCCCATCGTCATTAACGGAATGCTTGTGAAATCACGGGAGGGCACGGACAAGATTTGGGGCATCGTCGAGGATATTACCCAACGCAAACAAGCGGAGCGGGCGTTGCGCGAGTCCGAGCAAAAATTTCGCGCGCTGTTTGAATCCTCCGACCAGGGCGTCATGTTGCACGATGAAAAACAATTTCTCGAAGTGAATCCTGCGGCCGTGCGCATTATGGGTTATTCAAAGCAGGAGGAGTTGATTGGCAAACATCCGATTGATACCTCTCCGCCAACGCAGCCCAATGGCGAGCGATCCGACGTTCTCGCGCGGAAATACATCGTCGAGTGCATGACCAAAGGCAGCGCGCGCTTTGAGTGGGTGGTGCGGCACGCCGGCGGCCGGGATATTCCGCTGGAAGTGGTGTTGACGCGGGTTGAATGGAACGGACGGCAGATTATTCAGGCATTTATTACGGACATCTCGGAGCGCAAGCGGGCCGAGGCGGAATTGCTCAAGTCGCTGGCGCGCGAAAAGGAACTCGGCCAGTTCAAAAGCAATTTCGTCTCGATGGTCTCGCATGAATTTCGCACGCCGCTGGGGATCATCCAGTCTTCCGCGGAAATTCTCAGGGACTATTTCGAACGCCTCGAAGCCGACGAGCGGCGGGAGCAATTGCAATCCATCGTGAACAACACGCGGCGCATGGCCGAGATGATGGAGGAGATCCTCGCGCTGAGCCGGCTCGACGCGGGCAAAATGATTTTCAAACCCGAACCGTTTGACCTCGCCTCTTTCTGCCGCCGGGCGGTGGATGAAGTCCTGTCCGCGACGAACCGCAAATGCGCGATTGAACTGTCGCTCGCCTCGATTCCCCCGGAGGCGCTGGGCGACGAACGATTGCTCGGCCATGTCTTCACGAACCTTTTGAATAACGCCGTGAAGTATTCCGAGCCGGGAGCCACAATTCATTTCGCGGTGGAACGCGATGGAGGGGACGCGGTCTGCATCATTCGCGACCCGGGTATCGGAATTCCATCGAACGACCAGCAATGGTTGTTCAACGCCTTCCAACGCGGCGCGAATGTCGGTGACCGGCCCGGCACCGGGCTTGGCCTGGTGCTGGTGCAGCGCAGCGCCGAGTTGCACCGCGGCAGCGTGCGAATTGAAAGCAAAGTCGGGGAAGGCACCCAGGTTACGGTTCGATTGCCCATGTTTGAAAAACAGTCATGAAAAAAATTCTCGTCATTGAAGATGAACCGGATATGCGCCGCAACCTCGCGACCGTGCTCCGATTGGAAAAGTACCAGCCCATCACCGCGGAAAATGGCCGCGTTGGCGTCGAGCTGGTGAAAAAGGAAAAGCCCGACCTCATCCTGTGCGACGCGATGATGCCGGAACTGGACGGTTACGGCGTGTTGCAGGCTTTGCGCGAAAACGCTGACACGGCTTTGATTCCGTTCATTTTTCTGACCGCCAAAGGCCAGAAGGAGGATTTGCGCAGCGGCATGAATCTGGGCGCGGACGATTACCTCACCAAGCCCGTTCCCAAAGCCGAGCTGCTCAAAGCCATTGAAGCACGGCTGCTCCGCTCGGAACAACAGGCCCAGCGCGAATTCAAACCGGATTTTTCGTCAGCCGGGCCGTTGCTGAAACTTGATTTGACGCCGCGCGCGGCGGAAGCGCTCCTCTGGGCCGCCCAAGGCAAAACGAATTCCGACATTGCGGTCATTCTCGGCATCAGCGAATCCACGGTGAAGAAGCACCTGCTCGAAGTGTTTGAAAAACTCGGCGTGGAAACGCGCAGCGCCGCAACCTTGCGCGCACTCGAAGTGCTCGGTTCTCCGGCGGCGAAAAAATGATGTGAAAAATGAGGCGTTGACACCATCCGGGGATTTTGGTTTCATCTTCGACCCTTTGCGGGAACAAATTTATGTACGCAGTATTAGAAACCGGAAGCAAACAATATCGCGTTGTGGCGGGCGATACGCTGAAGATTGAACGCCTGGATGTCGAAGCCGGCAAGCCGTTCACATTTGACCGCGTCCTGCTGGTCAACAACGATGGCAAGGTGACCGTGGGCGCGCCCACGGTGGCGAGCGCCAGCGTGGTGGCCGACGTGGTGGAGCATATTCGCGGCGAGAAAAAACTCACCTTCAAGATGAAGCGCCGCAAGGGTTATCATAAATCCATCGGTCATCGTCAGGAACTGACGGTGGTCAAAATCAAGGAAATCAAAGCTTAATTTTATGGCACATAAAAAAGGTCAAGGCAGTGTCCGCAACGGACGTGACAGCGTCAGCAAGCGGCTGGGCGTAAAGGAATTTGGCGGCGCGGTTGTCAGCGCGGGCAGCATCATCGTCCGTCAACGCGGCAGCAAATTCGTCGCCGGCAAAAATGTCGGCACCGGACGCGACTGGACGTTGTTCGCTCTCGCGGACGGCAAGGTGATGTTCGACAAGGGCAGCCGCCGCGTGAACGTCGTGGCTGAAGCCGCCGCGAAGAATTAGTTTCACCGGCAAAATTTCACGGCGAGGTCTCGTGGCCTCGCCTTTTTTATTCCGTTGAGCGGCCGGGGTCACAAGGCTCTAACTTCCGAATGATCGAACCATTTTTGCGGTGTTGAAGTCAGAGCTTCCTTGCTTCGACTGCTAAATTTGAAGAAATGTTCATAGACGAAATCAAAATTTATGCCCGCGCCGGTCATGGCGGCAAAGGCGCCGTCGCGTTTCATCGCGAAGCCTACATTCCCAAGGGCGGCCCCAGCGGCGGCAACGGCGGCCGCGGCGGCGACGTGATTTTGGAAGCCGATCACGACTTCAACAACCTCATCGCGCAGTATTATCAACCGAAACTGCTCGCGCAGGATGGCAAAGGAGGATTGGGCAAAGGCATGGACGGCCTTGCGGGCAAAGACATCATCGTTAAAGTTCCCTGCGGGACGCTCGTGTGGCAATTGCCGCAGGCAATTCAACCCGCTCGGGAAGCTTCGTCCGAGGACGACGATGATGAGGACGATGAGAAACCGGTTCTGCGCGCCAGCACCAGCCACCGGCCGCTGCTTCGACATTCCAGCGGCGGCGCGGCGATGGAAGTTGATCTCTCCAAAGACGACGACGAACCCAGCGCACCACACGCCAATCCGAAAGGCGAACTGGTCGCCGACCTGACGCAAAACGGCCAGCGCTTTGTCCTCTGCAAAGGCGGACGGGGCGGCCTGGGCAATCGCAACTTCGCCACGTCCGTACGCCAGACACCCCGCTTCGCACAGCCGGGCGAGGCGGGCGGCGAAGGGAATTATCTTTTTGAACTGCGGATCATCGCGGAAGTCGGACTCGTCGGTTATCCGAACGCCGGCAAATCCACTTTGCTCACCGCCATTTCCAAGGCACGGCCAAAAGTCGCGGCTTATCCCTTCACGACGCTGCATCCGCAGATTGGCATCGTGGAATACGCCGATTTTCACCGGCTCACCGTCTGTGACGTGCCAGGATTGATTGAGGGCGCGCACCGAAACGTCGGACTTGGCCACAAATTTTTGCGTCACATTCAGCGCTGCAAAGTGCTCGTCGTTTTGCTGGACATGGCCGGAACCGACAACCGCGCGCCGTGGGACGATTACAAAAAACTTCTCCACGAACTGGAGCTTTACGATCCCGCGCTCATTGCAAAGCCGCGCCTGGTGGTCGCCAACAAAATGGACGAGCCGGTGGCGGAGGAAAATTTGAAAAAGTTCAAACGCCGCGTCCCGAAAACGCCGGTGCTGCCAATTTCCGCCGCTTTTGATGAAGGCGTGGACAAGTTCAAGAAAATGATTCGCGAGGCGGTTGGGGAAGCGGATCAACAATGAACATAAAGGAAGTCAGTGGACTTGACAAAACCGCGTGGTAAGACATTCTTACCACAGTGACAACGACTATTTCGAGCAAAGGGCAGGTCGTGATTCCCCGGCCCGTTCGTGAGCGGCACAACATTCGTGCCGGCGATGATTTTTTATTGTTTGAGCTTTCCAACGGCGACATTCTGCTCCGGCACACCCGCGCTCCGAAAAAATCGCTGGCCTGGCATTTGCGGCGTCTGCAAGGGTTGTCCATTGAGAGAAACCGGGAAGGCGTCCGCGAGGTGGCTTGGTGAACTGGCTGCTGGACACGAATTCACTTTCGGAACTTACCAGGCCCAAGCCGCTCCCCGGCTTGATTGACTGGCTCGAGCTCAACGAATCTGAATCGGCCATTAGCGCGATCAGCGTTGGTGAAATGGTTGCCGGAATCGAAAAGATGCCGGAGACCAAAAGGCGACGGTCTCTTGAACGTTCTCTGAAATATTTGCGCGAAGACTATGCCGGCAAAATTTTGGACTTTACCGAAGGCGTGGCGGTCGAATGGGGGCGGCTCATTGCTGACGCGCACAAGCGCGGGCGCAAGCTGTCCGTCCTCGACAGCCAAATCGAGGCCACGGCGATTCACTTCGGATTGACCGTTGTCACTCGAAACCGCGCCGATTTTTTTCATCCTGTTTTTAACCCCTGAGAACAATCCGTTTCCAACTGATTTTGTTTTACCACTTATGCTGAAAACCGGAATCGTCGGTTTGCCCAATGTCGGGAAGTCCACCTTGTTTAACGCCGTGACCCGCACGCGCAAGGCGGAGGCGGCGAATTATCCCTTTTGCACCATTGACCCGAATGTTGGAATCGTCACCGTGCCGGACCCGCGGCTTTACGAACTGAAAACGATTGCGAAGACGAACGTCGTGATTCCGGCGGCGATTGAATTTGTGGACATTGCCGGCCTGGTGAAAGGCGCATCCCAAGGCGAAGGGCTGGGCAATAAATTTCTCACGCACATCCGTGAAGTGGACGCCATCGTGCAGGTCGTGCGGTGCTTCGAGGACGCGGACATTCACCATGTGGCCGGAAATGTTGATCCCGTGCGCGATATCGAAACGATCACCACCGAACTCGTGCTCGCCGATCTCGAAGCGGTGCAAAAACGTCTCGCCAGCGTGGCCAAAGACGCCAAACGCGGCGACAAGGAAGCGCTCGCGCAGGAAGGCGTGCTGAAAAAAATCGAACCACACCTGAACGCCGGCAAGCCCGCGCTCACACTCGAACTCACGCCCGAAGACAAGGCGATTTCCCGCCTGTTCTGGTTGATGACGGACAAGCCCACCATCTTTGCGTGCAACGTGAAGGAGAGCGATCTGGCCACCGCCGGCACGAACGGTTATGTGCAAAAAGTGCGTGAATACACGCAGCACCATTACGCCTGCGAGGCGGTCGTCATCAGCGCGCAGATCGAAAGCGACTTGATTGATCTGACGCCGGAAGAAGCGAAAGCATTTCTCAAAGAACTGGGCGTGGACGAAAGCGGCATCGGCGCGCTCATCCGGGCAACGTATCATTTGCTGGGGCTGCGGACGTATTTTACGGCGGGCGAAAAGGAAGTCCGCGCGTGGACGATTCACAAGGGCGACACCGCGCCGAAAGCAGCGGGTGTGATTCACTCCGACTTCGAACGCGGTTTCATCAAGGCGGAAACGGTGGCTTACGAGGATTTGATCAAGTGCGGTTCCGTCGCCGCCGCGCGCGAAAAGGGACTTTACCGGATGGAAGGCAAGGAATACGTCGTGCAGGACGGCGACGTGATGCTGTTCAAGTTTAATGTTTGATGAACGGCAAGGGTGCGCGATTTCCGCTACCTGGGTTCAAGAGTAACGATTAAGTTGGGGGGGACATTCGCGAACAACTTCAACTATGCGACAACCAGCACTCAATACCCCCGAACCAGGCCTCGCGATGTGAAATGCACCCAACAAATTCCTGATTATTATGGAGGTTCACGGGAAACAAACTTTGCGGCCGGTCGTCGCTGATTCCACCACGGCTCTTTCCATTCGCATGGTGAACAAGGCATCCTCGCCGCTGGTTGGGGGCGACTTTCCTTGCAAGTAAGCGTCCATAAAAGCCGTGATGGATCTCTTAAACGTTATCGCGTAGGTGCGGGTGCTGGTGGTCTCTTCCGGAGTCAGCCGTAAATTCACTTCTTTTTGGTCGCAAGAAAGAATCCCCAAAGCATCAGCCATGTGGATTCCCGAGAGGGTGATAACACCCCGGCGAAAGACGGCATCCAAGCCAAACAGGCACCCATAAGGATTCCACAAGTTGCTGCTGGTGATGGAGGCTCCGACGCCTTCCCTGGTTTCAAGCATGGCCATGCCATACACTCCCGGGAGATACAGCATTTCATCAGCAAAACGCCGCCACGGACGCCGGTCCTCGAACAGGGGATCCTGCCGGGATTGCGCGGTCAGGCTGATGGGTTTTCCCCCCAGGAAGCTGACCAGGTCCAACATGTGATGCCAAACCCAAGAATGACAGACGATCCGCAGCAGGCACAGTTCGCCCAAAGTTCCGGCCTCCTTGATCTGCCGGATTTTCTGGATTGCGGGAAGGAAACGCCAGTTGAAATTAACTGCCAATACCCGACCCCGTTCAGTCGCCCGCCGGACCATCGCCTCGCCGCTGGCGATGCTTTCGGCCATGATTTTTTCGCAAAACACATCCACTCCTTGTTCGAGCAGTTGCAAGGTGGTGCTGCTGTGCATGGCTTCAGTCGTGCAATTGGCCACCAACTCGGGTTTGGCCTGGTTGATGAGTTCTGCCAGGTCTTTGAACGCGGGACAGCCGATCAACTTCCCGGTGGCTTCCGCCAGCCGGAAGTTCGTGTCACACACCCCAACCATTTTTACGCCAGCAATGCTTGCAAACGAAGGGGCCTGCATGTGGTGGCCAATGGTTCCGCAGCCCAGGATGGCCACGCGTTTTGTCCTGGCACCGGCGGGAAGATCGCGGGCTGGAGCTTCAAGTTCCACGCGGATGGGCCGGGAAAAGTAATGACGCCTGCGCCAGCTCGATTCGTATCGTCGGTAGTTCACCGGAGAACTGGCGCGAGCCAGTTTCACAAACGGACGGACGACCGGCTTGAAGGTCCACTCATACCAAGGCTGGGAGGTAAGATACAATTTGGGGTTGGCTATGAGATCGCGCACCCGCAGCGCCAACCGCCGTTGACGGGTGCGCCAGGCCGCATATTCCGGCGGCAGTGGCTTCCCATCCAGAACCATTTGAAGATAATCACGCGCGAAGCAAACCTCGGCTTCCGCAGCCGCCGGCGCACACTCCAATTCGAGATTGAAGTCTCCTTCATAACCGCGCTCAACCAAGGCCTTGACAAAAGGCGCAAAATCGCAAATTCCCTTGCCGGGAGTAACGGCGAAACTGCGGCCGAGCACATCGCGCAAATGGACGTGCAGGATTTCCGCGCCGACGGCGGTGATGCCCTCGACCAACGTCTGCGGGTTGTTGAGTTGCGCATGGCTGGTGTCGAAGGTGCAACCCACGCGCGGGTCGTTGATCAGATCGAAAAGGCGGGCGGACTGCTCGTAGGTGGATGCCAGTGTGCCGGTGTGAGGTGCCTCAACGGAAACCCTTAAACCCAGTTGGCCCCCGACCTCGGCGAGATGCCGGATGCGTTGCGCGACCCCGCGCGCCTCCTGCAACCACTCGTTTTCCGCGGTGGAGGGTCCGGTCTGGAGGGTTACCGTGCGGGCACCCAGACCGGAGGCAATCTTGAGGCTGAGGGCCAGAAACTCCAGCGGCTCATCAGGATGACAAATCGCCAGTCCTGACGGGTTCACGTTCAAGGACGAAACACGCAGTTTGCGTTCGGCGAGGCCCGCAGCCAGGAAAACGGTGTCATTGGCCGTCCAATGCACTAGATCAATGTGGGGACAAAATGCCGGCAACACTCCAATGTCCACCGCGCCAAAACCCAGCTCCTGAATTTTATCGAGGGCCTTGGGCAAGGGAAGGTGCCGGAAGCTGATGCTGGAGCAGCCGACACGGTTCTTCATTTGTAAGGCATCTGTTTTCATTCCAGGTCGCGCCACTCCAGTGGCTCCATTCAAACAGGATGAATATCCGGGGAGTTTTATGAAAGCAAATTCTCGGACAACAGGGATCCAGGCGGGCTGCTTCGGAGCTTTTAATCCACTGGCCTCCCCGGTAAGTTTGCGTTGAACGATGAATAAATACCCAGGTGTTCGGCCGTGACACGATGAAGTTTCAAGAAATCACGGCGCATTGGCGACGCGCGCGACAGTCGGCGATGTTTTTTGGTATTTTTGCCACGGGCGTAAAGGTAGGGGCAAATCTGTTGTTGCTGCCGATATTATTAAGCAAGCTCCCGACTGCAGACCTGGCGCTATGGTGGCAATTCGGAGCACTGGGTGGCTTCGCGAACCTGGCTGACTTCGGCTTTGGGGCGACCATCGCGCGAGTCTATAGCTATCTCTGGGCGGGAGCGGAGGATTTCGATGCGGAGGGCTTGCGTCCGCCGCCTGTAAGCCGGGAACCGAACTTGCCGCGCATCCGTCAATTAAGCGCGACGGTGCGTTATTTTTACTGGCTGCTGGCGATGGCGGCCACCTTGGTGATCGCGGTTATCGGAACCTTTTTATTGCGCAAAACCGTGGCGGCAGTAGCCGATCCGCAACTGGCTTGGATGGCTTGGGCCGGGCAGGTGTTTTTGATCGGTTATGGCTTGGGAACAAGCCGTTGGTTGCTGGCGTGCCAGGGATTGGGCCGGATGCGGGAAGTGCAGGCAGCTTATCTGTATGGGGGATTGACGTATGTTGCCTTGGCGGCGGTATTGCTATTGAACGGCTGGGGGTTGCTCGGTCTCCTGGTAGCTACATTCGCCCGCGAGTTGATTGCCAGAAATTACTGTCGGCGGGTGTACCACGCGGCGGTGCCGAAGGTGTCCGCGCTGCAGGAGAGGCCGGACAAGGAAATATTGAAAAGGCTTTGGCCGAATGCGTCCAAACTGGGGGTGCTTTCCATCGGAACTTTTTTGCTTTCCAACGGCAGCGTTTTGATTTCCGGCCAGTTGAAGGACGTTAGCGTCACGGCAAGCTTTGGTCTGACCGCGCAGATCGGAGGGTTTCTAACGAATTTCGCCG
>OCZU010000091.1_pt1 | contig 65328 bp, 56 predicted proteins | sample 1539001 | NCBI WGS metagenome assembly OCZU01 (sample SAMEA3539306, study PRJEB22396) | soil metagenome | biome: tundra; feature: field; material: soil | place: USA | collected 2010-05 | depth 0.15 m | reverse complement strand
GCACGAAAGCAGGTTGCGGAGGACTGCAGCACGCCAAAAACTAAGTTTTTCCGCAACCACTTCAGTCGCGCCGCTCCGGCCAAAAAGCTTTCAATAGCCAAGTAGTACACACTCGATCTTAAGTGGCTCACAACATTGATCAAATATTTCCGGAAACATGTCCCTTTTGCAGGCTTACCCAGGACTTACGTCTTGGGCTAAGGTATGCCGCCCCCTTCGGGGACTGGGGTCGGGCGGTTCGTTCCGCGTCTTCCCCCTGAATCCTTACAGTTGATGTAGAATTGTGGGCAATAGTGAACGAAGTTCTACTTTAGTGATCCATTTTTGTGACTCACCAGATCTGTGGATGCAGCAGGCCGCTACCCCGCTGACTTCCGCGTAAGAAAGAAGTGTGAGAAACGCCAGGGCGTTTGGCGTTCCGCATGCCGGACTGCGCAAGTGTGGAGGTGGCTAATGTCTGGATTCATCTCTCGGGTAAAGCTCCCTAAAACAATTTCTGTTGCGGCGATCGTGCTTGCCTTTGTGGCAGGCTCTTTTTGCCTGGCTCAAATGCCGGCGGAGAGCGCGGCGGGCCCGGATTTGGCGCAGCCGTTGATGTCGCAGAATGAGCTGGAGAATCTGGTTGCGCCGGTTGCGCTTTATCCGGACGCGTTGCTCAGCCAGGTGTTGGTGGCAAGCACCTATCCGCTGGAGGTGTTTGAGGCGCAGCGGTGGATGCAGGCAACTGGGTATTTGCGTGGACGCGACCTGATGGAGGCGGCGCAGGAACAGAATTGGGACGCGAGTGTGCAGGCGCTGGTGGCGTTTCCGGACGTGGTGGCGCGGCTGAATCGCGATATTTCGTGGACCACGGCGTTGGGGAATGCGTTTCTGGAGCAGCAGGCGGATGTGATGAATGCGATCCAGAATTTGCGGGCCAATGCGCGGGAAAATGGGCAACTGGAGAGCACGCCGCAACTTTCGGTGAACATGGAGGCGCAGGGCGATCAGAGCGCGATTGCAATTCAGCCGGCCGATCCGCAGAGGATGTATGTGCCGAATTATGATCCGTATGCGGTGTGGGGGCCTCCGCCGGAGGGAGATTATCCGGCGCTGCCTTATGCCGAGGGGAACGGCTTTGGATCGCTGTTGGGGACGGTGGCGAACCTGGCGCAGCTGTTGCCCGGATTCACGGGATTGCTGGGGCCGCGGAGTTGGGGATGGGCACTGAGTTGGCTGGCGCAGACCTTGTTTGTGAACAACGGTTTTTTTAGCGATTTCGGATTCCACGGTGGCGATGGCGGCTTTCGTGGATCGAGCGTTTGGGTGCACGATGGGCACCGCGGTCTGGGCGGTTATGGAAATCGGTCGGTGGCTGGAGGGTGGGGCCGAGGAGCAGGACGCGGCGATGGCTGGCGAAACTTCGGAGACCACTCCCGGACGACCGCAGCGGCAGAAGATCGAAATTTGCTTGGGCGTTCGAAGGTGATGGGTGGGGAGAATTTCCGCGGACCGAATCGTATGGCTCGCGGGAACGATTGGCACCAGTTTGGCCGGACCGGCCAAACGCAATCAGCCAGCAGATTCGGGCAGTCGGCGTCTCCGGCGCGAAATAACAACCCCGGGCTGCAGCGAGATTACCGCAGCAGCACTAGAAATTCGTATTTATCAAATTCTGCCGCGAATCGTGCCGGTTCCCTGAACGCGGCGAGATCAGTTGGTTCCACGTCGAGATACAACTCATTCGCGAATTCCGGAAGCATGCGGACGCAACAATCGCCTCGCACACTTACCGCAAGTCGCTCATGGGGAAGCCAGCCGAATTTTTCGTCGGGGCGGATGTCATCTACTAATCGGGGATATTCATCGTCAGATCGGGGCTATTCGTCCAAGAGAGATTCCTCGTCGATGCACGGTTCTTCATGGCTGCACGGCTCCTCATCGCATTCGTTCAAGGAGAAGGCGCCGAAGTATAAGGCGCCGCATTACGCAAAAGCGCACGGCGGAGGGCATTCCTCAGGCGGACATTCGAAGAAATCGCACCGGGGATGAAATGGCTAGCATAGAAATCTGGCGAAATTCTGCGGCTGGAAAGATCAAATCCTACAGTGCATGTGTCAGTGGCGCCCACCCTTCGAAAATCGCGAAGGCGTGGGGCATCCTCTGGAGTTTAGGGCTCAGTTCTACTTGCCGACTTGCTTGATGCACTCTTCCAGCACATCCAGCGCAACGTCCGCTTCTTCCTTCGTCACCACCAGCGGAGGACACAGCCGGATCGAGCTGGGCCCGCAACCCAGGAACAGCACGCCATGTTCGAACGACTTCTCGATAATGTGATCGCGCTCGGCGGCGCCATGTTCTTTCGTCGTCTTGTCCTTCACAATGTCGACGCCGATCATCAGCCCGCGGCCACGCACATCGCCCACCAACTTCAGCTTCGCGGGCCAGTCCGCCATGCGCTTCATCATGTACGCGCCGACTTCAGCCGAGTGCTCCAGCAGATTTTCTTTTTCGATGACGTCGAGCGTGGCCAGCGCAGCCGCCACACACACGGGATTGCCGCCAAACGTTGACGCGTGCGAACCCGGCACCCAGTCCATGATTTCAGAGCGCGTCATCGTAATGCCGAGCGGCATTCCCGACGCAATTCCCTTGGCAATGCAGATCATGTCCGGCTCAACGCCCGTGTGCTCCACCGCCCACCACTTGCCCGTGCGCCCCACGCCACTCTGAACTTCGTCCAGCACCAGCATGATTCCATGACGATCGCAGATGCGCCGCAGCTCTTGCATGAAAATAGTCGGTGCGACCACGTAGCCGCCTTCGCCCTGCACTGGCTCGACGAAGATCGCGGCCACTTCCTCGGGAGGCAGCGTGGTCTTGAACAATTTCTCTTCGATAAAGCGGGCGCAGCCGAGCGCGAAAGCATCCGCGTTTTTGTCTTGCGCGCCCCCCACGCATCCGCGATATACATCGGGATAACGAACGTGCGTCACTCCCGGCATGAGGGGAGCGAAGCGGCGCCGTTGCTGAGGTTTCGAGGCGGTCAGCGAGAGCGCGCCCATGGTGCGGCCGTGAAATGCGCCGAAAAACGCGATAATATTCTGCCTCTTAGTATGATAACGCGCTAATTTAAGGGCGCACTCGATGGCCTCCGCGCCCGAGTTGCCGTAATAGATTTTGTGCGGGCCGGGCATGGGCGCGATCTTCGAGAGGCGATCCGCCAGTTCGACCATGTTCTCGTAATAGAAATCGGTGCCCGACATGTGGATCAACTCGCCCGCTTGTTTCTGGATGGCGGCAACCACATCGGGATGGCAGTGGCCGGTCGAGGTCACGGCGATGCCGGCGGAGAAGTCATAGAACTCGTTGCCATCGACGTCGGTGACGACGATGCCGCGGCCGCTCTTGGCCACCATGGGATACGAGCGGGTGTAAGACGGCGAAATGAGTCTCTGGTCGTTCGCCAGCACGCGCCTTGCGTTCGGCCCGGGCAGGGCGGTCTTGATCTTCGGTCCAGCAATTGCGGTCGTTGTTGCGGTCATGGTCTTCGTGGTCATGGGATCCTCCGTCAGCAGCCGTCAGTAGTCAGCCGCCAGTTGTGGGTGAATGCAACCTCGGAACATGCGAGCCCTGGTTCAGGCATGCGCAGGCTGAGGCGAATCAAGGCGGAGGATTGGTTAGTCGCTACCGAAGAGACTGGGACGAAGACGGGAAGGCAAATTCGCGCGATAGCGCCGCGGGCATACCAGGCAGTGCAACCAGCACTCGGGAAGATGCGAATTGGAAGCGTTGCGCAGCATCGGTGGACACTATCTTCTTCAACATTATACGTGGCGGAGGAGCGTGGCGTAACCCCCTGCGTCCTTTGGTAACCGCGGGTTGCCAGCGCAGCCTTTCGAATCGAATATGCGGCTGGATCGTCTGGTATCTTTGAACTTCCCAGTTTTCTCACTTACATGTCTAACGCTCAGAGCCCAAGCCGGTTTGCGGTGATACTTGCCTTCGGGCTGGTGTATCTGTTCTGGGGCTCGACGTATCTGGCCATCGATATTGCGGTGCAGAGTATTCCTCCAGCGCTGATGTGCGCCCTGCGCTTTTCGATTGCCGGGGTGGTCATGCTGGCGGTGTGCGCGGCAACAGGGCGCAGGATCTGGTACTCGGCGCGGCAGATTGGGCTGGCGGCCGTGGTGGGAATATTGCTTTTGATGGGCGGGAACCTGACGCTCTCATGGGCTGAACTGACCGTGCCATCGGGGCTGGCGGCACTGATCATCGCGATCACGCCGCTGTGGTTTCTGGTTCTGGATTCGCTGCTGCTGGGCCACCATCACATTTCATGGCGAGGCAAAGCCGGGCTGGCACTGGGGCTGGTGGGATTGTTCGTTTTGTTCTGGCCGGAGTTGCATTCGACCACAGCCCTGGGGCGGCGCGAACTGTTGTCGTCGCTCGGGCTGATCGGCGGATCGTTCTCCTGGGCGCTGGGATCGGTGTTGTCGAAGCGCTGGCAGTCAGGCATGGACGTATTCAGCGCGACTGGCTGGCAGGTGACGGCGGCGGGCGTAGCAAACTTTTTATTTGCGCTGGCGGTGGGAGATTTTTCGCGGGTTGCGTGGACGACGCGCGGAGTAAGCGCAGTGCTTTATCTGGTGGTGTGCGGATCGTGGATCGGATACACGGCCTACATTTGGCTGTTGGAACATGTGCCCACGTCGAAGGTGTCGACGTACGCGTATGTGAATCCGGTGGTCGCGGTGTTTCTGGGCTGGCTGATTCTGCATGAGCGGGTGGACCGCTTTATCGTGATGGGGAGCGCGATTGTGGTTTTGTCTGTGATTCTGGTGACCAGCGCGCAGGTGAAAGAGAAAACCGTGGCGGAGGAACTGCCGGCGGTTGAGGCGGCAGGGGATTAGCGGTTCTCAGTTCTCAGTTCTCAGTTCTCAGTTCTCAGTTCTCAGTTCTCAGTTCTCAGAAGTTAGGCGGTTTCGAGCTGCGGAAGGTCTCTTTATTTTGCGGCTTCTTCGTCGTCTTCCTCTTCGGTTACTAAATCTACGACGTGGCCACGGATGGCGAAGGTTTGTTTGGCTGTGCCTGTGGGCTCGAAGGTGACGCGGATAGGTGTGCGCTGCCAGGCGGGCAGGGGGCAGGCGGAATCGGGGGAAACATTCTTCAGTTCCCCTTCGACCATGCTCTCGTCCAGAAGTTTTCTTAACACCGGCTTGCGGCGGCCGATTTGGGCAACGACAGCGTAGGCTTTCTTGCCATCGTCAGAGATGCCGCAATAGGCGGCGTAATCGCGGTACCAACTCGCCGCGGAATAAAACGCATCGAACTCAGGAAGATTGATCGGAGAGGTGCGGCCGGTAACTCGGTCGACTACGAGCCAACCGCCGCGCTGCCATTGCCAATGGGGCGTAGTGGAGGATTCTTCGGGAAGGCTGTCATTCACCCGGAAGGCGCGCCGGACCACGAATAGGCGGTCGGTAACGTCGTGCGCCGGGCCGAGAGTGAATTCTTTGACGCGAGCGTCAACCAGCAGAGGACGAACTTTCAGAGTGAGCGGCTTCTCGTCCGCTGCGCCAGTGCCTGGAAACCACTGAACTGTGGTCCACTTGCCGAAAGTAATGATGTGCGGCTTGGGGAGGGAGAACGCAAGTTTAGTTAGGCCGCAGAGGAGTATAAGTACGAGCGCCACTCGTATACGCGATCGAGAAATACGGATCATCATCCGAGACTAAGCATCAAACAGGTTGGGGACAAGGCTAGAAGTCACAAACTCGGCGTGAGCGTTCCGAAGTGGGACAAGAACCAGACGCGAGTGCGGGGAGCGATTTGGTCGCGGCATTGCCCTATGCGTAAACACGGCGGCTTCAAGATTGCAGTAGAATCTAAGATAGCAGAGAGATTTGTATTTATGAGCCTTCCTCGCGATCCCCGTCTGACTTTGAGTAGCAACTCTGGGACAACTTCCGGGCGGGAAGCGGCTTCTGACCAAAGCCTGAGCGAGGCTTGGACACGGCGGCACGCTCCGCGAATTCTGGTGGTGGACGATAATCCCGGTATCGCCTCACTGATGAGCCAGCTGCTCAATATGCGCGGCTATGAGGTCGTGACCGCGGCCGATGCGCAGCAGGCCGAGGCCGAGGTGCAGCGCCAACTGCCCGATTTGATCCTCTCGGATGTGAGGATGCCGGGAAAGTCAGGATATGAGCTGTGCCGCGATCTCAAAGAAAATCCGGCAACGCGGCTGATCCCTTTTGTGCTGATCACCGGATTGAGCGACAGCGCGGATAAGTTGCGGGGAATTGAGGCGGGAGCGGACGACTTCCTGAACAAGCCGGTGCTGGCCGAAGAGTTAACGGCGCGAGTGAAGTCTCTGCTGCGGGTGAAGGAATTCACGGATGAACTGGAGACAGCGGATTCGGTGTTATGCACGTTGGGCCTGATTGTGGAGAGCCGAGACCCTTACACCGAGGGGCATTGCGAGCGGCTGGCCTCGAACGCGGTGGACCTGGGCCGGCATCTAGGGCTGGATGAGGATTCCATTGTGGCGTTGCGCCGTGGCGGATATCTTCACGACTTGGGCAAGATTGCTGTGCCGGACGAGATTTTGAAGAAAGGCACCGACCTCACGCCGGAGGAGTGGAAGATCATGAAGCTGCATCCGGTGACGGGAGAGAACATCTGCAAGCCGCTGAAGTCGTTGCGGCTGGTGCTGCCCATTATCCGGCACCATCATGAGCATCTCGATGGTTCGGGTTATCCTGACGGATTGGGGGCGGGTGAGATTCCACTACTGCCGCAGATTTTGCAGGTAGTGGACGTGTACGATGCCCTGCGCACCGCGCGACCCTACAAACCCGCGATCGGCCACGATCAGTCCGCGCAGACGATGCGGGAGAAGGTCCGCCAGGGCTTGCTGGACGGCGATCTGGTAAACGAATTTTTTGGCATGTTGCTGGAACACCGCAATGTGGCGTGAGCAATAGTTCCCGGCTCGCGGCTCTCCTTTTCAGTTTCCTCAATCGGCTATACAGGAAGTACAATGGCGCAGCGTTGTTGACGGCAACGTATTTACGGATTGGGACATCTTAAGCATTCCGGTAGTACCCGGAATTATATGATCCCATCCAACGAAATGACCTACAGCATCGTGATCCCGGCTTATAACGAAAGCGAGCGACTGGGGGCAACCCTGGAGAAGGTACTGGCATACGTGCGCCAGCAGGGGTGGGACGCGGAAGTGATCGTGGTGAACGATGGGTCGCGAGACAATACCGCCGAAATTGTGCGCGCGTTTGCGGAGAAGAATCCGATTCTGCGGCTGGTGGAGAATCCCGGCAACCGTGGCAAAGGCTACAGCGTGCGCAATGGGATCCTGAGTTCGCGGGGCGATATCGTGGTGTTCAGCGACGCGGATTTATCTTCGCCCATCGAAGAAATGCCCGAACTGCTGCAACCTCTGGCGGCGGGCGCGGACATCGCTATCGGTTCGCGCTGGCTGCGCGCGGAACTGCAAACGCAGCGGCAGTCGCTGCACCGGCAGCTTTTCGGCAGAATCTTCAATCTGCTGCTGCGTATCATTCTGGGCCTGCAATTCAAGGACACGCAGTGCGGCTTTAAGGCTTTCACACGCCGGGCAGCGCAAACGATTCTTCCGCTACAGCGCATCGAGCGCTGGGGATTCGATCCGGAGATTCTTTTTCTGGCGCGCAAATTCGGGTTTCGCGTGGAAGAAATTCCGGTGCGCTGGGGACACAGCGGAGGGACGCGCATCAATCCGCTGATGGATGGGGCTCGGATGTTTCAGGAAATGTTGCGCGTGCGCTGGTACGACTTGACTGGAAAATATGATGGCCGGATCGCGGTAACTGCACAGCCGGCGAAGACGCTGCCTGGAAGGCCTGCGCCAAGGGTGTGAAATTTGACTCAGGCGGATTTCTGTTTCGCTGGTGAGGACTCTACCGCTTCGACCACCTTTCTTCCCATCTCCTCGGTTGTAATTGAATTTTGTACAGACCGGGCCAGATCCGCGGTGCGAGCACCCCCATTCAAAACGCTGCCAACTGCATTCTCGATGCAGGCGGCTTCGCGCTCCAATTGAAAAGAATGGCGCAGCAACAATGCGGCGGAAAGAATTGCGCCGAGGGGATTCGCGATTCCCTTGCCGGCAATGTCGGGTGCGGAGCCGTGGACAGGCTCGTACAAGCCGACAGAGCCTCCAATGCTGGCCGAGGCCAGTAGTCCCAGCGAACCCACCACGCCGCCGGCTTGATCGGAAAGAATGTCGCCAAACATATTTTCGGTGAGCACTACGTCAAAATCTTTGGGACGCTGGACCAGCGACATTGCGGCGGAATCCACATACATGTGAGAAAGCTGCACCGCTGGATAATCTTTCGCGCAGCGGATAACGACCTCGCGCCACAGGCGGGAACACTCGAGCACGTTGGCTTTGTCGACCGACAAAACTTTCCGGCGGCGCTTCACGGCCAGATCAAAAGCGACGCGGGCGATGCGCTCGATGGCCGGCTCATCATAAGTCATGGTGTTGGTGGCGACGCGGGATCCGGGTGCACCCTCGATAGAACGTGGCTCTCCGAAGTACAGTCCTCCCAGCAACTCACGGACAATCATGATGTCGGTGCCGAGAACGAGATCAGGGCGCAGCGGAGAACAATCCTCGAGCGCAGGAAAACAGATAGCGGGACGCAGGTTCGCGTAAGCGCCGAGTTCGCGGCGCAAGCGCAATAGCCCGGCTTCGGGGCGAAGGTGATTCGGGTAATGATCGAACGCAGGATTTCCTACCGCGCCCATCAGGACCGCCGAAGATGACAGGCAAGCTTGAATAGTGTCGGCGGGCAGGGGATCTTCTACGGCGGCCAGCGCCGCGCCGCCGATGTTCTTGTGCTGAAGTTGAAGCTGATGGCCGAACGCGTGGGCAACGGCCTGCAGGACAAGAACTGCCTGCTCGGTGACTTCGGGGCCGATGCCGTCGCCGGGGAGGATGGTGAGGTTTAGGAGCATGTGGGGATTAGTCTAATGGAAAGCGCTTTCACGTTGCAGGATCGGCCTGTCCTTCAAGGCCGGGCTTCGTCCGGAGGACAGCCGGGGGCGGCTGCCCCACATGAATCTTCTAAGGGCACCCGCGAAAACGGCTACACACCCCAGAGATAGTCTTCCTGATCATGGTGCTGATCGCCGGGAATAGGCAAGGGCACGCCGAATGCATTGGTTTGCGGAGCCAGCGGAAATGGCCGCGACGATTCGTGGGTCGATGCGCTGGCCGCGGCCGCAGCGGTGAGCGGCTCGAACAGAGGAGTAGCCGATGCCGCCGGCTTGTGGGTTTCGCGGATCAATTCCAGCAGGTGATGATCTTCGACGTGCTTGATCTTATCGGCCAGCCGCACAAAGCGGCGGTAGATGTCATCCAGGGCACGGCGGTCAAACTGATAGCCTAGTTGTTCGCAACGAATGTTGAGAGCGTGACGCCCGGAGTGCTTGCCCAGCACCAGCTTCGAATCGGGCACGCCCACGGATTGCGGCGTCATAATCTCGTAAGTCAGCGGATTTTTGAGCATACCGTCCTGATGGATTCCGGCCTCGTGGGCGAAGGCATTGCGTCCAGTGACAGCTTTATTCGGCTGCACGGGCACGCCGGTAATCTCGCTGAGCATCTGGCTGGCGGCGAAGAGCTGCTCGCCGGCGATGCCGAGCTCGTAAGGATAGCGATCGCGACGTACGCGCATGGCCATGACAATCTCTTCCAGCGCGGCGTTGCCAGCGCGTTCGCCAATACCATTAATGGTGCACTCGACCTGGCGGGCTCCGGCGGCGATGGCTGCCATGGTGTTGGCCACCGCCATGCCGAGATCGTTGTGGCAGTGGGCCGAGATGGTGACGTTCTCGATTCCCTTCACGCGGCGGCGAATGGTTGCGATCAGCTCGCCGAATTCGGCGGGCACGGTATAGCCGACGGTATCCGGAATATTGAGCGTTGTGGCGCCGGCCTCAACCACCGCTTCGAGCACTTTGCAGAGAAAATCGGGATCGGTGCGCGTGGCATCTTCGGGAGAAAACTCTACGTCATCGCAAAGCGACTTGGCGTAGCGAACCGCGTCGCGGGCCTGCGCCAGGCACTGATCGCGGGTGATGCGCAGCTTGTATTGCAAATGAATGTCGGAGGTGGCGAGGAAGACGTGAATGCGCGGGCGGGCGGCCTCTTTCAAGGCTTCCCAGGCGCGTTCGATGTCAGGGCGGCAGGCGCGAGCTAACCCCGCAATAATGGGACGACGAATGACGCCGGCGATGGCCTTCACCGCTTCAAAGTCGCCCTCAGAGGCGATGGGAAATCCGGCTTCGATTACGTCGGCACCGAGGCGGTCGAGCTGATGCGCGAGACGGAGCTTCTCCTGATGATTCATGCTGCAGCCGGGCGACTGCTCTCCGTCGCGCAGGGTGGTGTCGAAAACGGTGATGCGAACTTGCTCAGCGGCCATGAGTCTTCCTTTTAAGAAAGCGATGCTAACGAGTGCTGGATCGCTCTATGGTAAGGGCGAAAGCGACTGAAGCAATGCTTATAATTTTACAGTCATCATTAGATACTCTTCTATGATAAGATTTACTAATGGATATGATAGTTTTCATTAAGGGATGATTCGATGGAGCTTTCGCAACTGGAAGTTTTCCTGAGCGTGGCACGGGAGCGCCGGTTCTCTCGCGCGGCGGAAAAGCTTTACCGCACACAGTCGGCGGTGAGCCAGACCATTCGAAAACTTGAGGATGAATTGGGCGAAAGCCTTTTTGACCGCTCGTCGCGGGAAGGCCTGCTCACCGATGCCGGGCAGGTGCTCTATGAATACGCCGAAAAGCTGCTGAATCTGCGCCATGACGCGCACGAATCGCTGGCCGAACTGCGGGAATTGCAGAAGGGTAAGCTGCTGATCGCGGCCAATGAATTCACCGCGCTTTATCTGCTGCCGGTGCTGGCGGAGTTCCGGCGGCTTCATCCCATGATCAAAATTACGGTGCAGCGGGCGCTGGGCAGCCGCATTCCGGATGATGTGTTGCAGCACAGCGCGGAACTGGGCGTGTTGTCGTACAAACCAGAGGAACCGCGGCTGCACTCGGTGATCACCTATCTCGATGAGTTGGTGCTGGTGGTTCCTCCCAAGCATCCGCTGGCCACGGCGCGAGAGGTGAGCATCCGGCAACTGGGAGCGGAGTCCTTTGTCGCGCATATCGTTTCATCGCCGTATCGGGAGAAAGTTATCCAGACATTTCAGAAATACAAAACGCCGCTGCACATGGACCTTGAGCTGCCCACGTTGCAAGCCATCAAGCAATTCGTTGCGCTGGGAAGCGGAGTGGCGCTGATGCCTGAGATCAGCGTGGAAACGGAAGTGGCGCGCGGCGAACTGGTCAGGATTCCAGTCCGCGAGCTTCGCGTACAACGTAAGTTGCGTCTAATCTACCGCAAGGAAGCCGGGCTATCCCACGCGGCGCGGGCCTTCCTGAAAGTAGCCGAGGCCGTGGCGACAGAGCGAGCGGGGCGCTACCGTTTTCAACGAGAGAGCTAGAGTGAAACCAAGCGCAACCCCGCTTGCTCACGCGACTCGTGATTTGGCTCAGGACAGAATCAGCAATCTGCGCAGACTTCCCCCGGCTGGAACGCGGCCAGGGCTTCGCTCAGGCTGGGGTAAATCTCGAAAAACGAATCGAGACGAGTAAGACCGAGCAGATCGCGCACGAATCGGCTAGGGCTGGCACATTTCAGGTCTGCGTTTTTCGCCTGAGCCCAAGTGTGGAGAAGCACCAGTTCGCCGATGCCAGCGCTGTCGATGGAACTGACGCCACTGAGATCGAGGACGACTTTACCTCTGTTTTCAAGAACTTCGCCGACCAGGCTGGAGAGGGCGGTAGCCTCGTCGCGATAGACGATGCGGCCCTGGCAGTAAACAACGACCACATCCCCGCGAAGTCGGGTTTCCAAACTGAGTTTCAACTTCGACTCCTTGGGTTGAATTCCGAGGCCAGCCAGCTCATTCGGCGGCGGCCATGTTTGCCACGTGCTATCCATGAATTTCATCCTATTAGATAGACGCGGGCAGAGGGGTTTTGGAATCATAAAAAGAACGTAAATTCTTGCACCGCGTGCCAGACTTGCACTTGCACAATTTTGGAACGCGGGCATCTTAGGCGTCGGGTACACTGCATCTAACGAATTTCACACAATCAGGTAGAATTTGCTGCTGGCATCAATTGCCGGAGGAGGAATCATTTTCGTGTCAAAAACCGCAGCCGTGGTGCTGGCATTCCTGAGCTTTATGCTGTTAGCGACTACATCGAGAGCCCAGCTGTTCCCGAGTGGAAATGTGTATGTCGGAGCTGCCTACGGCGATTCCGTCGATGTTATCAACCGTTATACCTTCCGCGGGTGGAACGCCTCGGTGGAAGATTTCCCGTTCGCCCGATACCCGCATCTTGGCGTGGTATTGGATGGAAGCGGCTTTTACCGGATTGGAATCCAGCAGTACAATCTTTTTCTGGGTCCCCGGCTTTCTTTCAACTATGGGAAGTGGCGGCCGTTTGTACACGTCATGGGCGGCGAGCAACGCATGACATCGGACGGCACGTCGCATTATGTAATCGCGGAGGATTTCGGCGGCGGCGTGGACCGCAAGTTCCAGTTTCTCTTCATGAAACACTTTTCCTGGCGCCTGCAGTTCGACTACATGCACACCCACCTGTTGAGCGCTACTCAGAACGATATTCGAGGATCAACCGGACTGGTTTGGCGGTTCTGAGGAGCGGCTCCATTCGCAGATCATTCCTCTAAAGCTTTCCGAAACTTCTGGCGGAAGCCGGGGTTGGAAAGTTTGGGACGCTCGCACCTGAGCGCCGGAGGAAATCCATGCGGCTTTCACGGGGGAAGATTGCGCTCTTAGGCAGAATAGTGGCTGTGGCCGTTGGTAGTTTTCTTTTTTCTATTGCGGCGGAGGGCCAGATCCCGACGAGCGGCAATGTCTTTGTTGGCTATTCTTATTACTCTGCGGGCCCGTCAGCGCCCACCGGAACTGCGAACCGGCAGAACCTGAACGGGTGGGAGGGATCGCTGGAGGGCAAAGTATTTCCGTTTGTTGGGCTGGTGGCTGATTTCAGCGGGCACTACGGCTCGCAGAACGTACCGAGCCCAGTGGGAACCTGTGCGATTGGAGTGTCGTGCTCCCCACTCTCCGTGGACACGCACGTCGAGAATTTTCTTTTTGGACCGCGGGTGTCGGTCGGGGTAAAGAGGTTCCGTCCCTTCGCCGAAGTCCTGGTGGGTGTGGGGCACGTCCGGGTAAACGTGAGTTCGCCTCTTCCGGACAATTTCACGACGCCTACGGATACATCGTTTGCCACGGCAGTGGGCGGCGGACTCGATTACAAGATCATTCGCCTGATTGCCGTACGCTTGCAGGGTGATTACGTGCAGACACGCTTCTTCGGTGCGACGCAGAACAACGTGCGTTTGTCGACGGGAGTTGTGCTCCGATTCTAGAAGGGCGGACCCATCATTTAGGGAATGCGGGATCCAGCTGGTTGGCTGGATCCTGTTCTTTTGTGGCCAGCAAGAAAATCACCTCAAAACTCGCACTGGCCGAGTTCCTGCTTAAGTCTGCCAATATTTGTGGTCGCGCAGGAAGTAGCTTTCGTTCCAGTAGTTCATCGCAGTTTTCAGGAACAGCCAGCCCACCCGGAGATGTCCCATCTTTTGAAACCTACGGTTGGTTGTGTAGACGCCGCCGCGGACGATCCCGAAGCGTTTTCCCTTCACCTGCTGGCTGAGCAAGTAGTCTTCGGCGAAGGCGACTTGCTCGTGGAACCCGCGGAGCTTCCGGAATTGTTGCAGCTCGAACAGCATGAACATTCCGGTGGCGAAGGGATGGTGCAGGCGCGACAAGTATTGAAAGAAATCGTTGCCCGCATAGAATAACTTGTCGATCCAGCTACCGTCACGGCATAGGATGTTGGTTGTCACGCAATGAAGCTGCTTGCGCTGAGCTCGTTCGACGGCGCGTCGAACCACGGAAGGATGGGCGAGTTCGATATCGGCATCGAGGAACAGAACGTAAGTGCTCTCGGCTTGCGCCGCGCCCAGGTTGCGGCCGACCGAGGGCATTCCGCCAGCGGTCACGCAGACGTTCAGGCGATCGCGAAAGCTAAGCACAATTTCGCGAGTGCCATCGGTGGAGTTGGCGTCAGCCACCAACACTTTCGTACTCGACATCTTCGAGTAGTCCTGATTCATCAGCGAAGTCAGCAAACGAGGAATCAGCTTCGCCTCGTTCTTGGCCGGAATCACGATTGTCAGCTCGCTCGTTGTATTCATGGATGCGAACCCCCTGTTCGTCAACGGTGAGATAAGTCAGACGGGAATCGACCCAGCCGCCTGAATTGTAGTAATGAATTCCGTCGTGCTCGACGTGAACCGCCTGGTGCGTGTGCCCGCAGAAAATGCGGTTGGCCTCGTGCTGGCGCGCGTACTGCAAAGCTCCCGCGGAGACCTTCGACGACATGCGCAACCAGCGCGTGTTCAGCCGGTCGATGAGCCGCACGATGGGCTTGCTCTTGAAATCCAACGTCTGCAGCTTGAGATATAACGACGTGCCCAGCCGGCTGAGCCGAACGCTGTTCACCTGAAAGCCGTCAAACTGATGGCCGTGAATCGCGATGTGGCGCAGTCCGGCGTATTGCCAGGCGTAACGCTGGTAAACCCGAACGCCCACCAGGTGCGACATGATGTTGGTGAGCCCGTGGTCATGATTGCCCTCCACCCACACGACTTCGATATTGCGCTTGGGATTCGACAACTTGCGGATGTAGCCGAGAAACTTCCAGTGGTCTTTTGTCAGGCGGGCAAAATTAAGGTCGGCGAAAATGTCACCCAGGAGAATTAAACGGTGGAAGCGATTTTCCTTCAGCACGCGGGTGGCCTCCCTCGCATGGCTCGTCTCCGCACCGAGGTGCAGATCGGAAAGGATCAGCGTGTTGTACACGGGCAGATCCACACTTCAGTTGTAGTGGATGAATGTTAAGGGATGATGAAAGATGCATCAAAATCAGTGCAGGAGTAACTATGGGGAGTAACCGCAGGGGATCAAGAGTTTAGCTACGACGTCCCGCCAAATGTTTCAGCAGTGTGAATCTGATGATTCGTTTACGAACCGAAAGTCGCGGTCACCGAGCCCTTAGTTCTGGGCTGGCGGCATGTATTCCTTGGGCAGGGCTGAACCTTCCCCGAAAAAGAATTGTTCCATCTGCTTGACGATGACTTCCTGATCTTCGCGGCGCGCGGGATTCAGCCGGTATTCGTTGAGCAGCATCTTGCAATGTTCCGTCCACATCCTCCAGGCCTCCTGAGAGACGTTGTCGTAAACCTTACGGCCCAGGTCGTTATCGAAGGGAGGCTCGTCCAGCCCGGGCAGTTCCCTCTTCAATTTCACGCAAAATACAGTGTGCGCCATACACTTCCTTCGGTCAGGAATTTGTCACCGTAAAGATTATTACACGGGAAGGCGGCTTAAGAACGAAACAGGAGAGACGCACCGAGCGCGACAGCAGAAAAAGTTGAGTCCGATCTCAGGGCTTCGCCGTGGCGGCGGCATACTCCACCAGGATTTTCGCCAGTTCATCTGGGGTCACCGGGGATTCTTGCTTTGGATTGGCTCCAACCTCCGTCACCCTACCCTTGATGCCAACGTAAACCGCATTGTAGGGTTCGTCACCGACGTTCTCGACCTTGTGCTTGAATGGCGGGAACCATCGCGCCTCGCCGGACTTGGAGTAAACCTCCGTGACCTTACCATTCTGGTCAGTGAATCGAAGGTGACCTCCCGTCACGATGACCACCACACCACCGGGATGGTCGTGCATGTCTGACTTCTCGTGCGGACCATAGTGGATGCTAACCACTTGCACCCGATCATTTTCAAACATCAGCCGGTAATGCTTCGGCTCAACCTTAGTGGGGTCTTGTGCCAGGGCGGAATTTATCGCGAGACATACAATCGCCGCTGCGCAGAGGGATCTGCACAACATTTGCCGGCCTCCTCAGAAGCAAATCAAATCTTGCCTGAACTGAGGTCACGCTACTCTCGCATATTAAGCCTGTCAACAATTCGCAGCTCGTCTGCCCCAAAGTGGTTAATCGGGACAGCCCAAACGTGGCAGGAAAAGAAAGGCGGAGCCTGCATGCGGCTCCGCTTTCATGAGATAACCTGCTGACGATCAGCTATTTCTTATCTGGATCCTTGCCTTGTTCCGGAGCCTTTTCCTTGCTCTTGTCTTCGATGGAGAGTAGTTCGACTTCAAAGATGAGGGTAGAGCTGGGCTCAATGCCGGGGCGGCCGGGCTCCCCATAAGCAAGATCGAACGGAATGAACAGTTGCCATTTCGATCCGACCGGCATGAGCTGAAGCGCCTCGGTCCATCCCTTAATCACTCCATTCACAGGAAATGATGCCGGTTGGCCGCGCTTGTAGGAGCTATCGAACTCCGTACCGTTAACGAGCGTGCCGCGATAGTTGCACACCACCGTGTCGGTGGCTGCGGGCTTTGGTCCGGTTCCTTCTTTCAGAATCTTGTATTGCAGGCCGCTGGGCAGCGTGACCACGCCTTCTTTAGTCCTATTCGCCGTCAGAAAAGCGGCTCCCTCTTTCTTGTTCGCTGCCCCGGTCTCTTGCATCTTCTCCTGCTGCTTCTTGCGCACGTCGTTTTGCACTTCGCTAATCGCGGCTTGCGCTTCTTCGTCGGTGAGCAGAGTCTTACCGCCCGCCAAGCCATCTCTCAGTCCGCGCGCCAAAATTGCCGGATCGACTGGGACCGATTGCTTGTGAAGATTTTCCCCCATCTTCATCCCCAGGGAGTAACTGAATTTATCTTTCTGGGTCTTGAGGGCCAGGGGACTCGCGCTCTTGGCTGCGGTGGCTGGCCGCTTGGCTGTGGGAGTCTGCGCTTTGGCTGGTGTAGCCGCGGATGGAGCCGCCGGTTGAGTCGTCGCTGCCGGAGTCTGCTGCGCCAGGGCATTGCCCAGCAGCAACGAACCAGCCGCCAATATGTTTACCGCTGTTGTGGTGAAGGATTTATGCATTTAAGTATTGTCACATCGCGGGGAAGGTCTCGGCAAACCAGCCCTGTAGCAAGCTGCTTTACCGCTCCCTGCGACTGATTGACGGCTGCGATGCTCAGGAACTCTTTAGCTTATATCCGGGCGGGATCTCGAAGAGGGAGGGATGCGGCTCATCGGTGGAGGTGGGCTTGCAGTAAGTGGTTTGCGCTCCGAGATGGCTCGTCACCTTGGTCAGCACGGGCGTTTTCAGCTTGACGCTGGTCCAAACCTCGGCCACGGTCGGCTGCGGTAGCTTGGGCAGGGGAGCCGCTTTGGGGGATTGCGGCGACTGCGGAGGCTTGGGCGTCTGCGGCGCTTTGGGCATCTGTGGGAGCGGCGGCATCTTCGGCATGGGCGGCGCCTGGGGCTTCTGCACCGCAGGAAGAACATAACGTTTCCCTTCGACTTCATGGCCTTCGATCAGGCTCTTGCCCAGGTCCTGCACTTGCATGGGAGGAGCCGATGGCGCTCCACTCGGCATCTTTGGACTTCCTGACGGCGCGGTTCCAGATGCTGGAGGCATGGGAATGACCATCGCCTCTTTCTTCAAGTGATCCAGCAGGATCGTTTTCTGGTCAGCCGGGCTCGAAATGATGCTGGCGCTGGGCGTGTCGATGCGCATCTTGCCGGTGCTCGACCGCCACATGCGCGACGACGATTGTGCGGGCGCACTGCCCCCTGACGCCTCTGACTTGGTGGCGCACTCGGAACACGAAGGAGGTGTCGGTGGCTGGTACATTGGCCCCACGGCGCCACAGTGTATCACGCGGCGAAGACGGTCACGGATGTGGTTCGCCGAAGCGTGGAAGCGCTGCGGGACACATCGATATTGCGAGTGCCGGGCGCGGGAACTACCGTCATGCTACGCCTGCCGCTCACGCTGGCGATCATCGATGGCTTGCGGGGGCGGGTCGGGCACGCCTATTTTGTGCTGCCGCTGAAAATGAACCTCGTCAGATTTATGAAATGACCTCTCGCAGAGGGAGGGTACGCCATCCTCTGCCGCTGCCAATATTGAGGATCAATGGAAGCCTTCGTTTTAGGCGGAGTGATATCGCGAAATGGCTAGCCGAATGGGCAGAGCACGAACGCAAAGCAGATGGGTTCTGAATTATCTTACGAACGGTGTGAGTCTTTTAGCGCCGGACGCTGCTCGCGACTTTCTTCCGCGGCGACCGCAATCCGCTTCGATTTCCGATACACATTTAAAACCGCCATCGTCCAGAACGGAACCAGATCGACGCCGGGCACCAGCTTGGCAAGAAACGATGGCAGAAATTCCCAGTGCCACCCGAGCAGACTTACCAGAAGTGCAGCGATGCCGAAATCGAGTATGTCATCGGCGGGCGATAAAGCGCCTTCCACGAATGAGGGGAAAACGATGATCTGGAGTGCATCCGCGATGATGGCTATCACCATGGCCTCTCGGAAGCGTGGACCCGGTGAGATTGTGATGGTGTCATCAGTCATGGCAGTGCTGCTTTTCGTCCCGAACGTATTTTAAACCGATGCTCCGAGAGTGTCAGTCCGCATACCAGTTGGAGTGTCGCAGAGCCTTTGCCCCAAGGGAAACACGCTGCCTGTTCACGATGTATCCTAACTCCCATGTGAACCGCAGCCTAGACGAAGAAACGATCCTGAACTTGGGCGAATCCCCCGGAGTCGGCTAAACATCCTTCAGTTGTTCCTCATCCAGCCCGAAATAGTGACCCAGTTCATGGATAACAGTCAGACGGATTTGTTTGCGGACTTCCGCATCGCTGGAGCAGACCGCCTCAATATTCTTCTGATAGAGAACGATATGATCCGGCCCCATCGGCAGGTCAAATGTGCTCTTCTTGGTCGTGGGTACTCCATGGAAGACACCCAGAAGCAGCCGCCTGTGCTGGTCCGGCTGCGGTGATGGCTGATTCGGCGGCACGTCCTCTACCAGAACGGCGACATTCTGGATGCGACTGCGAAATTCCTGTGGCAATGAGTCGATGGTCTCCTCGACTACCTTGACGAAAGGTCCGCGATTCATCCTTCACCCGCTGAAGTAAATGAGGGCATGCTCACTCCGAGTAGCCGTCGTCGGTCGTGTCGTCATCGCCATCTTCCTCGTCGCCGCTGTCTTCGTCTTCCTCTTCCTCTTCCTCTTCGTCTTCGTCGGGTTCTTCTCGAACAAAGAAACCGGCAGCTACCAATCGATGACCGTCCGAGTCGGTGGATTCTGTATGCATTATGCTCATGTTCAAAATGGTACGCCTTTTGATCCGTGAGAGGTTCGCTGGCCCCCAGTCATGAGCAGCCACAGAAAGTTCCTGTTGACCTACGTCGTGTCAGCGCAGCGTGCGGTCCATCTCTTTCTTGCCAGAACTTCTTCTGAGCAGACTGCTTTAAGAATTCGTCCACCCAAACAGTCAGGGCAATTTGTTTTCCTGGTGCAAGTTATCACTTTGCGATGAGCCGAAGCGGTACTTTGCTTGCGTCTGTGTTCATTTTCTTCGCGTAAGCGATAGCGGCGAGCGTTCGTGGGTGTTGACTCCTGCATGAGGTTTGACCCTATAATTCCCCGCGATCAATCCAGACAATAAAAGAACTATCCAAGGAGGTTCTTTTGACTTCGCTTCGCTCTTTTGCGGTTTATCTCGCAATCATAAGCAGCACTCAACTCGTTCTAGCCCAGTCAGTGCCGACTGCGGCACCCGAATCTTCCCGCCTGGCGGGCTACTCGTCGCAATCCTCAAAGCCGGAGCGAGACTGGGAGAAGAAACTACAGGGCGGCATCGTGCCGGAGAATTTGCGCGAGAGCATGCAACGTTTGAGTGCACGTCCGCACCACGTTGGTTCTGCTTACGACAAAGAGAATGCGGAGTGGATTCTCTCCAAGTTCAAAGAGTGGGGATTCGACGCTCACATAGAAACCTTCCAGGTTCTTTTCCCGACGCCCAAAGAGCGCATCGTGGAAATGATTGAGCCGACCAAGGTCCGAGCGAAGCTACAGGAACCTGCCGTCGCAGGCGATCCGACCTCCAATCAGACCGCCGAGCAATTGCCGACCTACAATGCCTATTCCATCGACGGAGACGTGACTGCGCCGCTGGTTTACGTGAACTACGGCAACCGCGAAGATTACGAGCAACTGGACCGTCTGGGGATTTCCGTCAAGGGTGCGATCGTGATCGCGCGCTACGGCGAAGGCTGGCGTGGCATCAAGCCCAAAGTTGCGGCCGAGCATGAGGCGATTGGCTGCATTATTTACTCCGATCCCAGGGACGATGGGTTCTTCAACGGCGACGACTATCCCAAGGGCGGCTGGCGGCCGCGGGAAGGCGTGCAACGCGGCAGCGTCATGGATACGGATTATCCCGGCGATCCTTTGACGCCCGGAGTCGGCGCCACTGCGGATGCCAAGCGCCTCGATATCAAAGACGCGAAGACCATTACCAAGATTCCGGTGCTGCCGATTTCTTGGGGCGATGCGCTGCCGCTGCTTTCGGCGTTGCAGGGGCCGGTTGCACCAGAGGGCTGGCGAGGGGCGTTGCCCATTACGTATCACGTTGGCCCCGGCCCCGCGAAAGTTCATCTGAAAATAACTTCGAACTGGGACTTGAAGCCAGTGAATGATGTGATTGCGACCATGCGCGGGTCGGATGCGCCCGAGGAATGGGTGATCCGAGGAAATCATTTCGATGCCTGGGTGAATGGTGCAGCCGATCCGATCTCAGGGATGGTAACGGTTTTGGAAGAAGCCCGCGTACTGGGCGAACTGCGCAAGCAGGGATGGAATCCGAAGCGGACCATCATTCTTTGCGCTTGGGATGGCGAAGAGCCTGGGCTGCTGGGTTCAACCGAGTGGGTGGAGACGCATGGCGACGAACTTCAGAAGCACGCCGTAGCTTACATCAATTCCGACAGCAATGGACGGGGATTTTTCCGCGCGGGAGGTACGCATGACTTGCAACACCTCGTTAACGATGTCGCCCGTGATATTCAGGATCCGGAGAAGCAGATACCGGTGCAGCAACGGGCGCGTCTGCAGCAGATTGCCAGGGCACACAACGCGGAGGAGCGGACGGAGATCAGAAAAAGCAACGATGCGCGGATCAATGCGCTGGGAGACGGCTCGGACTATACGGCGTTTATGGACCATGCGGGCATTTCCGCTCTCAACATCGGTTATGGGGGAGAGAACGATGCCGACTCCTACCATTCCATTTATGACGATTTTTATTGGTACACGAAGTTTGTAGATACCGATTTTTCTTACGGCCGTGCGTTGGCACAAACCGGGGGAACTGCGGTGATGCGGCTGGCGGATGCTGACGTGATTCCCTACGAGTACAACGCGGAAGCCGAAACTATCGAACGCTATGTGAAAGACTTGGAGAAGCTGCTCAAAGACAAGCAGGACGAAATCACCGAGCGAAATCTGGAACTGAAAGAGGGAGTGTTCTCGGCGACAGCCGATCCGCGAAAAACCTCTGTGCCTCCTCCCGCCAAGCAGGTTCCTCCGTTCATGAATTTTGCGCCTCTGAAGAACGGAGTCGAGGCAATCAAAAAGAGCGCGGAACGTTATCAGGCGGCATTTGCCAAATGGCAGGCCAGTGGTACTGATTTGCCCGCTCAGACCACCGCCGCCCTGAATTCAGAACTGATTCAGATTCAGAGAACTTTTCTAACCGAAAAAGGTCTGCCGGAGCGGCCGTGGTTCAAGCATCAGGTCTATGCTCCCGGGGCATACACCGGTTATGGGGCCAAGCCGATTGCGGCGGTTCGTGAATACATGGATCAGGAAAAATGGAAGGAAGCGGAGGCCCAGGTTCCCATGGTGGGCCGGGTGCTGGAAAACGTTGCGGCCGCGATCGGCAAGGCTGCGGATGATCTGGAGAAGGCGCTGGGTTCCGGGCAGCAAAATTAGAGAGACGCGACTTGCTGGCGGCTATTCGGTCTCTCCAATCCACGCTCCAAAGGGCGCGACGGAAATCGCGGCAGGATCGAGTTGGCTCGGCGCGGTGAATGACGACAGCAGCGTCTTTACGGACTTCGCGTGCACGCCCTTCGACGCCAGATTGAGGCTCACTTTCTGAGCCACGCCGCTCATGTTCAGCACGACAATCACGTTCTGCCCCTTGTAGCCCCGCATGTAAGACAGTACGCTGGGATCGTTTTCGTTCAACGGAATGTAGTTGCCCTCTAGCAGCGCTTTGTTGGTGTGCCGCATTGCGAGCAGTTGCCGGTAGTAGTTCAGAATCGAATTCGGATCTTTTTTCTCCATCTCAACGTTGTAAGTTTTGTAATGCTCGTCCACCGGCAACCAGGGAGTGGTGGCGCTGAATCCCGCATTGGCTTCGCTGTTCCATTGCATCGGAGTACGCTCGCCGTCGCGGCCCTTCTCTTTGGGCCAGCCCAGTTTTCCCATCGAATCCTTCACATCTTCCGGACGCTTGGGGTCGTTGTTTTCCATGCCAATCTCTTCGCCGTAATACATAACGGCGGTGCCGCGCAGCGTTAGATACAGCGAAGCCATCAGTTTCGCGATCTGGTCATTGTGCTTACCGTCGCCGTAACGGTCGTACACGCGGCGAATGTCATGGTTGCTGAGGACATAGACCGGCCAGCCGCCGGAACCATCCACCCACTGGATTTGCTCGCGAAAATCGGCCGCCGAGAGTTTGTTGATGGTGGTGAACATGAAGTCCATGGGCATGTTCACTTCATCGTTGTGCTCCCCGTAGTAGCGCTTGAGTTGGTCGATGTCGCTGGTCCAGGTCTCACCGATTAGCACCGCATTGTACTGGTCGGCAACTTTGCGCAGACGTTGCAACACGCCGTGTAACTCCGGCTGATTCTTGTCATAGATTTCGCGCTCGACGGGATCGCCAAAGGCATTCTTTTCCGTTCCTACGAGAGGATTGTCGCGAAACTGGGAATCCACAAACATCACGTCCACCGCATCCAGACGAAACCCAGCAACGCCGCGCTTGTACCACCAGCGGGTTACATCGAACATGTTCTTTTCAACTTCCGGATTGCGCCAGTTCAAGTTGGGCTGCGGCGGATAAAAATAATGGTAGTACCACTGCGTGGTGGCGGAATCGTACTTCCACGCCGACCCTCCAAACAGTGAAGTCCAATTATTCGGGGGCTGCTCCGTCCCCTTCCCGTCGTGCCAGATGTACCAATCTCTCTTCGGATTCGTGCGCGAGGACTTCGACTCCTGAAACCACTTGTTCTGATCGGAGGTATAGGTCAAAACAAAATCCAGCAGCAGGCGGATATTGTGCTGCTTCGCTTGAGACAGCAATTCGTCCATGTCTTTCAACGTGCCGTAATCGGGATCGACCGTGTAATAGTCCGATACGTCGTAGCCCCAATCCACGTGGGGAGACGGGAACATCGGCGCGATCCAGATCGCATCCACGCCCAGCCAATGCAAATAGTCGAGCTTCGAAGCGATTCCTGGAATGTCGCCAACGCCGTCATTATTACTGTCGGCGAAACTGCGGGGATAAATCTCGTAGAAGACAGCGTGTTGCCACCATGGGTGGCCTTCGTTGTCAACTGTGTTCTGCGCCGAGGCGGGACAACCGAACGCAACCAACAGCAAAACCGCCAAGCCGAACTTTCCCAAACGCATGTCAATTCTCCTCTTGCCCGGCGCATCGGCTGATCGCGGTATCGAGTCCTAAGACTGACGGCCGAGTCTGGCCTTCTCCCGCACCATAAGGTCGATTAGTTTTCGGAGATTCTGTTTCTCCTTGTCGCCGAGACTCCAGCGGTGATCGAGACGGTTGCCCGAGTCATCCCCGAAGATGTGCAAGACCATGATCTCTTCGTTGCGGTCCAGCAGGGGCTTGAGAGCGTCGTCACTCAAGATGGTAAAAGCGGTAACTGTCTTTTCACAGATGCTACAGAGGGCTTGAAAGCTAGCCATGTTTCCTCCTCCGGTTCGAGGGCGAGGCAGAGACCCGATTTCACGCGTGGGTAACATCGTACCACTCGAACTCTGCTCCCAGGACCCGCCTTCATACGTTGACCCTTGCCGCGGGCCTCGTGCGCCGCGTATGATGCACCGTTTGCTTTCTTACGCCATGAACAAACCGGCACGCGGATCGTTGCTCGGCATCGAGCACCTCGAGGATAAGGAAATCCTGAGCCTACTGAAGTTGGCGCGCCGTATGAATCCGCTCAAGGCGCGCCCGCTGTTGCGCAACAAGCGCATCGTTTTGTTGTTTTACGAAGCTTCCACCCGCACACGATCTTCGTTTGAAATCGCCGCCAAGTCGTTGGGCGCCATCACCACGCTGGTGCAGTCCTCGGGATCGAGCATCGAGAAAGGAGAATCCTTACTCGACACTGGCTATACCTTGCGCGCGGTGGGCGCGGATGCCATCGTCATTCGCCATCCGGCAGCGGGCGCGCCTCACCTGATGGCGAGGCACCTCGATATTCCAGTGATCAACGCCGGCGACGGCATGCACGAGCATCCATCCCAGGCATTGCTCGATGCCTTCACGATCTTGAAGCACAAGAAATCGTTCAACGGTTTGCGGATTGCGATTATCGGCGACATCTACCACAGCCGCGTGACGCGTTCCAACTGCCACCTGTTAAGTAGGTTTGGCGCGAAGATCACGCTTTGCGGGCCGCCCGAGTTCGTTCCGGACGTGGCCGCCACGCTCGCGCCCGGGCTGCGCGTAACCCGGCATATTGAAGAGGCCCTGCGCGGGGCGGATGTGATCATGTTGTTGCGTCTGCAGAAGGAGCGCCTAGCCGGCCAGAAGATTCGCCTGCAGGATTATATTGCGCAATATCAGATGACAGCGGCCCGAGTGAAGCTGGCGAAACGGGATGCGATCGTCATGCATCCCGGACCGATCATTCGGGGGCTCGAGTTGACGGCGGAAGTGGCGGACGGGCCGCAATCGAGGATCATCGATGAGGTTCATAATGGCGTTCCCACGCGCATGGCGATCTTGGCGCGAGCGTTGGGCAAGGCGAAATGAGCCACGGATTTTCACTGATCACCACGGACACGGCGAATGGCTAACGATAAATCCAAGTCGGGATCGCTTCTGATTAAAGGCGGCCACGTCATCGATCCGGCGGCGAAGATCAATGCGCCGATGGACGTTCTTTTGCGCGAAGGGCGAGTCGCCGAGATTGCGCTGCCGAACAAGGTTCGTGGCAGCGCCGAGGAGAGGTTTGACGCGCGTGGTCTGATCGTTGCTCCGGGATTTATCGACCTGCACGTTCACCTGCGCGAACCCGGACAGGGCTACAAAGAAACGATCGCGACGGGCACCGCTGCTGCCGCGGCTGGAGGGTTCACCTCGGTCTGCACGATGCCGAATACCGCGCCGGTGGTCGACACGGTCGAGTGGGTCGCTTGGTTGAGGCATCCCGAGCGCGGGGCTGTCGTCAATGTTTTTCCTATCGCTGCGGCCACGCTCAACTCGCGCGGTACGGCGCTGACGGACTTTGCCGCTCTGCAGCGGGCGGGCGCGGTGGCCGTTACCGACGACGGGAAGCCAATCCTAGACGACGAAATCATGCGCGCGGCGCTGCGACTGGGCGCCGAGTTGAACCTGCCGGTGGTGCAGCACGCTGAAGACACGCGGCTCACCGAAAACGCTTCCATGAACGAAGGGCCCACCAGTTTTCGTCTCGGTCTGCGTGGGATGTCGGCGGCAGCCGAAGCGAACGTTGTGGATCGCGACGTTACTCTCGCGCAGCAGATTCGGGAGTCGCGCCTGCATGTCGCGCATCTTTCCACATCGGATTCGCTCAAGGCAGTGCGCCGCGGTAAGCGTGCCAAGGCCCGAGTCACCTGCGAGGTGACGCCACACCACTTCACTTTGCTCGACCAAGACGTAGGCGAGTACGACACGAATTTCAAGATGAACCCGCCGCTGCGTTCCGCAGCCGACCGCGAAGCAATTCTGGTTGCGCTCGCCGATGGCACGGTGGATGCTATTGCGACTGACCACGCACCTCACGCTACCCACGAAAAACAGGTTGAGTTCGAACGTGCGGCGTTTGGAATTACCGGGCTGGAGACGGCGTTAGCACTGGCGATTACGAAGCTGCACCGCGAGCACAAGATTCCGCTGACACGTATCGTGGAACTCTTTACCGCCGGGCCGGCGCGGGTGTTTGATCTGCGCGGGCGGGGATCGCTGGCCCGCGGCAACTTCGCCGACGTAACCATCTTCGATCCCAAGAAGCGCTGGACGTTTGAGGCCGCCAAGTCGCGGTCCTTGTCGCACAACACTCCGTTTGATGGATGGCAGTTTACAGGGAAGGTGGTGGCGACGATTATAAGTGGGAAGATTGCGTACCGCGCGGACTAAGGCCCGGCGCGAAGGGTATACTCCATCACGAAAAGCGAGGGAGGGTCCGATGAGTTACGCAGTCCGATGGGCTGTCCTAAGTTTCTTGCTATTAACCATCCTTGGATATTTTGCGACCGCACAAACCAGCGGCGGAGCGGCCGCTTCCGTTCGGTCCCCCGGGGGTCGCGACACCGAGGCCCAGCTCTTCGACATCAACGCGGCCGTCGAAGCCTATCTGGCCAAGATGCCGCCTGCGGAACGCGCCCGTTCCAATGCCTATTTTGAAGGTGGCTACTGGCTCGTCTTGTGGGACTTTCTTTCCACGGTCCTCGCGATGTGGCTGCTGTTGCGTTTCCGATGGTCATCGTGGATGCGCAACCTAGCGGCACGCATCACTCGCTTCCGACCTTTTCAGACGGCACTCTACTGGATTCAGTTCATTATTGTTGTGTCCGTGCTTACCTTCCCCCTGACCGTATATGAAAGCTATTTCCGTGAGCACAAGTATGGCCTTTTGAATCAGACCTTCGGCCCGTGGATGCGCGATCAGCTGGTGATGCTGGCTGTTGGCGTGGTGTTGGGGGCAATCCTGGTGATACCGCTCTTCGGGCTGGTGCGGCGCTTGGGGAAGAGTTGGTGGGTATGGGGCGCGGCTTTGATGATCCTCTTCCTTGCATTTGTGAGTCTGATCGAACCGGTTTACATCGCCCCGCTGTTCAACAAGTACACGAAGTTAGAGGATTCTCGAATCAAGGACCCAATCCTCAGCATGGCACGCGCCAACGGAATTCCTGCAACCGAGGTCTACGAGTTCGATGCGTCCAGACAGTCGAATCGAGTGAGCGCCAACGTCAGCGGATTCGCGGGTACACAGCGAATTTCGTTGAACGACAATCTGCTTAAACGTTGTACGCTCCCCGAGATCGAAATGGCCATGGGGCACGAGATGGGTCACTACGTTCTCAATCATGAGTACAAGGGATTGGTCATGTTCGGCGTGGTTCTGGTGATCGGCTTCGCTTTCCTGAGTTGGGGCATCAATTTCTCGCACGCGCGCTGGGGCGAGAAGTGGGGCACCCGAGAAATCACGGATGTCGCTGTTCTGCCACTGGCGGTGATTGTGTTCTCTGTGTACTTCTTTCTAATGACCCCGGTCACGAACACCATCACGCGCACTATGGAATACGAGGCGGACATGTACGGCCTAAATGCTGCCCAACAACCCGACGGGGAAGCGAATGTGGACCTGATGCTGGGAGAATATCGCAAACTCGATCCGGGTCCAGTCGAAGAGTTCATTTTTTTTGATCATCCCAGCGGCCGCACCCGCATCACCGCCGCCATGCGCTGGAAGGCAGAGCACCCGCAGTCTGCATCACCGGAGGAGGTGGCGAGACCAATCTTCAACTCCCCATAGGCCGCGGCCTCTGCCAGCCAGTCTGTCAACTTTAGCGTGATCCGGTGCGGGAAGCTAACTCTTCACAATCCCCATCCTCTTCCCCACCTTCCCCAACACCTCCAGCGCCTGCTGCAACTCTTCTTTCGTGTGCGTTGCTGTCATGATGGTGCGGATGCGGGCTTTGCCTTCGGGCACTGTGGGGAAGGCGATGCCGGTGCCGAGCACGCCTTCTTTGAACAGCTCGCGGGAAAAGTCCATGGTGAGTTTGCCGTCGCCGATGATGATGGGCGTGATGGGAGTTTCGCTGGCCGGAGTGGCGCGGCCGCCGATGTCAAAGCCGAGAGCCCCAAGTTCTTTCTTCCAAAAGCGCGTGTTCTCCCAGAGTTTTTCCATACGCTCGGGTTCGTCTTCCAGAACGTCGAAGGCGGCGATGCACGTGGCCGCGACTGACGGCGGATGCGACGTTGAAAAAAGGAATGGCCGTGCGCGATGGTAGAGAAAATCGATCAGATCGCGGGAGCCGCAGACGTATCCGCCGAGCGCGCCGATGGCCTTCGACAATGTTCCGACCTGAATATCCACGCGGCCGTGCACATTGAAGTGATCGACGGTGCCTCGGCCGTTGCGGCCGAGCACGCCGGAGGCGTGGGCGTCGTCGACCATCATGATGGCGCCGTATTTTTCGGCGGCGTCGCAGAGCCCGGGCAGCGGCCCGATGTCGCCATCCATGGAGAAGACGCCGTCGGTGATCAGCAGTTTCTTGCCCGGCTTGTCTTTTATGCTGGCCAGTTGCTCTTCGGCATGGGCGACGTCTTTGTGGCGGAAGACCAGAATCTGCGCCTTCGATAAGCGCGCGCCGTCGATGATCGAGGCATGATTCAACGCGTCGGAGATGATGTAGTCGTCTTTGCCGAGAACCGCCGACACCGTGCCCGCGTTTGCCGCGAAGCCTGACTGGAAGACCACGCACGCCTCGACATTCTTGAAGCGCGCGATCCTCTCCTCCAGCTCCATGTGAATCTTCATCGTCCCGGCAATGGTGCGCACCGCGCCCGATCCCACGCCGTACTTGCGCGTGGCCTCGAGCGCCGCCTCGCGCAGCTTGGGATGCGTGGTCAGCCCCAGGTAATTATTCGACGCGAGGTTGATAACTTTCTTGCCGTCGAAAGTACAGACCGGCGCCTGCTCGTCTTCCAGCACGCGCAGCTTGAAGTGCGTGCCCTTGGCCTTGAGTTCGTTGAGCTGCTCGGTGAGATACGAGAGAGGATTGGTGCGGGTTGCAGTGGTCATATCGTGCCTCGAAGCTTCTCTGCCACGGATCTACCCGGATTCACACGGATCGAAGCCGAACATGAGTTTAATACGGGGGAAGGGAAACGGGTTAAAACATAATCGGGTTCCCGGTCGCGATGCTGGCCTCGCACAATTGCTTCATATTGTTGAAGAACTCTTTTTCGGAATCGGCCAGGATGTCGCTGGAGTGGAGCACGGTTTCGACTTCCTTCAACAGTTTCGCCGCTATTTTGCTGGAGAGCCAATCTCCGGTGTGCGTGCCATCGTAGAGAACTTTTTCCAGGAGAATGGGAAATCGCGGTCCGGGAGTGCCTTGCAAGTGGCGCAGAAAGCTGCGCAAATTTTGAACCCGCGTGATGTTGCCGAGAAACAGTGAGAGAAGAAATCCTTCGTGCTCGCAGGACTCACCAAGCCACTGGTCGTGAGCCTCCCATTCCTCTTCGGAGGGATCACCGGTTAGCGTGGGCGCGCCAGATTCGTCAAACGTGAGCCGGTCGGGGAACGGGTGCGGTTTAGCCTTGCCGTCGCGGATGCAGGTACAGCGCACGAATCCATCAAGGCTCATAATTCACTTCCAGGCTGCAATTTCCGTCTTGCGAGTGCGTTCTGGCTGCGAGAATCGCGGGCGAGGGCGCCCGCGCTACACGGGCTACCGCACTCCGTTGGGATACACCAAGATTTTACTCGCCTCTCCGGTCTTCAACCGCTCCATGGCTTTGGAAAAATCCTTCATCGGAATGCGGTCGGTGATCACGGGATGCAGGTCGAGTTTGCCGGCCTTGAGCAACGCCGTCATCTGATACCAGGTCTGGTACATGCGGCGTCCGTTGATGCCCTGCACGGTGATGCCTTTGAAGATAATATCTTCGGAAAAGTTCAATGAGATGGGTTTTGAGGTCAGGCCGAGGAGCGAAATTCTACCGCCGCGGCGCACGATGTCGAAGGCCGTGCGGATCGAATCAGGATGCCCCGCCATCTCGAGCACCACGTCTACGCCAAGTCCTCCGGTCTTCTCCATCACGATCGCTTTCGCGTTTTCTTTCGAAGGATCGATCACGTAGTCGGCCTTCATCTCTCGCGCGATCTTGCGCCGGTGTTGGTTTACTTCGATGGCGAACAAACTGGTCGCGCCCACGGCCCGAGCTACGGCGATGGCAAAAAGCCCGATAGGCCCGCAGCCCGTGATGGCCACGGTTTTTGCAGCGATCTCACCGGCGAGCACGGTATGGACGGCATTGCCCAGCGGATCGAGAATCGAGGCATACTCCGGAGGAATGGCGGGATCAAGTTTCCAGATATTCGATTCCGGAATGACGACGTACTCGGCGAAGGCGCCGTTGGCATCGACGCCGATGATCTTCACGTTCTGGCAAATGTGAGCTTCGCCGGTGCGGCACTGCAGGCACTTGCCGCACGCCACGTGCATCTCGGCGGAAACAAAATCGCCTTCCTTCACGCTGGTCACTTCATCGCCGAACGCGGCCACCTCGCCGCAAAACTCGTGTCCGGGAATCAGCGGAGGATGAATACGGCCCTGGGCCCAGCGATCCCAGTTATAAATATGCAGGTCGGTGCCGCAGATGGAGGCCATCTTCACCTTGACCAGCACGTCGGTCCGCCCAAAGGCGGGAACTTTTACCTCGCGAATTTCCGCGCCGGGCGCGGCCTCCGGCTTAACGACCGCCAACATCGTGGATGGCATCAGAATATGACCTCACTGCTATTGGAAAGGACTCCCCTGTTAGTTTCAGCTGGAAAAGCCCGCGAAGCAAACGGAGGATTGTAGCACCAAGCGTCAGACGCTTTCTTTGGGGTTCTGGTTGGGCGGAGCCGTAGGCCCTCTAGCTCATGGGTTTGTAAGTTTTCGGCGGAGCCGTCTTGTAATCTTCTGACTTGCCGCGGGGGATGCTCAACGTCTTCCACTCGTTCGAACGGAGATGTTTGGATAGGAAAATGATTTGCCCGGTATGGGAGGCATAGTGAGCGATCTGGCGGTTGATGGCCTGCAGTACGGTATGCGGCTCGCCGCGGATGGTTACGGAGCGCATCACGTCTTCGGGCTTGAGTTCACTGAGGGTCGCAAATACTTGCGCCCAACCTTCTTCCCACCAGCGCATTACATCGGCTCGCGTGGTTGCGGCATTCAGCTCGAATTCCTGATCGCGAAAACGGTTGGGCTTCTCGCCATCTGAAGTGAGGAGATCGGTAAAGCGCGAGCGCATGTTTCCGGCGAGGTGTTTCACGAGGATGGCGATGGAATTCGCCTCCGCATCGATGATCACGAATAGCTCTTCGTCTTTGAGTTGTGCGATCGCAGCTTCGGCCAAGCGTTTGTTGCCGCGCATCTGGCGGCGGGCTTCATCGAGGTAGTGAGTTGCGAGATCAGTCATAAGAACTCCTACTCCATTACGCTATGAATTCGGAGTGAGAGTTGGCGGCGGGACGATCGGATAGGGCGCGGTCAGAATTTGCGGACGCACTTCTATCTCTAGTTCAAAGCCGCCTACCCATCTAGCGAACAAGTTGTATAGTAATGCACCAATCGCGCCCGAAACGAACCCCATTGCCCCGTAAAGTATTGGCATCAAAATGGCGAAGACGACGCCGAAGATCCCGGCGAAAGGAGATCTGCCTTGACCTGCCACCGATCCGATGAGACCAAAAAGGAGAAAAAAAGGTGCGAAAAGCAATCCCATACATCCGTAAACCAGTCCCAGGATCTTAGCGACGGAAAGAACTCCAACCGATTTGATGGTATGCATGGATCGTCCTCATTCTAGTTGCTTTTTTATGAACAGCCCCAGCCTCCACCGCCGGGCGACTCAATTCTGATCCGGTCGCCTTTGCGAAGGCGCGTGCTGAACTTCGCGGGCATGGTTTCGACCGAACCGCCGCCGCGGATCACGCTGGTCTTGCCCGATGATCCGTCGCTGCCGCCGTTCAATCCCCAGGGCGCCAGCGTGCGACGCTCGGAGAGCAGCGTCGCTTCGCAATCGGTCAGCACTTCAATCTCGCGGACGATTCCGTCGCCGCCGCGATGCTTTCCCGCACCGCCGCTGGCTGGGCGGAGCGAGTATTGCCGAACGCGCAACGGATACGCGTACTCTAAGGCCTCGGCCGGAGTGTTCAGCGAGTTTGTCATGTGCGTATGGACGCCCGAGACTCCGGCTTTGGTGGGCCGCGCACCCATTCCGCCAGCGATGGTCTCATAGTAAGCGAACGGTCTGCCGCTACGAGGATCGACTCCGCCGATGGTCAGATTATTCATGGTACCGGAGGCGGCGGCGGGAATGCGGTCCGGAATAGCATGCGAGAGCGCGCGCAGCAGGACATCGACGATGCGCTGCGAAGTTTCGACGTTGCCGCCGGCCACTGCCGCCGGTGGGCGAGCGTTCACGATTGTCCCTTGGGGAGCGATTACACGGATGGGACGCATCAGTCCTGCCGTGGCCGGAACATCGTCTGCCAACAGACAACGGAGGACGTAGAAGCAGGCGGAGTACGTAATTGCCTCGACGGCATTCACGCTGCCTTGCACTTGCGGATCGCTTCCCGTGAAATCCACGGTGACGAGCGGCTGTGTGGCGACGGGTCTTCGACCCGTCTTGGCCGGGTCCCTTCGACTTCGCTCAGGGCAGGCTCCGACCCGGCCCCACACGCTCAGCGTAACCGCGATCTTCACCGGCTTGTCGGTGATGCCGTCGTTATCCAGAAAGTCCTCGGCGCGATATTTGCCCGGCGGCACGCGCAGCAGAAATGCGCGCATCAGTTCTTCGGAATACTCCAGCAAATCTTTGGCCGCGCGCTTTGCCCGGTCAACACCGTAGCGGAAGCAGATTTCCCGCAGACGCTCGGCTCCGGTGTGGCAAGCTGCAATCTGCGCGCCCAGGTCGCCTTCGCGCTCTTCGGGCGTGCGAACATTGTTGAGCAGGAGGGCGAGGACATCGGCTTCCATCACTCCCGCCCGCATGATTCTCACCGGAGGGATGCGGAAGCCTTCCTGATAGATTTCGCGGCACAGTCCCATCGAGCCGGCGAACGCTCCGCCTACGTCGGCGTGATGCGCGCGCGAGGCCACGTAGAAATCGGGACGATCCCCGGCTTTTCGCGGGCGAGGGCGCCCGCGCCACACGAACACCGGGGCCACCAGTGTGATGTCGGGAAGGTGCGTGCCTCCGCGGAACGGATCGTTCAGCATAACCACATCACCGGGTGACATCTCGCAAGAGTCAATCGCGGCCCGTACCGACATGGGCATCGAGCCCAAGTGCACGGGCATGTGGTCCCCCATGGCGATGACCTCCCCGGAGCCGTCGAAGAGTGCGCAGGAATAGTCGCGCCGTTCCTTAATGTTGGGGGAAAAGGCCGTGCGCCGCAGGGCCGCGCCCATTTCCTCGGCAATCGAGTGGTAAAGATTCTTGAAGATCTCCAGTTCGATGGGATCGCGCCGCATGAGACGCAGTTTACCGGAGGCGGGAACGGGGAACCAGTGCCGGGTCGTTAGTCGTTGGTCGTCGTCGGTGAGCGGGGACATGGCCTGACTTCATCCAGACGCCGATTTGCCGGCGGCCAACGACGAACGACGAGCGGCCAAACCTCCCTTCAGTGAAAATTGTTGCGCAAAAATGCAAAATTGTGTTGACACTGCGTTCATACTGCCGCAATATCTTGTGTTAAGGACGCTACCCGTACTACAAGTTGGGTGGCTTTTTGCAATCGGGTCCAAGTTGTAGAAGTTGCAAGGGAAAATCGTTCACGGAGGAACCTTCATGGCAACCAAGAAGAAGGCAAAAAAGAAGAAACACTAACTAACCGTCTGCGAGACGATACTTCGCAAGGGCCGAGATTTTAACCAGCCTCTCAGGAGAAGCACCTCTTGAGAGGCGTTTCCGTTTTGGGGCTCTGAATGCCGCTTCCACCAGGCGGTTCGGCGTAGCCGAAATTGTTCGTATCCGTGCTTCCGGTGTGTCACAATATTGAAACCTTGAGGCGCCGATGCGAGCATGAGTCCGAGAAAAAAAAGTGCGGGCAAGAATAAAGGTAAGACGGATGAAGTTTTCATCCCTGACAAGTTGTATTTCCGCATCGGGGAAGTGGCTACCCTGTGCCGCCTGCCCGCCTACGTGTTGCGCTTCTGGGAGAGCGAGTTCCCGCAACTGAAGCCGGTGAAAAGCAGCACCGGGCAGCGGATGTACCGCAGGCGGGATGTGGAAAGCGTCCTGCGAATCAAGCAACTGCTCTACGAACAAGGCTTCACGATTGTGGGAGCGCGGCAGCAACTGCGATCCGAGACGAAAACCGATAAAGGGCAAGCCGCGATTCCATTCCCCGCGCAGTCGTCCGCCGAAATCCAGCACATCCGCCAGGGCCTGCGCGAGATATTGAATTTGCTCACGGCGCGGCGCACGGGATAGGCCTGGCCGAATCGCTTTGGCGAAAAATCGCCGCGAGACCGGCGGCGCGCCCGGAATCAAAATTTTCAGGCTGCAGTTGGTTGCTTCGGCTTGCCTGCGTTCGCCGCGTCCAAGCGGATGCGGCTGACGCGGGCGGTTTCGTGAAGCAGATCGTCAGTGGCGCGAACCCCGTCGCCCGCCATCACCGAACCTGCGGCTAATGCGAAACGCAACGCGTCGGCCTGGTCGTCGAAGTACAAAATGACTTGCCCGGACATAAATGATCCCCCGAATGTGAACTACTTTCCCATGCGGCCTAGAAAAGATCTTGACGAGTAGCGCGCGACGAGCGTGACGCGATTGGAGCTTTCCACGATTGTCGGCGAGGACACTTCCCGTCAGAAGTGCTTTTCTTGGTTCGGGGGGTATCGGAAGTGCCGCGGTGCCACATGGAGGCGGCGGAGTCGTCATCTGAGAAAACGGGTATCAGACGCGGGCTGTTTCGGATACGATCTGTTTGCCCATGAAGAGACGGATCATAGCGGCGCTATTCATGTTTTGTTGCCCCCATCTGCTCGTGGCAGGCGCGGGTGCGCCAGACCAGCAGCTACTCATCAATGCTGAGCAGCAGGCAAATGTGTTTCGCCCTGATGCCGGTCCCTTTCAGCTCGATGTTGATTTTGTCGCGCAGATGCAAGTGCCCACTCCCGGACATCTGACACTTAAGTGGAAGGCAGACAATACCTGGTGGCGTCGGATCGCTTTGGGCGACTTCCAACAAACCGATATACGGAATAGTGACAAGCTCTACACTAGTCGCAATCTAACTTTCTCTCCCCTGAGAATTGGGGAACTCGTGAGTTTGCTCCAGTTTGCCAGTCATTCCGAGGTGCTAGAAGTAAGAAAGCAGAAGCAGCGCCTCGACGATGGCGTTGAAATAAGTTGCTTGTACGTACGAGGAGAGAGCCGGGGTGGATCGCACGAGCTATGTGTGAATTCTGCTTCGCACGACATCCTGTCGGACGAGTGGAAGGAGCCGCCCGATGAACGGCGCAGACAACAGTACTCCGACTACTTCGATTTTCGAGGCCACCGCTATCCCCGCAAACTGGAATTGTTGGTGAACGGAATTCGTGTAGTCACGGCAAACGTGAACAGCCTGACCACCGCTCCCCTTGACGAGGCATTGCTGGTTGCACCGAAAGGGGCGACCGAGCGCCGCCAATGCGCGGATATGAAACACGCAAGGCCCCTGAAGACGCCAGATCCTATGTATCCTAAGCCGGCCAGCCAAGATCGGCTGATGGGCGATACCGCCGTCTCCTTGACCGTGTTGGCCGATGGTTCCGTCGGCGATATTCAACTCATCGGCAGGGCTGTGCATTCCATGGACGATGCTACGCTTCAAACATTAAAGGGATGGAAATTCAAGCCAGCCATGTGCGGAGACGAACCTGTCGTGTCAGATCTTGAGGTCGTGGTCAGCTTCAGATTGCGCTGAACTGCGAGTTTTGGCTCGCAGTCGCCTCGGTTTCCGGAAGCGCTAAGAAAAAAGATCGCGTGAAATTTGGTCGGGACGGGCAGATTTGAACTGCCGACCCCTCGCACCCCAAGCGAGTGCTCTACCAGGCTGAGCCACGTCCCGACGAGGAAGGAACCCGCTGCATCGCATCCGCAGCGGATGGGGTTTGACCCAATAAGTTTACACCAGCCGGGGAAGATTGCGCTTGGACCTTCGTCTGCATACCGCGTGGCGGCTTCGAAGGCCGGCGGGACGCCAGCGCTACGAAACCCACAGGGGCCTTATCTGCGCTTGCGTTTTGATTTGTGTGAGGGCGGTTTCGGAGACCGCCGCGGTGCTTCTTCCAAGATAGCGAACTGAATTTTCTTCTCCACGGGATCGATGCGGTCGACGAGCACGCGAATTCTTTGTCCTAAATTGTAAGTCTTGCGCGAACGTTGGCCGATAATTTGGCGCGTGTTCTCGTGGTACGTGTAGTAGTCATCGGTGAGCGTGTTCAGCGGGACCAGACCTTCGACGAACAAGTCCGTGAGCTCGACGAAGAAGCCGAACTTGGTGACGCTGGTGATGAGGCCGTCGAAGTCCTCGCCCACGCGGTCCTGCATGAACTTAACTTTCTTCCACTCCATCAGCTCGCGCTCGGCTTCGTCGGCGCGGCGCTCGGAGTGGCTGGATTCTTCGGCGATGTTGTGCAGTTCGTCGCGTGGAATGGGGCCGCCGAGCGGCTCGAGAGCCTCGCGGTGCGCGATATGGTCGCGGCGCTTGGACCAGGGAGAAGGTGCGGTTTCGGCGTCCCGATCCGACGGGCGTTCCTCCCGCAACTGGGCCGGCGGGACGCCAGCGCTACCGTCGGGCGCGGGGAAAATTCCGATCGGGAGCTCGCCGTCATGTTTTTCCGCCGAATCGCGCAGCACTTCTTTCAAGATTCTGTGCACGATCAGGTCGGGATAGCGGCGGATGGGCGAGGTGAAGTGCGTGTAGCTTGAGGCTGCCAGCGCGAAGTGGCCAACATTTTCTTCCGAGTAGCGAGCCTGCTTGAGCGAGCGCAGCATCAGGTAGCTCAGGATGCGCTCTTCCGGTTTCCCTGCGATCTTGGCGGCGAGTTTCTGGTACATGCGGGGAGTGATGTGAACATCTTTCGGCACTTCGATAGTGCGGGCTTGCTTACCGGTGCCGCGGGCGGCGCGGCGATCGCTCTTGAACTGCACGCGCTGAATGGGCAGCGGACCCACGCCCAGAGAATAGCCGAAGGTCGCGGCGATTACTTCGAAGTCGTAGACGCGCTTGGCGTCCGGCTTCTCATGAATTCGATATAAAGACGCGATGCGTTTGGATTCCAGATACTGCGCCACGCATTCGTTGGCCGAGAGCATGAACTCTTCGATCAAACGATGAGCGATGTTGCGTTCCGAACGCGTGATGCTCTTCATCAGCCCGAACTCGTCGAACTCAATGACCGGATCGGGCAGGTCGAAATCGATCGATCCGCGGCGCTGGCGTTTGCGGTTGAGGATCATTGCCAAATCGCGCATCAGTTCGAATGTAGGGACGAGCGCTGCGTACCGTTCGCGCGCGGCGGCATCGCCTTCGATCACGGTATTGACGGCGGTGTAGGTCATGCGCTCGGCGGAACGGATGACGCCCTCGCATAATTCGCAGCTCACGATCTCGCCCTGAGGATCAATTTGCATTACGCACGAAAGCACGAGCCGGTCGAGGTGCGGGCGCAGGCTGCAGATGTCTGTGGAGAGTTCGAGCGGCAGCATGGGCACGGCGCGGTCGGGGAAGTAAACGCTGGTGCCGCGCAGATGAGCTTCCTGATCGAGCGCGGAACCGGGTGTCACGTATTGGGCCACATCGGCGATGTGGACCTGCAACTCGAAATTGCCGTTGGCGAGATGGCGAACAGTTACGGCGTCGTCGAAGTCGCGGGCGGTTTCGCCGTCGATGGTGACGATGGGCAAGTCACGGAAGTCGCGGCGGTGGCTAAGTTCCCGCGACGGGATGACGGCGGAAACATTCTGCGCCTCTTCCAGCGTAGCCGCGGGAAACTGATGCGGCAAGTGGAACTTGCGAATGGTGATTTCCACGTCGACGCCGAAGTCGTCCTGACGGCCGAGGATTTCGAAGACTCGCCCGCGCGGATTCTGCGTGGGCGTGGGCCAGTCCGTGATCTCAACGTCGACGACAACACCTTCGAGGTCGTCCCATCCAGAGTGCAATGCGGCTTCGTCGCCGAGTACGCGGTCGACGGATTTTTTGCTTTTACGTAGCGCCGGCGGCTCGCCGGCTACTCTAGCCTCAGGAGTCTCCATACCCGTCGGGATCACAATCTCCTGCGTGATCTTGCTATCGATCGGCTTCACGTAATTGTGGCGGCTGCCGTAGTGGAAAATTCCAACCACCGTGGGATGACCACGCACCACTGAACGCACGATGCGGCCTTCGGCGCGGCCATCGGGGCGCGTGGCCACGATGTCGACGAGTACTTGGTCGCCGTGCATGGCATTGCCGATGGCATGAGGCGCGATAAAGATGTCGCCCACCAGGCGGGCCTTCATCGACGGACTCAGCGTACTAGCGTCGGGGATGACGAAGCCGAAACCGTCGCGATGCATGGTGAGGCGTCCGGCGACCAGATTCTTGTCGGGTGCGGGTTGCGGCAGGGCGTAGCGATCGGAATTCAACTGAACCAGTTCTCCTGCGGCGACCAGTCTCTGAAGATGTGTGTCGAGTTCTCCGCGGGCATCTCCGTGTAACCCCAGCTCGCGGACGAGTTGCTTGAATCCTGCCGAACGCTTGGGCTGGCGGGCGATGTGTTTCAGGATGGTGGAGTCGGAGAGCATAGGAGCGCTGTCAGCTATCAGCCGTCAGCTCTCTCAGCATAACCCAGCGCGGAAGCTCCCACTTATTTCGGCGGTGGTGGCGGCAGGGCTGAAATGTCGAGGTTGTGCATTACTACGATCTCCCAGCGGCCGGTATTTTTCGTCATCACGAAACTCAGGAGTCCCTCTCGATCAGGCCTGGGATTGCCCTGAGCGTCCACCGCGCCGGTCATCTTCCAGCGCACATCGACGGCTGCGACATCAGGACGGATGAAGCGGGTCTTGATATCGGTGTATTCCTGGTGGCTTTTGCTGAAGATGGTAGCGAACATGGGGGCGTGAAAGGCTTCAATCTTCTCACGTCCGCTGGCGCCGGTGCCTCGCCAGTTGGTAAAGTCTGCATCGTCAGAAAATACCGACGCGAAGGCCTTGGCATCGTGGCGATTCCAGGCATTCATGAATCGATCCATCACCGCGCGGATCGCGTGCTCGTCCGTCTCAGCGCCGGTCTGTCCCATAAGCAGAAGTGGAAACAAAAGAAAACAAATTGCGATGATTCTCACCGTTCCTCCTCACCAACGATTTGCTATCACGTATCTCCACCGGCGCGCGGCGGCCAAGCGCCCAACACCCGCCGGACCATTGCGATTTGGCCAGTGTGATAGCTGTTGTGCGCCACCATCTGCCAGAGAACGGCCTGAAGCGAACCGGCGACTTGCTTATCGCCCTCGTGCACGGTCTCGATCTGGCGCTGCATTTCTTCCGAAGAGGAATTCGCCAACGCGGTGAAATCAGCGAGCAAGCCGGCAAAGCGGCTGCGGAGCCGATCCCAATCCTGCGCATCGGCGGGCGACGGCGCGGGCGGGAAACTCTCGGAGGAATGTTCCGGATACGCCGGCCGTTCGCCGCGAATGCGGCGCCGTTCATAGTCCATCCAGTAGTTCATGTGGAAGACGAGCTGTCCGATTGAGTGCGGAAAGCCTTCAACCTTGCGCGCTGCCAATTCGGCGGAAAGATCTTCGACGCAGGCGAGGGGATCGGCGTGAGCGCCCTTGCCGTGGAGCAGTTCAGTCAGTGCGCGTGAAGACATGGGATGCGGGTTTTAACGAACTTCACAGGTGCCACAGGCGGAAACCAAGATCCCTCGCTCCGCTCGGGATGACAAGGTGCCCCGCTCCGGATGACAAGGTGCTCCGCTCGGGATGACAACGATGCGAGGTTTCATCCAAACAACTAGCGCCCGGCAAAGTATTTCTCTTCCAGAATTCGCCGGTGATGCAGTTCATGGCCGGCGATGATATAAGCGATTGCGCGCACGCTGACTTCATTCTTATTCGCGACCTCGCGGCGCATCCACGCGGCCTCATCCAGATTGCGCAGCAGCGATAGGGTCGCTCGGCGCACCGCGATGAAGTCCTCCACCAGATCAGCCAGCGCACAATGCGCGAAGGGACCGTTGCGCACATAATCATCCTGCTCGAAGCCTTCCAGCGGCGTGGCATCGGCGCGCGAGATGCGGAGGGCACGGTAGGCGAAGACTCGCTCGGTATCGCAGACGTGTCCGAGAACCTCCTTCGCGCTCCATTTCTCGGGCGCGTAGCGGAAGTCGCCATCTTCCTCGTCGCGGCCGGAGAGCAGCATCATGGTCTGGCGACGTTGCTGGTCAAGCGTGCTGAGAATGTCTTCGCCCTCAACCAGAGAAATGTAGCGGCCATAGTAAGGCGCGTACTCGTCTGGCTGAGGATGAGCGATGGTAAATGCTGGCGGGTTGATCACGGCTGGTTCCAACATATGGCTGCTCCCTGAGGGTGAATCCTTCCGGACGATAAGTGATGACCAAGAGCATACTCCGGCGGGCTGTGGAACGGTTAATCCAAGAATGCTGTTCCGGGAATCCTTACATGGTGGAAGAGTCGAAAAGGGAGGGTTCGGGGGCTCGGTCGGCAAGCGACTGTTGACACCGAAGTACGTACCAAGCTAGGAAACTCTGTTGAAAATAAAGCTTTTCCACAGTGCTCAAGATGAGACGGCGGAGTACAATTCGATTTGGTCACGCAAGTGCGGCACGTGATCCCTAATCCCATCAAGGAAAGGAAATATGTAACCCATGTGGAAGCCGACGAATCAGCCTCAGACCCCAGGACGGCCAGCCGAGCCGGAGCGTCCAACTATGACAACACCGAGCACGCCTGCAATGATGGCGAATGAACCTGCCATTGGGCCGCGTCCGGCGACAGCCACCACCCCTACGACTGCGGACCAGGCAACCATCGGCAAATCGCTGGTGATCAAGGGCGAGGTGACTGGATCGGAGTCGCTCTACATTGATGGCCGGGTCGAAGGCTCGATCAACCTGGCGGGAAATCGCGTCACCATCGGACGCAACGGCGTAGTCGCCGCCAATATTAATGCCCGCGAAATCGTGGTGCTCGGCAAAGTTCGCGGCAATCTGACGGCCAGCGACCGTGTCGATATCCGCAGCGATGGATCGCTCACCGGCGACGTGGTCGCGGCGCGCATCTCCATTGAAGATGGAGCGTTCTTCAAGGGCGGCATCGACATCCGCAAGGGCGGCACGCCTGTGCAGCCTGGGCAGCAGAAACCCAACGGCGAAGACAAGAGCGTCCCGGCGCCTGAACCGGCGGCGGTTGGAGCGCGGGCGTAAGTTTGCTGTAGGCGTGTCGTCTGGGGTTTCGTAAGAAGATCAGCGGCGGCGTTCGCAGGGGATGCGAATATCCGCCGCTTTGTTTTTCTGGCGATGTCGCTCTAAATCTGGCCCGAATCTCAACGTGCGTGCTGATGCGGACCTGTCTTCGCCTGTAAGTCAGGTACTATATCGACCAACTATGGCTGCGTTCCCGCTCCCATAATCTCTTTGCCCTCGCCTTCGGCTACTGCTGGGTACGCAGTTGCTTTGCGGCGGCGCAGATCGTTGGGCAACTGCGATTTCAGTAGCCATAGACCCACAGCAGTTGCGGCGGCCCAGGTTACTGAGATCAATGCCAGTTGTAGGATATCCGTGATGCGACTGCCGTGGCCGTAGGCTGGAAGCGGGACACTCTTTGCGACTTCCAGACTGATGGCTCCCGCCACCACTGCCGTCAGTGCGGATTTTCCTAACTCATCCCAGCGCAGCGTTCTGAGCGAAACCATTTTGCGGTAGTGCAGCAGCCACGCCAGCGCCAGGAGATTTGCGCCGATGCCGATGTCGGAGGCGAAGGCGAGGCCGACCACGCCGTAGCGGTGGAAGAGCAGAGAATAGATCGGCAGCGAAGCGCTGGTGATCACCGTGACTGCGACCATGGGAGTGAGCGTGTCGCCGGCGGCGTAGAAGGCGCGGGCGTAGAGTCCCTGGGCCGACCACAGGGCGAGGGACAGCGAGAACCAGAAGAAATAGATGGCCGTGGTTTGCGTGTCAGAAACCAGGAAGCGTCCACGACGATAGACCAGATCGATCAGCGGGAAGGCTGCGGCCATCATCCATCCGGTGGCGAGAAACGAGGCGGCTGCGACGCGGTAGACGGAGTCGTTCACCGTGGTAGCGAATTCTTTCAGGCGCTTCTCGTTGAACAGGCGGGCGAAGAATGGCAGGGAGGCTTGTCCCGTGGCCTGCCCGAGCACGGCAATGGGCACGGCGAACAGACGCTTGGCGTAGTTGAGGCGGGCAATATCGCCGATGCCGCTGGAGGCATAGTGGCGGAGGATCCAGTCGTCGGCCGTCACCAGCGAGACGCCGAGCATCAGCGGGACCGAGAGTCGAACCCACTCGCGGAATGCGGGATTGAAGATGTCGAACGAAGGTTTGTAGCCCGTGCCGATGCGCGCCGCTCCGATCACGCTGGCCAGGAACGGACCCGCAACACTTCCCACCAGTGCGCCATAGGCTAAAGAGGCAATTCCGAGGTGGCGGCCGGCAATTACTCCGCCAAGAATGATGAAGATGTTGTAGAGCAGCGGTCCGAAGGCGGGAAAAAGAAACAGACGGTGCGAGAGTAAGACCGCCGAGACCACGCCTCCGACATAGAAAAAGATCTGTGCCGGCAGAAGAATACGAGTGAGATGAACGGTCAGTTCCACCTGCGCGGGGGAAAATCCCCGAAACATCCAGCGCACAAATTGCGGAGTGAAAATCTCCGTAAGGATGGTGCCGACGATCATCACCGCGGTCATGACGGTGATGACCACGGAGAAAGTTTTCTTGGCGTCGGCGTCACGGTTCTCGGCGAGGAATCGCGTGTAGATGGAGATGAAGGTGATGGAAGCGGCGCCTCCGGCCACGATGTAGTTGAGCCAATCGGGCAGGGTAAAGGCGGCTACGTAGGCGTCGGTTTGAACGCCGGCGCCGAACGCGTATGCAATATAGGCCTCGCGGATATAGCCGATTACGCGCGAAAGCATTACCGTCCCCATCAGCAGCAGCGTGGCCGAGAAAGCCGTGTGCTGATGCGAAGGACGGAAGAATCGCAAGACTTTGATCATGGGGCGCAGATTTACGCGAGCGAATTTCTTTCAAAGCCTACCAGACGCTTCCATTCACAGCTGGCGTTTATCGCGATTCAGAGTGACGACGGTTCCTATATCGATACTCCACCGTTGCGAACGAAATTTTCCTGCCGGATGATGATGTACGACCTTAACTATTAATTTTCGCAATCACTTACGCATTGATCTGCGATTGAGAACGGTTTGAGCGGCGGAGCATTGTCCCTTCACCACCCGTGTTGCAAAGTGATCTCCGATGCGATGCTGAAAAACATGAAGCACACGATCGTGGAGGCAAATATGACGAGTGGGATGGGGGAGTTTTGCGAGCAAGTGAACCCGAAAGTGTTGCTGGAGATGAGGCGGTCACACCCGTTCCCGGAGATGCGGCGACTGCAGGAGAGCTGGGTCGCAGCCGCGGAGAAGAAAACGCTGCTGTGGCTGGCCGCACGCACGCCGCAGTGGATACGACCTGACCATTTGACTCTGCTGGGGTTAACGGCGCAGATCGGAGCGGGCGTGTTCTATGCGCTGGCGAAATGGAACAAGTGTGCGCTGCTGGGAGTGATCGTTCTTCTAGCGCTGAACTGGCTGGGGGATTCGCTTGATGGAACGCTGGCGCGGGTGCGGCAGCGTCTGCGTCCACGCTACGGATTTTATGTGGATCACATGGTTGACACCTTCGGTGCCGTCGCCCTGATGGGCGGACTGGCCTTGTCGGGATGCATGCATCCTTGGATTGCGATTGGCCTGCTGGTCGGGTTTCTTATGCTTTCAATTCAGTCCTATCTTGCGACGCACACGCTAGGGGAGTTTCGGCTGTCGTTCTGGCGCTTCGGGCCGACGGAGCTGCGCATTCTTCTGGCGGCCGGTAACTTGGCTCTGTTATGGAAACCGTCTGCGCATTTTATTGGTAGCCAGTACCGTCTGTTTGATGTGGGCGGAGCGATCGGGCTCGCGGGAATGGCTCTGATGCTGATTTGCTTCACCGGGCAGAACACGATGCGGCTTTATCGCGAAGAAAGGGTGTCCGAGTGATCGCTGAATCGCCCAGTTCGATCATTCTGCGATGGTTACGATTCAATCTTGTCGGCGGAATCGGAATCGGGGTGCAAATTGCTTTGCTGTTTCTGTTGAAGAGCGTTTTTGGTCTCAACTATCTCGCAGCGACGGGCGTGGCGGTTGAGGTGGCGGTGGTACACAACTTCCTCTGGCACGAGCGCTACACCTGGGTGGACCGTGTGCGGCCCTCGTGGCGCAAGTCCCTGCCACGCCTGCTGCGGTTCAATCTCACCAACGGGGCTGTTTCCATCGGAGGCAATCTGGCGCTGATGAAAATTATGGTTGGCGTCGGGCATGTGAACTATCTAGCGGCAAATGCCGTCGCGATCGTGGTTTGTTCTGTGCTTAATTTTCTGCTGAGCGACGCTTACGTGTTTGAGAGAGACAGAGGAATGCGCGGGTAGATCTGGGCGCCGCCACGAGATCCAAGTCAAAGGCAGCGGGCAGGAGTGCCCGCTCCACATGAACTAAGTGATCTTTAACACCACTTTGCCGTAGTTTTTGCCTTCCTGCAAAAGCTTGTACGCTTCGGTGGCGTGGTCAAGCGAGAAAACGTGGCCGATCACGGGAGTCAGCTTGCGTTGCGCGATCCATTGGGAAAGCTGTGTCCAGGCGGGCTGCATGATCTCGGGCTTTTGCGAGAGGTAAGTTAGCCATAAGCCCTGGATGCTAGCGGATTTGGCATAAAGGGCCCGGACATCAAGTTGCGGAGGCTTGCCAGTGGCGGTGCCGTACTGGATGACGCGGCCGAAGTCGCGCAGACAGCGCAGGCTTTTGGCGGTATGCTCTCCGCCCAGCATCTCAAAGACAGAGTCGACGCCTTCGCCGCGAGTGAGATTCTTTACGGCTTCTTCGTAGTCTTTCTGCTTGTAGTTGATGGCGTGCTGCAGGCCGAGTTCTTTGACGCGCGCAAGTTTTTCATCGGATGAAGACGTGCCATACATTTCTATGCCGAGAAGCTTTCCGATCTGGACGGCTGCGGTGCCTACGCCTCCAGCGACGGCGTGGATGAGCACGCGATGAGTCTTACCAGCGGCCGCGGGCTGAGTCATGCCGGCCTGCCAGTAACCCAGATAGGCGGTGAAATAGTTGACGGGAAAGGCGGCGGCTTCTTCGTCGGTCCAATGATCGGGGACGGGCCAGAGCATGTGGGGTTGAGCCGCGACCTTCTCGGCGAAGGCTCCCCACTGGATGTAGCCCATGACGCGATGTCCGGTATTTTCTTCGGTCCCGGCGAATTCGCGTCCGGCGATCAGGGGCGGCGGGGGCGTTCCCGGGTAGCCTCCTTGTGTAGTCATGAAGTCGGCGAAGTTCAAACCGCCGGCGGCGACGCGGACCAGCGTTTGGCCAGCTTTCAAGATTAGTTCGGCTGTGTCTTGGATAGAGAGGGCATCAGGGCCCGACAGGCTGGTGATCACTAAGGCTTTCATGGAGGAAAGTTTAGCAGCCAAAGATTACTCCGTGATACCGACGAGTTGGTATCTTCTGGTTTTCTTGTCAGGGAAGAGAAACTCGTAGGCTCCGTAGACATCGTAGGTGTGCGCGTCTTTTACCTTAAGTGCAACGGTCTTGGCTTTATAGTCGCCGGGCACCAGGAGCGAGCTTTCGCCGTCAATACCTTCCAGTTCACATTTTTTCCCGTCGAGGATGACCTTTAGCCTTATGAGGCCATGGCCGTTGACACGCGACGAACTGACGTGAATGTTGATGGTGTAGTCAGCGGGGTTGGGTTCCGCGCCCGCCCAGGCCAATGCGGAGAACAGGATCACGACAACGACTGCGAGCTTCTTCATGGCATCCTCATTTCTTCTTTGGCATACACCTTATCAAAGCGGCGCTGGAGGCAAAAGTTGTGGGAAATCAGTCCCTTTAAGTCAAGACTGACAATACTTTACCGACGGGCGGCAAATGCGGCTGCTCTCCCTCGGGCTCGCGGCAAACTGGACGTTGCAGGCAACGTCTCCAGGGACGGGCGCGATCCGTCCAGGTTTATTCGCTGGCTATTGTCATCAGGTATATACTTTTGGCGATGGTTTACTGAGCCTTTCCCGGCCATGCCTCCACGGGCCGGGGACGGGGCGTACATTCATCCCCCTTATTCTTGCGCGCCCCGCATACAGATTTGCTTATTCCCGTCCGGGGCGGCGCGGAAAAAGCACCGGTGCATTGCGCCAAGTGTGTGGCGGCACTGCGTCGGGGGAGGTCCTACTGTGGATTTGATTCTTGTACGTCTTCTTTTTGTCATAGTCGTTTCGGTTGCATGCTATTTCATTGAACCTTTCCGACTCTCCCAACCTCAGGATGCGGGAGTGGGCGCACTGGTCGGGGCGGGCATCGTCCTGTTCGAATGGAAGCTTCGAACGGTAAGCCTGAAGCGGCTGATCGGGGCGGCCATCGGAAGCATACTCGGCATTTGCGGGGCCTACCTTTTTGCCCTGGTGATTCGCACAAGTGTGCCTTCCGGCAACACCCAAAGTTTCCTGCAAATCCTGGTGATGTTGCTGATGGCTTACGTGGGGCTGATCGTGGGTGCGAGCAAGGGCGATCTGCTGAATCTGGCGGCTTTGGGCGGAATCTTTGGCGGGGAGAAGCAAGGCAAGAAGAGTTACAAGATTCTCGACACCAGCGTCATCATCGATGGCCGCATCGCCGACATTGCGGAGACCGGGTTTCTGGATGGCATTATCGTTACGCCGCAGTTCGTGCTGCGCGAACTGCAACTGGTGGCCGATTCGGCCGACTCGCTGAAGCGCAACCGCGGGCGCCGCGGGCTGGACGTTCTGCAGCGCCTGCAGAAAATGGCCACGCTGTCGATCCAGATTGTGGAGGATGACTTTCCCGCCGTCCGCGAGGTTGATCTGAAGCTGATCGAACTGGCCAAGGTCTACGAGGGCAAGATCATCACCAACGACTTCAACCTGAACAAAGTGGCGCAGTTGCAGGGGGTCGCGGTCCTGAACATCAACGAGCTGGCGAACTCGCTCAAGCCCATCGTGCTGCCGGGCGAGATCATGAAAGTGTTTATCCTTAAAGAAGGCAAGGAATACAACCAGGGCGTCGCTTATCTGGATGATGGCACGATGGTCGTCGTCGACAACGCGCGGAAGATGATTGGCAAGACGATCGACGTCTCGGTCACCTCGGTGCTGCAGACTACGGCTGGAAAGATGATCTTCGGCAAGTGGGATGAACGTGCCTTTAGCCGATCCAGCGTGCCGGTCCAGCCAGCCGCGCCCGCAATTGCCGGTACGGCGGGGCCTGCGACGGTGTTGCCGGCGGCGCTGGTGGAAACCAAGCCCGGCCAGCCTTAGGACGCGGCGGTGGCAACCGAGGCCACCGAAATGGTACTGCCATTCAGAGTTCCAACTATCTTGACGCGCTGGCCCGCCATGCGCTTCAGGGCGGCTTGGTCGCCTTCGAGAGTGTAGGCTCTGTCACCGTCGACAAGAGCAAATTGCTCGCCGCCGTGGATGCAAACTCGCGTGCAGTCGGCCGCGCTCTTTCCCACGGCGGCAGAATGCTTCGCGCCACATTGCGTATCCGTGAGCATGCCCTCGTATTTCTGCGGCTGGAGAGCGGGGGATTGCGCCGGCTTCCCGGACACGGGTTCCGGGGTGCCAGCGCGGGCGTCCACTCTTGGGGTGGAAACGAGGAACGCGAGGGCGCAGACGATGGCGGTGCTGAGCACCAGGAGTCCAATCCAAACGCGGGCGTTCATTATTTTCATGGCCTGTTGGTTACAGCTTTGGGCTGCCGGGGTTGCTTTGGCTTGTGACTGCCAGCTGCCAGCATTATTCTGCAGTGCAAGTTGCCTGCCAGTTTGAAGTTTTTCAGCAAAGCCAGCTAACTCCCTTAATGACTGCGGCTTGCCGAGCTTCGGTGAAACGGGAAGCTGTTAGCTTTGCCGAATTTGCCGTGCAAGAAGTTCGTTGGCCCGGCGCTAAAGCATCCCGTGTTTCCTGCAGCTGAAGGGCGCTGAACTTCGCGGCGCCGTTGCTTGGCGGCCTCGGCACGCGCCCGTGGATTGCTGGCACCCACATTTGAACTCTACCGTCCGCACTCGTATACTTACAGCCCGCGATGAAGGTGGTTGTCATAATTCCGGCTGCGGGACTCGGAACCCGCATGGCGCCGATGCCTGCTGGTGACAAGGGCAAGCCCAAGACACCGTCGAAGCAGTTTACCGAGTTGGGTGGAACCCCGATTCTTATCCATACGCTCCGTAAGTTTGCCGCCGTCGATAGGGTGAGCGAGATCTGGATCGCATTGCGAGATAACGAGATTGCGGGATTTCGCGCCCGTCTGGGAAAAGAAGCGGGTGACGTCTTGCAGAAGAAAGTCGAGTTCGTCGTGGGCGGGGAGCACAGGCAGCAATCGGTGGAAAGCGCGCTCAACGCGATCACAGCGGCAGCGGATGATATCGTTCTGGTGCATGATGCGGTGCGACCGTTTGTGACCAGTGAAATCATTGAGGAAGTAATTGAAGCGGCGAAGAAATATGGGGCGGCGATTGCCGGGCTGCCGGCCGTCGATACCGTGAAGCAAGTCGAGCGTACTGCTGAGGGGGCATTGATTAAAGCGACGATTCCGCGAGCGGGTATCGTGATGGCGCAAACGCCGCAAGGTTTTCGCTACGAGGTGATTAAGAAAGCCTTCGATGAGGCCTCGGCTGACGGATTCCTCGGCACGGATGAGGCTTCTTTGGTAGAACGATCGGGACACGACGTGGCAGTGGTGATGGGTTCTCCGCGGAATATTAAGATCACGGCACCGGCGGATATGGAACTGGCGGAGTTCTACTTAGGAAAATGAGCCACGGATTCTCACGGATTTCCACGGATCAAGATCGCTTTTGGAGCGCTGTGTCCGTGGCAAAGGTTTGCGCATGAGAATCGGTTATGGGTTTGATTCGCACGAATTCCGTGCAGGAATTCCGCTGAAGATTGGCGGTATCACTCTGGCGCACGACAAGGGATTGGGCGGACATTCCGATGGCGATGTGCTGCTGCACGCCATTACCGACGCTCTGCTGGGGGCCGTGGCCGCGCCCGATATTGGAGCGCTGTTTCCGCCGTCTGACTCGCAATGGAAGGGAGCGGATTCGGTCGTTTTCCTGCGCGAAGCGCTGAAACGGGTGCGCGATGCGGGATACGGCATAGCGAATATTGACGCCAGCCTGGTTTTGGCTGCTCCGAAGATTGGACCGCACGCGGCAGCGATTCGGGCGCACGTCGCCGAGTTGTTAGGGGTGCAGCCCGATTGCGTCGGGTTGAAGGCAAAGACTCCAGAAGGACTCAATCTGGAGAATGCCGCGGTTGCGCACGTGGTGGTGCTACTCGACAAGCGAGAAAATCCGAAGAAGACATGGAAGAAAACCAGCTAGCTTCACGTTGCAGCCTTTCACTTCACGCTCTCGAACTCAATTTTCAGTTGCTTGTGTCGCGCTTCCGCCGCTTTGATCAGGGCGCGAAAGATAGAGCGGGAAGGTTCGTCCGCATCCACGGAAAGCTCGGGATGCCACTGCACAGCGAGCACGAAGTGATCGGGAGCAGTTCCTTCCACGGCTTCGATGATCCCGTCTTCGAAGCAGCGGGCCGCAATGCGCAGGCCGTCGCCGATTGCGTCAGCCGATTGGTGATGCGATGAGTTTACCGGGAAAATGAGCTTGTTGCCCTCAGGGGCTAAAGCCCCGTTGCTTCTTGAGCCTTTATCGGCACGGCTGAAGCCGTGCCCTTCCCGGTTTTCCTCCGGAGAAAATGTGAGTGGAGCACCGGAATCAGTTGTGCCGTCGAGCTGCGCTCCGCTGGACAGCCGAGGGCGGCTTTCCCCACATAAAATTTCGGCCAGCTTCGATTCGCTCTCTATCTTAACTGCGTGCGCCACTGCGACGTTCTTCCCTGCTTCGTGATTGACGCGGGTGCGCAAATCTTCCGGTAGAAAATCCGGAACGTGTTGGATGAGCGATCCGGTGCGATAAACGTTGAGGCTCTGCAGCCCATAGCAGATGCCGAGGATCGGCTTGCGCATGTTGTAGGCGTCCTGCAGCAGAAGTTCGTCGACCGCGTCACGGCGAGGGTCGGCGGCCGCGGTACGCGGCGAGCGGGCTGCGCCAAACTTGGCGGGATCGACGTCGGCTTTGCTGCCGGGCAGCAGCACTCCGTCGCAGCGCTCGACGATTTTCATTACTTCAGCTGGCGTACGGTCAAGCGGAATGCGCACCGGTTCGCCTCCGGCAAGCTTGACGGCGTGTTCGTATTGAGGAATGGCCCGCTCCGCATATTCGGGATCGCTGGAATGGGGCATTGGGATGGCAATGCGCGGTGGCATGATCCGATTGTAGCGCCAGCGAGGATGGATGCGCCTTGCTGCGCTCGGCGGGACAGCCGAAGCGGCTGTCCCCCCCTTTTCCGAAACTCAGCTGACCCTCTCGATAGCCGCCAGGGTCTTCGATTGGCGGTAGTGACGGATTTCCATGGCCAGTGCGAGCACAAAAATAATGCTTCCGGCGACTACAGCGGCGGGCAGCGCGATGTGGCGATAAGCGATGGTCATGTTAGGGTGAATTCCCCGCACAGCCGACACAACTCCGGTCCCGATGATTCCCAGAAACAGGGTGACGGCGAACGAGATCAAAGTGCCGATGAACGTCACCAGCAAAACGCGTAATGGGATCGCATACCATCGGGGCGCGCGCACGTGCGGTTTCGGCGACATAAGTCTAACCTACACCATTCAAGCCGTTCGAATCATGGCTCCGGGATCGGCTCGATCCTTCCCAGCAAGAATATATAGCCAGCAATCCCCATCAGCAGAATTACGGTCGCGGTCACGAAAGCGGCGGCGAAGGAGTGCGATGCGGAGACGATGTAGCCGGTAACAATGGGAGCAGAGATCGCGGCAATCTGGCCACAAAGGTTCACCGTCCCTGCGAGTGTGCCGACGCTCTCCCGCGGCGCAATCAGAGAAGGAATGGTCCAGGCCACGGGCGCGGCTGCGGCCAACCCTCCCAGCGCGAGGCTGATCCAAACCAGCGCGACGGCAGGACTGTGAGCCCCGGCAGCACCGAAGATCGCGAGACCGAAAGCCATCCCTGCGACCACAACGGTTTGTCGAACCCGGTGTGCGTCATAACCCCGCTGGATGAGGGCGTCCACCATCCATCCGCCAACCAGAAGATCCGTGGCAGTCGCAAACAGCCAGGGCACGCTGGTGTAGAAGATTGAGTGGAACAAGTCCACGTGAAGTGAAACGGAAAGATAGCTGGGCAGCCAAGTCAGAAGCAGAAAGAAAGTGTAGTTATAAGCGCCCCATCCCAAGGCAAGCCCGTAGACCTTTCGTTGTGTTAACAGGTAGCCCAGCGAACTGCCGCTCCGTGCTCTTGCCTGATCTTCGGGTTGAGCCCCGCCACGCAGAACAAACTCGAGTTCCCGTGCCGAGAGTTTCTTGTCTTCGCTGGGATTGCGGTACACAAAGTAAAACAAAATAAAATAAAGAAAGCTGATGAAGCCGGTGGCGGCAAAACTCCAGCGCCAGCCAAAATATAAGAGCAACAGGCCGATCAGAGGAACTCCAATGGCGGTGGAGAATTTTGCGGCCGCATCGGTGATCGCCGTCGCCAGACCTCTTTCCTCTCGCGTAAACCAATAACCCAGGGCCTTCGCATTGGCGGGAAACGTGGGAGATTCGCTGATGCCCAGAAGGAAACGCGCTCCGAAGAACCAACTGAGCCCGGGGGCGACTGCGGCGGCGAAGGAGGCAACGCTCCACAGGAACGCGCTGATTCGTCCCACCCGGCGCACTCCCCAGCGATCGAGCAAGACTCCGGCGGGCATTTGCATTAAGGCATAAGTCCAACTGAAAGCACTGGAGAGATAGCCAAAAGCAACCAACGACAAACCGAACGAGTCATGGAGCGCATCGCGCGAGACCGACAAGTTGATGCGGTCGAAGAAGTTGACCAGCACGCCGAAGGCAAGCAGGAAGGCGATTCGCCACCGCCGAGTTTCCTTCATGGGTAGTTCCCTTTGCCTTCGGTAGGCAGCATTCTAGCCGTTTCACGTGCGGATGGGTTATTTCCTGCTGCACAGGACTGGGGACAGGTTGCTAAGGGTGGTCGTTTTAGTGGACTCCACAGGCCGAATGATTCCATACTCGAACCATGCACGGGCGGAGCGCATCCGTGAAATGGATATTTCTGGTCGCGGCCGCATTATGCGCACCGGCACCGGCGGCCCAAACGTCTTCCTCATCTTCCTCTTCCCCGCGCAAGTCTTCCGCGCATGTTTCTTCGGAGCATAGTGCCGCAGGGCAGAAACTGACAGTTACTGTGACCGATGAAAACGGCGTGGCCGTCCGGTCTGCGCGCGTACAGTTACAACCGGCACCGCCCGCCATTCCATTGCGCTGCGAAACTGACTTCGTAGGCCACTGCGAATTCACCAACCTTTCTTCAGGAACTTACGAACTTCGCGTCGAGAAGATCGGCTACTACGCGTTATCTCAACCCAACGTGCAAGTGGCCCTCACCGCCAATGTGGACGTGACTCTTTCGCATCAGCAAGAGGCGCATGAAGTGGTGAATGTGGTGGAATCGGCGCCGGCTATCGACCCGGCCCAGGTCTCGACCAAGGAGGAACTCAGCGGGGCCGAGATTGTCGACATTCCCTATCCCGCAACGCATGACTATCGCAATGCCTTAATCTTCATCCCGGGAGTGACGCCCGATGGCTATGGGCAGCCGCACGTGGCGGGTGCCGAGAGCTACCAAACACTGGTGTTGCTGGACGGTTTCAACGTAACGCAGCCTACAAACGGTGCGCTAGCGGTGCGCACAAGCGTTGACTCGTTTCGCTCCATCGAGGTAACTGCCAGCCGCGAGCCAGCGGAGTTTGGCAAGGGTTCCGGGGGCGTGCTCGCCTTAAATACGCGAATGGGCAATGATCACTTCCGGGTTACGTCCACCGACTTTACTCCCGCCGTTCAGACCATTAAGGGGATCTCGATCGGCCAATGGACGCCCATTTACACGATGTCCGGGCCGATTCGCAAGGGAAAGGTGTGGTTCATCGACGCGCTCGACGGGGAGTACGACAACGATATTATCCAGCAACTGCCATCCGGTTCCGATACCGACCATGTGTGGCGCGTGGACAACCTGGCCAAGCTGCAATCCAACCTGACGGCCCGCAACATCGTGACTCTCAGCTTTTTATCGAACTACTATCACGATCAATACGCCGGATTGTCGGTTCTTCAGCCTCAGCCGACAACTCCGACTGACGCGGAAACCGCCTACATGGGCTCGCTCAAAGACCAATACTATTTCCGCGGCGGCGCGCTGCTGGAAACCGGATTCGGCGTCGACCAGTACAGCGTGGCGCTCACTCCGCAGGGAACTGGCTCGTACATTCAGACCACACAGGGAGCCGCGGGCAACTATTACCTTCGCGAGAACACTCTGGCCCGCCGGGTGCAGGGGCTGGCTAACCTCTATCTTCCACCGCATCAGTGGCACGGACGGCACGATATTAAGTTCGGCACAGACCTCGACCGTTTGAACTACAACGCGCAGTTCCTGCGTCAGCCAATTTCGTTTCTGCTCCCAGGTCTACCGATGCAAGGCCAAACGGCGCAGCCATGCACGACCGATGCGAATGGCGTTCCTGTGCCTCCGTATACATGCGCGCGCTATTCGGTTTTTTCCGGCGGCAACTACTCCACAATTTACAACTCCGAGGCCAGCGCCTACGCCGAGGATCGCTGGCTGATCACGAATCGTCTGCTCATCGAGCCCGGTGTGCGCTTGGACTGGGACGAAATCGTTCGAAAGCCGCTCCTGTCGCCGCGCCTGGCAGGGACTTACATTCTCGGCGATGAAGGCGATACCAAGCTGTCGGCGGGGATTGGAATTATTTATGACAACACCACCCTGGGATTGGTCCTTCAGCCCTTCGAGGGGCAGAGATCGGATTACTTTTTTGGATGCTTCCCGCCTTCCTCGACCACTTGCTCAATGGAGCCGAGCGATGCGAATGGCAAACAGATCAGTGAGCCCACGCCGGCACTCACCACGTTTACCGTGGACCGGAACACCCTGGCCGCGCCGCGTTACTTGAACTGGAGTCTTGGCCTGGAGAAGAAACTCCCATACGCCATCTTTCTCAAACTGGAGTTCCTGGAGAAACGCGGCACACACGGCTTCGCCTACAACACGCTGAATGGCGCGGTGGACGGCAACTTCTTCCTCGAGAATGGACGCGACGACCGCTACGACGCCTTCCAGATCAGCTTGCGTCACCGCTTTCGCCAGCACTACGAAATCTTCGGCGCCTACACGCGCTCCCGCTCCCATACCAATCAGGTTTTTGATTTCAGTTTGGATATCCCGCTGTTGAGCCCGCAACTTCCCGGCCCCTATCCCTGGGACACGCCCAACCGCTTCGTGGGATATGGTATGCTGCCGTTTTTCACGCTGCCCCTCCTCCACCAAGTGGACATGGTTTACTCCGCTGAAGCGCGCACCGGCCTGCCGTTCAACGCGACCACCGACCAGGGAGCAATCGCTCCCGGCTATCCTCCGGGAACTTTTCGTCTTCCCACTTACTATTCCGTGAATCTGCAGTTTGAAAAGCGCTTTCATCTTTTCGGGCGCTATTGGGCTCTGCGCGGCGGTTTCGACAACGTCACCAACCATGCCAACGACATACTGGCAAACGGAGTCCTCGATCAAACACACCCGATTCCGACTTTTATCGACGGCAACGGTCGCGCGTTCACCGGCCGCATTCGATACTTGGGAAGGCAGTGACTCTTGAGCAGCGATCGCGATCTGAGAGTATCCGTTCTGGTTTAGGTGCCGAAGTATTCCCCGAAACCTTTGCAGGTAACCGCGGCTATGGAGTGTCCTCCCTGACACGCTGTGTTCCCTCCGCACACTTCGTTATGCGGCGTTTATCTCCGGAGGCCCTTCTTTACTGGAATCCACAAGGTGGCCTTCACCTTGCTAGCTGTTTTGCGGCGCTTCGCAGTTTATAGTTCAGTGTTCAGAAAGTAGGACTCTTGAGACGCCTCTCGATCATCTCTGCCCGTATCGCCGTCGCGGCTGGATTCGTCCTGGTTCTTGGGCTCGGATCGGCCATGGTGTGGCGCGCTTCGCGCGAACTCCATTCCGCGGCAGAGGACGTACGCTCAGAACGCGAGATCCGTTTCTCAGTCAGGCCGCTCCCCGCGGCGGTCAATACCGATTTCGAAACCATTAGTTCCCCCGCCGTATTCTTCGCGGCCGCGCGTTTCCAGGATCATCTCTATATGGCCGGACCTGCAGGCCTGTACGAATATAATCCGCTGGGCGGTCTAATCCATCAATACGCTGTGGGCCGCGAGCTTCCTGGTTCGCCGCTGATTGCACTTGCTCCTGCTGTTCTGGCCGACGCCCGCGAACCTGAACTCATCCTTGCGACCGCCAGCGACGGGCTGCTTGCCTTCAATGGACGCGCTTTCCGACAGATTTTTCCTTACGACGCGGATGCGCGCGCCATCACGACGATTTTGTCAGCTGCTTCCGGCCATCTTCTTATTGGCACCAAGAAGAAAGGTGCCCTCGTCTACGACGGGAAGCAAATTACGGCTCTTCACTCCACGTTAAAAGATATCTACGTGACGGCTCTTGCGGGCACGGAGTCTGACCTTTGGATCGGGACTCTGAGTGGAGGCGCGCTTCACTTCCATGCGGGCCAGACCGACAGCTTCGCCGAACCTCAGGGATTGCCGGACCCGCAGGTTATATCCCTGGCGGTGGCGGGTGACCAGACCTATGTCGGCACGCCACTCGGCGTGGCCGTCTTCGGCCGTGGAAGTCTCTCCCGTGTACTGGCGCCCGGAGTGCTAGCCACTGCTCTGTTCGCAACTCGCGACCAGCTTTACGTCGGCTCCGAAGATCAGGGAGTGATCTCGGTTCAACTCGAAGGTCGCCGCCCCAATCCAAATGCTGGCCAGGACTCCCAATTGTCAGAAGTCCGCCAGCTTTTTGCTTCCGGGGAGGCATTGTTCGCCGTGGCTCGCAGTGGCCTCTACCGCATGAATGCTCATGGATTTGGATGGCAGCGTGTACTTGACGCCGGTGCAGCGACGCTTAGCGATCGCAATATTTCCGCACTGGCAACAGACTCGAGCGGCCGAATCTGGGTAGGCTTTTTCGATCGAGGTCTCGACATTATCGCGTCCGAAAGCAGCAGCGCGATCCACGTGGAAGACGAGCACGTATTTTGCATCAACCGCATTTTGGCTGATGCGAAGGCAGGCACGGTGGAGGTTGCTACCGCCAACGGCCTGGTTCGCTTCGACCATGCGGGCACCGAGCGGCAGGTTTTGACTCGCACCGACGGACTCATTGCCGATCATGTCACCGACGTGGCCGCCTACCGCGGCGGCCTCGCGCTCGCCACGCCCGCCGGCCTTACCTTTCTCGATTCGACCGGCGCGCGCAGCATGTATGCATTTCACGGCTTGGTGAATAACCACGTCTATGCACTTGGTGTTTCTGGCGACGAACTCATTGCCGGCACACTCGGTGGTCTTTCGGTTCTCGACAAAGGCAACGTTGCAGCCAACTACACCACCGCCACTTCCAACCTGAAACATAACTGGATCACTGCCGTGGTGGCGGTCGGCCCCGAATGGATGGTCGGCACTTACGGAGCGGGCATTCTCGGCCTCGATAAATCCGGACGCTTCCATGCTTTCGAGAAAGCTTCCGGACAGTTTGAAGTGAACCCCAATGCGATGCTGGTAACTCCGGACTATGTGTTGGCTGGAACTTTGGGAAACGGTCTGTATCTGTATGACCGGCAATCCGGCCGCTGGTCGGTCATCGACAGCGGCTTGCCCTCCTTGAACGTGACCGCGCTCGCTCGCGGCAATGGCTATATCTACATCGGCACCGACAATGGGCTGGTCCGCATTCCTGAGCAGAAGTTGCACTCATGAAAAACTTTATTTTCGCGTTTCTCGTCTCGCTCTTGATCTCATCCATGACGGCGCCGCTGTTTGCCGACGCAGGGGTCCTGATTCCTCGCGACAAGCAGCAGCCTGATCCCGCGATTCTCTCGCTCGAAGAGATGGAGATTACGGTTCGCATCGACAACGGTGACGCCCGAGTTTTCGTGCGCCAAATTTTTGCCAATCACACTGGCGGCATCCAGGAAGGGAACTACATTTTCGCTTTACCCAGCCACGCAACAATCTCGGATTTCGCCACCTGGGACGGACCTACCAGGATTCCCGCGGTCATCCTCGAACGCAAGCGCGCCGAAGAAATCTACAACCAGCTTAAGCAGCAGGCAATCGATCCCGGTCTGCTTCAGATGGGCGAACGCGGCGCCGAAGAAGCCAAGCGCACATCGGTTTTCAGCGCCCGCATCGTTCCGATTCCAGGCTTCGGAACGAAGCGCCTGGAGATTGAGTATCACGAGTCCATTCCCGTGGAGAATCTGAAATCGTACTTCGCCATCCCGCTGCGCCCCGACGCGTATCAGGCCCAGGCCGCGCGCCATCTTCGTATTAATTTTGAGCTGCGTACGGCTCAAGCGATTCGCAACTTCCAGGCGACTGCCAAGAACTTTCCTCTGCAGATCGACGAAAATACGGCCCATCTCGTCCAAGGCCACTTTGAAGGACAGAACGTCAACCTGGGCGAAGACTTCGCGATCACCTACGATCTCGATCCTGCCCCGTCAGACACGCTGCAGATTCTGACCTATCGCAACCCGGTCAGCGGCCAGCCTTCGCCAACCGAAACTGCGCCGATACGCAGTACCAACGAGCCGGGGTTTTTTGAAGCCGCTGCGCTGCTGGGGTTCGGAACAGGCTTCACCCCCGGCGGAAGCGCAGCCAACGGCGCTCCTCAGACCGTCATTGTCTTGTTCGATACCTCGCTTTCCATGCAATGGGAGAAACTGGAGCGTAGCTACCAGGCTCTGGAGACGCTGCTGCGGACTCTCCGCCCCGCCGACCAATTTAGTCTCGTCCTCTTCAATTCTGAAACCCATACCTTGCCGCTCAGCTCTGCGGATGGCGGCAGCGTTCAGCGGGCGATTGAGTTTGTCCGCAGCAGCCGCCTGCGCGGGGGAACCGATATCCAAGGCGCCCTGCAGGCTGGACTCCAACAAGCCGCGGCACCCGGCGTCACCAACTCTTACCTGGTAATTCTTAGCGATGGCGGCGCGACCCGCGGCCCCATCACCAACGGGAAACTTGCGGCATGGTACGCCTCTGCGTGGAAGCAACTCGCGGAGACTCAACGCCCCCGTACTTACATCTTCGCCGTCGGCGACGATGCCAACTTACCGCTCTTCCGTATGCTCGTCCGGCAAGATGGAGTTCTCGAACACGTGCTTTCGACCGAGCCCATGGAGTTCAAGTTGAACTCGTTTCTCTCGAAGATCGGCCGCAGCCCGATCGGCCAGCTCGACCTAGCAGTCACCCCGGAAAGCGCCGTCGATACTGTCTACCCGCTGCAGGCCGCAACATTCTCTGGATCGTTGGTCTCGTGGGTAGGGCGTTACCAGAAGGCGCATGAGGACATCAGCTTTAAAGTCCACGGCGTGCGCGACGGCGCTCCGGTGGAGATCGCGGGCAAGGCCACGTTCCCGCGCGAAGCTCTCGATCATCCGCAACTGCCTCGCTTGTGGGCCCGTGCCCGCGTCGACGCTCTGCTGGAGAAGATCGAACGCGACGGCGAAGATCAGGCTACGATCGACGAAATCATTCGCCTCGCGCGCCAGTACAAGTTCGTCACGCCCTACACATCATTCTTGGCTGTGCCGCGCGCGCTCCTGCGTCCACGCGTCATTCGCCCGGGCGATCCCATACTTCGAGTCAGAACCGACACGTCCATCGCCTCGGTCGTCGCTCTGTTCCCTTTCGGCTTAGTGCAGCCGCTACGCTATCTCTCATCGGAAGATATCTGGCAGACTCGCTTCCTTGCTCCCACCGACATGCAGGACGGGACCTACACCGTGCGTCTTGTCCTGCGCGACCGGCTGGGACGGACGTACCGCGAGTCGAAGACGTTCGTGATCGCCAGCAAGCCGCCGGTCGTCGAGGTAAAGCTTGACCGCAAGCGCTTTCAGCGCGGCCAGGCGATTGACTTGAAGGTCCGTGCCTCGCAGAGCACGCGCACGCTGGTGGCGCGGCTGGAGGGTGCTGCTCCCGTGGAACTCAGGTGGAATCCGCAAGCGGCCGCGAATACCGGTCAATTATTTGTTCCCGAGCAGACGATTCCCGGTTCCTACAAGTTGACGGTTACGGCCGAGGACATTGCTCACAACATCGGTACCGGGGAGGTGCAGATTGAAGTACTTCCTTGATTTATCGCGAAGAAACGCGCTGTGCCGCCGCGCGCGGCTGCTTGCAGTGGCTGGGTTCATCCTTGGGCTCGGCTCGGCCGTCTCCGCACTGGGCGAACTGCCGTCGTGGATTCGTAACATCCAAGCCTCGAGTGCGCTAGAAGCCGTCTTCTTCCGTATGATGTCGCTGCCCGCGGGCGCCGTGCTCTTTCGACGTCCGCCGCGCGAAACACGTCCCGCGCTTTCGGACCTCATCAAGACTCAGCCCCGCGACACCGAGTTGTATTCTTTGCGCGCGGTGGAAGACGAAGAGCAGCTCGAGTTTGCCGCTGCCGAATCAGACTGGAAAACCTACGTCGAAACTTCTTCGGAAAAGATTGGCGCTCAGTTCGCCCTTGCAGACTTCTACCACCGCCTCTTGCGGCCCGCGGATGAGATCAAGACGCTATCGTTAGTTGCGAATGCTGCGCCCATGGCGGCAGAGAAACTGACTCCGCCCGCGCAACAGCGCTCCTGGCAGGCCTTTGAGCGTATCTTCGGCATCATTCAAGCCCAGGGCCTCGCGAAAGACACCTCCATTGCCCAGTACCACGCCTGGATCGCTCGCTATCCGCAGGAGCAATCCCTTTATGTGAGCTTCCTGCAATTCCTGGTCGCGCAAAAGGAATATGCGGCAGCGGGGCAACTGATCTCTGTGTACCGAAAGCAGTTTCCCAACGACCAAGTCTTTCCGGTGAAAGCGAAGGCGATGGTTGAGTATCGGCACGGCTCTGCTCGCGAAGGTCTGGCGGTGTATGAGCAAGAGTTTCAGCCGCTCTGGGAGCCGGACTTGGTCAAGAGTTATTTCGACCTACTGCGCGAGACCCAAAATCTTCGCAAGTTTATCGACCAGGCTCAGGCAACGCTCAGCTCGAATCCTGAAAACCTGAACGCAAGCGCGCGCATCTTTTATTACTATCAACAGCAGGGCAAGCTAGCGGCAGCGCAGCAGGCAATTGCCGACCTCCGCCTTCACAAAGAAGCCAGCAAGTCGCCGTGGACTTCGCAGGAACTTTACATCTGCGCCCGTCTTCTCGAAGACATCCACGCTTATCCCGAGGCTGCCCGCTATTACTTCGCGCTCTACAACAGCAAAGGGCGCGCCGACGCGCAAGAGCAGGCGATCGCGGGTCTCACAAACATCCTACTCACTGCGCCGGAGACGCCGATTCGCCTTGGCTCCCGCGAACTCTCCATGTATCGCGACATTGCCACCATGGATCAAGGGCCCGGCTATCTGAATGGGATTCTCTCGCTGATCCTGAACACAACGCAGCCATCCTCTTTCTACGCAGCGGAAGAACAGCGCGCCATACCCTACTTCCATCGTTCTCGCGCCGCCGAACTGCTCGCTTTGCTCGACACAAAGTTCCCGAGTTCCTCCCGCCGCCCCGAACTTCACGCCAGGCTGATCGAGTTTTATTCCGCCACAGGGGAAAGCGATGCGGTAATTCAGAGTGGACACGAATTCCTGACCGATTTTCCAAATGCTCCGCAGCGGACCGACGTCGCCCTGCTCATGGCCGACGCTTACTCGCGCAAGGACGACACAACGAGTGAATTCGCCATTTACGATGCTGTGCTTCAGGAACTCGCGGCCCAGGCTCAGAACATGCCTCTGGGATCGGCCGCGGAAGGAAGGAATGCGCCGTACAACTACGCCAGCCTAATCCGCACGGGCATGAATAACGGCGAGGCAGAAGAAGGTGTGGAAGAAGGACAGGATACTGGCGCGCAAGAAAACGGAGCGCCTCGACGCCCCACTCACCAGGCGTTCCAAGTCAATTCGACTCCAACACAAAGCGCGCAAACCGGCGCCCGCTCGAACGAATATGCGCGCGTTCTGGAGCGTTATCTTGCTCGCCTGGTTCAATTGAAACAGATTCCGCAGGCGCTCGCCGTGCTGCGGCGCGAGATCGACCACAATCCCAACGACCCTGGCCTTTACGAACGGCTGGCGGTGTTTCTCGAGCAGAATCAGTTGGGCGCCGAACAGGAAGAAGTCTACCGGCGCGCAATTTCGCGCTTTCCCGACCGGACCTGGTACGACAAGCTCGCGCGGTTCTACCTGCGTCAGAAGAGGAACTCCGATTTCGAGCAATTGACCCGCGAAGCCGTGCAGAGCTTCAACGGCAGCGAGCTCGAACGGTACTTCTATAACGTCAACGGTGGCAGCCCCACCCTGTACCTTCGGCTGAACCAGTATGCTAATCAGCGCTTCCCGCATAATCCAGTGTTCGTTCGGAATCTTCTTTCCGCTTACCGGACTCCTGCGACCCGCGATTCGGTTGCCTGGGAAACGCTGCTGCGGCAGCACTGGTTCGAAGAAACCAGCCTGCGCGATGAATTTTTCGAATTCCTTTCCCGCAACGGCAAGCTGGAATCAGAACTGGCCGCTTTGCGCCAGAGCGCGCCCGATGCTGCGAATTGGGAAAGCAATCCAGCCGCCGCCGACTTCCTCGCCAACGGCGAATTGTGGCGCTCGCATTTTGAGGAGAGCGCGCCGATACTTCGGTCGCTAGCCGCGCAGTATCCCGCCGAGTTCGAAATTGCCCGCACTGCCTCGTCAGTGTATCGTTCGCTGGCGTACTTCGAGCCGGCCGATACCGCCATTGCTGCCAGGATCGAAGACCACCTGCTCCAGGCGAATCCCGGCAATACCGAAATCCTAGCCCGCATTGGCGACATCTATGCCGACCGCGATCAATTTGCGCAATCGGCTCCGTACTGGGAACGTATCCCTCAAGTCTCTCCGGGAGAGGCCGGCGGATATCTCGACGCTGCGACGATCTACTGGGACTACTACGATTTCGATAATGCTATGCGCCTGCTCAATCAGGGCCGCGAACGCCTCGTCAATCCTGATCTTTATTCCTACGAAGCGGGTGCGATCTATGAGAACAAGCGTGACTACTCCCATGCCATTGGAGAATACGTAAAGGGCGCGCCCACTGGCTCCGCAGATTCGCCCGCCGAACGTCGCCTGCTTGCACTCGCACGCCGTCCGAAGTTCCGCGATCTCGTTGACCAGAGCACTGCGAAAGTAGTGGAACCATCCAATCCTTCGCTGCCTGCGATTTATCTTCGCGTGAAGGTTCTGGAAACGCAGAACCGCAGAACGGAAATGGAAACCTTGCTCGACACGATTGTGAACGGCGCGAGTTCCATCGAGCTGGTGGAAGACATTGAAAATCTGGCGCAGCAGAAATCGCTCGAAGCCGTTCGCCAGCAGGCTCTCGAAAAACAGGCGGTGCTTACGACCGACCCGGTCACTCGCCTGCAAATTCGCTATGCTCTCATCCAGCTATACGAAGGTCGCAAGGATTTGCAGTCTGCCCAGAAGAACGTCGAGGTGCTCTATCGCGAGAATCCCAGGATTCTAGGAGTGGTGCGCTCCACCGTCGACTTCTACTGGCGCATCAAGAACTATCCACAGGCGATCTCGGTTCTGCTGCAGGCCGCGAAAGACGCTTATCCCGAACTGAGCTCTCGGTTCACCTATGAGGCCGCCCGCAAATCGACGGATGCGAAGCTGTATTCGCAGGCGCGCGATCTGCTCACGCAGCTCTTGAAAGATTCTCCATACAATGGCGAATACCTCGCGGCCATGGCGGACGCTTACGCTCAGGCGGGCGACGACCAGGGCTTGAAGCAGTTCTACACCGAGGAGATTGCGCTATTCCGTAGTTCATCGCTCCCGCTGGACACGCGCAAAACACAAATTGCTACCTTACGGCGGGGGCTGATTCCCGCGCTCACGCGCATGAAGGATTACCCGGGCGCGGTCGATCAGTACATCGAACTCATCAATAATTTCCCGGAGGATGAAACGCTGGTGACGGAGGGCGCGCTGTATGCACTGCGTTACCAGCGTCAGCAACAACTCGCGGACTTCTACTCGAAAACCGTCGAGCGCTCGCCGCGCGACTACCGCTGGTCGATGGTGCTGGCCCGTATCCAGACCAATCTGGAGAACTACCCCGCGGCGATTGAGACCTACGCCAAGGCCATTGCAATTCGGCCGGATCGTGTGGATCTCTATAGCGCCCGCGTTGGTCTCGAAGAGCGTCTGATGCATTTCGACGAGGCCGTCTCCGACTACGAGCACATCTATCAGCTCGCATACAAAGATCCGCAGTGGATGGAGAAAATTGCCATGGTGCGGGCGCGCCAGGGCAAAACGAGTGAAGCTGTCGCCGCCCTTAAGGCTGCCTTGATCGACGGCCGTCCGGAAAACGCCTCCAACTATTTCGAAGTCGCACGCCGGCTGGAATCGTGGGGGATGCTGGCGGAAGCCCGCACCTTTGCCGAGCAAGGAATCAAGACCGCCGGGCCTGACCTGCTGGCTGCTGCGGAGAATCATGCGGGCGTAAGAACCTACGTTCGCATCATGACTCGCCTCCGCCAGCATGAGCAGGCTTACGCTACGCTGCAAAGTTCTCTCGCGGATGCATCCTCGAACTTGCCAGTTCTCAAGGAGCAGGTCACAAAACAAGGAATCGCCGCGCTGACAAACGCTCAATGGCGCGAGAGGGTGCACCAAACCCACATCGAGACGGCTCGCAACGGCATGGCCACCGCTTTGCAGGAAATGGGGAGCACTGTCAACTCTTACTTCACGCCCGAGGAGCGACTCACGTTCGCCCATTTTGCTCAAGCGAAAAAGAGCGGCATGAACTTTGCCGATGTGGAAAAATTCGCGATTCCTCTGGCCGAGAGTGCCGCCCTTGCCGACCAGGAAGCGCAGTGGCGTTTCGAACTCATGATGCAGGCCCCGAGCGCGTCCCCAAACCTTTATAGCCGTATGCCAGTCTTCGTTGACCTGCACCAACGTCGCGGACGTTTTGCCGAACTGGGATCACAGTTGGAGCAGTTCGCAGCAGTATTGCATCCCGCCAACCGCACAGCGGCTTTGCTGGAGGCCGCCGACGCGTATCGCGCCGCCGGCGATCCACAAAGCGAGCTTCGGCTGCTCTCCAGCATTGCCGTTCCCAGCCTCGATAGCGTTCGCCAGCAGCGGCTTTTCCAACTGCTGTTGGCGAAGAGGCCTCAGGAACTCGTCGCGGATAGTGCCAACTGGAATGCCTGGGGCGAAGCGGCCGCCGACTATGTTATCGCCAATGGCGACGCCGCTCTGGCGCGCAGCGTGGTCGTGGCGCGCGGGCAACATCGTCCCCCAGTGTGGACCAAGTCGTACCTCGCGCTCTCTGGCCTTTACTACGCCGAGCCCACTATGGAAGTCAACAATGCTTTTCTCGACGCGCTCGGCGACAACACGATCGCCGAACGCCTCGCCAAACCCTTAGACCGTACGCAGCAGCTCGCCGGTGACACCTGGTTCTACTACGGGTCGCGCTACGGCGAGTATCTGGGCACAATCAAACAAGGCAATCCGGAAGACTTCCTGCCCGCCATCCTGGAGCAAAGTCCGGCATCGTCCTCCGGATGTTTAACTCTGGCCGACTACTACTCCGGAGCGGGTGACAGCGCGCGTGCCATCGCCGACTACAATCACACG
>OCZU010000088.1_pt1 | contig 66895 bp, 56 predicted proteins | sample 1539001 | NCBI WGS metagenome assembly OCZU01 (sample SAMEA3539306, study PRJEB22396) | soil metagenome | biome: tundra; feature: field; material: soil | place: USA | collected 2010-05 | depth 0.15 m | reverse complement strand
GGCCGCACCCGCTCCGCCGGCCGCCCCGGCTGACCCGCCGGAGGCGGCGTACTGGCCGAGCAGATAGGCACCGAGCAGCGCGCCGACCTGGTCGCCGCTGAGCATCCGCCACCCGCCGGGCGCCTCGTCATCGGGTACCGCGATCGCCAGCCGGTCTCCGTCGGGGTCGTTCGCGATCACCAGGTCGGCCCCGGACCTGCGGGCCTGGGCCAGCGCGAGGTCAAGCGTGCCCGGCTCCTCGGGATTGGGGTAGGCAACCGTCCGGAAGTCAGGATCGGGTGCGGCTTGCGCCTCCACGACGTCCGGCGGCGGGAACCCCGCCTGCTCGAACGCCCGCATCGCCAGGTCCCCGGCGACGCCGTGCAGCGGCGTGTAGATGAAGCGCAGCCAGGCCGATCCCCGCGGCGCGCGGGATGTGGCGCAGATGGCATCCAGGTAAGCTGTCGCGATCTGATCACCGTGCTGGACGATCAGCGGGCTGTTCCCGGTCGCCACCGGTATATGCGCCAGCGGGCCCAGCGACCTCGTCGCTGCCTCGATCTCCAGGTCGGCCGGGGGGACGATCTGCGCGCCGTCGCCGAGATAGAGCTTGTAGCCGTTGTCGGCCGGCGGATTGTGGCTCGCGGTGATCATGATGCCGGCCGCTGCGTGCAGGTACCTGACGGCGTAAGCCAGCAGCGGCGTCGGCTGCCGTGGCGGCAGCAGGTGCACGACGATTCCGGCCCCGGCCAGGACCGCGGCCGCTTCCTGGGCGAACTCATCGGACCGGTGCCTGGCATCGCAGCCGATCACGACGCCAGCCCGTGCGGCAGCGGGATCAACATAGAGCAGCCAGCCAGCCAGCGCCGCTGTGGTGCCCCGGACCACGGCACGATTCATCCGGTTCGGCCCGGCCCCGAGGCCGCCGCGCAGCCCCGCGGTGCCGAACTCCAGCCTGGCCGAGAACCGGCTGGCCAGGTCGGCTACGGCCTGCTCGGCGGCATCGGCGGGGCCGGAACTGGCGGTGTGCAGCAGGGTCGTCAGCTCGGTCCGGTCTCGCTCGTCCGGGTCGTCCGCGATCCACGCGGTGACCTGTTCGTAAAGCTCGTCGCTGATCATGTCAGCCCACCCGCAGCCCAGGCAGGATCTGGCCAAGCAGCCCGCCCACTCGCCCGGTCGCATTCCGGCCTGCCTGCACCACCTCGGCGTGATTCAGCCCGGCACCTGACAGTCCGGCCGCCGGGTTCGTGACCAGAGAGATCGCCAGTACCTCGGCGCCGAGGTGGCTCGCCGCGATGGCTTCGAGCGCGGTGGACATGCCGACCATGTCGGCGCCGGCCGCGAGCAGCATCCGGATCTCGGCCGGCGTCTCGTAGTGCGGGCCTGGCAGCGCCGCGTAGACGCCCTCGGCGAGGCTCGGGTCAGCCTCCCGTGCCAGCGCCCGCAACCGGGGCGAGTACAGGTCGGACAGGTCGGCGAATCGCGCGCCGTAGCCTGGCGGCGGCTCGGGACCGGTCAGCGGGGACCGGCCGGTGAGGTTCAGGTGGTCGCTGATCAGCACCGGCTGGCCGACCGAGAAGCCCGGATTGATCCCGCCGGACGCGTTGGTCAGCACGATCACCCGGCAGCCGGCCGCCACCGCCGTCCGCACCCCGTGCACGACGACATCGACCGGGTGTCCCTCGTACAGATGCGTCCGGCCGAGGAAGATCAGCACCCGCAACTCGCCGATCAGCAGCGATCTGGCCACGGCGGAGTGCCCCGGCACCGTGGGCCTCGGGAAGCCGCCAAGCTCGAGCAGCGAAAACTCGGCCGCCGGCGTGCCCAGCGCATCAGCGGCCGGTGCCCAGCCAGAGCCGAGTACCACGGCCACGTCATGCGCTGGCTGGCCGGTGAGCACGGCCAGCTTCGCCGCGCTGGCTTGCGCGGCTGCGTAAGCGTCCGTTGTCATCGTGTGATCACTGCAGCAGCGTAACGAAGAGCGTTGGCGCTCATGCCTTGACGTAGGGCTTACCGTCGGCGGCCGGAGCTCGGACCCTGCCAACGAGGCCAGCCACGGCGATGATCGTGGCGACATACGGCGCCATATTCATGATCGCCGGCGGCAGAGCCGGGTTGACCGTAGGCAGGACCAGCGCGAGTTCCAGGCAGAAGCCGAAGAGCAGCGCGGCGGCAAGCGAGCCGAGCGGCGTCCAGCGGCCGAAGATCAGCGCCGCGAGCGCGATGTAGCCGAAGCCGGAGCTGATATCGGGATTGAAGCTGCCGACCGAGCCGATGGTCAGGTAGGCCCCGCCGATTCCGGCGACCAGGCCGCCCAGGATCACGTTGCGATACCGGATCCACAGCACGCTGATCCCGACCGTGTCAGCAGCAGTCGGGTGCTCGCCGACCGCCCGGACCCGCAGCCCCCACCGGCTGTGGAACAGGGCCACCTGGACCACGATGATGATGAAGTAAGTGATGTACAGGAAGATATTCGAGTCGAACAGGATCGGCCCGATCACCGGGATCTCGGCCAGCCCGGGAATCTTGATCGAGCCGAAGCTGATCCCGGTGTTGTAGTTGGGGTTCTGCGCCATCAGCCGGTCGTACAGGTAGTCGGTCATGCCGAGCGCTAGTACGTTAAGCACGACGCCGAGGATGATCTGGTCCATCAGGTACGTGATCGCGAAGATGGCGAGCATCAGCCCGACCAGTCCGCCGGCCAGCGAGCCTGCGATCAGCCCGACCCACAGGCCGCCGAATGCACTGGCGACGATCGCGGCGGTGAACGCGCCAAACAACAACTGCCCCTCGATCGCGATGTTGATCACGCCGGACCGTTCGCACAGGCAGCCGGCCATGGCGCCGAGTACCAGCGGAATCGACGTCGTCAAGGTGCCCTGCATCACGAGGATGATGCTCAGCGGGATCGCGCCGGCGTCGGCCCAGCAGAGCAGGGACACCAGGAAGGCCAGCAGGACGGCGGCGATGCTGAGCCTGGTATTGCGCCGGCTCAGGTCCATGCTGGCGCGGAGTATGCCCAGTGCGATCGAGATGCCGCCGAGCGCGTAGCAGACCGGTGCGGCGGGGACCCGGATGGCGGGGATCTGGATGCCGGAACCGGCCTGGGACAGCGTGAAGCTGGCATCACCGCCGTGCGCCAGCAGCCCGAGCACCACGATGTCGATCAGCCCGAGAAAGCAGAAGGTGCCGGCTGCGAGATATCTGCGGCTGGCCGCGAGCGGCGCGCGCACCGCCATGGTGATGGTGGTCACCCGTTCCACCCCTTCGCGACCGCTTCCATGCCGGTGCCGCTGGTGGCGCGCAGCCTGAACACCGCGCGGATCAGTGCAGGCGCCGCGACGAAGAGCACGATGAGCCCTTCGAGTACCTGGACGATGTCGTGCGGAACCTGGCCGAGCGTGGCCGCCTCGACATAGGTGCCCCCCACCCGCAGCGCGCCGAAGAGCAGCCCGGCGAGCACGACTCCGAACGGCTTGGCCCGGCCAAGCAGAGCGACGGTAATGCCGTCAGGTCCGTAGGTGCCGAAGCTGTTGAACGTCAGCTGAGTGTTCGTCCCCTGGATCACCGTGGCTGCGGACAGGCCAGCCAGGCCGCCGGCCAGCAGCATCACCAGCATCCAGGACCGCTCGACGTTGATCCCTGCGCTGCGCGCCGCGCTAGGGCTGGCGCCGACGGTGCGGAACTGAAAACCGGTGGTGCTGCGGGTCAGCAGCCAGGCGCACGCCGCCGCAGCCGCCACGGCGATCAGGAAGCCGACCCCGACCTGCGGCGGCGGCCCGCCGACGTGCCCCAGGTTCGCGTCATTCGCGATGAACGGCGCGATCTGGTTGGTCTGCTTCGGCTGCTGCAGCGCGGTCGGCGTGGACAGCAGGTAGGACAGCAGGTCGTACATCACGTAGTTGAGCATGATCGTAACGATGACCTCGTGCGCGCCGGTCTTTGCCTTGAGCACGCCCACGAACCAGCCGATCACGGCGCCGCCGACGAACGCGCCGAGCACGCACACGATGATGTGGAGGACCGGCGGCAGGCTGACCCCGAAGCCTAGCCAGGTCGCCACGATCGCGCCGCCGACCCACTGGCCCGCCGCACCGATGTTGAACAGGCCGGCCCGGAACGCGATCGCTACCGACAGGCCGGTCAGGATCAGCGGCGTCGCCTGGGCCGCTGTCGACGACAGCGGGTAGAAAATCGCGGCGATCGATCCGCCGTGGAACGCCGCGCTCACGGTCGACGGATTGAGTATCGCGCCCTCGAACATCTGCGAGTAGGCGAAGGACACCGAGTCCCAGGTCTGAGCCAGCGCGGTGCCCGGCGCGTGGAAGAACCCGCTCCAGGCGGTGGTGACGACCGGATCGCTGAAGACGATCAGCACGCCGCCGACGACGAGCGCGAGAAAGATCGCCAGGATGGTGATCACCGTGGAACTGCCGTGGGTGATCGCCTCGATGATCACGCTCGCCGTGAGCCTGGCACGTGACCTGCCAGGACGCACCTGGCCCCCGTCCGGCCGGTCCGATCCGGTGGCGATCGCGGTCTCGGCCGGTTCAGGCTCGGCTGCGATCGGCGGGTCACTCATAGCTCATGCTCCTGGCGTCGCGGTGCTTCGCCGGCCCCCGCTCCGGCCATCAGCAGGCCGAGTTCCGCCTCGGGAATATCGGGCTCGCAGAAGCCGACGATCCTGCCCTCGTACATCACGGCGATCCGGTCGGACAGGGCGTAGATCTCGTCGAGCTCGGACGACACGATCACGACCGCCACTCCGCGGTCGCGTTGCGCCACGATCTGGGAGTGCACGAACTCGATCGAGCCGACGTCCAGGCCGCGGGTGGGCTGGCTGGCGAGCAGCAGCTTGTTGTCGCGGCTCAGCTCGCGGGCGACGATAACCTTCTGCTGGTTCCCGCCGGACAGGGTACCGACCGGGGTCAGCGTCGATGTAGTCCGCACGTCGTACTCGGCGACCAGCCGGTCAGCAGCGGTCTTGATCGCGCTGAGATTGAGCGCGATGCCGGACGCGTACGGCGGCCGGTCGTGCACGTCGAGCACGAGGTTGTCGGCGACGGAGAAGGCACCGACGAGTCCGTCTTCCTGCCGGTCCTCGGGGATGTACCCGATGCCGGCCCGCAGCCGGTCGCGAGTGCTCGCCGCACCGATATCGAGACCGTCGAGCAGCACCGAGCCGGTCGACGGCCGCAGGCCCATCAGGGCTTCGCACAGCTCGGTCTGCCCGTTGCCCTGCACGCCGGCGATGCCCAGGATCTCGCCGCCGCGTGCCTCGAACGAGATGCCGCGCACCGCGGTCTCGCCACGCTCGCCGGGGACCACGAGATCGCGGACGGCGAGCCTGACTCCGGCCGGCGTCGCCGTCTCCTTGCTGACCCGCAACTGCACGGCGCGGCCGACCATCAGCGCGGCGAGCTCGGCGCCGGTCGTGGCCGGGGGCCGCTCGCCTACTACCGTGCCGCGCCGGATGATCGTGATGTTGTCCGCGATCGCCTGGACTTCCTTGAGCTTGTGCGAGATGAAGATGATCGACCGGCCGCCTTCTCTGAGCTCGCGCATGATCCGGAACAGGTCGTCGGTCTCGCGCGGGGTCAGAACGGCGGTCGGCTCGTCGAGAATAAGCAGGCTCGCGTCGCGCAGCAGTGCCTTGATGATCTCCACTCGCTGCTGGACGCCGACCGGCAGATCCTCGACATAGGTGTCCGGATCGACCCGCAGCCCGAACCGCTCGGACAGCTCGGACACATCCCGGCGGGTTCGTTTCCGATCGAGCAAGCCGAACCCGCGGACGCGCTCCACGCCGAGCGTGACATTCTCCGCGACCGTGAAGACCGGCACGAGCATGAAGTGCTGGTGCACCATGCCGATTCCGGCGTTGATCGCATCTTTGGGAGATCGAATGTGGGCCGGCTGATCGTCGATCAAGATCTCGCCCTCATCGGGCTGGACCAGCCCGTAGAGGACGTTCATCAGGGTGGTCTTGCCAGCGCCGTTCTCGCCGAGCAGTGCCCTGATCTCGCCGGGCGCGACCACCAGGTCGATCGAGTTGTTGGCTACGAGTCCGCCGAACCGCTTGGTAATGCCGCGTAGCTCAAGCTTCACTGGCAGCCTCCTCCCGCCCGGCCCCGGTCAGCTGCCCGGGACGGACCCAGGGCAGCTGACCGGTTAGACAGTACTTCTAGCGGAAGGACCGGCTTACACCGGAGCCTTGGTGGCAGGCACGATCTTGCCGCTCACCAGCTGTGCCTTGAGAGTGTTGATCTCGGCCTGCAGCGCGACAGGAACCTTGCTGGCGAAGTCGTGGTACGGGGACAGGGCCGCGCCGCCGTTCGACAAGGTGCCGACGTAGGTACCGCCGCTGAAGGTGCCATTGGCCGCGGCCAGCACGGAGGTCTTGACCGCCGCCGTGATGCCCTTGGTCACCGAGGTCAGGAAGTACTTGCAGTACTGCGGAGCATTGACGCAGCCGTCAGTGTCCACCCACTCGATGCTGACGTTCTTGCCGCTGCTGTCCGCCGTCTGGACGGCCTTGGCGGTCCCGAGGCCGACTCCGCCCGCGACCGGGAAGATGACGTCAGCGCCCTCGCCGATGAACGTGGTGGTCAGGGTCTGCCCGGCACCGAGGTTGGTGAAGTTGCCGATGAAGTTGCCCTTCTGGGTCTTCTCGTTCCAGCCGAGCACCTTGACGCTCGCATGATGCTGCTTGTTGTAGTACTGGACGCCATCGTAGAAGCCGTCCATGTAGATGGTGACGGTGCCGAAGTTCTCGCCGCCGTAGGTCGCCACGGTGTGCGTCTTGCTCATGCCGGCCGCGAGGTAGCCACCGAGGAAACCGTCCTGGACGGTGTTGAACACCAGCTGGTCGATGTTGGGTTCCTTGGCCCCGGTCAGGCAGAAGGAAGCATACGAGCAGTCCACGATCGCGAACTTCTGGGCCGGGTTAGCCTTGGCGGCCGACTCGGTCGCGCCCGCCATCAGGAATCCGACCGTCACGATGATCCCGCACTTCTGCGCGACAAACGTACTGATATTCGAGGCGTAGTCTGCCGTCGTGGTCGACTGCAGGTTGGTGACCTTAATCTTGGTGGGCTCGGCTGCCGCGGCCTGCTGCATGCCCAGCCAGGACGACTGGTTGAACGACTTGTCGTCGATGCCGCCGGTGTCGGTGACCATGCACGCCTTGAAGGCGGCGGCGGTCGGGGTAGAGCTGCCCGACGTGCCGGTGGACGGAGTAGAGCTGCTGCTGCATGCGGCGGTAAGCAAGGCCAGAACGCTCAGTGCGGCGACAGTCTTAGCTGTCCCTCTCACGGGTACCTCCTCTAGGGCGGCGCGGGCGCCGCAAGAACGTCGTCGGCCTGAAGTTCCGGCCCGGCCGGCAGGGCATGATGGAGAATCCCCGGAGTCCCCCCGGGATGGTGAGGAATCTATTACCGCCAGGACCGTTGCGGAAGCAGGTAGTCGCTGCAAGGCAGATGCTGATGCGAAATCGAGACCCTTACAATCGGTGACCAACACTCCCGCATCCACCGGAGCCGCCCGATGATCATCGACTGGCCCGCGCTGCGAGCCGCGGCCCTCGCCGCCGCAGGTAACGCGTACGCCCCCTACTCGCGGCTCCGGGTCGGGGCCGCCGGGCAGGCGGCCAACGGTGCCGTGGTGACCGGCTGCAATGTGGAGAATGCGTCGTTCGGCCTGACCCTGTGCGCCGAGTGCGGTCTGGTCTCGGCGCTGCACGCCGCCGGAGCCGGGCGGCTGGTCGCGGTCAGCGTCGTCGCCGCGGACGGCAAGCCGCTGGTGCCGTGCGGACGGTGCAGGCAGCTGCTGCTCGAAGCTGGCGGCAGCACCCTGCTGCTCGATTCCGGTACCGGGCCGCGCCAGCTCGGCACGCTCTTGCCGGACGCCTTCACCGGCACGGACCTCGCCGAGCGCAGGGACACCCGTGCCTGACGTCGTGGACCTGATCCGGGCCAAGCGCGACGGCAGGGAACTTGCCGAGGCTGACATCCGATGGCTGATCCGCGGCTACACCGACGGCGCCATCGCCGACGAGCAGATGTCGGCGATGGCGATGGCGATCTTCTTTCGTGGCCTGCATCCCGCCGAGCTGCGGGCCTGGACTGACGCGATGGTGGCGTCCGGTCAGCGGCTCGACCTGACCGCGGTGACCGCGCCGACCGTCGACAAGCACTCGACCGGCGGCGTCGGAGACAAGGTGTCGCTGATCCTCGCGCCGCTGGTGGCGAGCTGCGGTGCGGCCGTGCCGCAGCTCTCTGGGCGCGGCCTCGGCCACACCGGCGGCACCCTGGACAAGCTGGAGTCGATTCCCGGCTGGCGGCCGGGACTGTCGGCGAGCGAATTCGTTTCGCTCCTGAAGACTGTCGGCTGTGTTATCTGCGCGGCCGGATCCGACCTGGCGCCCGCTGACCGCAAGCTGTACGCGCTGAGGGACGTAACCGGGACCGTCGAGTCGATTCCGCTGATCGCCAGCTCGATCATGTCCAAGAAGATCGCGGAGGGCACATCGGCGCTGGTACTCGACGTCAAGGTCGGCAGCGGCGCGTTCATGCGGGAGCTGGGCCCGGCGCGCGAGCTGGCAAGGACCATGGTGCAGCTCGGTACCGAGCACGGGGTCAGGACCACGGCGCTGCTGACGGCGATGGACGTCCCGCTCGGCCGGGCCGTCGGTAACGCCGTCGAGGTGGCTGAGTCGGTCGACACACTGCGCGGCGCGGGACCCGATGACCTGGTCGAGGTGACGCTGGCGCTGGCCAGGGAGATGCTCGCGCTGGCCGGCCTGGACGCTGATCCGGTAGTCGCGCTGGCCGACGGCCGGGCTTATGCGGTCTACCGCGCGATGATCGCCGGGCAGGGTGGTGACCCGGACGCGCCGCTGCCCGCCGCCGCGTATAGCTAGGTCGTGACGGCGCACGCATCGGGCTGGCTGGGCCGGCTTGACGCGCTGGCCGTGGGAACCGCCGCCTGGCGGCTCGGGGCCGGCCGGGCCAGGAAGTCCGATCCGGTCAGCGCCGGGGCTGGAGTAATCTGCCTGGCCAAGCCGGGGGACCGGGTCGAGCGCGGGCAGCCGCTGCTGGAGCTGCGCACCGACGAGGCGGCACGTTTCGGCCGGGCCATCGAGGCGCTCGGCGGCGGCGTGGAGATCGGCGAGCAGCCGCCGGCGGCCCGGCCAGCGGTGATCGAGCGGATCACGGCCTGAGCCGCGACCGGGTCTGGGAGACTGAGGGCGTGTCACCGACGCTTGATCAGATTCGCCGCGTTCCCAAGGTGCTGCTGCACGATCACCTGGACGGTGGCCTGCGGCCGGCCACAATAGTCGAGCTGGCGGCGCAGACCGGGTACCGCGGCCTGCCGACCGCCGACGCCGCCGAGCTGGGCGGCTGGATGAACACCGCGGCCGAGCGCGGCCACCTTGAGCTCTACCTGGAGGCGTTCCAGCACACCGTCGGGGTGATGCAGACCCGCGAGGCGCTGGTCCGGGTCGCTGCCGAGTGCGCCGAGGACCTGGCCGCTGACGGGGTCGTCTATGCCGAGGTCAGATTCGCCCCGGAGCTGCATGTCTCCGGCGGGCTGACTCTGGATCACGTGGTCGAGGCGGTGCTCGAAGGGTTCGCGGTCGGCAGCGCGGGCCGCGGCATCAGGGTGTACGCGCTGCTGACCGCGATGCGGACCGCGGCGCGGTCGCTGGAGATCGCCGAGCTCGCGGTGCGGCACCGGGACGAAGGCGTGGTCGGGTTCGACATCGCCGGCGCCGAGGCCGGCAGCCCGCCGAGCCGGCACCTGGACGCGTTCCAGTACGTGGCACGGGAAAACTTCCACATCACGATCCACGCCGGCGAGGGCTTCGGGCTGCCGTCCATCTGGGAGGCGGTGCAGTGGTGCGGCGCCGAGCGCCTCGGTCACGGCGTCCGGATCATCGACGACATCGCGGTCGAGCCCGACGGCCGGGCCGGGCTCGGACTGCTGGCGAGCTACGTGCGGGACCGGCGGATTCCGCTGGAAATGTGCCCGACCTCCAACGTGCACACCGGGGCGGCACCCTCGATCAAGGAGCACCCGATCGGGCTGCTCCGGCGGCTGTCGTTCCGGGTGACGGTCAGCACCGACAACCGGCTGATGAGCGACGTGACCCTGTCCTCGGAGTTCGCGGCCCTGTGCGAGGCGTTCGGCTACGGCTGGTCAGACATTCAGTGGCTGACGATCAATGCGATGAAGAGCGCGTTCGCGCCGTTCGATGAGCGGCTTGAGCTGATCAACACGGTGGTCAAGCCAGGTTTCGCCTCGGCCATGGCACCGCCGGTGACCAGCCGCGCCCCGGCCGGAGCGCAGAGCTACGCCGCAGGCGCTGGCTCGTCCGGTTGACTATCCCGGCCGGCCTGGCCGGGGTAGCGTCTGGACAGTGAGTGTGCAATCGAGCGCCAGGGCCGGCCGGGCCGTCGCTGACCGCGGGCCAGGCGACCGGCCGTGGCTGACCGATGTCGCTACGTCCGACGCTGCGCTGCGCCAGGTCCTGTACGGGCTGCCCGGCGTCGACCAGGTCGGGGCGGCGGCCAGGGCGGCCAGCCTGGCCACCAGGTCGATTAAGCGCGAGGCGAAGCTGGCGGCCCTGGACCTGGCGGTCAGGGTGGTAGATCTCACCACGCTGGAGGGCGCCGATACCCCGGGCAAGATCCGCGGCCTGTGCGCGAAGGCCCGCCGACCCGATCCCGCCGATCCGGCAGTGCCACCGGTCGCCGCCGTCTGCGTCTACCCGGACCTGGTAGCGCTGGCCAAGACCGAGGTAGCGGGCAGCGGCGTGGCGGTTGCCTCGGTGGCCACCGCGTTCCCCTCCGGCCGGGCCTGCATGGCGGTCAAGCTGGCCGACGTGGCGGAGGCGGTCGACGCGGGAGCTGACGAGATCGACATGGTGATCGACCGGGGTGCCTTCCTGTCCGGCCGGTACGGCCAGGTCTTCGAGGAGATCACAGCGGTGCGGGCGGCCTGCGGACCGGCTCACCTGAAGGTGATCCTGGAGACGGGTGAGCTGGCGACGCTGGACAACGTCTCCCGTGCGTCCTGGCTGGCCATGCTGGCGGGCGCCGACTTCATCAAGACCTCGACCGGCAAGGTCACTCCGGCGGCGACGCCGCCGGTCGCGCTGGTCATGCTGGCCGCCGTCAGGGACTACGAGCAGGCCGCCGGGCGGCGCGTCGGGGTCAAGGTGGCCGGCGGCGTCCGGACTGCCAAGGACGCGATCAGGTACCTGGTCCTGGTAAAGGAAACCGCCGGGCCCGCCTGGCTGACCCCGGCGCTCTTCCGGATCGGCGCCTCCAGCCTGCTCAATGACCTGCTGATGCAGCGCAGGAAGCAGCTGACCGGGTCCTACTCGGGACCGGACTACTTCACCGTCGACTAATTTCGCCAATGAAGAGCCTGATCCGATTAAATTGGCGGCAAATATCGCCACCCGACCGCTCGGTCAGCGCGGACTCAATTACTGCGCACTGGCAGCGGCCTGGCAATCGCACCGGGTAATGTGCCCAGCGGGCGAGCCTTTGGCTGCGCAAGAAATGCACGAAACCTGCATAGATTGGGACCGTCGTGGGTGGCGTAATGGCCAGGGGCGATGCACAATGTGCCCGGGTAATTCCTATTCGCAACCGGAGGCGCACGTATTACCGGACCCTTGAGGCGGGCGGTGATGCGGGCTCGTGGCTCTTCGGGCTGATCACGGCCGCCTGGTTCACCCGCGACCTGGTCAACTCGCAGCCGGTCATCCTGCTGGCGGGCGCGGCAGTCGCAGTCGGCGTACTCGCGGCCGGGACTGGCCTGCTAGCCGGGCTGTACCGGGGCCGCTACCAGCGGGGCAGCCTGGACGAGATGATCAGCGTCGGCCGGGCCGGATGCGCGACCGCGCTGGTGCTGGCGGTATTCGGCGGGGCGCTGCTGCCCGGTCAGCGAGCACCGCTGGCTACCGCCGTCGGCGGGGCGATCCTCGCCGTGCTCGCAATGGCCGTCGCGCGGTACATGGTGGTCGCCGTCCGGCAGTCACCCCGACGGCGGCGGTCGACCGGAGTGAAGATCATCATCTTCGGAGCGGGCCATGCGGGAACGGCCCTGATCCACAGCCTCGCCAGCTCACCTGGCCTGCGCTACCAGCCGGTGGCCTTCCTCGACGATGACCCGGCCAAGCGCCGTCTGCGGATCGGCGGCGTCGCCGTACTCGGCGACCGGACTCAGATCGCGCGGGTGGCGGCCCAGACCGGTGCCACGGTGCTGGTCATCGCGATCGCGCGGGCGAGCGGCAGCACGATCCGCGATCTGACCGATGCGGCGGACAGGTGCGGGCTCATCCCCAAGGTGATCCCGTCGATGACCGAGATGCTCACCGGTGGGGCCCGGATCGAGGGAGTGCGTGATCCGAGGATCACTGACTTGCTCGGGCGCCGGCCGGTCGAGACCGACGTGGCCGGGGTGGCCGGTCACTTCGCGGGCAAGCGGATCCTGGTGACCGGTGCGGGTGGGTCAATCGGCTCCGAGCTCTGCCGCCAGCTGCATCGGTTCCGCCCGGCCGAGCTGGTCCTGCTCGACCGTGACGAATCGGCCCTGCACGCGATCCAGCTGGAACTGGACGGTCGCGCGCTGCTCGATTCTGACCTGGCGGCGCTGGCCGACATCCGCGACCCCGGACGGGTCCGGGAGGTCTTCGAGCGGTTCCAGCCGCAGATCGTGTTCCACGCCGCCGCGCTCAAGCACCTGCCGCTGCTTGAGCGCTATCCAGCGGAAGCGCTCAAGAGCAACGTGTGGGGAACCCAGACCGTGCTGGAGGCTGCAGCGGCGTGCGGCGTCGAGTCGTTTGTCAACATCTCGACGGATAAGGCAGCGGATCCGACGAGCGTACTCGGATACTCTAAGCGGATCGCCGAGCGGCTGACTGCCGACATGGCTGATCGGACGGCGGCCAGCTACCTGAGCGTCAGGTTCGGCAACGTGCTCGGCAGCCGCGGGTCGGTCCTCACCGCCTTCAGCGCCCAGGTGGCGGCTGGTGGCCCGCTGACCGTGACCCATCCCGAGGTCAGCAGGTATTTCATGACCGCCGACGAGGCGGTGCAGCTCGTGCTCCAGGCTGCGGCGATCGGGCGGGCCGGCGAGGTGCTCGTGCTTGACATGGGGGAGCAGATCCGGATTGTCGACATCGCCAGGAGGCTTGCGGCCGGTGCCGCGGATCAGATCGAGATCGTCTTCACTGGCCTGCGCCCCGGCGAGAAGCTCTCCGAGAACCTGCTCGGCGTCAGTGAGCTGGACGAGCGACCGTATCACCCGCTGATCAGGCATGTGCCCGTGCCGGCTCTGCATCCGGAGCAACTGGTCGGCCTTGACTCGCGCCTTCCTGGCGACAAGCTGCGGGCGGCGCTTGCCCGGTGTGCCGGCCTGCCGTGCGCTAGGACGGCACCGCCAGACGGCGGTGGAATCCGGCCAGCGGTTATCCACCCCAGGCAAGGTCTACAAGTTGTCCGAGCAGATGGTCGATCTGCAGCGCCGTAGCCAGGTACGCCTCCGGCTCGCCCCCGATCGGGTCGGCCACATCATCGGCGATGCAATCGCCGAGCAGCTCCGAGCGAAGGCGGTCGGCGTGCGCGAGCGCGAGCCAGTCGGCAAGCCGCTGACCGGGCGGCCGGTTACCGACCAGCTGACCACGGCGGAGGAGCTCCTTGAGCGTGAATGCACGTGGCCACGTTTGCGGTGCTGTGACGACGGCATGCCGCAATTGCTCACGGGCCATCGTGATCACGAGGTCAGCTCCGGCTAGGTCGTGCTCGCAGATCCGGCGGCTACGGTGTGCGCTGACGTCCAAGCCGAGGGCGGCCAGCGCCGAGACGACCTCAGGCACGGGCGGCTCACCTGCCCGGAGCATTCCGGCAGACCGGACCGATGCGACTGCGCCGACCCCGATGAGCCGCCGCCCGAGCAGTGCCTCTGCCATGACGGACCGGCACATATTGGCTGTGCAGAGCACCAGTATGTCAGCCATTAGCGATGTCCGCCATTAGCTGGAGAATTCATCTATTTATCCGGTCCTGGCTCAATTAGTCATTGTACGGCAGTTGGCTGACAACGCAAATCGCGATCCGGTTAGGTCATGGTCGATAGTGCCATTACACAATGAATTCAAGTGTACACTCAGCGTGCGCAGATGCCCGGGGGCGGCAGCGCATGTGTCGGCTGAGCCGTAGGTCTCAGCGCAGAAGGCCCGTGCTGACCAGGACGCCCGCGCTGACATGGCTCGTCGGCGGGCTCTGTGGCCCGAGCAGCCGGATGAGCCTGGCCGATGCCATCCATTACCGGAGGAAGCGGATGACGACTGAGTTCGGTGCCGATCAGGCTCTTCGCACGTACCTGATGGTCGTGCGCCGGCGGGCGTGGTGGATTGCCTGCGTCGCGCTGCTCGGCCTGGCCACGAGCATTGGCCTGGCACTCACCGAGCCCAAGCAGTACTCGGCCACAGCCCAGCTTCTCGTGCAGCCCTCGGGCACGAGCACGGCGCTCGGGAACGCGCCGGCTGCGGTCACGCCGACCGACGTGCAGACCGATCTGCAGCTGGTGACTAGCGCTCCGGTACAGCACGCAGTGAGCGACCATCTGGGCAGCAGGCCGACAGTATCGGCCGCCGAGGTCGCCCAGACGAACATCATTGCCATTTCCGCGGTCAGTCCTACGCCGGCCCGTGCTGCGCTCATCGCCAATACCTTCGCCAGGGCGTTTGTCAGCTACGAGCAGCGCGTCGCGATCGAAGCGCTGTCGCTGGCGGAGGGTCAGCTACGGACGCAGATCCGCTCGCTCGGCCGTCAGATCGCGTCGCTCAAGGGCCAGACCTCGGTGTCGTCAGAGTCGGCGGCCCTACTGAACCAGGAGGCGGTGCAGAAGGAGCAGCTCGCCCAGATGCAGGTCGACGGCGCGGTGACGACGGGCGGAGTGGAGTTTGTCACGCCTGCTCAGCCGCCCGTCTCCCCTAGTTCTCCCAAGCCGGTTCAGGACGGTGCCCTCGGCCTGACGGTCGGCCTGATTCTGGGCCTGGCAGGGGCATTCATCCGCGACAGCTTTGATGACACTCTCACCACCAAGGAGGCAACCGAACGGCTGGGTGGCTCCCCGGTACTGGCGATGGTCCCGATGGTGCCCTCGTGGAAGAGGCGCGAGCAGCCTCTGGTGGTGTCGATATCGCAGCCTCTGTCGCCGGCCGCTGAGGCCTACCGATCGTTGCGTACCTCACTGCAGTTCATCAGGCAAGAGCGTGAGTTGCGTACCATCCTGGTGACCAGCCCGGCTGCGACCGAGGGCAAGACGTCCACCATTGCCAACCTGGGTGCGGTCTTCGCCCAGGCAGGTGAGCGAGTGCTGCTCGTTTCCTGTGACCTGCGCCGGCCACGGCTCGGGAAGTTCTTCGGCCTTGACGAGCAGACTGGCCTCACGTCCGTCCTGCTCGGCCACCGGCAGCTAGGTGCGGTCGTGCAGCGCGTCAACGACACCATGTGGGTGCTCGGCGCCGGGGCGGTACCGTCGAACCCCGCCGAGTTGCTCAGCGGGAAGGAAATGCGGCAGCTGTTCGCGGTGCTGCGCACAAAGTTCGACCTTGTGCTGATCGACAGCCCGCCCGTGCTGCCGGTTACTGACGCCGCGGTGCTGTCGAACTACGTTGACGGGACCTTGCTCGTCATCGCGGCAGGCCAGACCAGGCGGGTCGAGCTGCAGCGGGCCGCAGAGAAGCTCGCGCAGGTGAATGCGCCAGTTGTCGGCATGGTGCTGAATGAGGTGACCAGGCAGAGCGGCTATGGCTACGGCTATGGATACGGCTACATGGCTGACGCCGAGGTTCCCCTGGCGCGGGTGCCGGTCCCCGCACCTGGTCGTGGGCCGGCTGCGGCATCGACCGGATCCAGGCATGGTCGCAGGGGCGCGCTGCTCCCTTACTCGATGGGCGATTCCAGCGATCGCTCTGACTGACAGCGGTGGTGGCGTACGGAGGCTGAGAGCCGACGGCCGTCACGCCGCCGGGGCGCGGGGGACACCATCGATCTGTAACTCATAGTAGTTATAACAATACAGAGAGTTACTCAATTCGATAGGATCCTCAGCGTGGTGGGGGAACTTACGAGCATGGTCGCCGTGGCATCCTGCGGCGCTTTCGTTGCCATAGCCGAGCCGATGACTATCGCGCTGCTGCGCCGGGCGGCGGCGATGGACGTGCCCAATCTCCGGTCGTCGCATACGGTCGCGACACCGCGCGGCGGGGGGGTGCCGATTGCGGGCGGCTTGGTAGCTGTCGCGGTGGTGATCCGCAGTCCAGCCGCTGCTGCCTTCGGGCTGGCGGTCGCGGTCTTCGCTGCCATCGGACTTGCCGATGATCTGGCGGGCCTGGAGGTCCGCCGCCGGCTGATGCTTCAGGCGGCCGGGAGCGTGGCGGTGGCCATCGTTCTCCTCCGCCATCTAGGTCTGCCGCTGGTCCCGCTGGCGATCGCGGTGGTGGTGGTCGCCGTGTGGGTGGCCGCCGTCGTGAATGCCTTCAATTTCATGGACGGCGTGAACGGCATTTCCTCGGCGCACGCCGTGATCGGCGGTGCGGCGTACGCGTGCCTGGGTGTGTGGTGCTCTGATGTGTTCCTGGTCGCGGCCGGCGGTGCGGTGGCGGCAGGAGCGCTCGCGTTCTTGCCCTGGAACGCGGTGAGCGCGCGGGTCTTCCTCGGTGATGTTGGCAGTTACGGCCTCGGCGCCGCGCTGGCGGTGCTCGCCGTCTGTGCCGTCATCCGCGGCGTTCCCGTAGACGCCACCTTGGGCCCGCTGGCCCTGTACCTTGCCGACACCGGTTGGACACTCCAGCGGCGGATCCGGTCGGGCGAGCGCTGGCTCGAGGCGCACCGCACGCATGTCTACCAGCAATGGTGCGATATCGGCTTGTCACATCAGCGGGTCACTGCCGTGACGGCATCGGCGACGCTGCTCGTCTGCCTGCTCGGGATGGCAAGCCTGACCGGTGACATCGCTGTCCGGGCCGCCGCCGACTTCGCTGCGCTCTGTGTGCTTGCTGCCTATCTCCGGTCGCCCGCGTTCATCGGCCGGATTGCCCGGCTACTTGAGCGTGCCTGAGGTGCGGATCCTGCTGGTGACCCACTACTTCCCGCCCGAGACCGGTGCGCCGCAGGCGCGGCTGTCAGCGTTCGCCGCTGCGTGGGCGGCCGACGGGGACACGGTCACCGTGCTCACCGGGATGCCGAACCATCCGACCGGTGTGCTGCCACCGCATTACCGGGGCGCGATCCGGCGGCGGGAACGGCGCGACGGCTACAGCGTGCTGCGCACCTGGCTCTACGCCACGCCGAACGAGGGGATCGCGCGCAAGACCCTCGGGCACCTGAGCTTCATGATCAGCAGCGTGCTGCTGGGCTGGCACGGTAGCGGCCACGCCGATGTCGTCGTCGTCTCCTCGCCGACGTTCTTCTCGGTCGGCGCGGCCTGGCTGCTCGCCCGGTGCAAGCGCGCGCGGCTGGTAGTCGAGATCAGGGACCTCTGGCCCGCGATCTTCGTCGAGCTTGGCGTGCTGACCAACCGCCGGGTTATCGGCCTGCTCGAACGGCTGGAACTGGCCGCGTATACCGCAGCGGAGGCTGTCGTCGTGGTGAGTGACGGGTTTCGCGCTAACCTCATCAGCCGCGGCGTTCCGCCAGGGAAAGTCCATACCGTCCGCAACGGCGTCAGCCTCGATCAATTCGATCTTGACGTCGGTCCCGATGCGGCAGTCCGGGCTCGCCTCGGCGCCCGGCCAGGTGACTGCCTGGTCCTGTATGCCGGGACACACGGGATCTCGCAGGGATTGCCGCACATCGCTGATGCGGCCGCGCTGCTGGCAGGCGAGTCGGTCCATTTCGCGTTCGTCGGGGAAGGCGCGGACAAGACGCGGCTGCGCTCCCGGGTCGCGGAACTCGGCCTGGGAAATGTGACCATCCTTCCTGGCGTTCCGCATTCCGGCGTACCTGAGCTGCTCGCAGCTGCTGACATCTGCGTCGCACCGTTGCGTAATGTGCCGCTGTTTTCTGCTTTTATTCCGTCGAAGATCTTCGAGTACCTGGGCGCCGGCAAGGCGGTGGTCGGCTCGGTGACCGGCGAGACCGCGCAGATCCTCACCGAGGCCGGCGCGATCGTCGTGCCGCCGCAGGACAGTGCCGCGCTAGCCAGCGCGATCCGCGAGCTGGCGGCCGATCCGCGGCGGCGCGCTGAGATGGGGCGCCGCGGCAGGGTGTACGTCGAGAGGTGCTTCGATCGGCTCGTTCTCGCTCGCGAGTACCGCAAGATCCTTGAGCTGGCGCAGGACGGCGGATGAGGCTACTGGTCACTGGTGGCAGCGGCTTCCTCGGCGGGTACGTGCTACCCGAGGCGGCGCGGCGCGGGCACGAATGCAGCGTCCTGACCCGGAGCACCGCCGCCGCGGCGGCGGTGACTGCCCTGGGCGCGCAGCCGGTCTGCGGAGATCTCGATGTTCCAGGCGAGCTCCGCGAGGTGTTCGGCGCGGCGCAGTGCGATGTCCTAGTGAGCCTCACCTCGCTCGGCTTCGGGCATGCTCCGGTCATTATCGCGACCGCTCAGGAGGCGGGAATCCGCCGTGCCGTATTCGTCTCAACCACGGCGGTCACGACCACGCTGACGGCACCGACAACGCCGGTGCGGCTGGCGGCCGAGCAGCAGATCCGGGCGTCTGACCTGGACTGGACTGTCCTGCGGCCAACGATGATCTACGGTGCGGCTGGCGATCGGAACCTGTCGCGGCTGCTCGCACTGCTTTCCCGAGTACCAGTACTGCCAGTTCCCGGTGGTGGCATGCACCTGCAGCAACCGGTGCACGTAGCTGACGTCGCCGACGCCGTGCTGAGCGCCGCAGCGCGGCCCGAGGCAGCCGGCCGCTGCTATGACGTGGCGGGACCCGAGCCGCTCACCTTCGCCAGCCTGCTGGAGATCGCGGCCAGTGCGGTCTCCAGCCGGACCCGCTTCATCCCGGTGCCGCTGGCTCTGGTCATCGCCGTCGCGCGCGGATACGAGCAGCTGGGCGCTCACCCCCGGATCAGGACCGAGCAGCTGCGGCGGCTGGCTGAGGACAAGGCATTCGCCATTGATGACGCGGTTCGCGAACTGGGTTACGCGCCGCGCCCGTTCCAGGCCGGGATCCGGGCGCAAGCGCTGGCGATGGGGCTGGCGCGATGACCGGCAATGAGATCGCCCTGCTGGCCCGGACGGCGGCCCGGCTGCAGCCGGTGCAGGTGGCGCAACGGGTCCGGCTACGGGCCCAGAGCAGGGCTCTGCGCCGCTGGCCGCAGGCTGGCCGCAGGCTCCTTGCTGGTCCCGATCCGGCTACTGCCACCGGCTGGCCGGACGGCTTCACTCCGATCGACGGGGCGGCGTCGCTGTCCTGGCCCGGGCTGGCCGGGCTGGCGTCGGGCTGGATCGAACTGCTCGGGATGTCCAGGGAGCTTGGCGACCCCCCTGGCTGGCAGCACGCTGACGCACCTCAGCTATGGCGGTTCCATCTGCACTACTGGGACTGGGCCTGGGGCCTGGCCGCTGACCCGGACCAGCAATCCGCCCGCGGCGCCTTCGCCTGGCTCTGGCAGTCCTGGCAGGCAGCAGTTCCGTTCGGGACCGGCGACGCGTGGCTGCCTTATCCAGCCGCGCTGCGGGCCTGGTCCTGGTGCGGGCAGTACCGGGAGCTTGCGGCCGGAAGTGACATCGAGGACCGCTTTGTTCAGGAACTGGCCAGGCACGCCGGCTTCCTGCGGCGGCACCTGGAGTCCGATGTGGGTGGGAACCACCTGATCAAGGATCTCAAGGCGCTCGCCGGGCTGGCCGTCTTCTTCGGCGACGACAGGCTGCTGCGGCGGACGCTTGGCAGGCTGGTCGGTCAGCTCGCCGTCCAGGTGCTGCCTGACGGGGGCCACTACGAGCGTGCTCCGGCCTATCACTGCCAGGTACTCGCGGACCTGATCGACGTAGCTGAACTGCTCCGGGCCGCTGGCCTGGTTGCCGCGGCGGAGCTGACCGGTGCGATCGGGCGGATGCGTGGCTGGCTGGACGACGTGCTGCTGCCCGACGGCCAGGTGCCGCTGCTCAACGACGGCTACCCAGTACCGGCCGGGCTGCTCGCCGTGCTGCGGGAGGTGCCTGCCAGGGACGGAGCCGCACAGGAAATGCCGCTGGACGGGGCGGAGCTAGCTGGAGCGGTGCAGCACCAGTCGCTTCCTGCCGGGCTGCTGGTTGTCCTGTCTGACACGGGGCTAGTGCGGGTCGCCGCCGGCGGCTGGCACCTGCTAGCCGATGTCGGCACGCCATGCCCCGACGGGCTACCCGCGCATGCGCATGCCGACACATTTGGCTGCCTCGTGCATGTCGACGGGGTGCCACTGGTGGTCGACACCGGAACGTCGACTTACGCGCCAGGTCCGGTACGACAGTATGAGCGGTCCACTGCCGCGCACAACACCGTGCAGATCGACAGCGCGGACTCCACCGAGGTGTGGGGGGCGTTCCGGGCCGGACGGCGAGCCAGAGTCAGCGGCCTGATCGCTCGCGCTACGGCCGACGCTGTGATCGTTGAGGCCACTCATGACGGGTTCCGGCGGCTGCCTGGAAGCCCCGTCCACCGACGCCGCTGGTCGCTGACCGCCTGGGGACTGCGGGTCGACGACGAGGTGACCGGCACCGGCCGGCATGCAGTCACCGTCCGCTGGTTCCTGACTCCGGGGACTCCGGTTCGGATCGAGTCGGGCGAGGCGACCGGCCTGTCGGCGGCAGCAGTGCTTAGCGGAGGGGCCGGCCCCGAGGTCAGCGTCAGCGTCGCTTTCAGTGCGTCCTGCCCGCTGAACCTGGAGGTGCAGGCAGCACCGGTCGCCGTCAGCTTCTCGCGCACCGCCTGCGCCCCGGTGCTGACCTGCCGCGTGGACGCAGACCTGCCCGTGCGCATCACCAGTCGCTGGCGCCGTGCCGCCGACTGCCTGGCGGTCGTCGAGACAAGAGAGAGTTACTGCAACTCACATGCTTAACCTGGCGACGAGTTCCATCGCACCTATTCTCGGTCAGCACGTCCCGCTGCGCGGACCCGCTAGGCTGCTCTACCGGTCGTATGCTAAGACATCTTGCCGGCGGAGCGAATCAGAAAGACGATTGACAACGAAGTCCGGCGACCAGTTTAACGTCAGCCTATCGAGTTTCCTGGAATGGCAGCTATGGGCCTTCGGATCCTATGAAGGGCATTTGGCTGAAATGTTCGAATATCTGATACGACCGGCTGACCGATGCATCGATGTCGGCGCCAATATTGGCATCCATACCATCCGCCTCGCCAAATTGGTCGGCCCGAGTGGAAATATCATCGCGATTGAACCTGACCAAGAACTAGTCCGCCGTAACAATGGCAATCTTCGCATTAACGGCCTGGAAAATGTGCGCCTGATCCAGGCTGCTGCATCAGATATAGGCGGCGAAGGTGCGTCGCTATATCGGCCCGGACCTCAAGACTCGAACAAAGGCCGGGCCAGCTTGCTGCCCCATACCTACCTGACGGGATCGATGGCAACTGTGCCGACGGTGCGCCTTGATGATGTCATTGATGGCCCAGTCGCTCTCATTAAGATCGACGTTGAAGGTCATGAGGCCGCTGTCGTATCGGGCGGAGTCGGTACAATCGAGAAATATTCTCCTGCGATAATTTTCGAATATGCCCCAGAATTGCTCACAGATAAGTCAAGCAGTCCTTTCTGGTGGCTTCGGGAAAGAGGGTATGAATTGTTCGGAGTCTGCAACGCGCGCCATGACGTTACTGGTCGCGGAAACCTCGGGCTCATATCCTTGCCGACCTTGCCAGCTAACGGCGCTGATATTCTAGCCATATCCGCGCACGCAGTCGGAATGGTCAGTTCATTGGTGCGTTAGCCAGGAAATGGAACCGGTAATCGCCGGGCCAGCTCGACGCTGGCCCGGGGTGCGAAGGAGGTCGCGTGAGGCAAGTGGTGCAGCCCCTGGCGGGCGGTTCGGTCGAGGTGCTTGAGGTTCCTCGCCCGACCGCAGGCTCTACCGACGTGCTGGTCCGTACCGTTGCCTCCATCTTGTCGCCAGGCACTGAGGGTGCCCTCACCGCGCTCGCCCGCTCCAGCCCGCTGGCCAAGGCCCGGGCGCGGCCTGATCTGGTCAGGCAGGTCGTGCGCAAGGCCCGGATCGAGGGCGTGACCGCAACCGCTCAGGCTGTCCGGGCCCGGCTCGCCGGGGACATGCCGCTTGGCTATTCCGCGGCAGGCCAGGTGATCGAGGTCGGTGCCGCGGTCACCGGAATCCGAGCCGGCCAGCTGGTGGCGACGGGCGGCGCGGGCAAAGCGAATCACGCCGAGTTCCAGGCGGTACCCGGTCTGCTGTGCGCGGTCGTTCCCGATGGCGTGGTGGCCCAGGACGCCGCGTTCGCCACCGTGGCGTCGATTGCCCTGCACGGTCTGCGGCTGGCCGAGGTGGGTCCTGGGTCGAAGATCGTGGTAGTCGGACTCGGCCTGGTAGGCCAGCTCGCCGGTCGGCTGGCCATGGCGGCTGGCTGTGATGTGGCCGGAATCGACCCGGCCGCTCCTGCGCGCGCGATGGCGGCATCCTCCGGCGTCCTGGCACTGGATGAGGTCGCAGACGTGACGACTGAGCGCGTACTGGCCTGGTCCCGCGGCCGGGGAGCAGACGCCGTGATCGTGTGTGCGGCTAGCCCGTCCTCCGGACCGGTGACGCGGGTGCCGGCGCTGTGCCGCGACCGCGCCACAGTGGTGATCGTCGGTGACGTGGGCTTGAGTCTGGATCGGACACCGTTCTATCAGCGCGAGTTGTCGCTACGCTTTGCCCGCTCCTACGGTCCCGGCCGGTATGAGCCTTCGTACGAGGTGTGGGGGGTGGACTACCCGGCCGGGCAGGTGCGCTGGACCGAGGGCCGGAACCTGGAGGCAGTGCTCGATCTGCTGGCGGCAGGTCGGCTCCGGGTGTCCGACCTGGTCACTCACAGCTACGAGATCGGCGATGCCGCCCTGGCGTATCAGCTGATCGAGCGGCGGACCGATCCGTACCTGGCGATCCGGCTGACCTATCCGGCCTGCCCGGTCGGCCTGCTGGCGGCCGGCGGTGAGCTGCCGATCCAGGTCGGGTCGCAGTCAGCCCAGGGCCTGCGGCTGGCCGGGCAGGCGGCGCGCTCCTCGCCGGGCGTCGGCTGGATCGGAGCGGGCGCATTCTCGGCCGGGATCTTGCTGCCCGCGTTCCGTGCCGCGGGCTTCGATCATCTCGTTGCGGTCACTTCGGCCAGCGGCCTGTCGGCGCGTCGGTTCGCGGAGCGCCACGGCTTTCAGACGGCCGTCAGCGGGGCTTCCGCTGTCGTCGATGACGCCGATGTCGAGGTCGTCGTGGTGGCCACGCCGCACGAGATGCATGCGGAACTGGCAGCTCTGGCGCTGACGGCCCGCCGGCATGTGTGGTGCGAGAAGCCGCTTGCGCTGACCAATGACGGCGTTGATGCGGTCGAGGCCGCATGGCGGGGATCCGGAAGACAGCTCATGATCGGATTCAACCGCCGTTGGTCGCCAGCTGTGCTCGCCGCACAGCGCGCTCTGGCCGCGGTGCCGGCCCCGAAGTTCATCGTCTACCGGGTCGCCGCAGGGCCAGTACCCGACGGCCACTGGTATCTGGACCGGCGGCACGGCGGCAGGCTGCTCGGTGAGGTATGTCATTTCGTCGACACCGCTCAGGCCCTGGTTGGCGCCGGTATCGAACAGGTTGCCTCGGTTCTCGGTGGTGACCTGGCTGGCGACCGTGCTGGCCTGCCGGGCAGCGACGCGGTGGTGTCACTGCGTTTCGCAGACGGCTCGATGGCCACGATCTGCTACGGCAGCGCCATGCCGGTGGCAGGCAAGGAATGGATCGAGGTCATGGCCGGATCACGGCGGCTTGTGATCGACGACTTCCGCTCGGCAAAGCTCGACGGCCGGACGCTGTGGAAAGGCAGGCAGGACAAGGGCCATCGTGCCCAGGTGGTCGCGTTCTGGCAGGCGGTCCGGGGCGACGCAGTCTTGCCGACCGGTCCGATGATCGCCACGATGCGCGCCACCATCGCGGCCGCGGACCCAGCCGGCTGCGGTGGCGGGGCAGCTGGCTGGCCGGGCACAGATGTCTAGGATCGAGCAGCCGCCAGGTACTGACGGACAGCTTGGCACCGAGCCGATGGCTGGACCTGAATCTGGTGGGCGATCCGACCGGGTCAGGCAGTTGTTCGATGCGAAGGCAGGGACGTGGTCGACGAAATACGCGCCAGGCGGTCGGTTGGCCGATCGGCTGACCGGACTGACCAAGGCCCTGCACGGTCAGATCCCCACAGGAGGTCGGCTGCTCGATCTCGGCTGCGGGACTGGCGAGCTAGCTCGGGCCAGCGCCGCCGCAGGATTCCGCGTGACGGCGTGCGATATCGCTACGGAGATGTTGCGCCGCGCAGCCGAGCGTGATCCCCGCGACGGGGTCGAATGGATAAGGCTCGATCCAGGTTGGCGCACGCTGCCATTCGGAACAGCCGTCTTCGACGCTGTGGTCGCCGCGAGCGTGCTGGAGTATGTCGATGATCCGGCCGCGGTCCTCGGCGAGTGCGCGCGCGTGCTGCGTCCAGGCGGAGTCGTGCTGTGCACGGTTCCGGATCCTAGGAACCCGGTTCGCTGGCTTGAGCGCGCAGCCAGCCTGGCGGTCCGCGTGCCGCTGGCGCGGCCGGCAGCTCGCTGCTGGCCGCGGCTGGACAGCTACCTGATCTACCTGCAGACCTCGCGGCAGCGACATCCGGCTGCCTGGTGGCGGGGTGTCGCCGAGCTGGTCGGCCTGCTTCCGGTCTCCAGCGGATCGGGCGTCGAGGATCAGTCACCGCTCCGGCTCATGGCATTCAGACGGACTGCCGGGACGGGGGAAGTGTTGTGACCCGGATCGTCACCGTGGACATCGCCGGGGCCCAGCAGGGCGGAGCCGCTCGGTTCGGAGCCGAGCTGCACCGCTATCTGGCCCGGACCGGTCGCACGGACGTCACGGTCATCGGGGCCAACCGGCGGGTAGATCCTGGCTGGCTGATGCGCCGCGAACTGGCCGCTCCCAGCCGTAGCCGCCGGGTGGCGCTCAACAATGTCGGATTCGTGGCTCCGGGCGGAGAACGATGGACGTTGCTGCGCAACGCCCTGCACTTCCTGACCGGTGATGAAACGTCCCACCTGCACCCGTCGCTACGAGCCACCGCCGGCCGCGAGGCGGCTGTGGTGCGCCTGACTGCCCGCCGGGCAGACGTGCTCGTGGTGCCATGCACGGCAATGGCTGATCGGGTAGCGCGGATCCTGCCGAGCATGCGCGCCCGGATCGTCGTGCGGCCGCACCCCGTCTCTGCCGACTCCGTACCACGCCTGCCGCGCGATATGGCCATTTTGTGCCCGGTGCTCTTCGCGCCGTACAAGCAGATGACGCAGCGGCTTGCGGAACTGCTCGCGGTGATCGAGGACTACCCGGATCCGGCGGTCCGGCTGCAGGTCACCGCCGATTGCCGCGACGTGGCCAGGTCGATCGCAGGCAGTGCCAGGGTCGAGTTCGTCGGCCGGCTCGATCAGCACAACCTGCGCCAGTTCTGGGCTCGCAGCCGTGCGATCTACTTCCCGACAGGTCTTGAGTCGTTCGGCTATCCGCTCGCCGAAGCACGGGTCAGCGGCCAGCCGGTGATCGCTCGCGACACCGCGCAGAACAGGGAGATTGCCGGCCAGGCACTATGCGGCTTCGTCGACGGGGATCAGGCATCACTGCGGGACGCGGTGCAGCGGGCACTGACGACGCAGCTGTCGCCCGACCCGGAGACATTCAACCCCGACGCCTATTTCAGCTGGCTGCTGGGGCCACCGCGGTGACCAGCCTAGGCCTGCGACCGTACCGGGCGGACGATGAGCCGGCCCGGCGGAGCGTCCCTGTTAGCGTGGTCGTGCTCACCCGCGACGAGCAGCCGAACATCCGGCGCTGCCTGGCGTCTGTGGCATGGGCGGATCAGGTCGTGGTGGTCGACTCGGGCTCGACCGACGGCACCGTGCCGATTGCCCGCTCCCTCGGAGCCGAGGTAGTAGAGCAGCCTTGGCTCGGATTTTCCGACCAGCGTAACTATGCGCTCAGCCTCCCCGTGCTGCGGCACGACTGGGTCTACTTCGTTGACGCTGACGAGTGGGTCTCACCCCAGCTCGCGAGGGAAATAGCAGGTCAGCTAACGGGCCCGGTGAGTGCCGGGTTCGCGCACCGCCTCCGGCTCGTGTTCCAGGGCAAGTGGATCAGGCATTGTGGCTGGTACCGCGGCTCCTGGGTGGTTCGGCTGGTAGATCGGCGATATGCCAGGTACGACGGCAGCCTGGTCGGCGAGCGGGTGTGCGTGGACGGGCCGGTTCGTCGAATGAGCAACGACATCGTCGATGAGGACGGCAAAGGTCTCGCGGCGTGGCTGCACAAACACGTTCGCTACGCCGAGCTGGAAGCTCAGCGACGCAGCCGGCCAGTCGCGCTGTCCCAGCGGGTACGCGCCCTGCGATGCCGCAGCGACACCCGCCCGCTCCTCCGCATGATGATGAAGGACGTGATCTTTCCCTACGTGCCCGCCAAACCGGTCGCGCTATTCGCCTATATGTACGTCCTGCGGCTGGGCCTGCTCGACGGCAGGGCCGGCCTGCGCTTCTGCTTCTACCACGCCTGGTACGAGACCAGCGTCGCTGCGCTGCAAGCGGATACCACAACAGCGCAGTGCGAGTGCTCAGATGGACAGTGCCGCGACAATGCGGCACCTTGTAACGTTCCCTAGGAGACGGTGTGCTGGCAAGGACCGCGCTTGAGCAGTTGACGCATCGCCTCGTCATGCGCAGGCGCCTGCTGACTTCCCGTGGATCGGCGCGGATCTACGTATCGTCAGAGGGCGGGCTGCGCTATCTGCGACCTCGGCTGGACAGCGCCGACCCGGTCTTGCTGCGACTTGCTGCGGAGCTAGTCCGGCCCGGCAATGTCGTCTGGGACATTGGCGCCAATCTCGGCCTGTTCAGTTTCGCCGCCGCATTGGCCGCGGGCCCGGCCGGATACGTTCTGGCAGTCGAACCCGACGCGTTGCTGGTAGGGCTACTTCGTCGATCAGCCGCAGCTAACCGCGGCCAGGGACAGGTCGAAGTGCTGCCAGCGGCAGTCGCGGACGATGTCGGTATTGCTCGATTTCATATCGCCCGACGAAACCGAGCCACCAGCTATCTCGATGGTTTCGGCACCACCCAGACCGGCGGCATCAGGGCCACGGAACTTGTGCCCACGGTGACCTTGGACTGGCTGGCCAGCCGTTTTCCCAGGCCGGACGTCATCAAGATTGACGTGGAGGCCGCCGAGCTGGGGGTGCTCACCGGAGGTGCCGGCGTCCTGCGCGGCCTGCCGTCGATCATCTGCGAGGTAGCGGGCTGCAATGCAGCGACCGCAGGAGATCTCCTCATCGCGCACGGCTACCTGCTCTACGACGGCCAGCAGCCGGCTGCCGAGCGGACTCCGGTGGCTGTCGCGCCGCCGGAGACGCTGGCCATCAGCCCTTCCGAGCGGCATTCGGGGAAGAGCGCCAGTTACGTTTCGTAGTTGCGTATGCTCGTAACGTGACAACGACCATGGGCCGTGCCGCGCTGCGGGATCGTCTGTACCAGGCGTACGCGTCCCAGCACGCCGGCTGCGGCGACAGCGTGGCCGCCGCTTTGATCTACCGCCGGGACATTCGCCCGTCGCTGCCCGAGCCTGCCGCCGGGCTGGTGATCGACATCGGGTGCGGTCAGGGAGACCTGGTGCGGCTGCTGCTTGCCGACGGTTATGACGCTCACGGTGTTGATGTCAGCCCAGAGCAGGTGGCCCTGGCACATGCGGCCGGCTCGGACCACGTACGCCACGGCGACTACCGCGAGGTGCTCACGGAGCTCGGCGGTCAGCTCGCCGCTGTCATCGCGACAGACCTCCTTGAGCACCTCGCCAAAGATGAGGTGCTCGACGCCTTCGATCGCGTCGCCCAGGCGCTAGCTCCGGGTGGCATATTTCTCGCCCGAGTCCCCAATGCCGTCAGCCCGCTGGGCGGCAACATCCGTTACGGGGATTTCACCCATGAGACCTCGTATACCGCTCGCAGTGTCCGGCAGATCGCTGCCGCGGCGGGATTCTCGTCCGTGGTCGTCAAGCCCTGCCCGCCCGTCGCGCACGGTCTGCTGAGCGCGGCTCGGGTCGTTGTGTGGAAGCCGGTCAGCGCGCTATTCAAGGTCGCGCTAGCGGCCGAAACGGGGCAGCTCCTGGGGCATGTCGTCACCCAGAACCTGACCTTTGCAGCGCGCAAGCCCGAATAAAGAGACTATGGCCTTGGACAGGAATGCCGCTATGACCGTTAAAGACCTCTTGCGCCCGCTTCCTGGCGTGCGGCGGATCTCACGGTTGCGTCAGCGGCTCAGCTTCACTGACTCGGCACACTACTGGGAGCAGAACTACGCGCACGGCGGAACGAGCGGCGAAGGGTCGTACAGCGCGCTCGGGCAGGCCAAGGCGGAATTTCTCAACGCGTTTGTCCGAGAGCACGCCATACTGTCGGTCACCGAGTTCGGCTGTGGTGACGGCCATCAGCTCTCGCTGGCCGAATATCCGCGCTACGTAGGCCTCGACGTATCCCAGACCGCAATCGGCCTATGTAAGCGACGGTTTGCGGGCGATTCGTCCAAGAGTTTCTTCCTCTATGCCGGAACTTGCTTCGTTGACTGTGCGGGCCTGTTCGCCGCGGACCTGGCGCTTTCCCTCGACGTCGTCTTTCATCTCGTTGAGGATCCCGTCTTTGAGACGTATATGGGACACCTTTTTGCTGCCGGCAACCAGTATGTCGTGGTGTACGCGACTAACCTGCTCATGCGTGGCACTGCCCCGCACGTGCGGCACCGGCCGTTCACGTCATGGGTGCAGGACAACTGCCCGCAATGGCGGCTCACGCAGCTAGCTCGTGGCTCGAATTCCGGGGCCTGCAGGGCTGATTTCTTCGTATACAAGCGGGTCGCCACCGAAGGCCGGGGCTCGGGATGCGTGCAGATGCCGACGGTGGCCTAGCGATGTGCGGCATCGCAGGGGCGATCGATCCGGTGGCGGAACGGGCGGCCAGGCGGGTTACTGCGCTGAACGAAGAGCAGCGACTTCGTGGTCCCGATCACGCCGTGGTGACACGAGTAGGCTGGGTCACGCTGGGGAACACACGACTCGCCATTCAGGAGCCCGGACCAGCGGGTAACCAGCCGTTCGTCTCATCCGACGGCCGCTATCACTGTGTGTTCAACGGCGAGATCTACAATCACCGGCGCCTGGTCGAACGTTACGGCCTGGCGGTACGCACGGCATGCGATGGCGAGGTCATCCCCGAACTGTGGGCGAAGCTCGGGATGGCATCGCTGGCCGAACTGCGGGGAATGTTCGCCATCGCGCTGGTGGACGCGCTGGAAGAACGTCTCTACCTGGCTCGTGACCCCTTCGGTATCAAGCCGCTGTACTGGCGGGTTGTCCGGGAAGGGCTTCTCTTCGCCTCTGAAGTACGGCCGCTTGCCCGGCTCGCCGGTGGTGCGCGGCTCGACCCGGAGGCCATCGCACGTTACCTTCACCTGGGAGCGGTGTCGGCGGATCGCACTCCGTTCCTGGAGATTACCGCTCTGCCGCCGAACAGCGTCGCAGTCTTCGACCGGGCCAGTCGCGGGACAGTTCGGCCGATCCTGCTGGACGGCCCGCTAGCGATCGGCGGGGAGCCCGCTGATCTGAAAGCAGCGCTCACGGACTCCGTCGCGCTTCATCTGGGTGCCGACGTGCCGACTGCATTGCTCTTGTCCGCTGGTGTCGACTCAGCCGCTATCGCGGCTATCGGCCGACGGCTCGGCCGGGACCTCGATTGCCTCACTGTATCCACCGAAGGGGCTACCGACGAGAGCGGCGTGGCGGCAGAGACAGCCCGTCACTACGGGCATCGCTTCAGGCGGATACCTGCCGCGCTGCAAGATGGCGACGTGGCGGCGTTCTTCGGAGCAATGCAGCGACCCAGCATTGACGGTCTCAATACCTACCTCGTCTCCAAAGCAGTACATGAAGCTGGCTTCAAGGTGGCGTTGTCCGGCCTCGGCGGAGACGAGGTAGTAGGCGGCTACTCCCACTTTCGACTACTGAGATACCTGCCTGTCCTTCGAGCTATGGACAGAATGCCGGGCACGGTCAACGGCGCGGCCACGAGAGTGCTGGCCATGGCGGGTGCGGCGACCGAGGCGAAGCTGAGAAGGCTTCTTGCCGTCGGCGGCCCGCGCGAGGGATGGGGTCTTTCCTATCTCCAGCGTCAGGTACTTCCGGAATCTCTGGTTACCGCTCTCACCGGTATCGCGTGCAGTAGACCAGCGGACTCTGCCACCCTGCGAGCTATTGGCTGCCGCGGACTTTTCAGTACCATGGTCGCTGCCGAGATCGACCTGTACCTTCAGGCCATGCTGCTCCCCGATGCCGATTGCTTCTCGATGGCATCTTCCGTTGAGCTGCGCGTTCCCTTCGTGGACAGCCAGGTATTCGTGGCCGCGTTGAAGCTTGTCGTCGGCACAAGCAAGCGACCTGGCAAAGAGGCGATTGGCCTGGCACTGAACGATTCCTATCTCAGTGCGCTGGCTGCTCGTCCTAAGCTTGGTTTCAGCGTTCCTATGCGACGCTGGATGACCGGTCCACTGGCACCTGTGCTCAGGGCAGCAGAAGAGCCGGATGCCGCAATCTGGTCTGTCGTCGACCGAAGCATAGCCAAGCGCGCTGGACTGATACCTCTCCGGCCAGGTGACCGGTGGTCCGAGACCTGGGTACTTGCGGCACTAAATGCCTGGCTGGATACGAACCGATGCCATTCCGACGCCTGGTCGACCGCACATTAAGGTCACCGACACCATGCGCGCGTTCGAGTCTATAGCCTCGCTATCTTCAAAGGAGCCGTGGAGATAGGTGCTAGAAGCTGAAGCAGATATGTCCGCAGCGTCACGCCTATCGGCCGACGTCACCGACAGCGTCATCCTGCTGAGCCCGTCCTGCGGACTTGGCGGTGGGATCGAACGTTACGTAGAAACACTGGAGTGGGCGTTTGCAGCACAAGGCATCCAGTACCAGCGCGTGGACCTGCGCAATCCTGGGCTGGCCGCTCAAACTCGGCTGATGATCGCAGTCCGCAGACTGCTGCAGGAGCGCGCCGCGCCCGTTCGACTCGTCGTCGCGCATAGGGCGATGCTGCCGGCCGCAGCACTGCTCGCTCGAGATCGATCTGTGCGCGGCATATCAGTACTGTGCCATGGCTGTGACGCATGGGGTGGCGACCTCCGGCCGCGCCGGTTCATCGAGAGCAGCCTGCTGCGCAGCCCTGGTGTTCGCGTCGTCGCGGTCAGCAGTTTTACTGCGGGCGCGATCTCCCGCTTCAGCCAGGCGACTATCTTGCCGCCAGGTCTATCCGGGCAGTGGTTTCATACGCTCGTCGACCGCTCAGCGGTATGCCGCAAGACACGCCCAGGAGTCCACATAGTCACCGCATTCCGTCTCGCGGCCTGGCAGGAGAAGGGCCTGCCTGAACTGATGGACGCCGTGGCTGCCCTAGATCGACCGGATGTTCAGCTCAGGGTCTGCGGTACCGGACAGCCGCCAGCAGACCTCCAGGCGGCGGTAAGGAACCGCGCCTTCTGCACCCTGCAGCACGGACTGACCGACCGGGAACTCGCAGATGAGTTCGCATCCGCTGACCTACTTGTGCTGGCCAGCAGGACCAGGACCGGCCGGCATCCTTCCGGTGAGGGCTTTGGCCTGGTGCTGCTTGAGGCGCAAGTTGCCGGAACACCGGTTGTGGGTCCCGCGCATGGCGGCTCGCCTGACGCGTACCTCGATAGAGTGACAGGACTTGCACCGCGTGACGAGACCGCCGGTGCGCTGGCGGCAGTTCTCGACAATTTGCTGCAGAACCCGCAGCGTCTGGAGCAGATGGGCCGGTGCGCCGCTAACTGGGCGCGCGAGTCGTTTGCCCCTGAGCGCTACGCCGAACTTGTCGTTTCTAAGCTGCTCTGACCTCAGAGGAACAGTCATGCCTAGAAGGCTCATCCCGAATCCACGGCTCTACGGTATTAACCACCGACTGAGAATGAAGCTCACTGGGCATGCGACCTTGTACGGACCTAGGTCCCGTCTGCACGTAAGCGATACAGCCCATCTGTCTAACCTCCTTGTTAACACCAACTGCGGATCGGTGGATATCGGCGATCATGTATTCTTTGGTCATGACGTCCTGCTATTGACCGGTACCCACGACTTCAGGAAGACGGGTCCGAGTCGGCTGCCGCCGCGTGCCACAGTGGATCGGAGCATCGTAGTAGAGCCGGGCGCCTGGATTGCGAGTGGTGCCATTATCATAGGCCCCTGCAGGATCGGGGCAAACGCTGTGATCGGATGTGGCTGTATCATAGACTTTGATGTTCCTGCAGACATGATAATTCGTGTTCGCCAGGAATTTACTATGGACACAATTAGATACTTTGAACCGCAACGGCAACCCGGCCAGGGCATGCCATCCCCGGGCGCCTGGACGGCGCACAGCCCGCCATGACGCCCGCGGGTCCCGCCTCGCGATGGGCTGCCGCTCAGCTCAAGATTGGCTTGCCGCTGGCACAGGGGAGTCAGGCCGGGACGGGATTGTCCGGAGTATCGGTCGCGCATCTGCGGTTCCGGTCCACGTCAGAGCCCAGGATCGGCGCGACTGGCTCCCGCCGCGAGTGCCGGGTGGCTGTCCACAGGCGCGCGAATGCGAGTGCGAAGGTGACAACGAAGCCAAGCGAGCTTGCGAGAGCCACGACGCCGAGCGGGTGGCCCCCGACCAGCATGACGCCAGCGATGGTTACGACTCCACCAGCACCTTGGGTAATGCTCACGAACCCAGGAAGTCCGTAGGCGCGCAGCAGGGCGTCGACTGCCGTCGTCAGGGCTGCGAAACATGCACCCACGAGAAGAATCTCCGCAGGCACCACCGCGTCTGCGTAACGTGCGCCATAGACCCAGGGGATCGCCCAGGGGAGGGCAGCAGCGCAAGGAGGCGCCAGGACCGCCAGCAGACATGCGGCGCGCCGCAGGGTTCGCCAGGTGCTGTCAGCTTTCGCCTGGCCTGTCAGCGCGGTCACGGTGGGGAGTCCTACCATGCCAAGAGATGCGATGAGGGTGGGCATGGGGGCGACCGCGGAGGCGCCAGCGCTGTACAGTCCGAGCGAGCTGGTCGGTACCAGGAACCCGAGCGTGTACTGGTCAGCGCTGGTATTGATGAGGCCGCCTGAGAGGCTGGCGACGCTGCGCCAGCCGTAGGATCGCACCGAACGAAGTTCGCGCCGTGATAGTGGCGCACCCGTGACTCCACGAGTTGCTCGGTGCAACCAGACGACGGCCAGCACCGCACCGCACCAGGTGGGAATGAGGTATGCGGCACCCGCCTCAGCGGGTGTCAGGTGCAGTGCGAGGGCGCCGAGAAGCATCAGCGCCCCGGGCATCGCGCCGGAGAGCAGGCGCGCCCGGTTGAATCGGGTGAAGTCGAGTGACCCCTGCGCGTACGTGACGCCGTAGAGGCCGATCGTCGCGCCCGCCGCCCACGTCGTGTACTCGATTGTCAATAGTGTCCCGACGCCGAGATGCACGTGAAGCCACCACAGGACGGCGAAGCTGACGGCTGTCATCGCGATCGCCTGCCGGGCGGCGATCCGCCTGAACCAGGTGGCTAGCACTGCCTCGCGATCCGGCCAGCGGGCCAGGTAGTAGGAGCATGAAGAATGCAGACCCAGGCTCCCCACGGTGTGAATAAGCAGCGACCAGAGTGCCACGATGGTCAGTTCTCCTCGGCCCGCTGGGCCCAGTTCCCTAGCGCTCAATGCGCCAGCCAGCGTGGCGGCCCCCATGATGATGAGATTGGCCAGGAACGTTGTGGCCGTAGGCCCTCGCAGCGGCCCTCTGACGCGCGCTGCCTGAGCTCGCAGTGCGGTCATTGCTTCAGCCTGCGCTTGACCTGGAGACTGACTGGCGGAGGCTGTCGCTCTGGAGAACCACGGGGGGCGAACTCCCCGCATCTTCAGGCCGTCGCCGGGAAGGTATTCCCATTCGTCCCCAGGCGCCACCGGCGGCTAGCCAGAAAAATGGCTGTATCAGCGGATCATCGAGAGACTGGTGTCCTTTGAGGAAAACAATCCCCAATGCCACAGCGAGAACGGTGAGCGCGCGCCCGACGCCATCTGTCCGCCGCAAAGAGCAGATGGCGGGAGCTAGCACCGAGAAAAACAGTCCTCCGTAGAGTATAACTCCCACGAGGCCGAGTTCGAGCCACGTCTTGGTAAGACCACCCTCGGCGACGACGAAATCCCGTCCGTCTTTGACATAGCCGGCGTAGTACCTGCCGTTATCAATGCCAACGAAATTACTTGCGCCCACGAGACTGGCGCCCTGCGTGGACGTCCCCGTGCCCTGACCGCTTAGTGCACCGGGATGGGCTGGTGAGAACATGAGTGTGAGCGCGTCCTGCCCGTTTGACGCTGAGGTGAGGAAAGGCACCAGCCTGCTCGCACCAAGGAACGACACCAGGGCGATCGCTCCGCCGGCCGCGAGGATGAGGGCGGGTCCGATGCGGCCGCGCACGGCAGTGGTGGTCCAGAAGGCCGGTCGGCGAGCTGTCCTGGCCGGGCGAAGCAGCAGCAATGCTATGACGCCGACGACAGCCACGACGATGTCTGCGCGTCGCTCGGCCGCGATCAGGCCGGTGGCGATCAGCACGCCAATGACCGCGGAGGACGTACGGCCCAGTTTGCCGACTGACAGGTGGGCCAGGGCGATCCAGGCGAACAGCGCGATCAGCAGTGCCTCCGCCGCCTCTTCCGCGGTCGCGAAGATGGATGGTGCGAGATAGATGTTCCCGGTATCGAAGCTGTGGACGCCCGCGCTGGCCGCTATGGGCTGCAGCAGCGCCGGAGCGGACTGGCCCAGGAGGGTGCCGGCGACCGCCCCCAGCCCGACCGCAGCCCCCGCGACCGCGACCACTCTCAGCATCTTGGCAGCGCGGCGGTCATCAGACAGCAGCTCGGCACCCACATAGAGCAGCGGGACAAAGAATATGTAAGAGGACCAGCCGAGTATTGCCATGCCGATCGGTACTCGCGGGATAATAGCCTCGACTATGCACCAGATCGAGAGCAGGATGATCCAGATCGACAGGCCGCTAGGTACTGCACGGAGCCGACTCCCTATACCACGAAGAAAAAATAGGTATATCGCGCCCACGAGGAGGTAAATGATGCCGAGAGTGCTGCCGGGGAATCCGACTACCTTCCGTCCAGCGTCAATTGACAACGCCGCCAGGTACAGCGCAAGCACTAGAGCCCATGCTTTCCCTGGCGGTCGTCGAGTGACTGAACCTGCCTCAATCGGCATGCTCGTCGCGGGCGAAACGCTCAAGTCTCTCCTTCCTATATCGTGTCGCGACGGACATGAGCATGGTGGGACGCCGACCCGGAGTAGATGCTACCCGTCTATTGCCGCCGTGTAGTCAACAGGCTGGCAACTGGTAGTCTGCGCGGCGGTCGACTAGGCATTAACTGCCGATAAACCATGCATTCCATATAACAGACGCCTTCCCTGCGGCGCCCTGGCGTGAGAGCCGATCACGGGCCTGCACGCCGGCCAGCGGCCGCGGCTTCAGTAGATTACTATCCGTGTTCTAAGATGCGCGATTAGTGACTACGGGAATGAGCGCGCGGCAGGTGAGGTCAGCGAGACAACGCGACCGAGCCGACAACGAGGGGGTATCGGCGCATGTCAGACAGGTCTATGCGGGACTTCACTGCCCGGCAGCCGACGGCAGTTGATGGCTCAGGATCAAGGCGCGAGCGTAGGCCGAGGCACCGACGGCTCAGGCGGATCATCATGGTTGCAGGCGCCTCGCTGGTGGTTCTCACGCTCGCTGTAGCCGGGGCCGGCTATCTGTTCGTCAACCACCTGGCCAGCAGCATCCACCGGATTCCGAACATTGCCGCGCTGGTCGCGGCCAATCAGCCGGCGATGCCGATTGCTACTCGCGGCAGTATGACGGTTCTGCTAACCGGGTCGATGACGCTGCCTGGCAGCAGGAGCGGTCAGGGTGCGCTCGGCTCGTCGCAATCCGCCGAGGATCTGAGCGGCTTGATTGCGCTCATCCACTTGAACGCCGACCAGCGGGGCGGTGCCGTCGTATCGATCCCGCCGAACGCGGTCGTCGACGTTCCGGGCCACGGACAGATGGAACTGTGGCAGACGCTGGTCCTAGGCGGGCCGTCGTTGCTGATCGAGAGCGTCGAGCATCTCACGAACGTCCGCATTGACCACTACTCAGTGCTCGATTTCGCCGGGGTACGGGCCGTTATCGCTGCGATGAATGGCGTCGACGTCGACGTGCCGTTCGCGGTCATAAGTGACGGATTCTCGTTCCACGCAGGAACTAATCTCCTCACCAGCAGCAGCGTGCTTCCCTATGTGCGCCAGGCCGATGTTAGTGAGATCGGTCGCGTACTGCTCCAGCAGAACCTCGTCCGCACAATACTGGACAAGATTGCGCAGCGGCGCATGTTCACCAGGATAGCAACGGATTTCCGAGTGGTCCGGGCAATGTCGGGTGCGCTGAGCGTAGACAGCAACTTCAGCAATTCCCAGCTCGAATCTCTGGCGCTGGATCTAGGGCACCTCGACGGCGCGGACGGCGTCTTCGTGAGCGCGCCAACCAACGGCTCGCCGACGACCGGCGGCACCGACCCCGTCAACCTGAATCAGGTGATCAGCGGCCAGCTCTGGTCGGCGATCAGGCATGACTCGGTGGCGGAATTCGCGCGCCGGTACCCGTTCACAGTGACGCCAGGAGCGCCGGGCTGACCGGGGCCAGCGCACACCCGGATCGGTGCTGAGTCGCGGTCGGACTGCGCCGGCGCTGACCCGCGACCGACGCCGCAGCCGCAGCATCCGGCTTCACGGCCGGCCGTGATCGGCTAGGCGTGCAAGAATGTGGGCCTGATGACGGCCAGCGGCAGCGAACCGGAAAAGATGACCGGCCCGGCTTTGGGGGCGGGGCGGGTGTGGGACTATGCCCCGGCGCCTGAGTCGCGGGAGATCGTATCGATCGCGCCCGAGTACGGGCTGTTCATCGACGGAGCCTGGGCGCCAGCGGCGGCCGGCGGCACATTCGGTACTGTCAACCCGGCCACCGAGGAGTCGCTCGCGCAGGTAGCCGCGGCCGGCGTCGCGGACGTGGACCGCGCTGTCGCGGCGGCGAGGACTGCCTATGACGACGTCTGGCGGCCGATGCCAGGCGCCGAGCGGGCGAAGTACCTGTACCGGATCGCCAGGATCCTGCAGGAGCGGTCCCGCGAGTTCGCCGTCCTTGAGAGCATCGACAACGGAAAGCCGATCAAGGAGACCAGGGACGTCGACGTCCCGCTGGCCGCCGCGCATTTCTTCTACTACGCGGGCTGGGCCGACAAGCTGGAGCACGCCGGCTTCGGGCCTGACCCCCAGCCGATCGGCGTAGCTGGCCAGGTCATCCCGTGGAACTTCCCGCTGCTGATGGCAGCCTGGAAGCTGGCTCCGGCGCTGGCCGCTGGGAACACGTGCGTGCTCAAGCCAGCCGAGACGACTCCGCTCACCGCGCTCCTGCTCGCCGAGGTCTGCCAGCAGGCGGACCTGCCGCCCGGCGTGGTCAACGTGCTGACTGGCGCTGGTGACACCGGCGCCGCGGTGGTCACCCACCCCGGAGTCGGCAAGGTCGCCTTCACTGGCTCGACCGAGGTCGGCATCGCGATCGGCCAGGCGATCGCAGGGACCGGCAAGAAGCTCACCCTGGAACTCGGCGGCAAGGCCGCGAACGTCGTGTTCGACGACGCTCCAATCGAGCAGGCGATCGAGGGCATAGTCAACGGCATTTTCTTTAACCAAGGCCACGTCTGCTGTGCCGGCTCACGTCTGCTGGTGCAGGAGTCGGTCGCCGAGGCCGTCGTCGACCGGCTGCGGCGGCGGCTGACCACGCTGCGGCTCGGCGACCCGCTGGACAAGAACACCGATATCGGCGCGATCAACTCCCGCCAGCAACTCGACAAGATCACGGAGCTGACGGCTGCCGGCGAGGCCGAGGGGGCGCAGCGCTGGTCACCGCCGTGCGAGCTGCCAGGGCGCGGCTACTGGTTCGCGCCGACGGTGTTCACCGGCGTCAGCTCGTCGCATCGAATCGCCCGCGAGGAGATCTTCGGCCCGGTGCTCTCCGTGCTGACGTTCCGTACCCCGGAGGAGGCCGTGATCAAGGCGAACAACACCCCGTACGGACTGTCCGCCGGGATCTGGACCGAGAAGGGCAGCCGGATCCTGTGGATGGCGCAGCGACTGCGGGCCGGCGTGGTCTGGGCGAATACGTTCAACGTGTTTGACCCCGCGAGCCCGTTTGGCGGGTACCGGGAGTCCGGGTTCGGACGGGAGGGCGGGCGGCACGGGCTGGGCGCGTACCTCGATGTCTGACGGGAGTAAGAAGGTCGGCAAGAAGGGCGTGGCGTCGGCAGATGCCGGAGCAGCGAGGGCGTCGGCAGATGCCGACTCGTCGGCCGCGGCTGGACGCGCGTCCGACCAGCCGTCATCCGCCACCGCCAGCGCGGCACCGGCGCCAGCCACTCAGTCGCCGGCTGCGGCTGGTGCGGCACGTACGCCGGCCACTAAGTCGTCAGCCGCCAAGTCGTCCGCCTCCAAAACATCAGCTGCGGCTGCTGGTTCGGCACCGGGGGTGGAACGGGTGCGGGTCGGGGTTCGGAAGACGTACAAGTTGTATGTGGGCGGGGGGTTTCCGCGGTCGGAGTCGGGGCGGACGTATCCGGTCCACTCGGCTAGCGGGGACCTGCTGGCCAACGCGGCGCTGGCTTCGCGTAAGGATGCTCGCGACGGCGTTGTGGCGGCTCGGGGGGCGGTCGGTAAGTGGTCCGGGGCAACGGCGTATAACCGGGGCCAGGTTCTTTACCGCGTCGCCGAATTGATGCAGGGGCGGGCCGGGCAGTTCGCCGAGGAAATTGTTAACGCTGAGGGAATTTCTCTGGCAGTCGCGGAGCGGACAGTCGGGGCTGTGATCGATCGCTGGGTCTGGTACGCGGGCTGGCCGGACAAGGTCGCGCAGGTCGCAGGCGGGGCCAACGCCGTGGCCGGGCCGTATTTCAACTTCAGCGTGCCCGAGCCGACCGGCGTGGTCGCCGTCGTCGCGCCGCAGGGTTCCAGCCTGCTCGGGCTGGTCAGCGTGGTCGCGCCCGTGATCGCGACCGGGAACACCGTCGTGGTGATCGCGAGCGAGGACCGGCCGCTGCCGGCCGTCACGCTGTCCGAGGTGCTGGCGACCTCGGACGTGCCTGGCGGCGTGGTCAACATCTTGACCGGCCGGACCGCGGAGCTTGCCCCGGTGCTGGCCGCCCACTTCGACGTGAACGCGATCGACCTGACCGGCGTGGCGGCGGATGCGCGGGCCGAGCTTGAGCGTGCGGCGGCGAGCAGCGTGAAGCGGGTGTTCTGCGCCGAAGATGACTGGGCGGCGGTGCCCGCGCCGCGCCGGATGCTGGCGTTCCTTGAGATCAAGACCGTCTGGCACCCGGTCGGCATCTAGGCCGCCTCGTCGCCGGCTGGCGTTCCGCTGAGCACGGATTATTTCCAGTAACACCTACTGAAAATAATCCGTGCTCACGAAGTCGGTGCGCCGGAGCGGACCTAGCGGACCCGGTGCGGGCAAGTACAGGCGTCAGCACGACGTCGAAGGGTGACCGCATGATCAACGCAATCCCCGCCGTCGCTGTGCCTCCCGAACCGGTGGCGGCTGGATCACCGGACTCGGAAGTCATCAGGCGATCGCGGCAGCAACCCGAGCAGTTCGCGCTGCTGTTCCAGCGCCACGCACCGGCTCTGGGCCGGTACGTCACCCGGCGGCTCGGCCCGGATCTGGCCCAGGACGTGGTCGCCGAGACGTTCCTCGCGGCGTTCCGGCAGCGGGTCGGCTACGACCTGACCAGGCCAGATGCCCGGCCGCGGCTGCACGGGATCGCGGCCATCCTGATCCGGCGGTACTACCGCGACGAGGAACGCAAGCTGCGGGCGCTGGAGCGGACCGGGATCGATCCGGTGATGGCATCCGCGGCCGACCACGTCGAGGCCGCGCTGGCGGCCGATGCCACCAGCCGCGCCGTGGCCGCGGCAATCGCTGGCCGGCACGGACGGGACCGGGCAGATCAAGAAGGGCAGATCCTCGGCTGGACCGCGATGCTCAGATCCGCCATCGTCCGGCACGCCGGTCAGCTGCCCTGATCAGAAGTCCGTTCGGGCGCCCTTCGCTGCCATCCATGCGGTCGGCGAAGGGCGCCCGATATGGTGTTACAGGCCGATTTCCGCAGCGCTGGCAGGCGGCGCTGGCTGGCATTTGCTGGCTGGCATTTGCTGGCTGGCGGCGCAGACCGACTGGAGCTGACGTATGAGCGCACCCGACATCACGGAGCTGGACCGGCGAGCGGTGCAGGGCAGCGTGGCGGTCGTCTCCGCTGTGACGAACGGTGACCTCACCCGCGCGACGCCTTGCGCGGAGTGGACCCTGGGCGAACTGCTGGCTCATATGACGGTGCAGCACGACGGCTTCGCCGCGGCCGCTGCTGGCCGGGGCGCGGACGCCGACATCTGGACGGTCCGGCCCGTCGGAGCCGATCCGGTCAGGGAGTACGCCGCGGCTGCTGACCGGGTGCTCGCCGCGTTCAGCGAGCCGGGGGTGCTAGAGCGCAGGTTCGCGCTGCCCGAGATCACCTCGGCGATGACGTTCCCCGGAGTACAGGCAATCAGCTTCCACCTGATCGACTACGTGGTGCACGGCTGGGACGTCGCCCGCTCGCTCGGCGTCCCTTACCAGGTGGACGACGACCTGGCCAAGGTCGCACTGCAGGTCGCCGAACTGGTGCCCGGTGGTGAGCGGAGGCTGATCCCCGGCGCCGCGTTCGCGCCTGTCCTGACCGCGCCGCAGGACGCGGACACACTGGACCGGACGCTGCTGATCCTCGGCCGCTCGCCGGCGTGGCCGGACTGACGCGGCTCCAGCCGGCGCCGCCCGGACTGACAGCCGCTCCAGTCGGCGTTGCCCGGACCTACAGCTTGCTATAGCTGGCGGCAGCCGGGTAACGCTCAGGCACTGGCGTAGTCGGGCTGAGCCCGGTCGTAGCCGTCGGTCAGCAACGGCGAGGAGATCAGGAAATCTGCGCTCGACCGGTTGCACGCGACCGGGACGTTCCACACCACTGCCAGCCGTAGCAGTGCCTTGACATCGGGATCGTGCGGCTGCGGTTCCAGCGGATCCCAGAAGAAAATCAGCAGGTCGACGCTGCCCTCGGCGATCCGAGCGCCGATCTGCTGGTCACCGCCGAGCGGTCCGCTCAGGACGCAGGTGACGTCCAGGCCCAACTCTTCCCCGAGCAGCAGGCCGGTTGTGCCGGTCGCTATTAGGTCATGGGACTCAAGCAGTGCCCGGTTATACCTCGCCCATTCGATCAGGTTGGCTTTCTTGTTGTCGTGCGCGATGAGTGCGATCTCTCTGCGCCTGGTCATTGCCGTCCTTCCGGTCGACCGGGCTCAGTCTGGCCTACCAGTATTTCCGGGCGGTTAAATGGCCATTACCGCGAGCTGACATTCAACTCGCATCGGCGTGAGGGGAGCAACTATCGACCGAGGCGCGGCAGGTGCGGCGTCAGATCTCGCCGTAGAGGCGGTCGCCCGCGTCGCCGAGGCCGGGCATGATGTAGCCCCGCTCGTTCAGTCGCTCGTCCATGCCGCCGGCGACCACCTTGACCGAGATCGGGAAGTCGTCGGGGAATGCGGCTTCCATTCGGGCGACGCCCTCGGGTGCAGCCAGCAGGCAGATCCCCGTGATCGACGCGGCGCCGCGGGACGCCAGCATCTGGAAGACCATCTCCAGCGTGCCGCCGGTCGCCAGCATCGGGTCGAGCACGAACGTGTCCCGGCCGGTCAGGTCCGCCGGCAGCCGGGTGGCGTAGGTCGATGCGACCAGCGTGTCCTCGTCCCTGGCCAGGCCTACGAAACCGACATCCGCATTGGGCAGCAGCCGGCACATGCCATCCAGCATCCCGATCCCGGCTCGCAGCACAGGGATCACCAGCGGGGTCGGCCTGGCCAGCTTCACGCCATCGGCAGCGGTTAGTGGCGTCTGCACCGAGACGTGCTCGACCCGGATATCGCGCGTCGCCTCGTAGGCGAGCAACGTGACCAGTTCGTCGGTCAGGCGGCGGAATACCGGCGTCTCGGTGCGGACGTCGCGGAGCGCGGTGAGCTTGTGGGCGATGAGCGGATGATCGGCGACCAGCGTCTGCATGGTCTGTAGTCTCGCAGGAACGACGCCGCGATGGTGCGGTGACCTGCCCGTCAGGTGAACTCAGCCTGGTTCGGCGGGCGGCCAGCCGTGCGGCGGCCGGTACCAGGTCGCGGTGCATCCCTGCGTGCCGCAGCGGACGTACTGATGGCCGGTGCCCGGCTGGGCCAGCGCCCCAGGGCAGTCACATGGCAGCCACCCGATGATCACCCGGCCGGGCCCCCACGGATGACCCGCCGTGCACGCATGCGGGTACGGCCACCTGCCCGGATGGGTCTCCTCGCCCATGTCGACAGTAGAACACGAATTCGATTAAACTGTAAATCCATGACGAACTCACGCACGCGGCGCCATGCTGTCGAGCGGGCCCCGAGGTGACGTGACAACCGCGACGGCTACCGTCGCGGCAAGCGAACAGATTCCCATCACCATGCTCGGATGATCCGCTCGTCACGTCACTCATCCCGGCCCGTGTCGATCAAGGCCCACTACCTAGCGACCAAGACATCGTCAGGTAATGACGCGCGATTGCCGTACCGCCGCGCTCCTAATCAGACCGCTCGAGCCCCGCTGCCCTTTTGGCCGCTACTCGGAGTTATCCGGGAATATATCACTAAGGCGTCGTATTCATGCTAAGTGCGTCACTGGGCGCTTGGTAGGGGAGCGAGATTCTCCGCAGAATCGGCCTGGTTCTCCGACCAGGCCGGGATGCGAAAATGGATGATCAGCCCTATTCTGACGATACTGATCGCATATTCACCGGCATTGTGAGGAGGATCTGGCGTGCCGCTGGAGGAGCTGCGTCCCGGGGATCCGCGGCAGATGGGAGCGTACCTGCTGGCCGGACGGCTAGGGAGCGGCGGGATGGGTCGGGTGTTCCTAGGCCGCTCGCCCGGCGGGCGACTGGTCGCGGTGAAAGTGATTCACGCCGAATTGGCCGACAGTCCTGACTTCCGCGCGCGGTTCGCCCGCGAGGTGGCGGCTGCGAAGAAGGTCAGCGGGCTGTTCACGGCGCCAGTGGTCGACGCGGGCGTGGACGATCCGGTGCAGTGGCTGGCGACGGCCTATGTCCGGGGTCCGACCCTAGGCGAGGCCGTCGCCAGCGACGGGCCGCTCTCCGCTGATTCGGTGCGTGCGCTGGCGGCGGGCTTGGCCGAGGGTCTCGGGGCAATCCATGCGGCTGGGGTGGTCCACCGTGACCTGAAGCCGTCGAACGTGCTGCTCGCGGAGGACGGCGCCCGTGTCATCGACTTCGGGATCTCCCGCGCGGCCGAGGCTAGCGCTCTGACGCGGACCGGCCTGGTGGTCGGGTCGCCGGGGTTCATGTCTCCGGAGCAAGCCGAAGGCCACGATGTCGGCCCGCCGAGCGATGTATTTAGCCTCGGCGCTGTCCTAGTGTTCGCGGCGGTCGGCGAGGGGCCGTTCGGCACCGGGTCTACTGCCGCCATGGTCTATCGCGTCGTCCACTCCGAACCGCACCTTGATGGCGTACCGAGCGAGATACGTTCTCTGGTCATGCAGTGTCTGGCTAAGAATCCCGCTGAGCGGCCCGCCACCGAGCTAATCCTGACCGAGCTGAACGTGCTCCGCCCGGCTGCTGCGGACCTTGCCGAACTGCGGGACCGCATCATGCTCCTGACGACGGCACAGTCTGCTGCGCCAGTTCCGGAATATGACGACAGCCCCGCGAACGACGGCCAGGTCGGACCAGGCGTCTGGAGGGAATCCGACGACGCAGGACCACGAACGATCACCTCAGTGGCAGTCGCTCATGACCCGCACCGCACGGAGCTGTCAGCTTCCGGCGGATTGATAGCGGAGGCCCCAGGCACGTCCGCACCAGAGACTGCGTTGGCGAGCCTCGTTCCAGGCGAGTTGCCCATGCTCGCCACCACGAAAGGCAGCTCTGCTTCGGCGTACAACGCTCCGGGCTCGATCGGCTCGATCGGCTCGACCCCTCGGCGACGGAGACGGGCCGTTGGCGTGAGTGCTGTTGCGGCGGTGATCGGCATCGGGGCAGGTCTGGCGATCTGGGCTCCCTGGGTGATGTCCCCGGCTCGGTCGGCTCCGCCGGTCTTGAGCCCGGTCGGGCTCATAGCCGACTCGTCGACGAACACCTCAGTGACGATCAGCTGGTTGCCTCCGCCGAAGGGCCCGCTGCCCGGCGGATACCTCATCATGCAAGGCAGCGTTCTGGTCGGCTCGGTCCCTGGCACCGTCACCACGTACCGAGAAACCGGACTTGATCCAGACACCTCATACAACTATCAGGTAATAGCGGTTCGAGGCAGCCACCGATCCCGTCCGTCGTCGCTCACGTCGGTAAGCACGCGCATTCCGCCATTGACAGCGTCCGTCCTGACTGGAGCATGGACCGTCCGCTATAAGGACGTCGCGTGGTACAGCCTTAATTTCACTCCCAAACTGTCCGCCGACTACTGGACGTTCACTCCGCAGTGCGCGACGGGACCGTGCTCCGTCAAACTCGTAGGGGCATTCCAAGGCTGGACTTTCAGAACGACGCTGCACCGCCACGGAGCTGTGTACAAGGGAACGGCTACGAACACTAAGTATCTGTGGTGTGGATCACCCTCAAACGTCGACGTCAGCTACCTGACGTTCCAGATCAAGATGCGCAGCGCGGAAACGGTTGGCGCGCAGTGGATGGCAGCCTCATGGACCGGCACCATGGTCCTATACACCCCCCCGAACGTGAGCTGCGCTGCCGCTGGAGTCACAGCCCGCATCGACGGTACGTCATGACCGAGGCACCGGTCGGCTGGTGCCGGTGTGCTCGACGAGAGACCGGCAAGACTTGATGCGGATGATCTCCCCGCGCATCGGCCAACGCCACTAGCTGGACGAGGCCGGCTGGGCGGAGGCTGACCGGGCTCGGTCGGCGGAGAGTTCTCGTTCTCTGGCGTTGGCCGTCAGCTCGCTGGCGCGCTGGAACTCTGCCTGCGCCTCAGCCCACCGGCCGAGCTTCATCAGCAGGTCGCCACGGACGCTGGGCAGCAGGTGGTAGTCCCGCAGGGCCGGCTCGCCGGTGAGCTGGTTGACCAGATCCAGGCCGGCCTGCGGGCCGAACGCCATCGAGACGGCGACCGCGCGGTTCAGCTCCACGATCGGCGACGGCATCACCTCGGCGAGGACGGAGTACAGCCCGGTGATCCTGGCCCAGTCGGTCTCCTCCGGCCGGAACGCTCGTGCGTGACAGGCAGCGATCGCAGCCTGCAGGACATATGGCCCGCTGGTCCCGCCGAGTGCCTCCGCGCGTTCCAGCGCCGCCAGGCCCCGGTTGATCAGCAGTTGATCCCACCGGGCCCGGTCCTGGTCAAGCAGCAGGACCGGCTCCCCGCCCGGTCCAGTGCGGGCCCGGATCCGAGATGACTGGATCTCCATCAGCGCCACCAGCCCGTGCACCTCGGGGTCTCCAGGGGCAAGCTCGGCGAGTACCCGGCCAAGGCGGACGGCTTCCTGACAGAGCGCGGGACGCATCCAGTCATCGCCGGCAGTCGCCGAGTAGCCCTCGTTAAAAATGAGATAGATGACCTCAAGGACGGAAGCCAGCCTGGCCGGGCGTTCCTGGCTGTCCGGTGTCTCGTACGGAACACCGCCGCTGGCCAGCGTCTTCTTGGCACGGACGATGCGCTGCGCGATTGTCGGCTCCGGCGCCAGGTAGGCGCGGGCTATCTCGGCCGTGGTCAGGCCGCCGATCAGGCGCAGAGTCAGCGCCACCCGGGCCTGCACCGGCAGGACCGGGTGGCAGGCGGTGAAGATCAGTCGCAGCAGGTCATCATCAATGTCGTCGGCGACTGCCCGGTCGAACGCGGCAGTGCCGTCGTCGTCGCGGGCTTCCAGCGCCCGGCCGATCTCGGCGTACTTGCGCTCAAGGTCACGATTGCGGCGAAACTGGTCGACCGCGCGGCGTTTCGCGACCGTCATCAGCCAGGCGCCGGGATTGGCGGGCACGCCTTCGTTCGGCCACTGCTCCAGCGCGGCGACGACCGCGTCCTGGGCAAGTTCCTCGGCGAGGCCGATGTCGCGTGCGTAGCGGGCCAGCCCGGCGATCAGGCGGGCCAACTCTAGCCGGATGACCGCTTCGATCGCGGCGTGTGTCTGTGAGCTGGTCACGAGACACGATCACACCACCGGCCGGCGCCCCCGGCAAGTTCCGGCGGGCCTGGTTCCGGCGGGCCTGGTTCCGGCGGGGCCTGGGACCGGCCCTCGGTCGGCCCCGCCGGAACCGCGGCGCTAGTAGACCTGACGGATCGTAGACTCGCCGTCGCCGGCGATGGTCAGGAACCGCTTGGTCCACTCGATCGCCTCGGCCTTGTCGCGAGTCTCCATCACCGCCCAGCCGCCGATCAGTTCCTTCGCCTCGGAGAACGGCCCGTCAAGGATCGTGAACTCTCCGTTGGCATATCGCACCCTGGTGGCTTCCTCGACCGGCCCGAGGCCGCCGGTGGCTAGCAGTACGCCCGCCTTGGTGGCCTCCTCCACGAACGCGCCCATCTTGGCGAACATCTCCGGGTCGGGCGGCGGGATCGGGGTCGACGGGTCGGCCAGGGTGTATCCCAGGAATCGCATTGCTCGTTCTCCTCGCGTCAGCGGCGCCGGCAAGTCGCCGGCTCCGGCAGCTATCTCGCGGTGGTCTCGGACCGCCCGCATCTCATTCCTCTGCCCACGCGTCGAACACCGGCGCGCCAGATCGACATGAGCCTTGAACAATTTTCAGACCCTCCTGACGTGCTGGTCAGCCGACCGGCCAACGCCGGTCGCACCGGCCGGCGTTGCCTGACCTGGTGGCGTGCGGCACGATCGCCTGGTGAACCTTGCCCTGGCGGCCACGGCGTTCGCCCTGGTTTTCCCGGCCGAGTTGCCGGACAAGACCGCGCTGGCCAGCCTGGTGCTCGCCAGCCGGTACCGGCCGGGGTACGTCTTCGTCGGCGTGACCGCGGCTTTCGCTGTGCACGTCACGCTCGCCCTGGTGGCAGGAAGCCTGCTCACGCTGCTACCGCACCGAGTGCTTGAACTGATCGTCGCCCTGCTGTTCGGCCTCGGCGCGGTCCTGCTGCTGCGCGGCCGGTCCGACGCCGACAATTCCGAGCAGCTCGCCCGGGACACGCCACCGACCTTCGTCAGAGTCGCGGCCACCAGCTTCGCCGTGATCATGGTCGCCGAGTTCGGTGACCTGACCCAGATCCTGATCGTGGACCTGGTTGCCCGGTATCACGATCGGCTCGCTGTCGGCGTCGGCAGCCTGCTGGCGTTGTGGGCGGTGGCGGCACTAGCCATCCTGGGCGGCCGGGGCCTGCTGCGGGTCGTCCCGATCCGGCTGGTGTCCCTCGCCGGCGCGGCGGCGATGACTGTACTAGGCGTGCTCAGCCTGATCAGCGCGATCAGAGGCTAGCCGGGCCGGGCCGGGTGTCGGCACAGGCCGGGCGGGCCGGGTGTCGGCACAGGCGGGCCGGGCCGCAAGTCGGCACAAAGCTCTCTAGTCACATAGATCACTCCAGACCCATCAGTTCTGGACCGGGCCGTGCAGCAAGGACGTCGTTCATGATCACGGTGATCTGGTGTTGCGCGCGAGACACCAGATCACCACGATCATGAAAGCGACCGCCGCCAGCGGGGCCACCGGCGGTCTGCCGTGGTCGGGTAGGGCGTCCGGCGGGTTCGTCGGGCGCGGGCGGCGCTGAAGCGAGCCGGATCGGACGTGAACCGGTCGTGGCAGCGATCCGAGCAGAACCAGAACGCGCTGCCGCCTGTGCTCCCGCGTGCCGGAGCGCTGGTTTTCTCCACCGCCATTCCGCAGACCGGGTCGATCGCGTGCTCGGCCCCGCCGCCCTGGCGGTCGCGGTTCCGGTAGGCCCAGTACAGGAGCGCGAAGATCAGCAAGAAGATGATGTTCAGAATCGTCGTGTAATTCAGGGTCAGGCGCTCGGGCACGATCTGGACCGGCCGGTGCGCGGGGACCAGGCCAACCGCCTTGAAGATCAGCTCGGTCACCAGCCCGGCGGCCGTCATCACCGCCCAGAAGACGGCCAGCATCCGGAGCGCCAGCGCGCCGCCGTAGAACTTGCGGTAGACCAGCACCAGCGGCAACGCGATCAGGTCGGCGAAAATGAAGCTGATCACACCGCCGAAGCTGATCCCCCCTTTCCACAAGGCTGCGGCTAGCGGGACGTTTCCGATCGAGCAGACAAAACTGATGAGCGCGATGAACGGGCCGATCGCGGCATTCTCGACACTCGTCCAGATGCCGTGACCGGAGATGAAGAACGCGTTCCAGAACGCGGCCGGCACGGCGACGGCGAGGAAACCGGCGGCTACGAACCCGATGATCATCTCCTTGCGGAGCATGGTCAGATCGGCGATCGTGTAGCTGGCCGCGTCGGCCCAGCCGGCTCTGGTGCGAATCCGGGCGCGCCACGGCGCGGCGGCTCGGGAGCCGGAGTCGGCCGCGTGATCAAGTTCAGCCGAGTGGTCGGAGTCGTGCGTGAGCGCGGGGCTGGCGGCGTGTCCGGGGCTGGCGGCGTGTCCCGGGCTGGCGGCGTGTCCCGGGCTGGTGGCGTGTCCCGGGCCGGCAGCGTGACCGGAGTTGGCTGCGTGTCCGGAAGGGTGCACCTGTGCGGACCTGTTCGTGTCGGTGGAGCTATGCGCATGCTGCGCGGGATCGGGTCGGTCGTGTTCTTGACCGGCCAGCCTGATGCGGGCGGCGTCGACCCGCCGACCAGTGAGGAACACACCGCCGAGCAGGGCCAGCGCGGCGATCATGATGGCGCCGCCGACGTACTCGGCCACCGCGAACTGCCAGCCGATCAGCACGATGAGGATGATGCCGAGCTCGAACACCAGGTTGGTAGACGCGAACATGAAGATCATCGAAGTGACGAAGTCGGCGCCTTTGGCGAACAGCGACTTCGCCATCGCGGAGGCGGCATAGGAGCAGGACGAGGAGAGCGCGCCCATCACGGACGCGCGGGCCACGGCGGCCGGCCGGTGATTCCCGAGCTTGGCCCGCAGACCGTCGCGCGACGCGAACGCCTGCACGGCTCCGGAGAGGCCGAAGCCGAGGATCAGCGCCCACAGCGTGTCCCAGAACATGAAGAACGACTCGCGAAGCGACGCGGCGATGCCGTGCAGCACCGGTCCTGGGGCCAGCGCGAGCACATGCGGCGTGGCATGCGCACCGATCAGCGCGAGCACCTGCCGGACGGCGGGCGCACCGATCAGCGCGAGCGCATGCCACGCGGCGGGCGCGCCAATCAGCCCGGCCGCCGCCGCGAAACTGGTCATGCCCGTCGTCATGACCGGACCAGGCGGGCGATCGCGTCGGCGGCTTCGCGGATCTTGGCGTCGGCCTCCGGACCGCCAGCCCGAGCGGCCTCGACCACGCAGCTGCTCATATGGTCCTCGATCAGGCCGAGCGACACCGACTGCAGTGCTCTGGTCACGGCCGAGACCTGAGTCAGGATGTCGATGCAGTACTCGTCGCCGGTGACCATCCGCTGCAGCCCCCGGACCTGCCCCTCAATCCGGCGCAGCCGCTGCAGGTAGTCGGTCTTCGCCGCGCTGTAACCAGCCATCGGGCACCTCCCGGATCGCCGCGCCCTGAGTGCGCGTCCCGCTCGCTCGAAGATACTATACCCCCCTATGGTATCTACCTAGGATACGACGAGCCCGATCACCGCGGTGGGGCCTTCCGCAACACTTGGCTCAGGTCCAGCTAGGACTGGGGAGGACCCGACCCATTTACGTCCGTGTGAAACCGGGCCTACTATCGGCTAATGGCCATGGTCTTCGGGGTCGCCAAGCGGCTCCTGGTCGGACGGCCGATGCACAACGACCATCTTGGCCACACGCTGCTGCCCAAGCGGATCGCTCTGCCGGTATTCGCAAGTGACGCGTTGTCATCGGTCGCTTACGCCACGGAAGAAATTCTCGTGGTTCTCTCGGTGGGCGGCTTTGCTCTGTTCTCAAACGCGCCCTACATCGCGATCGCGGTCGGCGTGCTGATGCTGGTCGTGGTCGCATCCTACCGGCAGAACGTGCACGCCTACCCGTCCGGTGGCGGTGACTACGAGGTCGCGACCACGAATCTCGGGCCGCGCGTCGGGCTGGCGGTAGCCAGCGCACTGATGGTCGACTACACGCTGACCGTCGCTGTCTCGGTCTCAGCCGGCGTGGCCAACCTGGCCTCGGCGTTTCCTGTCCTGGATTCGCACGTGACGGTGATCGCCGTGGTCACGGTGGTCGTGATCATGCTGATCAACCTGCGCGGAGTCAGGGAGTCGGGGACCGCGTTCGCGATCCCCACCTACTGCTTCATCGGCATCGTCGCCGTCATGATCGCCTGGGGTGCGTTCCGGCTGGGCACGGGTCACCACCTTCGGGCCGAGAGCGCTGGCTACCGCGTCAGACAGGCCCACGAGTACGCCGGGCTGGCCCTCGCGTTCCTCCTGCTCCGGGCCTTCTCTTCCGGCTGCACGGCGCTGACCGGCGTCGAGGCGATCAGCAACGGCGTGCCTAATTTTCGCAAGCCAAAAAGCAAGAACGCGGCGACCACGCTGGCACTGCTGGGCCTGATCTCGGTGGCGATGTTCGCCGGGGTCACCGCGCTGGCGCTGGCCAGCCACGTCCACGCCGCCATCCCGCAGGATCTGGTCGGACTGCCAAATGGCCAGACGCCGCGAACTGTGATCGCGCAGGTCGGCCGCGCGGTCTTCGGCGGATCATCGCCGCTGTTCTACGTGCTGCAACTGGCGACCGCCCTGATCCTGGTCCTGGCGGCGAATACCGCGTTCAACGGCTTCCCGATCCTGGCCTCGATCCTGTCGCGGGACGGCAATATGCCGCGCCAGCTGCACAACCGGGGTGACCGGCTGGCGTTCAGCAACGGGATCCTGCTGCTGTCCGGGTTCGCGATCCTGCTGATCGTGATCTTCCAGGCATCGCCCACCCGGCTGATCCAGCTGTACATCGTGGGCGTTTTCGTATCTTTCGTCTGCAGCCAGACCGGCATGATCAGGCACTGGAACCGGCTTCTGCGCGGTGTCACGGACACGGCAGTCCGCCGGCGGATGTTCCGCAGCCGGGCCATCAATACGGTCGGCGCCTTCGTCACCGCGCTCGTGCTGGTGATCGTGCTGATCAGCAAGTTCGCCAGTGGTGCCTGGATCGTCGTCGTCGCCATGCCGGTGATCTGGCTGACCATGCGGGGAATCCACAAGCACTACGAGAACGTGGCCCGTGAGCTGGTCCCGCCGGAAGACCAGCCAATCGCGCTGCCGGCCAGCAACCGGGCCATCGTGCTGGTGTCGAAGCTGCACCTGCCAACGCTTCGCGCGCTCTCGTACGCCAAGGCGACCAGGCCAAGCCGTCTTGAGGCGATCACCGTAGACGCCGACCACGCGGAGACCCTGCGGCTGATCGAGGAGTGGGACCGGACCGATATCCAGATCCCGCTCACGGTGATCGCGTCCCCGTACCGCGAGATCACCCGGCCGATCGTGGACTATGTGCGGCAACTGCGCCGGGAGAGCCCGCGCGACATCGTGACCGTGTACGTGCCTGAGTACGTTCTCGGGCACTGGTGGGAGCAACTGCTGCACAATCAGAGCGCGCTGCGGCTGAAGACCCGGCTGCTGCTGCTTCCTGGCGTCATCATCGCCAGCGTCCCCTACCAGCTGCGGTCCGCGGCTGATGCCCCGTTGCCAGGTGCCGGTGGCCCGAGCGCGGCGCCCCGGCTGTCGGCGGCTCCCGGGCTGTCGGCGGCTGTCGGCGGTCCTCTGCGCAGGACCAGGGCCGGGAACTCGGCGTCCTCCTGGCGGAGCCTCACCGCAGGTCCCGAGGAGCTGCAAGCCGAAGAGCTGCAAAATAGCATCAGCGCCGAGAACGCCACTCCGATCGCCGACTGCCAGGACCGCGACACCGTGGACGTCGTCGGCACGCTCCGCACCGTCACGCTCAGGCCGCGCGGGACCAGCCTGACAATGGAGGCCGACCTGTGGGACGGCACCGGCAACGTCACGCTGATCTGGCTGGGCCGGCGAGACATCGCCGGCATCCGACCCGGCCGAAGGATGATCGTGCACGGGCGGATCACGAGCCTGCGGGGCGACCGGGCTATCTACAATCCGCGATATGAACTGCGGTCATCCGACAGCTAGGCGGTCCGGCCGTCGTCGGCGAACCGATAGCCCATGCCGGGCTCGGTGAGCAGGTAACTCGGCCGGGCGGGATCGGGTTCCAGCTTGCGGCGCAAATGCGCGATGTACACCCGCAGGTAGTTGGCCTCGGTCTCGTATTCGGGCCCCCATACCTCTTGCAGCAGCTGACGCTGGGTTACCAGCCTGTCCCGGTGCCGGACAAGGACTTCGAGCAACTGCCACTCCGTCGGGGTCAGGCGTACATCGGCGCCGGCCCGGATCACGCGTTTCGCCGCGAGGTCGACGGTGAATTCCTTGGTGACGATGACGGGTGCGTCCGGCTCGGGTGACGCGCGGCGGACCGCGGCACGCAGCCTGGCGAGGAGCTCGTCCATGCCGAATGGCTTGGTCACGTAGTCGTCGGCGCCCGCGTCGAGCGCGGCTACCTTCTGGCTTTCCTGTCCCCAGGCGGACAGCACGATGATGGGCGTCGAGGTCCAGCCGCGGACTCCCCTGATCACGTCAGTGCCGTCCATGTCCGGCAGGCCAAGGTCGAGAATCAGCACATCAGGCCGCTCCCGTGCCATCGCGGCGAGCCCTGAGGCGCCGTCAGCGGCAGTGCTGACCTCGTAGTGGCGCGCGGTCAGGTTAATCCGGAGTGCCCGCAGGATCGGTATCTCGTCATCGATGACCAGAACGCGGGTCACGGACTCACGGACCGAAGACCAGAGCCGAGCTGGCCGACTTGGCCGCGATCGGCAGCGTGATCCGCATGGTGAGTCCGCCGCCCGGCGTATCTGCCGCCTCAAGGCTGGCGCCCATCGCCTCAGCGAAACCCTTAGCGACCGCGAGCCCGAGCCCGACGCCGGTGCCGCTGCGGTCGCCCAGCCGCTGAAATGGCTCGAAGATACGCGGTTTCAGCTCATCAGGAACTCCGCGCCCGTGATCGACAACTTCGAGCACGACGGTCGCACCGACCTGCCTGGCGCGCATCATCGGCGCCCGGCCAGCCGGTGAGTGCGCGAGCGCGTTGGAGAACAAGTTAGCCAGGACGCGCTCAAGCAGCCCGGGGTCGGTCCTGACCAGCGGTAGCTGGTCAGGGACTACGATCTGGACGCTCATACCCGCGTCGAGCCCGCCAAGCGCGATCGGTACGACCTCGTCGACCCCGGCGGGCCGCAGGAACGGTTCCAGCGAGCCCGTGGTCAGCCGGCTCATGTCCAGCAGATTGCCGATCAGCGCGTCGAGCCGGTCCGCGGACTCCTCGATCGTGGCGAGCAGAGTGGCCTCGTCGTCAAGCGTCCAGTCCACATCTTCCTGCCGCAGGGTGCTGACACTGGCCTTGATGCAGGCCAGTGGCGTGCGCAGGTCATGGCTGACCGCAGCGAGCAGTGCGGTGCGCATGCGGTTGCCCTCGGCAAGGGCCTCGGCCTGCGCGGCCTGCGTCCGCAGCCGCTCGCGGTCGAGCCCGGCGGCCGCCTGCGCTCCGAATCCGTCAAGCAGCCTGGCCGTGATCGGGCCGGTCTGGCCGGCGACGACCAGCGTCAGGTCGGCCCGGACTCTGACCCGGATCTCGTCCGCAACTCTGACATCGCCTGGAAGCCTGACCTCGTCCGCGGACCGGACGTCGCCAGCTCCTGGCGCCGCGCTATCGCTGGCGGCGACCCTGATCCATTGCTGGCTAACCTGCTCAAGCAGTTCAGCCCGGCCGCCGAGGGTGGTGGTCAGGTGGTCGAGCACCGCAGCCGGGGTGTCGGCGCCGCTCAGCACGGTCCGTGCCAGGGCCAGCAGGGACGCCGCTTCGGCGCTGCTGCGTGCGGCCTGGCTGGCCCGACGGGCAGCGAGGTGCACGACGCTGCTGACAGTGACCGCGACGGTCACGAAGAGCAGCAGCGCCAGCAGGTTCCGCGGTTCCTCGATCGAGAACGTGTGCAGCGGCGGGGTGAAGTACCAGTTGACCAGGAGGCTCGCCGCCACGGCGGCAAGTACGGCCGGCCAGAAGCCGCCGAGCACGGCGATCGCCACCACCGCGACGAGGTAGATCAGCAAGTCGTCGTCCAGGCTCAGATGCCGGGTACCGGCCACGAGCCCTGCAGTGAGCAGCGGCAGGACCGCAGCGGCCAGCAGGACGCCCGCCACCTGTCGGCGCCGATCGAGTCCGCTCTGCCCGCCGGCCAGTCCGCTGTGCCTCGGCCCGCGGCCCGCTAGTCCCGCGCCTCGCCTTAGTCCCGCGCCTCGCCTTAGTCCCGCGCCTCGCCTTAGTCCCGCGCCTCGCCCTAGTCCCGCGCCTCGCCTTAGACCCGCGCCCCGCCGCAAACCCGGCCGGGACCGGTGCTCCGTGGATCGGAACCTGACAGGCTGGAACTCTGCAGGCTCGAACACAGCCTCGCCGGGGGACCCGTCACCCAGCTCTGGCTGGCTATCAGCTGCGGAGGTCACAATCCATAGTGTGAACGATGACGTCAATCGGCGCATCAGCCAGCGCGCTGAAGCTCCGGCGCAGACGCAGACAAGCATGACGATAGCCGCCCGGATCGGCAGCGATCCGCTCATCCGGAGCTGCGCATACGGCCGTCCGGAGAACCCGACCACGGTGAACCAGCCGATCACTCCCACGGCGGGGGCCATGACCGGCTCGGCGACCAGCGACATGACGACCACGACCGCTGCGGCGGCGATCAGCACCCATGATGGAGGCAACCGCCCGCCGAGTCCGGCCGCTGCGGCACCGATAACGAGCATCGCGGCGAAGGACAGCGGCAGCGCGAACGGCGCTGCGAGTCCGCGTGCGGCTGGTGCTTCATTCATCGCGGCTGGTGCTTCATTCATCTCAGAGTAAGCAGACCGCCGATCCGGCAGAATTTCGATGATCTTGACGCATCCCTAACGTCACAGCCGAAGGTTTTAACGCCGCGTTAGCGCGCCGCGGGCCGGTCGGCGGGGTCATATCCTGCCTGGGTTGCGGTGGTGCTGAGTCAGGGGTCGCGGTGATGGTGAGGCAGGAGGCCGGGGTGGCAAGGACAGCGGTAGCCGGAGCGGGGCAGTCCGACTGGGTGGTCGCGGTAGCCGATCAGGTCATCGCGCAGGCTAAGGACCGCGCTCTGGCTGGTCCGCTGACCTGTGCGTCAGGACTCAGCCCATCCGGCCCGATCCACCTCGGAAACCTGCGCGAGATCATGGTGCCGCACTTCGTCGCTGACGAGATCCGCAACCGGGGCCTGACATTGCCGGCACATCTTGTCGTGGGATGACTACGACAGGTTCCGCAAGGTGCCCACCGGGACCGCTGAGTCCTTCGCCGAGTACATCGGCCGGCCGCTGACCGCCGTGCCTGACCCGTGCGGACAGCACGAGAGCTGGGCTGAGCACTTCAAGGCCCCGTTTCGCGCGGCACTGGACCAGCTAGGCGTCGAGGTGACGGAGATCAGCCAGACGCAGATGTACACCGCCGGTGCCTACCGGGCCCAGGTGCTCAGCGCGATGCGAAACCGGGACCAGATCAGCGTCATCCTCGACGCCTACCGGACCGCCCGTCGGCGCACCTCCGACGCCGGCGCTGAAGGCCGCTCAGCGTGCCCTCTTCACCCTGCTCTATGAACACCTGATCGGCCGCGACACCGGCCCGAGACTCCCGACCCTGATGCTGGCCCTCGGCCCCCGCCGGATCAGGTCCCTCCTCGCCTCCGAATGACCGCTGCGCGCGCAGGGCGGTCCTCACAGGACCTGCTTGACGGAACAGCGTCTTCGGCGGAGGCTTGCAAGACGCAACTTCTGGCAACTCTCGAGACGGGAACGGAACATGCGCATTACATTCATCGCCAAGGACCCCGACTCCAATCCGGACGGATCTCCGACGCTGTACCGCACCGATCGGGGGAGCTGGGTGGTCCAGGGGTGGGCAATCACAGACCCGGACGCCTTAGCCCTCATGGACATCCCTGCGGGTGAGGGAGCCGTCGAGATCCCGGACAGGCTTGTCCCGTTCTTCCTTAGCGGGCAGGAGGATTAGTGCAGTTGTCGCAGGAGGAATTTCGCCAGCACCTCAATGACTTCAGGCAGGAAGCCGTCCACCTAGAGACTCGTGACGCCTACGGCACGGCAGTCGAGCTGCCTTACATGGCTAAGTGGGCGGCAGGGGAGAGGGACGACCTGGAGTGGTTGCAAGGCTGGTGCTCGACGATCCGCACAGGCCGGCTGGCCGGGAAGGTGTACCGGCGTGCCCGGATCGTCTCTGAACCTCTGAGTGAGTATCAGCGCTGGTCCTACAGCATCGCCTGCCCGATGGTAGAGGCCGGTGAGGACATCCGGTGGGTGCCCCGGCAGCTGATATCGGGATTGGCCATCCCTGGTAATGACTTCTACCTGCTCGATGACCGGCTAGTCATTTTCCTTCATTACACGGGTAGCGGTCTGTCTGCGGGCATTACGTCCTCGGCAGATCCCGGCCACATCGAGCTGTGCCGATCCTCGTTCGAGGCCGTGTGGAAGCTCGCGATACCGCACCGTGAGTACGCACCCGTCTAGCACCGCCAAGCTGGCACAAGAGGCTCTTGGCGTCCGGCTGCGGGAACTCCGCAAGGACGCGGGGCTCTCGGGCCGGGCCATGGCGGCAGCCACCAGCCAGCATCCGACTCGGGTGAGCAAGATCGAGCACGGAGTTCAGGCTCCGTCGGATGAGGACATTCGCAGCTGGTGCGCCGCCTGCGGAGCGCAGGACGAGATCCCTGACCTGATCGCTGAGGCGCGCGCGGTGGTATCGATGTACCTTGAGCTGCGGCGACGGACCCGTGCAGGGATGAAGCGGATGATGCTGTCGTCGGTGCCGCTGTACGAGCGCACCCGATCTTGGCGCATCTACGAGCACAATGTCATCCCCGGCCTGTTCCAGACTGCCGAGTACTCTGCCGCGATGCTGTCCTTCTGGATTGGCTTCCTGGACACGCCCAATGACCTTGATGCGGCCGTGGCTGCCCGGATGGAGCGCCAGCGAGTCATCTATGGCGACCGGCGATTCGCCGTCGTGCTCGAAGAACAAGCACTGCGTACCTGGTTCGGCACGGCGGAGACTATGGCGGGACAACTCGACCGACTGCTGGCCGTGATGAGCCTGCGAAGTGTGTCCCTGGGCATCATCCCAATGATGACCGAACGTCCCGCCGTAGGATCGATCGGGTTCTGGATCTTCGACAATTCGCTGGTAGTGATGGAGACACCGACCGCAAGAATCGAGGTAACCCGGCCGCAGGAAGTCGGCCTGTACGCACGGATGTTCGAGCACCTCAGGCGCCCGGCCGTGTACGGCGGCGCTGCCCGTGCCCTCATCGCTAAAGCGCTGAGCGACCTCAACTAGCCGCAATCTTTCGCAACCTTCTGGCCCCGCCAGATGGGTGCTCCTATCGTCGCAATATGAACTTCGGCAACATCCCGCACGAGTCCAGTCCGGAGAATCAGTATTTGGCGCTCCTTGACGTTCCACACGACGTAGTTCACGATCCGGCGGACCTTGTCCCGACGGGCGCGCCAGCCATGCTGAAACTGCCAGGCGAGCCGACGTCGGCAGCGGCAGCGCGGGCGTTCGTCCGCGATATGTGTGCTGACAGTGCCGCGTCATTCGCTCAGGACGCGGCACTGCTCGCGTCGGAGCTTGTGACCAATTCCGTCCGGCACGCCCGCACCGGTGCCGTGCTGGTGACAGTTACCCGGCACGGGCCCGCGACCATGCGAGTGGCCGTTGCCGACGGGGGCGGCCGGACAGCGCCATGCGCTTGCCAGCGCGCAGATGCCGAGGCAGACACGGGGCGCGGACTGCTGATCCTTCGGGCGGTCGCTCAGGAATGGGGCGTGCGGATCAGCGCAACCAGTTGCGAGGTATGGTTCGAGCTTCGGGAACCAGGCCATTGATCAGCCAGGCGGCCAGCCTCTGCATGGCTTCGCGCCCGAAATTACCGGCGCGACCAGCGCGACTGTCGTCTCTCAGTTAGCCTGCCGCCCGAAGCGCGAGGTCGGGCAGGTCGATCCGTCTATTCCTGCCCGGCGCCGGCGACTTAGCCAGCGGGGCAGTCGGACCGCAGGCGGCGATAGCCACGGCCAGGCTAAGCAGGCAGAGCGAGCGTGACCAGCCGCGTACCCGCGGCCGCCAACCGGTCCCTAATGTCATACCGCTCTGACGCCGTGGCAGCCGGACTGGTTTCCCTCCGAACAGCCAGGTCTGCCCGCGATGACGCCGGCGGCTGATAGAAGTGGAGGCTATGACTGGTGAAGCCGGCCCGGCAGATGGCATGCGCGACGAGGCGGAACGATGCCTCCGCGCCCTGGCTGGCCCGGACGCGAGCCTGCGCGAGGACCAGTGGACGGCGATCCGCGCCCTTGTCGCCGACCGGCGGCGGGCTCTGGTGGTGCAGCGGACCGGCTGGGGCAAGTCGGCCGTCTACTTCACCGCGACCGCCCTGCTACGTGCTCGCGGGGCTGGTCCGTCGGTGATCGTCTCCCCGCTGCTCGCCCTGATGCGCAACCAGATTGACGCGGCAGACCGGGCCGGCATCCACGCGGTCACGGTGAACTCGTCCAACACCGAGCAGTGGGAAGAGGTCTACGCCGATGTCGCGGCTGGCGCCGTCGACGTGCTGCTGGTCAGCCCGGAGCGGCTGAACAACCCGGGCTTCCGCGACCTGGTCCTGCCCAAGCTGATCGCCGCTACCGGGATGCTGGTGGTGGACGAGGCGCACTGCATCTCCGACTGGGGGCACGATTTCCGGCCCGACTACCGGCGGCTACGCAGCCTGCTTGAGGAACTGCCGCCTGGCGTGCCGGTGCTCGCTACCACGGCGACAGCAAACGCCAGGGTCGCCCGCGACGTCGCCGAGCAGCTCGGGTCAGGCCTGTCCGGCGACACGCTGGTGCTGCGCGGCCCGCTGGACCGCGACAGCCTGCACCTGGCCGTCGTCGAGCTGCCCGGCGCGCAGCAGCGGCTGGCCTGGCTCGCCGAGCATCTCGGTGACCTGCCTGGCTCAGGAATCATCTACGCACTGACGGTGGCCGCCGCCCGCGAGACCGCCGCATTCCTTCGCGAGCGCGGCTACCAGGTCGTCGCCTACACCGGAAAAGACGACCATTCGGAACGCAAAGCTGCCGAGGACTCCCTGCTCGCCAACGAGCTCAAAGCACTGGTGGCGACCAGCGCCCTCGGCATGGGCTTCGACAAGCCGGACCTGGGCTTCGTCATCCACCTGGGAGTGCCTCAGTCGCCGATCGCGTACTACCAGCAGATCGGCCGGGCCGGGCGCGGGGTGGACCGGGCCGACGTGATCGCGCTGCCCGGTCGCGAGGACGCCGACATCTGGGCCTACTTCGCATCACTCGCGTTCCCAGCCGAAGTGCTGGTCCGGAGCACTCTTGCCGCGCTCGCGCAGGCAGGCCGGCCGCTGTCGACGGCCGCGCTGGAGACCAGAGTGGATCTGTCCCGTAGTCGGCTGGAGATGATGCTCAAGGTCCTGGACGTCGATGGCGCGGTCCGCCGGGTAACCGGCGGCTGGGCGGCGACCGGCCAGCCCTGGGTCTACGACGCCGAGCGCTACGCCCGGGTGGCGGCCGAGCGGGCCAGGGAGCAGAAGGCGATGCTCGGTTACCTGGCGACGGACGGGTGCCGGATGGAGTACCTGCGCCGCGAACTCGACGATCCGGACGCCGCCGCCTGCGGGCGGTGCGACAACTGCACCGGCAAGCGCTGGTCCGCCGAGGTCACCGATTCCGGCGTCAGTGCCGCGAAGGTGCGGCTGCTCCAGCCCGGCGTCGAGGTAGAGCCGCGGAAGATGTGGCCGACGGGGATGAAGGATCTCGGTATCAACGTGGCTGGCAAGATCGGTGCGGATGTGTCAGCGGAAGTGGGGCGTGCGCTCGGGCGGCTGACGGATCTTGGCTGGGGTCCCAGGTTGCGGGTGCTTCTCGCGGACGTTGTGCAGGACCGGGGCGAGGGCGTCGTGCCTGACGACGTGATGGCCGCAGTCGTCAAGGTACTGGCGGCGTGGAGCTGGGAGCGGCGGCCGGTTGCGGTCGTGACGGTGCCGTCGCGGGGTCGGCCGCAACTGGTCGAGAGTCTTGGTCAGCGGATTGCCGAGATCGGGCGGATGCAGTATCTGGGGGCGCTGGGGTACGCGGAAGGCTCGTGGTCGGCGGGGCGGGCAGGTATTGGGCGGCAGTTTAATAGTGCGCAGCGGTTGCGGGGGGTGTGGGGGGATCTGGTGGTTCCTGAATCGCTTCGTGTTGCTGTTGGGCGGGTGGACGGGCCGGTGCTGCTGGTGGATGACCGGATCGATACGGGGTGGACGATGACGGTGGCTGCGATGCTGCTCCGCCGCGCGGGCGCTCCGGCGGTGCTTCCGCTGGTGCTGGCCGTCACGGCCTGAGCCTGGCCCGTGGACAAGCGTGGCCTGGTACTAAGTGTCGGACGAAGGGAGGGAGGGTGACTGTGCTGCGGTACCGCAGGGTGGTCGTCAAGCTGAGCGGTGAGGCGCTCGCCGGGTCGGCCGGTACGGGCGTAGATCCGGCCAGCCTCGCACATGTCGCCACGGAGATACTTTCCGTCTGCGAACTCGGCGTACAGGTCGCGGTTGTCGTCGGCGGCGGGAACTACTTCCGCGGCCGGATGGCAGAAGGCTGGGGAATCGGCCGGCCCGAGGCCGACAACATCGGCATGCTCGGCACGGTCATGAACGCGCTGATGCTGCGCGGCGTGCTGACGGCACGAACCACGACGGATGTGCGCGTGATGACGGCGATGCCGATCCAGACGGTCGGCGAGCCGTTTATCCGGCTGCGCGCGAAGCGGCACCTGGACCTCGGCCTGATCGTGCTGCTGGCCGGGGGGATCGGCCAGCCTTACGTCACCACCGATTACCCGGCCGTCCAGCGGGCGCTCGAATTGGACGCTGACGCGCTGCTGGTCGCCAAGCAAGGTGTGGATGGCGTCTACGACAGCGATCCTCAGGTGAACCGGGCAGCAGTCCGCTACTCGCGCCTGACCTACGACGAGGCGCTGGCCGCCGGGCTGCGGGTCATGGACACCAACGCGTTCGTCCTGGCCAACGAGCACGGACTGACGATGCACGTCTTCGACGTCGCCGCGGTCGGAGTGATGCGCCAGATCTGCGCGGGCGCCGACCTGGGCACCAGGATCGCCCAGGCCGGCAGATGACGACTGGTCCGCGCTAGCGGGATCTGCGGCGATGCCAGGTGCGAACCGGCATCCCACCCGCGGATGTTACGGTCCTGATCGAGAGCGCCAGGCAGGGCTCAGCCGGTGACGACCACCTCGTGCCAGAGTCCGCCGTTCAGGTTGATGTTGTTACCACGGGTCTGACCAGGAGCGCTGTCGGCGAGATACGTGTACAGCGGGTGCCCGTTGTAGGTGGTCTGCAGCGACCCGTCCGACCTGCGGATGGTGCCGAACTTGCCGCTGATTCCCGATCCGGAGGTCTGCGCGCCGATCACCGGCGGCCAGTACGCGGCGCACGCCCCGCTGCAGTTCGACTTGGTCGCAGTGTCGATGGCGAACCAGTACAGCGTGAAGCCCTTGGCGTTCGTCAGCACCTTGGCGCCGCCGATCGTTGTCGTCTTCAGTTCCCCGGACGCTGATGGCGTCGTGCCGCCTGATCCGGCAACGGCGACGCCGAGCAGTACCAGGGCGACGACCGACAGCCCGGCTATCGCTGGCAGGGCGCCCGGAATGCCCGCTTGCAGCCTGGCCAGAACCGTCTGCCGCGCGGCGGCCGGCTCCCCGGCGGCGGGCGTCGCGGCGAGCACCGCCAGCGCCGCGAACGCGACCACTTCGATGATCCCGGCAATGATCCCCGCGGTGGTGCGGACTTCCTTGAACCCGAACAGGCCGATCCACACGGACAAGAGGTATCCACCAAGCGTGGACAGGGCAAACCCCGCGCCCGCCGCGGCCGCGAGCCTGCTGCCGGTGGCCAGCACCGCGGCAGCAAGCACGAAGGCCGCGATGACCTGAAGCAGGAACAGCGGGCCGATCGTGGGAAGCGACCGGTAGCCGGTCAGGTACAGGTCGAGGTGCATCGCGGCGGTCGCGGCGAGCAGCCCGGCACCCGCGAGTCGCAATCCGAGCTGCCAGGTCCGGCTCAGGGCCGGCTGTCCGATACCAGTCATGACCTTGATACGGCTCAACCCGCCCTGCGGTTCACTGCGGGCGGTGCCGGACCTGGCTTATTCGAAACGCGCGTCGCCTGGGCCGGTGAGACGGCCGAGCAGCGGCAGCGTCGCCAGTGATCACGAGCAGCGAGATGGCCAGGCCCGCCCCGGTAGTGAGGTAATGATCAACAAGCCGATCAGGGTGCCACGGCGGCCGCCGTCGTTCGGCGGCCGCCGTAGCCATTCCTCGTTACTGCCTGACGGCACCGGTGCCGACCGGCTCGTTATCGGTCGCCGTGTCGGTGTCGGCCGCTGGCGCCGAGCGTCTGCCGGCGACGCGCACCAGCCTGGCCCTCGGCGTCACCGCGCGGCCCGGCTGGGTATCCGCAGCCGCGGGAACTGGTGCCCGATCCGGCGCGCCAGCCGGGACCGCCCCGCGTGCTCCGACCCTGCGTGCTCCGAACCTGCGTGCTCTGGCCGGGCGGCCGGTGCGGTTCGGGGTCTGGTCGGCCGCGGCGGTTGCCCGCTCGGCGCTCTTGATGTCCCTGACCGTGAGCACGGAGAGCCGTCCGAGCGCGATCGACGCGACGCAGACGATCACCACGCCCAGACCGGTGAAGAACCCGATCTGCTCGACGGCCCGTGCCACCGAACCGCCGACCGGCGTTCCCTGGGTCGGCAGGTCGCTGGTCCACAGCGGCGCCAGCGCGCTGCCGATCGCGAACCAGCAGCCGCTCAGCGCGGCCAGCCAGGCGCCGAGCAGTGCAGCAGGCCGCAGCCTGCTGACGGACACCATCAGACCGGCGATGACCGCGCCGATAGCTGGCAGGATTTCCAGCCAGAACCGGCCGGACGTGTAGGTCCAGGCGCGATCCGGGGTGAAGGCATAATGGACATACGGCCCAACGAACGGAATAATTCCGCCCCAGATCCCGAGCAGGACCAGCAGGACACCGCTGAAGGCGCCTCGGCTCCGGGGAACCCGCAGCATCCCAGCCATAGCGATCACTCCCTCTGCTAGCGGTGAGGTTGACGCCAGCGACATGGCGGCTACCCGATCAGCGGACCACTATGCAAGCCGAAGCGCTTCTCCGCCGCCGCCGACCTGCTGCCAGCCCTTGCTGCGCGCCGGATCTCGCCCGTCGCAACCCGGCTGAGCGTGGCCCCGGCGACGCGCGGCATCTCGCACGTAGCACCCAGGCGGAGCGTGAGAGGGTGGCTGTCGGAGGTGTTAAAAAATGAAAATTGGATTGCAGATTCCTGATTTCACTTGGCCAGGTGGCTCGGCGACGCTCGGTGCTGACCTGGCGACCGTGGCGCGCACTGCCGACGACGCCGGCTTTTCGTATATCAGCGTGATGGACCACTTCTTCCAGATCAACATGGTCGGCCCGCCGGAGCACGACATGCTGGAGGCCTATACGACCCTGGGGTACCTGGCCGCGTGCACATCACGGGCCAGCCTGGTCACGCTCGTGACCGGCGCGGTATACCGGAATCCCGGAATGCTCGCCAAGATCATCTCGACCCTCGATGTGCTGTCCGGCGGCCGGGCCTGGCTGGGCATCGGTGCCGCCTGGAACGAGGAGGAAGCCGTCGGGCTCGGCTTCGCGTTCCCGCCGGTCGCTGAGCGGTTCGAGCGGCTGGAGGAGACCCTGCAGATCTGCCTGCAGATGTGGCGCGGCGACGAGTCGCCGTATCACGGCACGCACTATGACCTGGAACGGCCGCTGAACTACCCGAAGGCGCTGTCGGACCCGCACCCGCCGATCCTGATCGGCGGCGGCGGCGAGCGGAAGACGCTGCGGTTCGTGGCCAGATACGCCCAGGCGTGCAACCTATTTCCCGGCCCCGATCTGGCCAGGAAGCTTGATGTGCTGCGGGAGCACTGCGACGCCGAGGGCCGGGTCTACGACGAGATCATCAAGACCTGCTACCACATCTTCGACGTGGGGCCTAAGGGTGAGAAAGCGGCCGAGGTGGTGGATCAGCTCGGCAAGCTGGCCGAGATGGGCTTCAGCGCGGCGATCGGCGCGGTCGCCAACGTCTGGGACGTCACTCCGCTGGAGATCATCGGGGATCGGGTGATCCCGGCCGTGGCGGACCTGTGATGAGCGCGCTGACCCGGCCCGATGCGCCGGCCAAGCCGGGATGCTGGCCGCCCGCGCCGCCGATGACGTCCGGGTGCTGGCCGAGTCGCCCGCTAGTGCCCACGATCATGACCACGCCGACCGGCGACCAGCGACCGGCGGAGGAGTGGCCGCAGCCGAGACTATGGTGACGACCAGGTGGCTGGCTGGAAGTGCAGGCGGCAGATCACGATGTTCGCGGTGCCCTTCCGGATTGCCCGGTCGAGCACGAAGCCGCGCTGGTTGTGCAGGATCCGCTGCCACGGCCTGACCGGCTGTATCTCTGGAATGAGCACCACGATCCGGTGATACCGGTCCTGCGTCTCGAGGCCGCGCAGGTACTCCACGATCGGCGGTGCAAGCGAGCGGCGCCCGGTTTGCAATGTCACCAGCGGCACAGCCGGATGCCACTCATCCCACTGAGTGCGGAACCTGACGTCCAGCTCGGTGTCGTCGCGGTCGGTATAGCAGACGGTGACCGCGATCACCTCGTCGCCGAGTGACAGCGCCGCGGAGATCCCCTCCTGAGTAAGCCGCGACATCCCGCCCACCGGCACGACCACCAGGGAGCTGAGCCGCACCGGTGGCGGCGGGAGCTTGCCGAGCTCCAGCAGCGCGCCGATCCGCGTGTACGCGACGTGCACCCGGCGGAACCCCAGCACCAGCAACGGGAAGACCAGGACCACCAGCCAGGCACCCTTGGTGAACTTGCTGATCAGCTCGACCACGAGCGCGGCCATGGTCATAACGGCCCCGACGCCGTTGATCACAGCGCGCCGAGCCCAGCCAGGCTCCCGTGCTCCGCGCCAGTGCCTGACCATGCCGACCTGCGACAAGGTGAAGCCGACGAAGACTCCGATCGCGAACAGCGGGACCAGTGCCTGGGTATTGCCCCGTGCCACGATGAGCAGCGCGGCTGCCGCGATCGCGAGCACCACCACGCCGTAGCGGTGCACCTGCCGGTCCGCGCGCAGGAAGAATAGGTGCGGGAGGTAGTTATCCCTGGCCAGCAGCGAGGCCAGTACGGGCAGCCCGCCGAACGAGGTGTTCGCCGCCAGGGCCAGCAGCACCGTGGTGATCAGCTGGATGCCGTAGAACGCCACGCCCTTGCCGACACTGGCCGCGGTCAGCTGGGCGAGCACGGTCTGGCCAGGTGCCGGGGTGACGTGGAATTTCCTGATCTCGATGGCCAGGCCGATCAGCATGGTGCCGAGGACGACGCCGAGCCACATCTCGGTGTGCTGCGCACGATGAGCGCGCGGCTTGCGAAACGCGGGCACCGCGTTGGCGATCGCCTCGACGCCGGTCAGTGCTGAGCATCCGGACGCGAACGCTTTCAGCAGCAGCAGGATGCCGACCGACTCGGTGACTTGCGGCAGGTGGCTGACCGGCGCGACGACGGGATGGGACCGGACCAGCCCGCTGACGATCACCGTGGCGATCGCGGCGATGAAGATCAGCGTGGGCACGATGAAAAGGCGTGCCGACTCCGCGACGCCCCACAGATTGGCCGCCGTGATCAGGGCGAGCACGATGAGGCAGATCAGCACCGTACTGCCGTAGAGCCCGGGGAACGCCGAGGTCAGCGCGGCGACGCCGGCCGAGACGCCGACGGCCGCGTTCAGCACGTAGTCAACGATCAGCGAGGCCGCCGCGATCAGGCTGGCATTGGCGCCGAGGTGGGTCTTGGCCACCGCATACGCGCCGCCGCCGCCGGGGAAGGCGGCGATCACCTGCCGGTAGGAGATCACCAGGACCGCGAGCAATACGACGATCGCGAGCGTGACCGGCAGTGTGTAGGCCAGGCCGACCGTCCCGGCTGCGACCAGCACGACAACGATTGCTTCCGGTCCGTACGCGACCGAAGAAAGCGCGTCGAGGGAGAGCGCGGCCAGCCCGGAAAGCGCCGTCAGCCGGTGCCGATCTTCCTCGGCGTCCCGGCCGGCCGG
>OCZU010000087.1_pt1 | contig 67511 bp, 56 predicted proteins | sample 1539001 | NCBI WGS metagenome assembly OCZU01 (sample SAMEA3539306, study PRJEB22396) | soil metagenome | biome: tundra; feature: field; material: soil | place: USA | collected 2010-05 | depth 0.15 m | reverse complement strand
ACGGCAGAAAACTTGTCCCGGATACTCGGACTCTTGCACGAGAAGACCGCCAAGTGGATCAACCGGCTCGACTCCGCTCCCGTTCGCAAAGTCTGGCACAATTACCGCGAGACGCGGTTGACTTATGAAAAGTCGTACCTGGCACGATTGAATTACGTGCATCAAAACCCGGTGAAACACGGCCTCGTGCCGGTGGCGGATCAATATCCGTGGTGCTCAGCTCGTTGGTTTGAACGAACGGCCACCCCCGCTCAAATCAAAACCATCTACCGTTTCAAAACCGACCAACTAACGGTGCCGGACGATTTTGAGGTATCGCCAGACTGGTGACATTTTGGACTGCGCCGGCAGAGCGTCAGCGGCGACGGCGCTTTCGGATAACCCGCGAGGTTCAGTTTTCAACACGTGCCCAAAAAGCGGTGTCGCGCTCCGCTCGCCACCGCAGTCCAAAATACGCTTCGGGAAATTTGCTGCTTTGCGTTCGATGGTCATGGCCTTGCGCAAAGCATGCTCGACATCTCATTGCGTTCAGGATAGTGTGATCCCGGGAAAAGGATCGGCAGCATACGCGCCTTTCATTTTCTGTTACGCGCTCAGAACATGCTGAGATTATGACTACCTTTCCTCCGATTCTGATTGCGGTCGTGATTATGTCGCCACTTCTTCCTCTTATTGTTTATCTCCATCGCTACATCCATCGGAACGAGCAGCCCGACCGAGCACGGTTGCGCGGATTGCGCGGATTGTTGTGGTTCGTTACTGCTCTTATGGCGGCCTACGCATTCTCCGTGGTCATTCTTTCCCTGCGAGGTAGCTATTCGTACTCGATTTCAGGATCGCCGTTGTTGGTTTTGTCCGGTAGTTTGACTCTCACCAGCATCATTGTCTCGCAGATTCAACGTTGTCGAAGGAGATTGAGAAAGCCATGACGCCTAAAATGTTGACGGGCAGCAAACCTTTTCCGACCTTGCGTTCCCTTTTGCCAAAACTTGTCTTTCAAAATTTTTGAGGCAAGCTGCGGCGGTTGAAAATTTCGCCCGCCAAATTCATCCAGAGTCGTTTTCCGCTGGCCATCGTCGCCGGACTTTTGCTGGCTTCGTCGTTCCCCAAAATCGGCATCGCGGGTTTCGCGTGGATCGCGCCGGGACTCATGCTCGCCGCCGCGTTGGGCAAACGCGGCGCGGAAAGTTTTCGGATCGGTTACGTCGCCGGGCTGGCCCATTATCTCGCGTCGCTTTACTGGCTGTTGCTCATTCCCTATCGCTGGCACGGAATTCCGCTCGGCCCGGCGTTTGGCTGGATTGCATTGAGCATGTATCTCGCGCTGTTTCCGGCGGCGTGGGTGTGGTTGGCGCTGAAGGTATCAGGTGCGGGGGGTCAGGTGTCAGGTGGAACTGCGGAGCAACGTGAAACTCACGGCGCGTTTTCTTCTCCCTCTCCTCCCCTAAAGGAGCTGCGGGCGAAGCCTCAGTGGAAGATAAATTATCTGTGGGCCGGGGTGAGGAGGCCAATGGTTTCAAACTCAAACCCCCTCACCCCGGCCCTCTCCCCGTTTGGACGGGGGGAGGGAGTGGCTTCGGCGTTGGAGGAAATTGCCGCGTTGAGCTGGAGCCGGCGGATGGGCTGGACGTTTTTCTGCGCGGCAAACTGGGTGGCGATGGAAATGATTGTGGTGCGGTTGTTCGGCGGGTTTCCGTGGAACCTGCTCGGCGCGTCGCAGTATCGCATTCTGCCGCTGACGCAAATCGCCTCGGTCACGGGCGTTTACGGGGTGGCGTTTCTGGTCGTATGGACTTCGGTGTCCCTGCTCGGCGCGGCGGGGGCTATTGTTCGCCGCCCCAATTCCCGTTCGGTCTGGTTTGGCGAAATGATTTTTCCAATGCTCGCGGTCGCGGCGACGTTTGGTTTTGGTTTTCATCGCATCGGAAATCTCCCCGCGCCCGCGCGCGAATTGAAGGTCACGCTGGTCCAACCGTCCATTCCGCAGACGCTCATCTGGAATTCGGAGAACGACCTGGAACGGTTTAACGAACTGATCGGGCTTTCCGAGCAGGCGCTGACCAATGAAACCGATCTGCTGATCTGGCCGGAGGCGGCGATTCCAAAAATGCTGCGTTACAACGAGGAAATTCGCGGGCCACTTTTGAACCTGGCGCGCGCGCATCGCGTCTGGATGATCGTCGGCTCGGACGACGCCGAACCGCGCGCCGGGTCGCAAAAGCCCGACGACGCGGATTACTTCAACGCCAGTTTTCTGATCAGTCCGAAAGGCGAAATCGTGGCGCGCTATCGCAAACGCAATCTCGTGATCTTTGGCGAATACATTCCGCTGGTGCGCTGGCTGCCATTCCTGAAATGGTTCACACCGATTGAGGGCGGATTCACTTCCGGCGACAAGCCGGGACTATTCGAGATGAACATCGCATTGGAGCGCCGGTCTCCCGGTCGGCGTGAATCGGACGCCGAACAGAAACGGGCCGATCAGGAGATCGGCGCTCCCGGCGAAACCACCTTCCGCGTCAAAACCTCGCCGCTGATCTGTTACGAGGACACATTTCCGCAAATGGGCCGCGAGAGCGCCAGCGATGGCACGGATTTTCTGGTGAACCTGACAAACGACGGCTGGTTCGGCGAGGGGGCGGCGCAATGGCAGCAGGCGGCGTGCGCCACATTTCGCGCGGTGGAAAACGGATTGCCACTCGTCCGGTGCGCGAACACCGGACTGACCTGCTGGATGGATGCAGCGGGAGGAATCCGTGAAATTTTTTCAGACAAAACCGGCAGCGTCTATGGCGCGGGTTTTGTGACGATGGCAATTCCGCTGGTCGAAAATCGCACGCCGACTTTTTATCATCAGCACGGCGACTGGTTTGGCTGGGGATGCGTGGCTTTTTCCGCTGCAGTCATCGGCCGACAATGGCTGGCGCGATCCAAAAACAAACAATGACTACGCGGCTTTTTTCCGCAACGACACGATTTTTCCGGCTTTTTCGACGAGTTCGTTTTCCTTGAACGGCTTCGCGAGATAATCATGCATGCCGAGTCTGGTGATGTACAAGATATTTTCCCGGCCGCATTCGGCCGTGAGCATGATCACGGGGATGGCCCTCAGCTCGGGATCTTCCTTCAGTTTCGTCAACATGGTCACTCCGTCCATGACGGGCATGGCCATGTCGAGAATGATCAGGTCGGGCTTCTCGCGGGCGGCGGCGGCCAGTCCCTCTTCACCGTTGGCCGCTTCGACGACCTGGCAGTCAAAAGATTGGAACGCGCGTCCCACAACGATCCGGATCGTCCGGCTGTCGTCAACGCTTAGTATTTTTGTCGGCATGAATGAATGGACGCTGATCCAATTTGACCTGGATTTCGACAACGCCGAAGGTCCGGATTTTCGCATTCCTGAAAACCCTCATGCCATGGCCATGAACTGGCCCACGCTTTCGGAAGAGTCGCGCACTTCAATCACCAGTCGTCCCATTATTTCCGGAGTGACGCCCAGTTGTTCCATCACCTGGTTGTCCACGTGGACAGCGGACGTTTCACAGCCGGGCGCGAAGCCGGCCAGATGCGCCGCGCAATTGGCGAGGTGGGCGACCACGGACAACCGCGGGTGCGGTTCGAGCACGGGCCTATGATGATTGGCCACCGCTTCCACAATGTCTTCGGGCAGGTTCCAGGATTTCAACAGCCAGGCCCCGACTTCCGCATGGTCGGTGCCGAGAATCGCGCGCTCGGCCTCCACGCGCGGCACGCCGTTCAGGGAGATGTGTCCGAGAATGGCGGATTGCTGTCCGGCATCAAGAACCTGGCCCATCACAAGTTTGCCGATGTCATGCAGCAGCCCCGCCGTGAAAGCCACGGGTGCCTCCACGTTGAGATCCAGACCGCTGTTCACCACCACTTCGGCTGCCATCGCGGTGGTCAGCGAGTGGTGCCAAAGATCGTTGGAATCGGTGGCACTGCCGGGCAGCGGTGTCGCCATCGCGCTGCCAAACGCCAGTGTCAGCACGATGTGCAGAATTTGCTGGTGGCCCAAAACCAAAACCGCCTGATCCACCGAGGCGACCGGATCCGAAAATCCGAAGTAAGGCGAGTTGCACGCGCGCAGCAATTTGGCGGTGAGCACGTTATCACAACGAATCACCTGCACCACGTCGTCGTTGCTGGTGTCGGTCGTGTCCAGCAGGCCAATCAATCGCAACGCCGCATTCGGCACCGGCGGCAGATTTTTTACTTTGGCAACCAGTTCGTTGGCAGTCATAAATTTTACGTTTCAACTCCGGGACAGTTGGCTTCCCGGGAAGTCAACCGCCTCATTCCTTATCGGCGGCTCCAGCCTGAACTTGAGCCAACGGGCAGCCAGAAACCCGGCGAGGCAATTTGAGCGGGCAACCTTAAAGAAAGACGGCAAAAGAGGAGACGCGTGCGCTTTGTCAGGTCACGAACTGGCGCTCGTGTAACGACGGATCGAAGCACGCCAGCCGAATTCAGAAACCGCAAAACATACGAGGCTCATGGCGAGCAAAAGCAGGATTGGCCTGACGGAATCAAGCTTATTCACCAGCAAACGGACGGGAACGTTGGAAACCAGCAGCATCGGCAGGGCGAAGGTGAACACCGCTTTGAACACACCGCGCGCGGGGAACGCCTCGTCGGGCATCCGCGCGATGTTGAACAGGTTGTAATAGCCCCACACAATGCCTTGCGCGCGCACCGTCCAAAAGCTGATGGTCGCCAGCAAAAACATGAGCGAGTAATGGATTAAAATTCCCGCCACGCACAATGCGAGAAAGCCGAGCATGTGAAAAATTGTGGGCATGAAATGCAATCGCCACGCGGCGTACGCCATCACCGCAATGCTCGATACGGCGTTGACAAACGCGCCCAAATCCACCTGCCGAAACGAGACCACAAAACGAGTGTTGACCGGCAGCAGCAAAAGGAAATCGAATTTGCCGGTGCGGACGAGTTCCGAAAGGTTGGTGCAATTGATGAGGAAAAACGCCTGAAACATCTGCTGGATGAAATGACTCGCGCCCACCAGCATCACCACCTGCCATTTCGTCCACGAGCCGATTTCATCTGTGTGCAGGTAAAGCACGCCGATGAAACTGAGTTGCAGCCCGAACCACAAAACCTCCACCACAATCCACATGAGAAAGTTTCCTTTGAACATCGTTTCACGCGTGACGGAGTTTTTCCATAGCGCGGCGTAGATGGAAAAATAGCGCGAGAGAGCGTAGCGCCTCTTGCGGGATGCGTGAACCGCATTTCGTGTTCCATGTTCCGTGATTCCCTTTTCTGCCTTCATCTTATTTCTGATGCGCCCAAGGCCACTCATATCGCGAGAGATCTCCTCCTACGTGATGTGGATAATTTAACTCTCCGATGGTACCCGCAATTTTCCACTCGTTCGATAAATTGATTACAGCGAAGTGCTCCTCGCGCTGGTTCCCGTTTGCCATGACATGCCTGACGGCAACAATATAATCGTCGCCGAACTCGGCAATGCTTTGAATTTGATATTCCGTTTCATTGTGCAAGGCAGTTGCAAACTCTTCCTGCACGACCGATTCTCTGCCTCCAATACGAGCCGGCCAAACCAGCAGTTCCATTGGTGATAAGCAATTGGACATTCGGGCCAGATCGCCCTCGCGCATCGCGAAGTAGTAGTTTTCGACAAGCGAAGAAATCGTTTCGGAACCGGCATCATGCCATTCATCTTTTTTGAAAGTTCGTCCAGCGATGTTTCGGAGATCGGCGTCGGCGAGCGGCACTTTTATTTTCCGGTGCTGCGCGTCGATTGCAGCCGTTATGCGCCCGCCTGAAAGTGAATTTGGGCGCTCCGTATTTGTGACAACTAAATCACCGGTCTTGATCGGCAACCGCAATTTATCTGTTTCGCTGTGTGGAATGATTGCAAGATTCGGAATGACGTCCACACCTTCATTACTTTCCATCGCAGTCTCGATGATAGCGGCCTCTTGCGGCTGTGATGTTCTGCGACTTTTTAGAACCAATGCAATTGCAACGCAGCTAATCGCCATCGCAAAGAACAAAATTCCTTTGCGAATCTTGGTTCTCGATTGACTTTGGACTTCGGACTTCATTTATTCATCCTCCCGCCGCGGCGTATTTTTTGATTCCCTGATTCCAGGCGAGCCGCGCGAAGGCGTACGTCGCCATTACCCAGAAACATTGAATCGCCAGACCCCGCGCGAGTTCCGCGCCAGTTGTCTTGCCCATATAAATGCTCACCGGAAAATACAGTTGATACGGAAACGGCGTGTAATAAAGCGCCCGTTCCAGCGCCGGCGGCAGGATGTTCAACGGAAACATGTGGCCGCTCGCGATGTATTCAAACGCAAACAAGATGAAAATGAACGTCGAAACTTCCATCACCCAAAACGCCAGCATCGCCATCATGTAGGACATGAAAAACTGCAGCAGCGCGGTCAGCACGATGGAAACCAGAAATAAACCAAACGTTCCCCCGTCCGGCGGCAGCACAAAATATTTGCGCAGGTAAAAAATAAACATGGCCAGCGGCACCGTCGCCACGGCCAGATACGTCAGCCGTCCCGCTAAAAAAAGACAAAACCGGTACCAAAGATAATCAATCGGCTTGAGCAAAAACTGGCTGATGTTGCCGTCCTTGATGTCGGCGGCGATCTGCCAGTCGTCCTCATTCACCGCCGTGAGCGCGTCCACGATGGTGGCGAGCAGGTAGTAGGAAACCATCTCGACGAACGAGTACGTGCCGACCATCGCGCCCGAACCGTTGCCTTTGCCGGTGTAGATCGTTTGCCACAAATAAAGAATGGCAATGAGCGGAATCAGCCCGAACAAGGCCCGCGCGAGGAAATTGAACCGGTAGGTCAGGCTGTTTTGGATGCCAATATTGATGACGTGCCAGTATTTTTTCACCGTGGGCGAATTTTACACCGGGACTTTGAAATTGTCGCCCGCTGAATTTGCATGACGCAAAGCGATTAAAAGTGCTTCACACGCGCCCGCATAATGGCTAAAAGATGTCAGCCACCCGAACTGCAACAATAACGCGATGACGATGAAATGGATTTCAACGCGAGTGCCAACGAACACTTCGACCCACGCGCCCCTGCCATGACCCAATTGAAAAATGCACTTTGGCGTTGACACTTTTCTCTTCACGTCGCCGTTTACAAATCGCAGCACCCGGCTGTTTCCGCAATTCAAGCGCCGGGGGTTTGAAAGCATGGAAATCGCTGTGGAAGGCCCTGAAGCAACCACAGGTTTTCCGCGTCCAGGCTCACAACTCAAAATAAAGTTCGCTCACATGAAAAAATATTTGCTGACTCTCGCAATGGCCGTCGTGGGTCTGACGGGTTCCGCCGCCGACAAAAAAATCATTTTCATCGCCGGGCCGCCAAGTCATGGGCCGGGGCAGCACGAACATCGCGCCGGCTGTCTTTTGCTCAAGTCGTGCCTCGACCGGGTTCCGGGCGTCACGTCGGTGGTGTACTCGAACGGCTGGCCCACGGACCCGAAGGCCTTTGACAATGCGGCGGCCATCGTGGTTTACAGCGACGGCGGCGCAGGACATCCGCTTTTGCAGGACGATCATTTGAAGATTATTGGCGCGCTCATGGACAGGGGCGTGGGTCTGGCCTGCCTTCACTATGCCGTGGAACCGACGATTGAAAAGGGGCAGAAGGAATTTCTCGACTGGATCGGCGGCGCATTTGAAATCAATTGGTCGGTGAATCCGGATTGGGCCGCGGAATTCAAAACGCTTCCCGATCATCCCATCGCGCGGGGCGTGCAGCCGTTCAAGATCGAGGATGAATGGTATTTTCACATGCGCTTCCGCGACGACATGAAAGGCGTGACGCCACTCCTGATGGCCGTGCCCGGAGAGAGCACCACGAAGCGCAACGACGGCCCGCACGAGGGCAACCCGGTCGTGCGCGAACTTGTCGCGCGTGGCGAACCACAATGCGTGGCTTGGGCGGCGGAACGCGCGGGCGGCGGACGCGGCTTCGGTTTCACTGGCGCGCATTTTCACCACAATTGGGGTGATGACAATTTCCGCAAGCTGGTGCTAAACGCGATTTTGTGGACGGCGAAAGTGGAAGTTCCGAAAACAGGTGTGGTGTCTGTCATCACGCCCGAACAATTACAAGCCAACCTTGACCCCAAGCCGGGAAGCAAATGACCGGCGGACCTTAAGAAGCTCGCCGCCCAGGAATGTTTTCCGGAAATATTTTCCGGTTGCTGCTTTATAATTTTAAGCAGAGAATCAGCGGCATGGCCAAAGCAAATCACCATCTTGGTGAACTCCGCTACAATGATTGTCGGCAAGAATAAACCGGCCGGTTCCTCCGGCGAACAAACTGAAAGAAATAATATGAACGAAAAAAGCAACCTCCCTCCTCAATCGGCGGTCAATCGCCGCAGCTTTATCAAGAGCACTTCCACGATCGCGGCTGGATCGGCGATCTTGAGCAACTTCCCGTTCGTCCTGACCAGCCATGCCGCGCCGGACGATCCCATCCGCATGGGCCTGATCGGTTGCGGCGGCCGTGGCACCGGAGCCGTGGCGAACGCCATTGCGTCGGCGCCCAACGTGAAGGTTGTCGCGGTAGCGGACGTTTTCGAAGGCCCGGCCAAGGCGGCGGGGACAAATTTCAAAGTGGCTCCTGAACTGTGCTTCTCCGGATTTGATGCCTATCAGAAACTCTGTGATGTGTCGGATGTGAACTACGTCATTCTGGCCACGCCACCCGGATTTCGTCCCGTTCACTTTGAAGCCGCCGTCAAGGCCGGTAAGAATATTTTCTGCGAGAAGCCCGTGGCGGTGGATGCTCCCGGCATTCGGCGGTTCATTGCCGCCGGCGAGCTGGCCCGGGAGAAAAAACTTTGCGTGGTGGCGGGAACCCAGCGCCGTCATCAGGCCAGCTATATTGAAACGATCCAGAAGATTCACGAGGGCGCCATTGGTGAGGTGCTGGCCTTGCGTGCCTATTGGAACCAGGGAGCCATCTGGCACCGGGGAGACAATTGGGACACTGAAATGGAGCGGCAAGTCCACAATTGGTATCACTACGTCTGGCTCTGCGGCGATCACATCGTCGAGCAGCATTTGCATAACCTCGACGTCTGCAACTGGATCATGGAGGACCATCCGATCCGGGCCTACGGCCAGGGCGGACGGCAGGCGCTTGGTTCCAAATCCGGCCAGATCTATGACCACTTTGCGGTTGAGTATGAATACAAAAATGGCGCGCGCATGTTCAGCCAGTGCCGGCAGATTGACGGCACTGACGGCAATGTCAGCGAAGCCGTCGTCGGCACCAAAGGCTATTGCAATAAGCTGTCAGACGGAATTATTCAGGGTGCCAATCCCTTCAAATTCGAGGGAACCAGGATTGACCCCCAAATTCAGGAACACACCGACCTTATCGCGGCCGTGCGCGGCGCGGCGCCTTACGTCAACGGAGCCACGACCGTCGCACACAGCACGATGACCGCCATCATGGGTCGCGAATCCGCCTATACCGGCCAGGCGATTACGTGGGACGAAGCCATGGCCTGGCAGACATCATTGATGCCACAGAAACTGGAATGGGGTCCCGCTCCGAAGGTCGCAGTGGCGATTCCCGGCAAGTATCAAATCAGTTAGCCCGTTTGAGAACGCGGCGAATTTGCCCGGGATAAATTAAAATCAGTCGGTTGAGGTTTCTCGATAAAATCGGGAAACCTTTTTTGTTTTCAAATATCGCGTCCGCCGTGCCAGTATTTTTTCATCGTGCGCTAAATGTGACACATTGTGTTTAAAGGAAACCTCAATTCCACTGATTCCAAATTGAAAATCGCAAGATAATGCTGGTAATCCCGGAAGATTTTGTCCTCTGGCATAAAACCAGCGCAATTTTTTATTTGGCACGCGCTTTCCCGATTGAATAATGTGGCTGCGCAACATTGGTAAACTTTGTTGGAAGTTGATACTCTAAATATGTCAAAGAAACCGTTGACGGAAAAAGAACTTACGGAATTAACCACGGGTCTGCACAAGCTGGCCCACAACCTTTGGTGGACCTGGGACCAGCAGGCTCAGGAAGTTTTTCAGGATCTCTCCCCGCGATGCTGGATGAACCTTTATCACAATGCCGTGGCCGTGTTGCATGAGGTTTCGGATTACGAACTGCGCGTCCGCCTCCAAAATCCCGACTTTGCCGACCGCGTCCGCGCGGTTTTGGAGTCCTTCGAGGCCTATCTCGACGAAAAATCCACCTGGACTCACCAGCACGCGCCGGAGTTGCGCAAAAATCCCGCCGCGTATTTCTCCGCCGAATTTGGCTTCCACGAAACGTTGCCCATCGCGGCGGGCGGCCTCGGCATTCTCGCCGGCGACCACACGAAATCCGCCAGCGATCTCGGCCTTGGCTTTGTCGGCATCAGCCTGTTTTATCGCGAAGGTTATTTTCAGCAGGCGTTTGATGCGAACAACTGGCAGACCGAATATTACAATTTGCTCAACCCGAACAATCTGCCGCTGGAACCCGTTTTGAACGAAAAAGGCGAGCCGGTCGTCTGTTCTGTGGAGGTCGCTTCCGGCCAGATTGCTTTCCGCGCCTGGCGCGTGAACGTCGGGCGCGTGCCGGTCTATTTGCTCGACGCCAACCTTCCGCAAAACGAACAGCACTTCCGCGACCTGACGTTGCGCGTCTATGGCGGCGACAGCACCACGCGCATCATGCAGGAAATGTTGCTCGGCATCGGAGGCGTCCGCCTGCTCCGCGCGCTCGGCGTGCAACCCTCCACGTTCCACATGAACGAAGGCCACGCGGCGTTCCTCACGCTCGAACTCATCCGCGAAAAAGTCGCGGGCGGACAAAAACTTCCCGATGCGATGAATCAAACCAAGGCGGAGTGCATCTTCACCACGCACACGCCGGTGGAAGCGGGACACGACCGCTTCAGCTCCGGCTTGATGGATTATGCGATGCAAAAATATCGCGCCCAACTGCCCTTCGCTCCAAACGACCTGATGGCGCTGGGCCGCGTGAATCCCAAAGACGGCAACGAACCGTTCTGCATGACCGTGCTCGCGCTGAAGCTCTCCCGCTCCGCCAACGCCGTCAGCGAACTTCACGGCCGCGTCAGCCGCCAAATGTGGCAGGCGCTGTATCCCGGCAAATCCGTCGAGCAGGTGCCCATCGGCCACATCACCAACGGCATCCACCTGCTCGGCTGGATGAAAGGACCCGTGCGCCGCTTCTGGCGGCGCAAGCTCACCGGCAACCATGACACTGCCGAGTTACCGAGGATTCGGGGGGCTTACGATTGGGGCTCGCAAATAAATTCGCCGGAGTTCTGGCAGAAGGTGCTCGACCCGGATTTCATCTCCGACGAGGAAATCTGGGCGCTGCGCTACAACCTGCGCCGCGAGTTCATTGAGTTCTGCCGCCGCCGTTTGTTGATTCAAGGACAGCGCCTCGCGCAGGGCGATTACATCGTCTTCGATTCACTGCTCAATCCCGACGCGCTGACCATCGGCTTCGCGCGCCGCTTCGCCACCTACAAACGCGCGCCGCTGGTTTTTCAACAGCTTGAAAACATCGTCCGTCTCACGCGCGACAAAACGCGTCCGATTCAATTCGTCTTCGCCGGCAAAGCCCATCCGCGCGACGACGACGGCAAACGCTACATCCAGCACATCATTCACCTCAGCAAATACAGCGACCTCAAAGGCAGCCTCGTGTTCATCGAAAACTACGACATCCACGTCGCGCGGCAGATGGTTTCGGGCTGCGACATCTGGCTGAACAATCCGCGCCGTCCGCTCGAAGCCTCCGGCACCAGCGGCATGAAAGCCGGCTGCCACGGCGGCATGAACCTCAGCATCCTTGACGGCTGGTGGCGCGAAGCCTTCGACGGCACCAACGGCTTCGCGATCGGCGAAGACTCGCACGCCGAAAAAGTCGAAGAACAGGACCGCGCGGACAGTGCAAACCTCTACAAAACGCTGACCGAACAGGTCATTCCACTCTTTTACAAACGCGACGAGCAAGGCATCCCGCGTGATTGGATCCTGCGCATCCGCCGCATGATGGCCACTGTCGTGCCGCAGTTCACGACAGACCGCATGGTCAAGGAATACACGGAGAAATATTACCTGGCGAAGTAACCGATTCCTCCTCGTCCTCCTCCTCGAAAAAGAGGCAATGACGAAAACATTCAACATTCAACATTCAACATCGAATTCCCAATGTTCACAACCACTGCACCGCTTAGGAGGTTGGGCCTTGAATGTTGAATGTTTTTTTATTTTTTCAATACCTCACTTTGTCCGCCTTGCCCCGCCACTCAGCAAAAACTTTCAATGCTTCGCTGCGCAGCAGTTGCCTCATCGGCAGGCTGCGCTTGCGCATCGGCAAGGCCATTTGACGGTAAAGAAAATCGTCGTCGAATTCGATCTTTGCCGCGTCTTTGCGCGTGTTGGCGTAATAAACTTTTTTTAACCGCGCCCAGTAAATCGCCGCGAGACACATCGGGCACGGCTCGCAACTCGTGTAAAGCTCGCAGTCATCCAGCAGAAAAGTTTTCAACCGCTGGCACGCGTCACGAATCGCCGTGACCTCCGCATGCGCCGTCGGATCGTTGCTCGAAGTCACCTGATTCCAACCACGCCCGATTATTTTTCCGTCGCGGACCACCACCGCGCCGAACGGCCCGCCACAGTTTTGCCGCATCTTTTCGAGCGAGATACGAATGGCCTCACGCATGAATTCCGGTTTCATAAATTTTGGCTTTCGAGCGGCGTCGTTGTAATTCAGAATCGAAGCGAGTTCAAGTTTTCAAGTCATCCGCCATCCCCCATCCGCTGGGCGACAGATGACAAATGCCAGCGATTCTGTTAGATGATTCTCCGTGTGCTGCCTTGCATTTCAAATTGCCTCCTCGCCCTTCATTCCATGAATTTCAAAGCCCTGCCCAAAATTGATCTGCACCTGCACCTCGACGGAGCGATCCGCGTCCCGACCATCGCCGAACTCGGCGATGAACTCGGCGTCAAGCTGCCGACGTACGACCCGAGGAAACTGGCCGCAATGGTGCAGGTGAATCGCGACTGTCGCAGCCTCACCGATTTTCTGAAACGCTTCGAGGTTTTCTATCCCATCCTGCCGTTTGCGACAACGCAGGAAAGAATCGCCTACGAACTGTGCGAGGATTGTCAGCGCGACAATGTGATTTACTTCGAAGCGCGCTTTGCCCCCGCGCTGGCCGCGAGTCCACGCTTCACCATGGAAGATGCGGTGACCGCCGCGCTCGAAGGATTCCGCCGGGGCCAGCGCGATTTCAGCATCCGCTGCGGACTGATTCTCTGCTGCTACCGCTCGATCTCGGTGTCGGAAAACATCGCCACAGTGAAACTTGCCCACACATATCGCGACCAAGGCGTCATCGGCATCGATCTGGCCGGCGACGAAAATCATTTTGCCACCGCGCCGCACGCCGAAGCATTTGCGCTGGCGCGAAAGCTGGAGATTCCGATCACGATTCATGCGGGCGAAGGCGGCCGGCCGGAGAACATTCGCGAGGCAGTCTTTACGCACGGCGCCGCCCGCATCGGTCACGGCGTCAGCTTGCAGCAGGATCCCGAGTTGCTCAAAGCCGTGCGCGACCGCGGAACTGTTTTTGAGATTTGCCTCACGAGCAACCTGCAAACCTGCACCGTGCCCTTGCTCTCGGCGCATCCGTTCAAGAAATTCTTGGACGAAAATGTTCTTGTGACCCTCAACACGGACGATCCCGCGGTCAGCAACATTACGCTCAGCGGCGAATTCGAACTGGCCGCACGCGAATATCAGCTCAAGCCCGCCGAAATCCGCGAACTCCTGCTCAATGCGGCGCACGCGGCGTTCGGAGAAACTTCATTGCGCCGCAGCCTGGCGGCGATGATTCAGCAAACACTGCCGACCTGAGCACAAATCAAAGCCGGAGCGCCGCCCACTTACTCAGTGCCTCCCGTTCTCGACTCCAGCACAAACTTCTCCCAAAAACGTCGAACCGAACCATGAGCATCAGACGATTCACAAATCAAGTGCTGTAAGCCCGAAAGAGAATAGCCCAGGACAAACACGCGCAGCAAGTGCCACCCCGGGTTCGCGACCGCCAAAAAATCCCCTCTCCTCCTCGAACGAGAAGAGTAAAGCTGTTGGGTATTGCACAACGCCGAATTCGGATAGCATACTTTCCCAATACGCACCGGGATTATTTCGCAATTGTTTTCCAACTGAAACATGAGCCGTCTTTGCGATCTGGACGCGGACCGGGATGATTGGCTGACACAGAGCCGGCGTTGTCCGGGTCGGCCCTAACATAACGGTGCGTGGCCAGCGACAGCAGCAGGATGTCGCCGCGTTGCAGATCCTCCCATTGGAACGTCTCGGCGTCGCCGGGTTCGCCGGGCTGGAGCTTGACTTCACCGGCGTCGCCGGAAGCCGAGACGGAAACGAAGCCGCCGCCCGATTCAGGTTGAAGCGCGATCCGGCCCAGCTTGCGGTCCAGCACTCGAAATCGCGTGGAGGGACTGGAAGCCAACGGATCGGCTGTGGGCACCGTGGTCAGCGTGGCGTTCTTCACCGCGAGGACCGAACCGTCACCCAAACTTGAAATTGTAATCACCTCGCCAATGGGGATCGGTTTCGTCAGGCCGCGCGACCGGGGTTCGTCCACGGTGAACTTGTCGAAGTCCGCGTAACCGCCGGGCGCTCCAGTTGTGTTGTAATGAAAGAGCGAATAGCGCACGCCTTGAAAAGTTTTCAGTTGGAAAACCATCGTCAACTCACTGCCAAGTGCCTGAAAGTTTGTGCCGTTCGTGCCGAAGCTGAATGTGGCTTTCTCGGTATCGAAGTCGCAGTGAGCGCGCAGCCAGAGACATGTTGAGTTGACCGGCTGGCTCGCGGTTCTGCCGGTGATCTGATCGAACTGTTGAATGACGAGACCGTTGGTTTCGCGCGCCACTCCGATCCACGCGTAAGGCCAATTTAGAAGTGCCAGCCCGGCGACGTCGCCCGGTTTCATTCCGCTTACCTCAACCTCGGCAGTGGGCGTGGACTCGGGGCCAATGGCGCGTTGAGTCAGACTGTTGCGCGCCCGCCAGAAGTTCGTCGCGGGCAGGGAATATAGCCTTAGAAAACCAGCCCGTTCCGACAACGACCATTTGCCGTCGTCGGGCAAGTGGTTCCATTGCCAGACCGGTTTGAGTTTGTTCGCCGAGAAATCATCATTTCGCTCGTACGGCGCGCGCGGCGGCGAAGTGTGTCCGGTATCCGGCTTTACCCAGGTGAGCGGAGAACGCTTGAGGTTGCCCGGCAGTCCGTAATCAGGCCAGCCATTCGTCCACGTGACCGGCGAGAGACACACGAGCCTGCCAATGGAGTTATGGTCCATCATCGAGAAGCCCCACCATTCGCCGGCCGGTGTGTCCACGATGCCGCCCTGATGCAACATGAGACCGCCGCGGAAATTGACATCGGGCGGCGCGAGATTAAAGGGCGGCGACTGATTGATGTTGCCAGTCAATTTCCAGCCCAGGCCGATGCCGAGACTTTCCTTTTCGCTGATGACGCTCACTTCGTAAGGGCCGTCCGGGTTGTCGGCGCGGGCGCAAACCATCCACGTGTGAGCGCCGGGAATCGCGCTGATGACATAGTATTTGCCATTGATTTTATAGAAGTGCGAGCCTTCACCCATGCCTTGAGCGCGGGGGATGATTACGCGTTCGGTTCCAGTCACCACATCGGTGATGTCAGAGTTCAGTTCGCTGAGTCTGATGTCGCGCACGCCATGAATGACGTAGATTTTTCCATCATCGTCAAAGAGCACCGAGAGATCGTAGAGCGTCGTCTTGAGTTGGTTGTGCGTCCACGGCCCGGCGGGATTGGTGGCGCGGAAAACGTGCGTGCCGTAACGATTGACGTTCGAGAAAATGTAAAACGTGCCCTTATGATAACGGAAACTGGGCGCCCATATTCCCTGGCCGTAAATTTCCTGGCCGTTTTCGAGGCGGAACGAGGGGCCGAGATCAAGCCGGTCGAAGGCGTAGCTGAGAAACTCCCAATTGACGAGATCGCGCGAATGCAAGACCGGCAGACCGGGCATGCAATGCATGGTGGTACCGGTGAAATAATAATCCTCGCCCACGCGAATCATGTCCGGGTCCGAAAATTCCTCGTAGAAAAGCGGGTTGGAATAAGTGCCGTTGCCATTATCAGCGATCCAGGCCGAAGCAGAAAAAGATAATTGGACGAGCGCGGCAGCGATGCAAATCAGCTTTTTCATTGAATCTTCGGATTGCCCGCCGAAATCATCAGCCACGCCCAGCCAGTCATGAAGCTGATCCCGCCGACGGGCGTGATCGCGCCGAGCCATTTGATGTTCGTGACGGCCAGCACATAAAGCGAGCCGGAGAAAATCAAAATCCCGATCAGGAAACTGAACCACGGCCCGCGCGGCAAAGGTTTCCGACCGGCGAGAACGAACAGCATGATCGCGTGGATGAAGTGATAGAACGCCGCTTTTTCCCAAATCGCCGTCGTTTCGTTGCGGGTGAGAATTTCTTTCAATCCGTGCGCGCCGAATGCGCCGAGCGCGACGGCGAGCAACCCCATCAAGGCGGCGATGCGTGTGGCCAGGGTGTTTGTCATGTCAAACAGCCATTGAAGAAACATTTCATGATTTGAACACCCTCTTCAATCGTGGGAGCCGACGTGAGGAGGCTCTAACTTCAATTTCATTCAAAAAATAGCGAGACTTCTCACGTCGCCTCCTACAAATTCATTTCTTTTCCGCTGCCGCAGCCGCGGCGGCTTTGCGGTCGTTCAGTGTGCGGATCAAATATTTGTCCTCGGTCGCCTGCTGCCAGGCCGAAAACCAGAGGTCGCCCAGCATTTGCCCGCCCTTGACAAGTTGCGCGTCGAGGAAAGCTTGTCCCTCGTTCGCCTTTTCATTTTCCGGCGTGAGCTTGTGTTCCTTTTCCAATTGGTAAAGCGGCTCGACCTCTTTTTCGGTTTCCAACAAGTAAGCCATCACCTGTTTGAACAAATCACCCTGCTGAAGCGGGTCGCCGACGATTTTCGCGGGACGAACTTTTCCAGCAAGCGTCTCAACCTTTATCCCGCCCATCTTTCGGAAAAAGCCGCCGTCAATCCACGCGTGGAAGCTGAAGTTCGTCGAGTAGCCGTGTGGATTGTTGCCGACCCAGCCGTGATGATGCTTCGTCGCGTGCAGCGGTTGCGAGCCGTCGCCGACGTAATGACCCATGACGCCCATGATGTAGAGGATGTTTTGTTGCGCGTTGGAGATTTCCTCGGGTGTGCCTCCGTGATCCTGAAACGCCTTGAGATAACTGAAACAGGAGCGGAGCTTGGCCTCGTTCTCCACGATGGCCCACGGCAGAAAACCCATCAATTCGCGCGTGTGGTCGCGGTTTTTCATCGGGTCAATCGCCGCGAATTTTGTCGAATGGGTCGCCCGCTCCACTGCAAGCCTGGCTGCGAAATCATAGCGGAAAGCCGGCAGGTTCTGTGGCGTCAGACCGTAATCGTCCAGTTGCTCCATGTCAATATAATGATCCGTGCCGTTGGCCTGCGCGAGCGAGAGTTCATCACTGTTGCGCCAGCGGTCGGGTTCGCCAGCGAGGAAGGTGATGCGCTCGCGCGCTTCGGGTGTGAGCGCGAACGCGGGAAAGTTCTTGGGCAGCGAGGCGAGCGCGAGCTGATTCACCGCGCGGTGACCTTCGTAGTCCCAGCCAGCGGCCGTGCGGAGTTGAAGCAGGATGGACAGCCCCAAGAGGCAGGCGATTTTAATTTTCATGGCAGCTTTTCTTTTTTTAATTCCTGACAATCTATTCTGGCCAAGCGAAAAGGCAAAAGGCAAAATGCGGTTGCCGGAGCGCGGCTGTGCTCAGCCGCAGCGAACTGGGACTGGAAACGTGTTTTCAAACGTTCGCAAGCCGTGGCTGGAATGAGGCTGCTGCGGGGGAGCATCCTGACACTGCCCCCGTCTCCCTCTCCCCGCCCGGGCGGGGAGAGGGCCGGGGTGAGGGGATTTGAGCCGGAAACAATTGCGCCTCCTCACCCCAACCCAGTTGTAATTTATTTTCCACCGAGGCCTCGCCCGCAACTCCCTTGGGGGAGGAGAGGGAGAAAAAACGGGAGCAGAGCCCCGATGCGCCCCTGCTGTGGCTGGGACAGCCGCGCTCCGGCTTCAAAAGCTTAAATGAAAATCATCACTGACGAAGCCTGCGCCGGTTATTCGCGGCCCGGACATCCCGAACGTCCGGCGCGCATCACCGGGACGCTCGAAAAGCTGCGCGCGCAGAAGGAGCTTTCCATCTCGTGGGCGAAACCCGGGCCGGCGGATGAAGCGGCGATTCTGCGCGCCCATTCGCCGGCGATGCTCGCGCGTTTGAACCAGTCGGAAGATTTTGACGTGGACACGCCGTATCATCCCGGCATCGCGGATTACGCGCGCGTTTCGGTCGGCGCCGCGCTCGAAGCCATGCGGTGCGCCCGCGTCGGCGAAATGGTTTTCAGCCTCATGCGCCCGCCGGGGCATCACGCCACGCGCGACACCTCGATGGGTTTTTGTTACCTCAACAACATCGCAATCACCGCGCTGGAGGCACTGGCCACCGGAGTAAGTCGCGTGGCGGTTTATGACTTTGATGTTCACCATGGCAACGGCACGGAAGACATTCTGTTGAATCACGCAGGCGCGGCGTTTTTTTCGATCCATCAACATCCTTGTTATCCCGGCACCGGCACGGCGAACATCGGAGACAATTGTTTCAACTTTCCTGTTCCGCCCCATCTGCCGCGCGAGGAGTATCGCAAGGTGCTGGCCAGGGCGCTCGACGGAGTCAAGCGATTTCATCCCGAACTCATCGCGGTGTCCGCCGGGTTCGATGCGTACGCGCGCGACCCGCTGGCTCAGGGCACGCTCGAAGCAGAGGATTTTTACTGGCTCGGCCAGTCGTTGCGCGAACTCGGCGTGCCGATGTTCAGCTTGCTTGAAGGCGGTTACAGCCGGGACTTGCCCGAGTTGATTTTTGCCTACTTAAAAGGGTTGGCGGGGAAATGACTGCGCTGATTGTTTCAAGAAGTGCAAAACACGCCACGAGAAGGCGCTTCTGATTTTGATGAAATAATTTTGAGAGGCCTGCGATTGGCTTCATTCATTGGTGTTTTCTTCGGATTGCATCGCCGGATTTGTTCGCTGGCATGGCGATTGCAGGTCAGTTCAACCGTAAAGGAAAAACCATGAATCCTCACAATGAAATGACAGTTCAGTTTGGCAGCCTGGCGCATTCGGAGCCGAGAACTCGGACACCGGACAGCGGCAACCCGATGCGCGTCTGGCTCGTGGATGACAACCACGAATTTCGAGGTTTGTTGGCGCTGTTATTGGCGGACGAAGGCGGCTTTGATTGTTCGCGAGAATTTCCCTCCGCCAAAGCCATGCTCGATGCGCTCGCGTGCGAGACGCCGCCAGAGGTCATCCTGCTGGACATCCAAATGCGTGAAGAATGCGGCCTCGACGCCATCCGGCCGATCAGGTCGCTGGCCGCTTCCACGCACGTGCTCATGCTGACCACCTGCTACGATAGTATTTACCGCAAGCGGGCGCTGCGTGACGGCGCAACTGACTATTTGCTGAAATCCTATTCCGTGGAACAGATCGCGCACCATATCCAAAAAGCCGTCGAACAGCCGGTTCCGAGCGGGCTGGTTTCCGTCTTTCCGGAGAGAGCATTGGAGCGCGTTGAAATTTCCGCTGGCGTCTCATCAGGTGGGGAAGATGAGCGCGCGGCGGATTTCACGCGTGGCCGTTTCAGCAAACACGATTTGTCCGAACAGAATTCGGATCGGAGGTGGCACACAGTTTGGCGGGGCGCCTCGAACCGGCTGTTGCGGGGTGCGTTTTACGTTCGCTCGTGGCTGGCGATGTTTTATTGACGGCGCTTTTTTATTTTTAGTCCGGAGGCGTGGCCCGCCGGAAATAGTCATCAGGCATGCGCCATCATGCCGATGTCCGCGCTCAGTTTGTTGGCGGCGTCCGCATCCACCCATCGGACGAGCGCCATGAAATTGACGAGCGTGGGGCTTTCCGGGTTTGCCTTGAACATGTTTCGCAAGCTGTTGACGACTTTGTGGTAGGTGGCCGCGTATTTCTCATGCATCAGCCGGTTGACATACGATTCCATCACTGCCCGGGCAATGGGATCGGTTCTGCCGTCGGGCAGGTAAGGAATCTGGCAAAAGACCCGGATCAGCGATATCGGTTCCACCTCGATGAGTGTGATCCAGCTTTGTTTGATTTCGTCGGCATCATACTTCGTGTGCAGCCGTTCGCGAACGGCGGCGGCAATGACGGCGGTTTCGACGCGTTGCGAGATGAGTTGCTTGATCTTGTCCCACGCCAGCGAGCGTTCCATTTCCGGTGAGAGCGCGGCCTGAGACCTGACCGGGTCCTCAAGACCTTTGACGCCCAATTGCGCGCCGACGGCCTTGCCCAAGGCCTCGGCTTCCTCCTTGCGCAGCCGGTCCGAGGCCATGATGGCTCTAATGACGGGTTTTTGATGGTCGGGATGAATCAGCCGCAACACGGCGGCCAGGCTCTCAACTGCCGGCGCTTTTCTCGGTGCAATCAGATGTTTGATGAACTCCGGCATCACTTCTTCCAGATCGGGGACCTTGTCGGCACGGAGACGGAGCACGAATCTCAGAGTCCTCGCCGAGCCGCCGCCTTTGCCGATGTTGTTGATGGTCGTCAGGCGATGGTCCGGATTGATGACAAAAGCCAGCAGGTTTTCCGCCTCGAGCACCAATTTTTCCTCGAGGTTGTCCTGCGGTCCGGTGATCACCAGTTGCTCAACAATGCCCGGCATCCGCTGGGCGAAGATCACCTCCGGCGCTTCGGTGTTTTGATTTTCGTAGTAATGAAGCAGTTCAAGAAGGAACGACAGTTTGGCGAAGGCGTTCTTTTGTGAGCGAGCGGGTTCCGTGTGCGCCTTGCTTTGCTGAACTTTCTGGTGCAGCGCCTGCAGTTCCGCCCGTTTGTCCGGCACTGCGGAAGGGTTTTGTTGAAACAGCGTTTCGAAATCATTTTTGAACGCCAAAACAATCTCGTCCGGTTTGGGACGCGGGTTCAACTTCGGATCGGTGGTCAAGTCGTTGAAGAAGATCAGGGCGTCCGCGCCGAATTCCCGGAGAATCCGCTCACGCGGCACCTGGCCTTTGAGAAAACAACGGGTAGCCCGCACCATGCCGGGTGAAAAAAACGATTCCGGCCGGGTGGTGAGTGCTCGCAGTGACTCTTTTTCCAACGGCGCATCCAGGCGAATCAACTCGTCAACCAACGGTTGCATCGCCGCCACCATATCCCGCTTTACCTGGTCCAACGCTTTCAGAATCTGCGGCTGGGGCAGGCTGTTCTCGGATTTCCCATGCACCAATGCGGCCAGCACGTCGCTGACGTGTTTGTTGTGTTCCACCAATCTCGAAACCAGCACGCCGACGTCATTGATTTGCAGCTTGCTCACCATGCCGGTCAGTAGAAGCACCAGTTCGCAATGGGATTTTTGACGGTGCTCGATGACCCTTTCCAAAAGGAGCCGCTGCGTCTTGTTCTCGTGTTCGAGCACAGCGCGTTCGGCCTCCAATTGCGCCACCCTGAGTGTGAGTTCATGCCAGCCCTTTTGAACCTCCTCCACTGAGGCCGCCCCGTTAACCGCATGCACTGTCGGTGTCATGCGGCTAATATGGCTCAAATCCCGGTCCTTTTTCCAGCCCTATTTTTCCCCCAAACGGCGGGAGCGCGTCATTATTCCACCAACGCAAATAACGGAAACATTCAACATTCAACATTCAACGCTCAACATCGAATGTGGGGCATCGCGCATTCGTTGAATGTGGAGTGTTTCCCGGCTTCGGCGTTCATTGCCACGCGCAACCTCACTCCTCCGGGAGCGGCTTTTCCCAATCGGGATAGATCTCGGGTTTGAGCTGGCCGCGCCGGATCATTTCCTGCAAGTCGCGGATGATTGTCCGCCGTGCCACGGCAAATTGACGGGCCAATCCAGAAATGTTGGGACGCTCGCGCGATTTTCCAACCAGCTCGCGGATTTTGTTTTGGCGGCTAAGGCGATCCGTTGAACGGCTGAACAACTCCTGCACGTCCACCCGGCGCGAGCGTTCGAGCGCCTCGAACTGCCGCACGATCTCGGTTTCGCCGCACTCCTTCAAAGCCGTTTCCACCGTGCGTTTGAGCTCGTGAATGTCCACCGGCTTGGGCAGGCAATAATGCGCCCGGCGCGGTCCTTGCAGCGCCTGGATTTGCTGGCGCACTTCCAGCGCGCCGGAGACGACGATGATGGGAACAAACGGAAGCAGCTCTTTGAACTGCGGCAGAAAGTCGAGACCCAGTTCGCCCTTCGACAAAACGTGATCGAGGATGAGGAGGTTCGGCGGCTGGCGCGGAATCAACTCCAGCGCCTCGCTCCCACTGCGAGCGCGGAGCAAATTATATCTGGCAAGCGTGTCCTCGTAGATTTCGAATTGGAGGTCGTCATCCTCAACGATCAAAATGGTGGCTTTGTTCATTTCTGTTTTGACTCGTTGCTTTGAGTTCTTGATTCCGCCGGCAATATCAGGGTGAACGTGCTGCCTTGATCCACGACCGATTCCACCGCGAGGCCGGCGCCAAGCTTTTTGGCCAGTTCGTAAACCATCGAAAGGCCAAGTCCTGTGCCGCGTCGCTCGGACATCGCTTTGGTCGTAAAAAACGGCTCGAAGATTCGCGGCCTGTTTTCCGGGGAAATGCCGCAACCGAAATCCCGCACCGCCACGAGAACGCACGCGCCAGTTTGCCCCGGCAGCAACACCACGCCGGCGGGCAAACTGTTGGCGTTCCGGGCCGTGATGGCAATTCGCTTTTGCGCGGTCATGGATTCCGCCGCGTTAAAAATGAAGTTTAAAAGGATTTGCTGGACAAAATCCTTTGAGGCGCGGACGGACGAAAGCTTTTCCGCGGGCTTGAAATTCACCTCCACCTCGCGATGAAACCGGTCGCCCAGCAGCTTGAGGGTGTCGGCCACGACTTCGTTGGGATCGCAGAGTGTGGGCGGCCCGTCTGATTCGCGGCTGAACCCGAGCATGGCATTGACCACCCCGGAGCCTTGTTCAACCACCGTTTTGATGCGGTCCACCCGCGTGCGGATTTTCTGCGGGTTGCCGGCATTGTCCTCGATGATCTGCGCGGAGCCTTTGATGATGGAAAGAATGTTGTTGAAATCGTGGGCGATGCCCGCCGCCAGCGTGCCGAGCGCGTTCATCTTCTGGCTGTGCAGCAGTTCGCGGTTGGCCAGTTCCAGCTCGCGGGTGCGTTCGGCCACCTTGCGTTCCACTTCGGCGTGGCTGTGGACAAGCCGGCGATGACGATTGTAAGAGAGGCTCGCAAAGAACAGCGCGACGGCCAGCCCGGCCAAGGCGATGACGAGCAGCCGCGTCTCGTGATACCACAGCAATGCCACGGCGAATTCGAGCCGGGCCGGACTGGGCGCGACACTGCCGTTGCGGTCCATCACGCGGACCTGAAAATAATGTTTGCCCGCAGGCAGGTCGGTGAATGAAACGGAATTTGCGTCCAGAAACGGCGTCCAGTCGTGCTGGTCCAAGCGATAGGAATAAAGCAGCCGTCCGCCCGGCGTATATTTCCACTTGTCGCGGCCCACGAACGCCAGCGTGATCGTGCCGCCTTCCGGGATGTCGCCTTCCTTCTCCGTCAATTTTTGAATCATCACCTGCGGCGGATCGGCGTCGGTTTCGGGCGAGTACAGGCTCAAGCCGCGCGCGGTGCCGGCCCAAATCCGCCCGCGCCGGTCTTCGCAGAGTTCGCGCACCAGCGGGCTCGGCAATCCATCCTCCATTCCATTTTCGATCCAGGCTCCCTGTAAAAACCGGTGCAATCCGCCGTCCGTCCCCACCCACACGCTGCCGTCGCGGGCGCGGAGCATCGCGTTGATGTGATCAAATCCTGCGCGCACCGTCAGCCAGTCCCGGCCATCGAACTCCAGGATTCGATCCGGCGCGGCACACCAGATTTTTCCGTCGGCCAATTCGGCAAAACCAATCGCGTGGTCAGGAACCGATTTGTCCGACGCGGGAAACGCCCGCCATTTGCCATCGTGTAACCAGGCGATGCCTTGCTCGCCGCCCAGCCACACGTCGCCGTTTTGCGCGGTGAACAGCGCGGCGAAGTTGCCGCCAAAAACCGGCGGCGGCGTTGGGTGCGGAAAAGTTTGAAACTTGCGCCCGTCGAAAATTTCGAGCCGGTAATCCCGGTCGCTTGCGTCCAGCAAGAAACTTTGAAAGCAAAACGATCCGTCTTTCAAAAGCCCGACCGCGTTTCGGCGAGCCACCTCATGAGCTGGCTGCACAATGGGAAAGCGGCCGTTGTCCGGGCTGAATTGAAACCATTTTTCGGCGCTCGTCAGCAACAAGCTGCCATCGTTCAACGGAAAAAGCGCACGGGCGATTTGTGGATTCTGCGACAAAGTTTCAGGCAACAGATACGCATGATGAACATCCGCTTCAAGGGAGTGAAGTTCATTGCCGGCGACAAGCCACAACCGGCCTTGTGAATCTTCCGCCAAATCATTGACCGGCGATGTGACCGTCTGCGCGGGCCGCGGACTCCGCCACATCGGCAGGGCGTAATGGAACAGCCCGTCCGAAGTCGCCAGCCAGAACGCGCCGCCCGATTCGACCGCCACATCGAAAAACTGGCGGGCGGAAAGCTCATCGCTCTCGCGCAGTTCGTGGCGATTCTCATCCAGTGCCAGGAGCGAATCTTCCGTCATGGCCCAAATCACTTTGCCGGGACCGCGCCACGCGTGCGTGATGTTTTTCGATCCGGCCGGCAGTGCCGTCCAATTTTCGCCGTCAAAATGGACGATGACTTTTTGACCGTTCGTCGAAGATTCCGCCACGCAAATAATCCCTCCGTCGTCGTCCTCGAACGGTTCACGAAAATTCCGGGCTGCCAGCGAATTCGGTACGATGTGTTCACGCCATTCGGCATCCGTTCCGAGATTGCGCAGCGGCCCCGCCACTTTGGCCAGGCCGTTTGCGGCGCTGATCCAAAGACCGCCGTCGCGCGCGCCGCACAGACCAAGAAATTTTCCAAGCCGCGACGGATCGGCGGTGCGCAATTGCCGCGTTTGCGGATGATCCGAGTCTTCCGCATTGAAATCCATCAGGCCATTCGCCGTCAAAAAAAGGACGCGGCCCTGCTTGACTGGAAAAAAAGATGGCGATTGGCCGGCGCGCGGCGCACCCGATCTGAATTCTTCGGCGATCTCCGGCACCGGATGCGGCAGCCATGCATTGTCCTTCCATTCCTGCAACCTATTCCGGGTCAGCGCCCACAGTTGTCCGCTGGGAGTTTCGGAAACACGCAGCACTTCTGTGCCGGGCAATCGAAAATTACTGATGACGTAGCCATCCAATTCGGCTGCGCTCATTGCCCGGCGGTGCGTGGTGAGGATTTTTCCGTTGAGTCCGAGGGTCACCGACTCGCAGGCGGATTCCGGAAGGCCATCGGCCTTTTTGTAAACGCGCCAGTTGGAGACCCGCTGAGCGTGGGCCGTCATCGCCAGTGCCAGCCACGCTGACGCCAGGCCGAGCAGGAGCAAGCGTCCGTTGCGTGTCATGTTTTTGCCAGCCGGCATGCAGATTCGAATGAAACTATCCTCCGACCCTTGGGGCTGTGCAATCAAAAGCACGAGGTGTGCGGTCAAACGCACACTTCTCGAAACCACGCTCTAAAACTAGGGTGGGGTTGAGATTACATGCCCGAGCAACGTCGCATATTGAATTCGCAGGGAAAGGATCAACAGCCGTGGCGGTTGGTGGATCCTCGGTCTTTTCAATGTGCGTTTACGCTCATTGAGTTGTTGTTGGTCATTGCCATCATTGCCCTCCTGGCCGCGCTACTCGTGCCGGCGTTGTCCCCGGCCAAGGTGAAAGGACAACAAACCGTCTGCCTCAACAATCTCCACCAACTCGCGCTTTGCGCGCTGATGTATCCGGCTGACAACGGCGGTAAACTGGTTGCAAATGCTCCCGTTTCCGGGTTTGGAGTTGGAGGTCAGGGCACCAACTCCTGGGTGCTGGGAAACATGAAGCTGCCTGCTGATTCCACGAACAGCGCTTTCCTGCGTCAGGGATTGTTCTTTCCTTACGCGAGCCAGCTGGCCGTTTACCGCTGCCCCGCTGACTCATCCCAGACCGGAAGCACGCTCCACGTCCGGAGTTATTCGATGAATGGATGGATGGGCAGCCGGTACATGGATACTTATTCCGCGCCGAGCAATTTCAGAACGTTCGTCAAAGACAACGAAATTGCCGCCGGGGGAGCGGCTAATCTCTGGTTCATCGCCGATGAGCACGAAGCCAGCATTGATGACGGCTGGTTTTTGGTGACGATGAACAACAGCCAGCCCTTCGCAAGTTTCCCGGCGACCCGCCACTCGCACGGTTACTGCCTGAATTTCGCCGACGGCCATGTCGAAAAATTCAGACTGCGCGATCCGAACACCCAGTCGCCGGCCAAACAAATCACCGACCAAAATACCGATTGGATCAGACTCAAGCAGGTGACGACCACGGTTTGGGGCAGATGACTCACAGCCTGTTTGAAAACCCAGGATTGGAGTTCCGCCTGCAGGCGGAACTCCAAACACAACGCGGCGCGGACCCGCCGATTCTGCAAACAGGCTCTCAGGGATACGTGACGCGGAAAAAGCGCGGAGACGCGCTCGACGTGTTGGTGAATGCAAAATTGGAGTTCGAGGAAGTCACGGAACCAACCGCAGTCCAACTGATCAGGTTCGAACTGGATAACACGGTATAAGTCTGGTTGGAAGCGCCTGCCCAGGTGATCCGCTTGTCCGAAAGTGCGACGAGTTGCGGCGCGGTGATCAGCACGACCTTTTTCAAAATAACGGCGGCGCCGGCAGAGGTTGTATCATCGCCAAAAAAGAGAAAGTCCGGCGTGCTGTAGGGATTGATCGGGCCGACGAAGGCGGCGTAGTCGCGCACCGGCCCGGAAAGGATCGGCGTGCCGTTCGCGCTGAGAACATAATTCGTCGCGTGCAACGTGAGTGCATAGTCCACCAACGCCGTCGTCACATAATTCGTTTCTTCCGCGTGCGTGAACAGCGGCGAGTCGGACTGCGCAAAAATGTTATTCGTCCAAAAGGCGAGTTCGATGCCCCGCTTGTCGTCCGCGAGCAGAATGACTGAAAATCCCGCGCGATTCGTGCTGACATGGGATTCGGAAATCATCTGCGAGGTGAACAGCAGGGTGAATCCGTTGGTGCGGTTGAGCAGGCCAGGCACGGTGCGCGAGTAACCGGCCTGAATGTTGTTGGCCGCGGAAGTGTCGAGCAGCACGCCATTGTTGGTCAGCGTTTGCGTTCCGCCGAGGGCGAGGTAAGACCAGCCTTGACCTGACGGCAGGCCGAGCGAGCCGTCGTAAAAAATTTGGGCCGGGCTGCTGGCAAGGCTGGCCGTCAAGAGCGCGGCCGCGGCGGACCACGACCGAACGAAAGCTGCATTTGACATCGACGAATTTAAGCCGGTACCCAGCGCGTCACGCAAACACAATCGGCGCTCCGGCGGGCAGCCCTTGACTTCTCCAGGAGCCAGGGGTTCACTCGTGGCACGGCGCTTGGATAGACCAATGAGACTGAAAATCGCCCACATTGAAAACGAAAACTCCGCCATGAACCAAACATTGTTCGTGGCAATCACCCTTGGCCTGTTGTTGCTCGCTGGCTGCGCCGCCGCGCCGAAATCTTCAACCCAATCGCTGGCCGACGCCCAATCGCATTTCATAAAACTAGGCACGAACCAAGTGCATTACGTCACGGCGGGCAGAGGCAACCGCACACTTGTGTTTATCCACGGCTGGTCCGGCAACCTCGGTTTCTGGCGGGAACAAGTCCCGGCGTTCGCTGGCAAGGCACGCCTCATTCTCATTGACCTGCCCGGCCACGGCCAGAGCGACAAGCCGCACACTGCCTATACCATGGACTTTTTCGCGGGAGCGGTGCTCGCGGTCATGCGCGACGTGCAGGTGGACAAAGCCGCACTTGTCGGCCACGGCATGGGCGTGGCTGTGATCTGCCGCTTGTACCAAGAGGCACCGGAGCAGGTCGCCGCTCTCGTCGCCGTGGACGGCTCAATGCGCCGGCCTAAAAGGACGCCGGAAGAAACCGAGCGTTTCATTGCGCCGTTTTGCGCGCCGGACTATCGCGAGAATACCAAACACTACATTGGAATGATGTTTCCGGGAACGGAAGCATTGCGCGATCAAGTGCTGGCCGAGGTACTCTCCACTCCCCAATTCGTCATGGTCGGCGCTATGGAAGGAATGTACGGCAACGACCAGCGGGATTGGGATTTGAAGAAAGTCAGCATCCCCGTCCTCGTCATCAACTCGAAAAACCAAATGTTGAGTTGGAGCGATGAATACAAGGAATACGTTCGTTCGCTTTCGCCACAAACGGATTACCTCCTCTTCGAAGGTGCGAGTCGTTATCTGATGCTGGAGAAACCTGCAGAATTCAACGCCGCGCTTACGAAGATGCTGGGTAAATTCGATTTGATTGCAAAATGAAACCGGCCGAAATGAAAAGGCCATTGGCAGCGGCAACCATTGCCAATCCGGTCGCGCAGAAAAATTTCTGTTTGCACAAACTATGAATCGCCCGGAACTAGGAACGGTGATCGGCGGCTTGATGATGCGCGCCCTCGTCACACGGCACACCTAACGAAATACAACCGGCGCCATAGCCGCCTGCGCATCTCAGCCGCGCGGCGGTTCGGGTCGCAGGCTTGCTGGTTTGAACGTCCGATCCCGCGCCCTCCGGCAGCTCCGGCGCCAGCGGTCATTTTTAGTTTTGACGAGCAGTTGCGTTTGCCTCTATTTACTTGAAACATGCTCATCCAAATCAAATCTCTTTTTGCCCTCGTTGCCATGACTGCCGCCACTTCCATGTTAGCGCAATCAACCGTCTCTCCCGAGATTCAGCCGGATGGCCGCGTCACATTCCGCCTGAAAGCGCCCAATGCGAAGGATGTGCAGCTGCGATGTGAAGGCGTCAAAACCTCCAACATGCAGAAGGACGACCAGGGTGTCTGGTCGCTCACCACCGACCCGCTGGAACCGGACATTTACACCTATTCCTTCGTCGTCGATGGTCTGCGAACCGTTGACCCCATCAACCCGTTGCTCAAATACAACCTGCTGAACTCGGACAGCGAGCTGCATGTGCCCGGCCCGAAAACGCTGCCTTGGGAAATCAACGATGTGCCAAGAGGGGTGTTGCATCGTCACTTTTACAAATCCAAAGCGGCCGATGACGAACGCGATTTTATTGTTTACACGCCACCCGGCTATGACCCGGCAGCCCGCAAGCGTTACCCCGTGCTCTACCTGCTGCACGGTTACAGCGACGACACCACGGCCTGGTCCTCGGCGGGACGGGCCAATGTCATTCTCGACAATCTCCTCGCACGCAAGCTGGCCAGGCCCATGATTGTAGTCATGCCCCTGGGCTACGGCACGATGCAAGTAGTCAAGGCCGGATGGGGCGGATTACGCGGCAGCGGTCTCTGGCAGGTCAACCAGGACAAGTTTCGCCAGACTCTTCTGAACGAGGTGATTCCGCAGGTGGAAAGCGCCTACCGGGTTTCACCCCAGGCCAGCAGCCGCGCGATTGCCGGACTTTCCATGGGCGGCGCTGAGTCCCTCACAGTGGGCTTGAACGCGCCCGACCGCTTCGAGTGGATCGGCGCGTTCAGTTCCGGCGGCCTGAGCACCAATTTTGTATCTCAGTTTCCAGCCCTCGATGAAAAGGCCAGCCGCGAGTTGCGTCTGTTGTGGATCGGTTGCGGCCAACAGGACGGCCTGCTGGGCAGCAACCAAAAACTGTGCGAGTGGCTCAAGTCAAAAGGAATACGTTACACCTGGGTGGAAACCCCGGGTCAGCATAGTTTCAGAGTGTGGCGCCGTTACCTGGCAGACTTCGTTCCACTTCTTTTCCAAGACAAGAAGTGATGTCTGCCGCTCTCAGGCAAAGACGATCGGTGTCGTGGCCGCTTGCTCGTCCCCACCCCGCGTCGGTTCGGCGGCGACGGACGAAATGTCCTTGATCGAGATTTGACGCCCGCGCGTCTTCGCGCTTTTGACTTCGATCTGGTTCGGATCGCACGTTTGCTGGCTGATCGGATCGCAGGATTAAAGTGTGCTCCCTTCGGACATCAACTTTCCGGCCGCGCGGAGCGCTTTCAGTTCGCCTATGATGTCCCGCCAATAGTGGCGATCAGCCTTTTGCAGTTCGGCGATTCTTTTTTGAAACAATTCCCTTACCGGCTGTTCAATGGATTCCGGCACATCGCCAGTGGCAAGCAATTGACGGCCAAAGTCCATGACTTCCTTGTCGACCCCGCCTGCCAGAGTGATGACTTGGGGATGCTCGGTGAAAAACATATTCAGTTCCGGCAAAGTGAAAATATTTTTCAGCGCCCAGAAAAAATCATCCGTTTTTTTCGCACACTCCGGCTGGTCGAACCATGCGAGTGCGAGCTTGCTTATGATCGGATAATCTTCCAGCCGCTGGGTTTTCTTCAGTTCAACCAGCACCCGGACCCCAACGGTGCGGATCGCGCCCCACTCGGTTTGCATCCAGCGCGCATTTTCAATAGCGGCGGCAAAGGAACCCGCGCGCGGCGGCTTGCCCATCACGTCAAGAAACGCTTTGTCCTCGCCGGAGCTCAAAATAAAATGGAAACCATGTCCGCGTTGAAGATTGCCGGGTGTGAATGGCGGCGTGAGTTTGTAGTAGCGCGCTCCGCAATCGCGCAAGATCGTGAGAAAACGGTCGCAGTTTTCCGCACTGGGATTAAGCCAGAGATCAATGTCTTCGGAAAACGTCGCCGCGCCGTAAAGAACGGTCGCCTGGCCGCCGATCAGCAAATACTCGACGCCGCGGGCGTTAAGGTTTTGGAAAAAGTTTGCGATCATGCACTGCTTGAAGGTCGGGAAGCCGCGAACGCATCTGCCAACTGCGGCGCAGCCGCTCGCGCGGGGTCAGCCGCCGCCACACCTCGGCTTTGTATGGCGAAAGAGCTTCACCCAATTTCAAAGCCGCTGTTGCGTCTTCATCGTTTTGACGGATAAGTTCCGACATGATCGTGCCTTTGCATAAATCTCTGTATCTTTTTCCATCAGTTCGCGAGACTTTTCTTTTGTGCGCTGGTCGCTCAAGCAAACACAATCGGCGTCGTGGCCGCCTTCTCGTCCCAGCCACGCGTCGGTTCGGCGGTGACGGACGAAATGTCTTTGATCGAAATTTGTCGCCCGCGCGTCTTCGCGCTTTTGACTTCGATCTGGTTCGGATCGCAGGTTTGCTGGCTTATCTTCTGATGCGGCGCGGGCTTGTAGCGGATGTAGAGGACTTTCGGCGTTTCGGGTGCGAAAAAAAGAATGCGCGATTTCTCCGGGATGCAGGAATACGCCTTGTTCAAAATCGTGCCGCCGAACGTGAAGCGTTTGAGGTAACTCGCGTTGCGGTCGGTGTAGGCGCAGGTGAACACGCGTTCGCGCTCCGGCAGGCCGCAGAAAAACAATTCCGGCCCGACAAATAATTTCTCCGGCAGTTCGCTGACTTTGTAAGTGCCGTCCTTGAACACGAGCAAAATCCTGTCGAATTTCGTGCATTCAACTTTGAACTCTTCGCCGTTGACCTTGTAGCCGACGTAGCCGCTCTCACGGTCGTAGGCGACCTTGAACGCCTTGAACGCCACGGCCTTCACGTCCACTTCCTCGTGCCGTGCGGACTTCGTGGTGAGGCGTGGATATTGCGGGCCGTATTTTTCCAGCAACGCTTCAAGATGGGCGATGGCGTACCGGGTCAGGCTCTTGAGATTTTTTTGCGTCTCGGCCAGATCCGTTTTCACCTGGTCCATCTCCTCGCGGTGCTGGTTGATGTCGAAGAGCGAAATCCGGCGGATGCGAACTTGCAGCAGACGGTCCACATCCGGCCCGGTGAGGTCGCGCACGAGTTGCCGCTTGAACGGCTTGAACCCTTCATAAACCGCCGCGATGACGGCCTCGTTGGTTTTGCACTTTTCGATCAATTTGTAAATGCGTTCCTCAATGAAAATGCGTTCCAGCGTGCGAAAGTGCATTTCGTCTTCAAGCTGCTTCTGCCGCAACTCCAGTTCGCGTTTGAGCAGTTCGACCATTTGCGTTGTGTTCTCGCGCAACACTTCGGTGACCGTCAATTCGACCGGGCGATTGTCCTTGATGACGATGATGCGGCTGGTGATCGAAACTTCGCAATCCGTGAACGCATACAGCGCATCCACCAATTTTTCCGCGCCCACACCCGCCGGACATTTGATTTCAATCTCGGCATCCTCGGCTGTGAAATCGTTGACGGATTTGACCTTGAGCTTGCCCTTGCGCACGGCGTCTTCGATCGAGGCGATGAGGGATTCCGTCGTGGTCGAAGGCGGTATTTCCTTGATGACGACGGTGGCTTCGTCCTTCGTCTTGATTTTGGCGCGGACTTTCACGGTGCCTTTGCCGTCCTGATAATCGCGCGCGTCCATCAGGCCGCCGGTCGGAAAATCCGGCAGGCACTTGAACGGCTGCTTCTTCAAAATCGCGATTTGCGCTTCGAGCAGTTCGGGGAAATTATGCGGCAAAATCCGCGTGGCCAGACCGACCGCGATGCCTTCCGCGCCGAGCATGAGCGAGAGCGGCAATTTGCACGGCAACGCCACGGGTTCCTTGTTGCGCCCGTCGTAGCTCGGAACGAATTCAGTGATCGCGTCGTTGAAAAGTTCTGTGCGCGCCAGTTCGGTCAGACGGGCTTCGATATAGCGGGGCGCGGCGGCGGGATCGCCGGAATAAATGTTGCCGAAGTTACCCTGTCTTTCGATCAAGTAACGTTTGTTGGCGATGACCACGAGGGCATCCACCACGGAAGCCTCGCCGTGCGGATGAAATTTCGAGGTGTCACCAGCGATGGACAACACCTTGGTGAAACGCCCGTCGTCGCCCAGATGCATCGCCCAAAGAATGCGGCGTTGCACGGGTTTCAAACCGTCGGAAAGGTTTGGAATCGCGCGATCGCGGATGACGTAGCTGGCGTATTCGAGAAAGCTCGTGTTGACGCGGCGATGCAACGGCAATTCGATTTTGCCGGGAATGAAAGCATGATGCGCATGCGCCGGCACCTGCTCGGCCACGATCTCCGTGCGGCCGTTGCCGCCGGCGGGTGAAGTTTTGCCTTCCGGCTTCGCTTCGCCGCCGGTCTTTTGCGCTTCGGAAATCTGCAAATCCAACTGCGCGGAATCTTTTTTTCGTTTGGCTGCCATGAGTTGTTACAGTTCCTGGCGACGCCCCTTTTCCGGCGGCGCGAGATGTAAAAATGCTGGGGGCAAGCTCAAAAAAAGGAAAGACTTCTTTCACTGATTAGATTCGGAACAAGCGGTTCCCCAATAAAACTGCAACGTTCCTTTGGTCGCGCGCCGGCAGGGCTATTTTGACGGCAGGACGGTTAATTATTGGCGACCACACCAGCCGGAACCGGACGCCGGTCACTCGCTGGTCCGGAAGGCCGGGGCTTGCGTTGCACGGGCAGTTCCAAAGCGAACGTGGCTCCTTTGCCCGGACCTTCGCTCTGCACCGTCAACGAACCGCCCATTTCCTTCGCGGCCAGGGCGCCGCTGTGCAAACCGAAGCCGTGTCCATTTCTACGCGTCGTAAACCCGTGCGAGAAGATGAGGGTGAGATTTTCCCGCGGAATCCCGGCACCATTGTCGGTTACTTCGATTTTGACCCGATCCGCTCCCGCCTGGCCGATTCGCACCACGATGTTCCGATTCTCCCGCCTGTTTTCGTCGCAGGCGTACTTGGCGTTTTGCAGCAGATTGACCAAAATCTGGATGACTTTGTGCCGGTCCACCGTAATAGGGGGCCCATCGGAAAACTCGCGAACGATTGTAACGAGATGACGCTCAAACGCCATCGTGTGCATGCGCAACGCGTCTTCCACGAGTTCAGCCGGATTCACAATCTCCTCGACTCCGGCCACGCGGGCGTAGGTCTGTTGCATGGCGACGATTTCTTTGATGTGTTCGATGTTTTTGACGAGGCATCCGATCTCTGCCGACACCAGGGCCTTTTCCGCGGCCAGATGCTTGGCGAACGCTTCCAAGTAGTTGACCAACTGCCGCCCTTTTTCATCGCCGGTGAGGAATTGGGCGAGGTTCTGCTCGTGTTCGCGCAACAGCCCCAGTGCTTTGGTCAGTTTCTCCGTGCCTGAGTTTTTGATTTTGTCTGCCACGATCGCGGCCGAGACGTTGACGCTGTTGAGGACATTGCCGACATTGTGCAACACGCTGGTCGCAACTTCGGCCATGCCCGCCTGCCGCGAAGTTGCCAGAAGTTGCCGATGCACCCGATCCAGTTCGGCTTCCGCGCGTTTGCGCTCGGTGATGTCGTGAAAACTCCAGACCCGGCCCACCGTCTGTTCGGCAATGCGCTGTGGTTTTGAGGAGCGTTCGACAACTCTTCCGTCTTTGAATTCCAGCACGTCGAAGCTTTCCGTTTCCGGATGCGCGCCCAGTTCCTTGAACTTGGAAAGAAACTGTTCGTGTTTTATCAATTGCTGGAGGGCGACTTCCAGGATTTTCTGTTCTTCCCCGGAACCCACGAGTTCGCGTGGGATGCGCCACATCTCGACAAACTTCTCGTTGAGGCTCGTCACCTTTCCGTGTCCGTCAACCACCAGAATCCCGTCGGCGGTTGACTCCAGGGTGGCACGCGTGAGGGAAAGGGAACTGGCGAGTTCGCGGGTTCGCTGGCGAATGTGGGATTCCAGGATTTCGTTGGCTGCCTGAAGCTTTCGCTTCTGCTGTCGCAAATGCTTGACCCGCCAGCCGTAAATTCCGGACAGCGCACCAAGCCCCAACAATCCACACGAGATCTTGAACCACACCTGTTGATAAAAATGCGGCGGCAGTTCGACCGCGATGCTGTCTCCGAGAGTGTTCCAGACGCCGCTGGCATTGCAGGCTTGGACACGGAAGGTGTAGCGTCCGGGCTTCAGGTTCGTATAAAAAGCCGAGCGCCGTTCGCCGGCTTCGACCCATGTGGGATCGTATCCTTGCAACCAGTAGCGGAAACGGTTCTTTTGCGGCGCGATGAAGCTGACAGCGATGAATTGGAATTCCAGTTCCCCCTTGCCCGGTCGCACTCCTGAGTGATTTCCGGCGGTGAGTTCAACTCCGTTGGCGTGGACTTGCTGGATGTAAACCGGGGGAACGACCGGGTTGATGACCAGATTCGTGGGATCAACCATCACCACGCCCTGATGGCTGGGGAACCAGATCCGTCCGTCTGAAGTCTTGCATCCGGCGTATTCAACCTCGGTCGTGTCGAGTGATTTTGTCGCTTCTTGTCCGTCATAGGCTACGCATTCCACATGGTTGGTGATGCCGTTGATGAAATTGTCCAGGCTTTGGCGCCTGATTCGGAAAATACCCCGGCTGGAATTCATCCACAGCCAACCTTGGTCATCGGGCACAATGGCATTGATGAAATTATCAAACAGGCCGTCGTCCCGGCCAAGGTTGCGGATTTTGCCGTCCCGGAGCCGGCTGATCCCGGTGGTCAGCCCCGCCCAAACGATGCCCTCGTTGTCTTCACAAACCCAGAGCACGTTGTTGTCTGACAAACCCTTTTCAGCGGACCACTGTTCAAACCGCCCCTCCTTCAGCCGAAAAAATCCGTTGACGCTCCCGACAAGAATTGAGCCATCGCGGCAACTGAACAGGCTGCGCACCCAGTAGAGCGGAGGAGCTTCGGCTCCCTGGTATGCGTAGGGAGTGAATTCATCGCGGCTGATCCGGAACAAGTTGCCGCCCACCGACACCACGACACTTAGATCGTCTTCGGCGAAGGCGGTCGGCCACGCCGCGCTGGTATGCCTCGCCACCACCTTGCCTTCGGAGAAAACTTCAATTTCCTTGTTGCCGTTGACGAGGTACAGGTCGCCGTTTCTGGCTTGAAAAACCCGCTTGATGTACGGATTGGCCAGCCCCGCTTCGGTGGAATAGTTCGTGGCCTGCCGGCCGTCAAAGTGCGATACCCCGTGACTGGTCGCCACCCAAACCGCGCCGTCAATGGAACGGCACACATCGTGATAGCCCCCGCTCAGAAGGCCTTCACCGGACGAATAAATGGGGAGGGTGACGTCCGTGAGCTGGCTCAAGCCGTTGCGCGTTCCGATCCACAGACTGCCCTCGTGATCTTCATACAGTGATGTCACGTCGTCACCAGCCAGTCCATCCGTCCTGCGCAAGGAAGAGAAGCCACCGTTCTGGTAACGAAGCAAACCCTCCCCTGTTGTTCCAACCCAAAGCACGCCATGCCGATCCAACAACAACGCTTTGACCTCAGAGTAAACAGGCGTCTGTTCCTTGGGCCGGAAGCTGGCGTCATAGCAACGCAAGCCGAATTTGGTGGCGACCCAGATTTGGCCGAGAGAATCTTCAGCCAGCGCCGCAACGGAAGCTTGCGCGAGTGATGCATCCGGGAACGCGGTCAGTTGTCCCGCCTGCCAGTAATACAAACCGTGTTCGGCGGTCCCCAGCCACACGCGTTGGTGTGAATCCTCGTAAATGGCGGTAACCCCGGCGAGTTGTTCATAGAAGTTGGTCTGGTTGGAGTTTCCGTTCACCCATCGGGCGGTTCCCTTGTCCGTGCCCATCCAGATCGCACCATCACTAACTTCGCGGATGGCAATGACATTCATCGCCGGATCCACCCAGGCCTCGTTTGTCAGCGAGGAAAAGCCGGTCTTATTCTGGTAACAGCCGACGGAACCATTGCGGAGGCCGAACCACAAACTTCCATCCTTGGAGGCGGCCAGGGCGGAAATGATTTGGTTGCGAAAATGAAGTTGGTTGGGCAGGTCGAAAGCGCGGAATTCCGTCCCGTCAAAACGGACCAGTCCTCGGTGGGTTCCCACCCATAAGAAGCCGTCGCGGGTTTGTGTGATCGCGTTTATCCCGTTGGCAGACAGGCCGTCTCCATGGGTCCAACTCTGACAGTTATATTGGAAGACAGTCCTCGCCGGATCCAAGGCAAAGAGCTGGCCAGGGATGAGGAGAAATCCAAATCCTGTAACGAGTGTAAACCATAATGACCGAAGCCCCTTCATGACAATGTCATCGTTGTTAATCGAACTATCGGCATAATTCACCCGTCATTAATGGAAATCTCGCTTTCGACCGGCCTCCTCTGACGCCATGACGACGTGGCTTGGCGGTCAGATTGTCGCAGCCAGCCAGTCCTCCGCCGACACGATGAAATTTCCCACGAAATAATCATTGTGCCAAAGGCTTGATGCGTCGCCTGAAATGCCGCGAAAAGGTGTCAAAAGAATGTTTGCCGGAGCTTGGCTTCATTGCTCGCGGCGGTTGCCAACAGCGTTGTTTTCCGTTATAGAAATCCCATGAGGATGCCTGAGAGCCCGGTTGAAAAGTGCGGCGGCGGAATATCCTCCTTGCTCTCGTCGTCGTCCTCGTCCTCGAATCCAGCGCAGCATCGAGGACGGGGACGAGCACGGCGACGAGGAGGAAGGGCGAAGCTGGATTATCAAACAGGCTCTGAGCAAAATCCGCCCGCCCGTGCGAACGTCCGCCGCAACGTTCGCTGCGCCCCGCTGTATTCCGCCCCGGGCTTTTCGCTCATTGAACTGCTCATCGTGCTGGCCCTGCTGATCGTGCTCTCCACGATGTATTTTGGATTCAGTTCGCCCAGCCATCAGCGCAACGAACAAAAAAACTGCGGACAGAATCTCCAAAAACTTTTTCTGGCGCTGGAGATTTACGCCAACGACAGCGCCGGCAGATTTCCTGAAACCGCCGGCGCGAAAACATCGGAAGTCCCGCTCGAATTGCTCGTGCCACGTTACACGGCGGACACCGCGATTTTCATCTGCCCCGGCAGCAAAGATTCGCCGCTGCCCCCAGGCGAGTCTTTGACAAAGCGCAAAATCAGTTATGCCTACTACATGGGCCGGCGTTCGGGCGGCACGCCGTCCGCGCTGATGTCCGACGCGCAGGTGAACGCGGAGTCCAAGAGCGTGGGTGATCCGGTTTTTTCCACGACCGGCAGGCCGCCGGGGAACAACCACCACATCTATGGCGGCAACATCCTGTTTAGTGACGGCCACGTTGAGTTGAGCCAGACGCAAGCTTCGTTTTCACTCGTGTTCACGCAAGGAGTCGTGTTATTAAATCCAAAGCCTTAGCCCTGCGATGAAACTCCAATGCCCCTGCGGCGCGAAATATTCCTTCGACATCACGCCGGAAATGGCGCGCGAGCCGGTGAAATTCGTCTGTCCGGGTTGCGGCCTCGACGCGTCCGATTTCGTCAATGACATGATTCGCAAGGAACTGGCCGGGCAGGCCGCCGCCGGCGCCACGCCCGCTGGTGACCCTGCTCCGATTGCCGCCGCGCCACGGCTCCGGCTGTCACAACCTGCGCAACCGCCGCCCAGCCAAGCCGCCGAAGAAGCCCCGGCACCGTCCGCCAAGCCGAAAGTTTGCCCGAAGCATCCAGGCCAGCTTGCTTACGAGCACTGCGTGGTTTGCGGAAAACCGATCTGCCCGAAGTGCATGGAACTGTTCGGCTACATCTGCTCGCCATTGTGCAAGGCGCGGGCGGATTCGCATGGAATTGAAGTTCCGTTCTACGAAGGACAGAAATCCGTCGTCGAGGCGAAAAGGTGGCGCAAGGCCGGGCTGATTTCGGGCGCCGTCGGGATTGTGGTCGCGTTGGTGTTGGGGGTTTGGATTTGGTATGCGTGGTTTGGTTCCCGACCCAGGCCGGTGTTTGCCGTTCGCTTCCCTGAAAATGTTTATTCGGGAATGTCGAAGCTGGGCGGGACAAACCAGATTGTTTTTTTGCGCGGCGGCAGTTTGTCGCGTTATGACCTCAAGACCCGGAAGGAAATCTGGTCGCGCGAGCTGTTGGACAAAAAGAAAATCGAAAAGGAAGTGGATCGCGCGATCAAAACCATTCAGGCCGCGATTGACAAGGCCAACAATGAGACCCCGGATTTTGTTCCCAAAATGCCGCGCCGCGACAAAATGATCGAAGACCTGACCCGCGCGACGGCGGCGGCGTTGCAGCTTCGCGTCAGCGGACAAAACATCTGGGTTATTGAGCCGGAAAAACTCTCGCATTTTGATTGGGACAGCGGCCGGACGTTGCAGGAAATTCCGCGCGCGTACGGCTTCGGGCGGTTGTCCGCGCACGGCGACGAAATGCTGTTCACCGGAGAAAACGAAACCGGCCAGGCCGTCATCACGCACATCAATCTGGCCAGCGGCGAATCAAGCAAGGAAGCTGTTGGCGAGCCGGTTCAGGCGGACGCCGTTGCCGTTGCCCCCGCTGGCGCGGGCAACTCAGCGGGAGCAGGTCTTCCCATTGGCCGGCGTGGAACCGACGCCGACAGGCCGCTGGATCCGGGCAAAGTGGCCGAGCAGGCGCAGAATCTCCCGTTGCCGGCCAGGATCGCGTTGCCGGCGGTGCTGGCTACCGCCGCGAATCAGGAGCGCACGATGGCCGAGCTCAATGACCACTCAAAACCGCGGCCCGCGCCGGAAAAGCGTTCTGCCAGCGACCGCTTTCAATTGATTCCCAGCCAGTACGGAAACGTCGAATTTTCCATCCGCCTACTGGAAGAAAAAATCGTATCGCGCACGGCGATGAAAGCTCCGGCAAAGAAATCCGCGCTCGACGGCGATTTAAATGCCACCAGGACGGCGGACGTGGCCAACGAAATTCTCAATGACATGCAACGCTCGCGCGGCGGCGACACGGTGGAAGAGGATGAGAGCCGATATCAGGTCACGATCCATCTTCCGGGCGCGAACGGCGCGGTGGACTGGACGGGCGAAGTGACCGGGTCGCCGTCGGTATTCCCGCTCAAAACGGTGAATGTGATCACGGCGAACACGACACTCGTCGTGCTCGACAAGTCAAACAAGAAACTCTGGCAGGCCGCGTTGACCTACAAGGTTTCCGGCGGCGGGGGCGAGCTGGAGGAAGGCGAAGCACCGTTCGGCCAGGGGCCGTGCGTGGAACGCGGCGACACACTTTATATTTTTGATCAGGCGGTGTTGACGGCATTTGATCTGGCGACCGGCACCGCGCGCTGGCGGCTGCCGTCGGTGGGCGTGGTGGGAATTTTCTTCGACGACAAGGGAATGCTGTACGTGAACACGACGACCGCCAGCCCGGACAGCATCAGGCATTCGCGGCAGATTGACATCACGGACAAGACCAGCGCCATCATTTACAAGCTGGATCCCAAAACCGGCAGGAGATTGTGGAGCAATGATGCGAACGGTTTCATCTCGCACCTGTCGGGAAAATTCATTTACACGATGCAATCGTTTGATCCAGGCGACGAGGACGAAGGAAACGACAACGATCTGACGGCGATCCTCAGGAAACCGGCGTTTCTGCGCATCCGGCGGATCGATCCAGCCAATGGCCGGATGATGTGGGAGGTGTTTCAGCCACGCGCGCCGCTCGACGTGCAGTTCGATGGAAACTCAATCGAACTGGTCTTCAAAAAGGAAGTGCAGGTGCTGAAGTTCCTGTCGCTGTGACAAAAATCCGCCGGCCTGGGCCGGCGAAATTTCAACCGCCCTAGTCGCCCAGATTCACGGTACGCTTGAACTTTAACTTGACCGTTTCGCTCACGCGCGCGAATAGCGATTTTTTCTTCGGCGCTGGCACGCCGCCGATCGGCTCGACCATGCCGCTGCAAACAGGGCACAACGTCAAAACTTTTTTGCCCCCTTTGCGGCGAAGCCGGTGGACACAGGCGCTGCACATGACTTCCTTGCAATGCGTGCATTGATGGGTGGCCTGCTCGTGCGGGTGGCGCGGACAAACCAGGCTGCCATCCGACAACACGACGGGTGGCGCCGGAAGGTCGGTGTTGATGAACCTGGGAATGGCCACGGTCGCATCGGTGTTCTCAACGATTAATTCCACGTCGCCAAGACGCAAGGTCTGGCCGGCGAACAATTCGATTTCGCGGACGCGCTGGCCGTTGATGAACGTGCCGTTGGTGGATTCAAGGTCGCGAATGAGCACGCCGCTTTCGCGCAAGACCAGTTCGCAATGAAAACTCGATACCGTGGCGTGCTCGATCTGGAAATCGGCATCGGGGCTGCGGCCGATGCGGGTCACCCCAAGTCTGAGGTCAATCAGCGTATTCTCCAACCCTGCGGTTTTGATAAGGAGCTTGGCCATGCTTCCTTTACTCTATAACCAATCCTGGCGCCGAACGCGAGGAAATTCCCCAACAGGAAATTCCACGGCCGGCGGACAAATCCTGATTGCTCCGCCGGCGGTTTTGCCGCATGGTTGGAGCGGTAAAACAATTTTCGCCATTATGAACCAGCTCGACCAGCTCAAGAAATTCACCAAAGTCGTCGCCGACACGGGCGATTTTGGGACGTTGAAGGAATACGCGCCGCAGGACGCCACGACCAATCCGTCCTTGATTCTCAAGGCGGCAGAGATGCCCGCGTACAAAAGCCTCGTTGAAAAAGCCATTGCCGACGCCCGCAAATCCGGCGCCACCGGCCGGGCGTTGCTCAATCAGATCAACGATCAACTGCTGGTTTTGTTTGGGATGGAGATTTTGAAAATCGTGCCGGGCCGCGTCTCGACCGAGACGGATGCGAGCCTCGCCTTCGACACGGCGGGTTTGATCGCCAAGGCGCACCGGTTCATTTCGCTCTACGGGCAAAACAAAATTCCGCGCGAGCGAATCCTCATCAAGATCGCGACGACGTGGGAAGGCATTCGCGCCGCCGATTTTTTGCAGAAGGAAGGCACCAGCTGCAACATGACCCTGTTGTTTTCGCTGCCGCAAGCCGTCGCCTGCGCGGAGGCGAAAGCGAGGCTCATTTCGCCATTCGTGGGCCGGATCATGGATTGGTACAAGGCCCGCGAGAAAAAAGACTTTGCGCCCGCCGAAGACCCCGGCGTCCTGTCGGTGAAGGAGATTTACGCCTACTACAAAAAATTCGGCCACGCCACGGAAGTCATGGGCGCGAGTTTTCGCAACAAGGGCGAAATTCTCGAACTGGCCGGCTGCGATTTGCTGACGATCAGCCCCCCGTTGCTCGCCGAGTTGAAAAACAGCAACGAGCCCGTGGAACAAAAGCTCAGTGCCGCCTCGGCGGGGCAAAGCAAAATCGAGCCGCTCGAACTCGATGAGAAAAAGTTTCGCTGGCTGCTCAACGAAAACGCGATGGCCACGGAAAAAACCGCCGAGGGCATCCGCCTGTTCAACGCCGACGCGCTCAAGCTGGAGCAGTTCATCGCCGCGCAGTTGTAATTCTCATGGACGCGGACGAGCAAGACATTGTCACTTATTTGCAGATGTGGTCCGGACAGTATATTTCCGCGCGGGAAATCGCCCGGCGCGCAGCCAGCAAAAAACGCTTTCTGAAGGAGCCGCACTGGGCGGTGCCAGTCCTTGGGCGCCTGGTTGAGAAGGGAATCCTGGAGGCCAATTCCCTGGCGCATTACCGGCTCCTCCCCGAAGCAAAAAAGCGCAAGCCCAAACGATGGCTTTCGCCGGAGATCAAAAAACTGATTGAACAGACCGGCGAGAAGTTCAGCGCGGGCGCTGAAATCAGCGACCCGGAAAATCCGGGTGAAAATAAACACGGCGCCTGACGCGGACTGCTCAGGCTTCGCGCCACTTGAGATTCAAGATCTGGCCGTGGTCTTTATGCGCTGGATCCACGCAACGCAGTTCCATTCGCATCCCGTCCGGCTCCAGCGTCGCGCGCACCCAGCCGCTCGGCCGGCCCTCGCGAAAGAGGTATGCCACCGGCGGGAGATTGATCAGATGAATGCCGCTTTCGTCCCGCGCCACGTTCCAATTGTGCGTGTGCCCGAAGACGCAGGCTTTGACTTGCTTTCTTGGACGCAGGACTTTGAACAACTCTTCGGTGTCTCGCAGCCCGACGGACTTTTCGCCCGCGTCGAGGTTGTGATGCACCAGAATCACGGCGGGCTTGTTTGAATTGGCATCCAATGATTTGGCCAGCCAGTCGAGTTGCTCCGCGCCAATCAAACCCGTCGTGACGAGCGTTTTCTCCAGCGAATCGAGGATGAACCAGTTCACGCGCGGTGTGGGCAGCAGGGCAGCCTGCCGGTCGGCCAGCGGACGTTTCGCCGCCTTTTCCTCTTCGAGCGAGTCCCAGAAACGCTCGCGGTTGTCGTGATTGCCCAGCGCCAGATGCACCGGCATTTGCGCGCGCCGAATGGGTTCGATTAGATTCGTGAACGTCACGTAGTCGTCCTTTTCGCCGCTGTCCCAGGCGCAGTCGCCGATGACGAAAACCCCGGCGGGCCGCTGTGGCAGCGCGATGATCTCGCGGGTAACGGCGGCGAGATGGTCCGCCATGTTGACATCGCGGACGATTTTGGCGCGATCCGCCGCGATGTGCGTGTCGGAAAAGAGCGCCCAGAAATCTTCATCAATGTACTTGTCGGCGGCGAAAATCTTGTGGCTCAACACCAGTCCGGAACCGGCAACGACCGAGCGGATCAGGAACTTTCGCCTTGAGATAGGTGGCAGATGAATCGGCATGAAAAACTCCTACCCCCGACCCTCCCATCGCACAAGTAGATTCGCCAGCCAGAGCTCGATTTGAATGAACGCGCTGATTTAATGCTTGTCTGAGCCTTGAACTCCAACGAGATTTCGCCGGACAGAATGGAACCTGACATCGCATGGAACAAAATACTCAACCTTCACGCTGGCCGTCGCTCTTGCGCGCGGTGGTGATTGGGCGCAAGCCCAAGTTCACCGTCGTCCGCATTGTCGTGCTCGTCACGGTGATTTTTCTCGTGCGCCAGTTCGCGCTGCTGCCGATCAAGGTGATGGGACCGAGCATGTTGCCGACGTACCAGGATCGAGGCGTCAATGTCGTCAACCGACTCGCGTATATGTCGCGCGAACCGCAACGCGGCGACGTCGTGGCGATCCGTTTTTCCGGACCCAGTGTCATGCTCATGAAACGCATTGTCGGGTTGCCCGGCGAAACGGTCGCTTTTCATGGCGGCCGGGCCGTCATCAACGGCAAACTGCTCGATGAGCCTTACATCAAATATCCCAGCGATTGGGAGCTTGCGCCGGTGACGGTGGGCGCCGACTATTTTTTTGTTGTTGGAGATAACCGGTCCATGCCGCCAGAATTGCATGTCTTTGGTGAGACCGAGCGGAAGCGCATCGTTGGAAAAGTTCTATTATGCAAAAATCTCTTCGCCTCGTCGGTGCCGCCGCACTGATTGGCCTCGGCGTGTGGGGCTGGTTCATCTTTTTTCCCAGCCCGGAGAAAGTGATCCGTTCGCGCCTGAACCAGCTGGCCGGAACCCTTTCGTTTGAGCCGAAGGATGGCATCATCGCCCGGGGTTACCGCGCCGATAAAGCCGCCAGGTTTTTCACCCCGGATGTTGAGGTGAGCGTGGATGTGCGCGGCATGGAGCCAATGGTCTTCAGCGGGCGCGAAGAAATCCAGCAACGCGCGCTGGGCGGGGCGCGCCTGCTGCGCGGATTGAAGGTCGAATTCCTCGACATCAACGTCACGCTCAGTCCGGACAAGCAAACGGCCACTGCGAACTTGACGGCGAAATGGACCATTTCGGGCGACCGTGAATTCAACGTGCAGGAATTCAATTTCCACTTCAAGAAAGTGGGCGGCGAATGGCTGATTTACCGGGTTGAAACCGTCAAGACACTTTCGCAATTGATTCTCCGCGCCGCGTGAACCCGGAAGCCATCCAACACCTTTGCGACGCGGACAAAGTCCTGGCGCGACTCATCCAAAAAGTCGGGCCTTGCGCATTGAAACCCAAACGCCGGCGCCAGCCGTTTGAGGCGCTCGTCTCAGCCGTCACGCATCAACAGCTCAACGGCACCGCCGCCTCGACGATCTTGAACCGCGTCCTCGCACTTTATCCCGGCAAACGATTTCCCGGGCCGGAAGATTTGCTGGCCACGCCCGATGAACGACTCCGCGCCGCCGGACTTTCGCGTGCGAAAACCGTCGCCATGAAAGACATCGCCGGCAAAACCATCGCCGGCGTCGTGCCAACTTTGCGCGCCGTTTCAAAAATGAGCGACGCGGAAATTGTGGAGCGGCTCACCACCGTGCGCGGTGTCGGGCCGTGGACAGTGGAGATGTTTCTGATGTTTACTCTGGGGCGGTTGGACGTCTTTCCAGTGACGGATTACGGTGTGCGCAAAGGTTTCGCGGTCACTTATGGCTTGCGTGACCTGCCAACGCCGAAGGAACTGCTCGCGCATGGCGAGCGCTGGCGGCCGCATCGAACGACGGCTTCGTGGTATTTGTGGCGGGCCCTGGAATTGCCGGAATAGCTTTCCAAAAAGGAGCGCCGGTCTCCGACCCGGCGTGAAGCGGAAGACTCACCCTCAACGCGCCGGATCGGAGGTCGGCGCTCCCCCTCGCCGCGAAACAAACGCGCTGCCCTCCAGATAAAATCTCAACGGCAGTGCGGCGGCTTTGGTGATGCCGATGCGGAGTGTCGTAACAACCGGGCCGCGCTCGCGGCGAAATGCTTTCACTTCGGAATTTTCCGCGATGAGCAGCGCGGATTTCGGATCGCACAGATCCACTCCATCGAGCTTTCGCGTTATATTCATCGCCTCGCACAATTTCGCCGGGCCATTCGTCAAATTGCCGGGCTTGTGCACGGGTCTTTGAGCGCGCATCCACTTTTCTCCGAACGCGGGTTCGACGGCGCGAATCAGCAGCGCTTCCGCCACGCCCGCCGGACGGCAGACCGCATTGACGCAAAAGTGCAGGCCGTAGATGAGATAGACATAGACGTGGCCGGGCGCGCCGAACATCACGCGGTTGCGCGGTGTCGGCCCCGGCGCGCCGTGACACGCGGGATCGCCGACCAGATACGCCTCGGTTTCCACGATGGGGCCGCCGCACGGACCGTCCGGCGTGTTGCGAATCAGCCAGTGGCCGAGCAGTCGCGGCGCGACGATTTTGGCCGACGGCTCGTAAAATGGTCTGGGCAGAGGCGAAAACTTTTTCATGCAGCGTCGCGGCTAGTTTAATCGGTCGTAAATCGAAGTCGAATTCTCATAACGAGTTGTCGCGTCGTGACTGGCGTAATTCAAATTGCCGGTCATCTAAATGTATTCCCCGTGAAAGCGCCAGAGGATTGGCGCAGTCCAAGATGCTCATGCGCGAATTGAGAGCGCCGGCTGTCCGACAGGTTTTGGACTGCGCCAGACCTCTGGCGCTTTTGGAGCGCATGTATCGACCGGCGGTTCCGACCACATCCCCCCGAACTCCCAACTCCTGCGCTTGCCCGGTTCGCAATGAAAGTCTATTTTGCGCAGGCAATCTTTCACCGCTCATGTCAAACGAACTGGAACAACTCACGAAGTCGCTCGGCCTCGAAAAATATCGCCGGCATATTTTTTTGTGCGCCGATCAAACCGAGGCGAAATGCGCGCCGAAACAGGCGGGGCTTGAGTCGTGGGAATTTTTGAAACGGCGGCTCAAGGAGTTGAACCTCGTCGGGCCGGAGCCGCTGGTGTATCGCAGCAAGGCCAATTGCCTGCGCGTCTGCGCGCACGGGCCGATCGCGGTCGTTTATCCCGAAGGCATATGGTATCACTCCTGCACGCCGGAAGTGCTGGAGCGCATCATTCAGGAGCATCTGATTGGCGGCAAAGCGGTCAGGGAATTTGCCTTTGCGGAAAATAATTTGACGCCTTGAACAGGTGCAGCGTCCGGGCACTGCACCATCACGGCGTCGGTATTGGAGGCAGGGGAGGCATTTGAAATGTGGGCACGAGGCCCGGCCCGGGAATTTTGATCGAATCGCCCGGCTTGAGTTGTCTGAAATCAACCCCGGGATTCACGGCTTGAAGCGCGCTCAGCGAGACGCCGTATTTCATCGCAATGTTCACGGCGGAATCCGCCGTGCCGAGGACGTACGGATGCGTGGCCTGAACGTAAGCCGGTTTCGGCGGCGGGGTGGGCGCGGCCGTCGGCGCTTCCTCGGGCACTTCCTGTCCCATCGCCAGGGCATTGGCTTTCAATTGGTCCAGCTCGGCTTGCTTCAGCGCAATGGCAATCTGCCCCGCGGTCAAATTCGTGTTTGCGCGGATGACCGCGAGCTGTTGCGCCGTGGCGAGGTTGATTTCGTAAATCTTTTGAGCCGCGTCGGGGGCGCCAGCCTTCTCTGCTGTTTCGACCGCGTCGCGGAATGACGGGTCGTGCAACAGTTGAAACTCCTGATACCGGTCCGTGCCGAGCGCCAGCTTGACCGCATTCTCGCGCTGCTGCAAAAGCAGGTTGCGTTGCAAGACGCTGTTCGGGTCGTCCTTGCCGGAGAGCAGTTCAAGCTGTTGATCCAGTGAATCCGTGGCGTGGAAAATGGCGCGGAATTCATCCGGCGTTCCGTCGAAGTATTTCAACTGGCCGAGTTCGGCGCGAAGATTGTTCGAGTCCTGCGAATAGCGGAGCAAAAATTCTTCAAGCTGCGGCGGCGTGAGAATATGGGCGAATTCGTCACGCGTTTCCTGGCGTAGTTTTGCAATCTCCGCGGCATCGGGTTTATTGCCGGCCTGCCGTTGCGCATCGAGATAAGCCTGCAGCCGCTCGTTGGCGCGCGTGCTGACGTCCTGAATCGCCTGCTTCACGTCCGCCGGAAGATTTCCCAGCACCGGGCCGTCGAGCACGAGGCCGGGGTGCGAAGGACGCGGCAGGCTGACGAGATCGCCGGTTTCCCAGGTCAGGCCGAGCAGTTGCGTGAGCAGGGCGCGCCGTTCCGTGTCCAGCATACGAATCCGTTTTTCGGCGACGGCGAGAAGCTCCGGGTCGGGTTCGCTGCGCCACCATTGCTGTTCCGGCGAGACAATGTCGGGATCCGTGGCGATGCGCTTCGCAAACAGGGCGTTCACGTCGGCGATGATGATGTCACGAATGGTCTGTTCCGGGCAGTCAATTTCCCGCAGGTTGGCGATGAAAGTCGGGTAGTCGGCCGATTCGACCTGCGACCACGAAAAAAACTGGCGGCGGACGACGACGTTGGTCTTGACCGTCGCGGTGGAACGTCCGAATTCAGCGGAAGCTGCGCGCGAAAGGGCGTGGCGTCGCGCAGAGACGAGCCAGACGCCGGCCAACAAGAAGTTGACGGCCAGGGAAATGAAAAGCAAAACGCGCCAGCGCATAGGTTTGTTACGAGCCAATCCGTGCCACACTCAATTCAAAAATGCAACGAGCAAAAAGTTGCGCCAAACCGCAAAATCCTTTTCTGACGGGTGATGTCCGGCGCAAAGAAGCTTTGCAAGTCGGCTTCAAACTTTACAAACGAATTTGAAAACCCGTCAGCGGCATCCTCGGGAAATCGGCACGCAATTTTCTCGCCGGGTCCGCATCTTCTCAGTTTAATCTCCGCCGCATGAAACAAAAAGCTTACGCCGCCGCCGGCGTGGACATCGATCTGGGCAACAAAGTCAAAGCAACATTGCCGCAGTTGCTCGCCTCGACGCATCGCCGCGAGGTGCTCGGCAAGGTCGGCGGCTTTGGCGGCCTGTTCGCGCTCGACCTGAAAAAATATCGCGAGCCGGTCCTCGTTTCGAGCGTGGACGGCGTGGGAACCAAGCTCAAGATCGCCTTCGCGATGGATAAACACGACACCATCGGCGCGGACCTCGTGAACCATTGCGTCAACGACATCGCGGTGCTTGGCGCGGAGCCGCTCTTCTTCCTTGACTACCTCGGCACGGGCAAGCTGGAGCCGCACGTCTTCACCGACATCATCAAAGGCTTCGCCCGCGCCTGCGCAGCAAATAACTGCGCCCTCATCGGCGGCGAAACCGCGCAGATGCCGGGCTTTTACCAGAAGGGCGAATACGACCTGAGCGGCACGATCGTCGGTGTCGTCGAGAAATCCAAAATGCTCAACGGCCAGAAAACTGTAAAGCGCGGCGATGTGGTCATTGGCATTGCGTCGAGCGGACTTCATACGAACGGCTACTCACTCGGACGCAAAATTTTCTTCGAGCAACTGAAACTCAGGCCAAGCAGCCGCGTGCCTGGCTTGAAAGGCACGATTGGCGAGGAGTTGCTCAAAGTCCACGTAAGTTACGGGCCGCTGGCGCAGAAGCTCATTAAGAAATTCAACATCCAACATCCAACATCCAACATCCAACATCCAATCAAGGCTTTCGCCCACATCACCGGCGGCGGTTTCGTGGACAACATCCCGCGCGTGCTGCCAAAGAATTTGGACGTCGTCATCCGCAAAGGCTCGTGGGACATGCTGCCGATTTTCAAGATCATCGAAGCCAAGAGCGGCGTGCCGGACGAGGAATTGTATCAGGTCTTCAACATGGGCATCGGCATGGTGGCCATCGTGTCGGCGGACCAGGCGGAAGCCGTGCTGAAATTCATCCGCGCGCAAAAGCACAAGGCCTGGCTCATCGGCGAAGTGGTGAAGGGCAAGGGCGAAGCGCGGGTGGAGCGACAAATTAGTTGGCAATGACAGAAGCGCGCAAATTCTACAAGTTTCGACCGCTGAAGAATAAAACCATTTCACTGATTCTAAATAGCGCGATTTACTTTGCTCGTGCGGATCAGTTTAACGACCCGTTTGATTGCCGTCTTCGGTTCGCCTACGATTTAATTCCTGATGAGTGGCGTACTTTTATTTTGGAACATTTGCTAAAACAACGTCCACATTTGACTGAATAGGAAATTTTAGAAATGGTTCGGAAAAGGATGGAGGAGAAGTTCTATGAAAACTCTCTGTTCTTGGATTTTTTATATGACATGGTATTGGCGCAGCATCTGCCGGATGTCGGCATTTTGAGCCTCACAGGTAACTGCACGAACATACTTTTGTGGGCGCATTACGCGGATTCACACAAGGGATGTTGCCTGGAATTCTCTTCAACGACAGACCGAATTTTTGCCAATGCACAGCAAGTCAAATATCACGAAGAATATCCAAAACTTGATTTCAAAAAATGCCTGCAAAATCCCGATGCATTGGTCGAGGCCACGATTCTGAGCAAATCAAGTCTCTGGTATTATGAGGAAGAATGGAGAACACACAGCCCAGAAGGGCCTGGCCTCTATAAATTCAAGCCGGAATCGCTCACTGGAATCATCTTGGGCTACACGATGCCTCAAGAGCAACAGGATTTATTGAAACGGTTGGCTGAGGTCCGAGTTCCCAAGGTTAAACTGTTCCGAGCATTTCCGAAGCACCGAGAATTTGAGATGGAAATCATCCCGATTTGAATTGGGTTGCGAATACCAAGACGATTCTCGTCATTGGTTTGGTCCGTCGTCGTGGCGTGCCGCCGGCGTATTTTTCTCCGACTTCTGTTTCTTCTTAATTCGCCCAACATAACCCAAGGCCAAAACCAGAACAATCGACGGAATTATTTTCCCGGCGATGAAATCCTCCCAACGATGGCCATCTGGTTTTTCCTCTGAGCTGGTTGTGTTTGTTCGCTGCTCTGTCCTTTTTGATGGTTCGATGTTTTTGATTATTGCGGAAAACAAATCGGCATACTGTTCATATTCAGTTTCTTTCGCGGCGAACTTAAAAGTGAGCATACCAGATTTGGTCGGGAAATTTATGTCGATTGAACGGATTGTTCCAAGGTCCGGTGCTGTAACCTTGCTCACGACCCGCATGAAGTGGCCGGCCTCATCGTAGAGCAACTCGATAACATCGGGCGATGCGTTAAGGGTGTTGTTTTCAAAAACTGCTTTAGCCCGTTGTTGTAGCTTTTCTTTAGTGGCTGCTGCCAGTTGTCTCATGTCCCTTTCTGTCACCTTCCCAATACTGCTGTTAAGCGTAACGAGAATGTATGGATAGTTGATGCCTTCTTGACCCGCTTTAAGTTGAAATCCGTCTTGGATTTTGAAAACGGGCGTTGGGCAGGTCTTTGCCTAGAGCCTTGGAAGAATTGTCCAAAAGCTGACTCTCAATTCGCACCCAGTCCACCGGAAGTTTCATCGAAAAGCCTTCAAGCGTTGTGAAGGTTTGATTGAGTTCTTGGGCTAGTGTTACTTGAGGTGCGCACAAAAAAACTAACACAAAGGTAAAGAGCCCTTGAATTCTCGTTTTCATAAACTTTCTCTACCAGACTCCAGCCATGATTGCCACGCGATATTTTGGTCAAATCTAGTTTTCTTTCTAAATCTGCGCCATCTGCGTAATCTGCGGAAAAGTTTTTGATGAAACTCCTAGGCATCCGTTGAGGCGGACGCAAGCACGCGCTGGTTTGGAAACTGGCGCAGTCGCCCGACCTGCGCGAAGCGTCAGTTGACTTTCCCGCGAACGCCGACATAATGTCCGACATGAAGACTTTCACGGTGAGAGAGCTGGATCGCCAGCCGGCGGCGGTGCTGGATGCGGCGGACCGGGACGGAGCGGTGCGCATCAGGCGACGCGACGGGCGCATCTATTCGGTGCAGCCCGTGGCGTCCGCGTCCGCCAGGATCACTTCGCTTCCTGATTTCGCAGCCCGGCGCAAGGCGATCTTTTCCAAACCGATTCCTGCGTCTCAAGTCCGCTTGGCCGACAAACTCATCGCGGGCGAATGAGTCCTTACGCGGACACCAACTTTTTCACGCGTGCTTACCTGGAACTGCCGGACAGTCAGGAAGCAGACCGTCTTCTGCTCAAGGCCAAAAAGGGTGAATCTGCCCCGCTGCCCATGACGTGGCTGCATCGGGTCGAAACGCTCAATGCGTTTCAACTGCATGTTTTTCTTGCACGCGAAGCCGGTCAGACCTTCATCTCCCCGGAGCAGGCGGCGCTGGCGCACGCGAATTTCCGCAGTGATGTTCAGAGCGGTGAATTTTTTCGTCCAGTTGCGATTCCGGTGGGAGAACTCGAAAAGCAGTTCGAGGAACTTTCCCTCCGGCACACGGCGCGTTACGGCTTCCGCACCTATGACCTTTTGCACGTCGCTTCCGCGCTGATGCTGAAGTGTGACGGCTTTTGGAGTTTTGATCCCAAGGCATCAAAGCTGGCTGCGCTTGAGGGATTAAAAGTCCGTCGTTGATTCAACTAAGCTGCTCCTCATCGGTTCCGCCGGACACCGGCAGGCGCTGGTTTGAAAACTGGCGCAGTCCAGACGCTCCGCGCGGTCCAACCCTGTGATTTTACTTTCGCGAAACGAAAAAAGCGCCGGGTCGCAACCTGGCGCTTTTTAAAAATTCCTTTCCGCCTAATTCTTTTTCCCGCCGCTCGTGGCGTTTTGCACCGCGTTCGATTTTTCGAGGTCCGACGCCTTGATGACTTCAATCTTTGCGCCGGCTTTCATTTCCTCGGCGGACGGCACGCGAATGATGTCGCTGGTCAGCGGCTTGGGCTGGCTGGTCGTCGCTTCAGGCACGGGTGAATTGATGTCCACCAGTTCAACTTCAAAAATCAGCGTGGAACCGGGTTCGATGCCGGGCCGCGGGGTTTCACCGTAGGCGAGGCTCGCGGGGATGTAGAGTTCCCACTTTGAACCGGTTTTCATCATTTGCAGAGCTTCGGACCAGCCGCGGATGACCTGGTTGGCGCCCAGCAGTGCCGGCTGGCCACCCCGTTTTGCCGTGCTGTCGAATTCCGTTCCGTCCACGAGTGTGCCGCGATATTTGACTTTGACCTTGTCGGTCGCGGCGGGAATCGGCCCGTCGCCTTCGGTGATGACTTTGTATTGAAATTCCGCAGTCTTCCCGTCGGACAATGCGACTTGCTTGGTTTTTACACCTTCCTTAGTTTTGTTTTCGGCCAGAAACGATTCGCCGGCCTTCAGATTTTTTTCGGCGATTTCACGCGCCCGCTGCTGCTGGTAGGCTGTGAGGGTCTCGCGGGCCTGGGCATCGGTCATTTTCAATTCTTTGCCGGTGAGCATGTCCTTGATCGCGCTGACAATTTGATCCGGGTTGACGTCAAAATTCGCGCGCTTGAGATTGTTGGTCAGATTCATTCCGGTCATGATGCCAATCGCGTAGCCGACTTTGTCCTTGACGTCGGCATTGGCAAAAGCCGTTTGATCCTCGGCCCGCGCGGGCCATTGCGCCAGTGATGAACAGATTAATCCTGCCAGAACAAATGGAAGTCCATGTTTCATGTTTTTTTAAAAGTTTAGTTTTACGGGCCTTTTTCTACCTGAATTCAACAGAAAGTCCAGCGGAGAATCAATCCCCTCCGGCCATTGAAGGAAGCAGGCCGGAAATAAACTTTGCCTCCGTTTCCGATTTCCTGATTCAATTCGTGTCCAATGAAACTTCTGGTCATCGGTTCCGGCGGGCGCGAGCACGCGCTGGTTTGGAAGCTGGCGCGGTCGCCGCACGTCACGCAGATGTGGTGCGCGCCGGGCAACGCGGGGATTGCCCAGGAGCGAACGGAGAAAACGGCGGCGGCGGTCGAGTGCGTGAACATCGGCGCGGAGGATTTGCCCAAGCTGCTCGCGTTCGCGCAGGAAAAGAACATCGAACTCACCGTCGTCGGACCGGACAATCCGCTGGCATTGGGCATCGTGGATTTGTTTCAGCAGCACGGCCTGCGCATCTGGGGCGTGAACCAGAAGGCCGCGCAGTTCGAGTCCTCGAAGGTTTTCTCCCAGAAGTTCATGGAGAAATACGGAATTCCCGCGGCGGCGGGGGGAACTTTCGATGACGCGGGCGCGGCGAAGAAATTCTGCGCGTCGCTAGGCGGACGTTGCGTGGTGAAGGCGGATGGCCTTGCGCTGGGCAAAGGTGTTTTGATTTGTGCGAATCGGGTGGAGGCGGAGCGCGCCGTGGACGAAATCATGGTGGGCAAAGCCTTTGGCGCGGCCGGCGCGCGCGTGGTGATTCAGGAATTCCTGGAAGGCATCGAGGTTTCCCTGCACGCGTTGTGCGATGGCCAGACCGCGAAACTTTTTCCGACATCGCAAGACCACAAACGCGCGCTCGATGGCGATCTCGGCCTGAACACCGGCGGCATGGGCGCGTATTCGCCGACACCGTTTCTGACCGACACGCAACTCGCCGACACCGCCCGGAAAGTTCTCGAGCCGTTCCTGCGTGGCTGCGCGGCGGAGGGAATTGATTATCGCGGCATCCTGTATCCGGGCGTCATGCTCACGAAAACCGGGCCGAAAGTCTTGGAATTCAACGCCCGCTTCGGTGACCCGGAAACGCAGGTTTATCTGACGCGATTGGAAAATGATCTGGTCGAACTGCTCGACGCGAGCGTGAGCGGAACGCTCGCCAAAATCGAATTGAAATGGAGCGCGACCGCAAGCGTTTGCGTCGTGATGGCCAGCGCCGGTTATCCGGCAACTTACGCGAAAGGCAAGGTGATTCATGGCCTCGACAACGCGGCGAATTTACCGGATACAAAAGTTTTCCATGCCGGCTCGGCCCCGGCAGCCGGGCAAATCGTGACCAACGGCGGCCGCGTCCTCGGAATTACTGCCTGGGGAAAAGACTTGAGATCCGCGCAGCGGGCAGCTTACGCGGCCGTGGAGAAGATTCATTTCGATGGCGCGCAGTTCCGTCGCGACATCGCGGCGAAGGGGCTTTGACAAGAATGTCCTTCGCTTCAAAAAACCCTTTGGTCACGGTGGTTTGCTCCACTTACAACAGCAAGGCGACGTTGCGTTGCGCTCTGCGCAGTGTGCTCAATCAAGACCTGGCCGATTTTGAAGTTCGCGTCATGGGCGACGCTTGCACAGACGGAACGGAGGAAATCGTCGCGGAACTGAACGATTCGCGATTACAATGGTATAATTTTCCGCAAAACACCGGCAGCCAAAGCGCGCCGAATAACGAGGGCTTGCGTCGTGCGCGCGGTCGCTACGTTGCATTCATCGGCCATGATGATTTGTGGTTTCCCTGGCACCTGTCGCGCCTGGTAAAACACCTCGAGCAGAGCGGCGCCGATCTCGCGCATGATTTGGTCGCGAGCATCGGTTTGGAGGGCGTCGAAGGAGTTTACGGACCGCCGCGAGAAAGCGCGGGTTACGAGCGGGTCTATTTTCCGACGGCTTCCTGGCTGCACCGCCGCGAATTGCCGGATGAAATCGGCTTTTGGCGCAACCCCAACGAACTGGCCTGGCAGATTGATTTTGATTTCAGCCGCCGCGCCGCCCAGGCCGGGAAAAAAATTTCATTCCTGCCGTCGCTCGGCGTTTTGAAGTTTCACTCGTTGACGTGGAAATTTTATTCGCGCAAAGGCGAACCACCGCAAGAACCTTATTTACGTTCCATTGTGCAAACCCCGGAACAGTTCAACGAAACAATTTTGGCCGGATTGGCCGCTCAATATTCCCAATGTCTTAAGCGGAATGACAAGATGCCACTGGGCCTGGCATGGAATGATGCCAGATATTCCGCGCGGGCCATGGTCAAAGCGTGTTTGCGTGAATTGATTTACTGGTATGGCCATGATCGCTGGCCGGTTGGACCGCTGCTTCGCCAGCGCATGAGACGACTTCACTCGCGCCAACGGCCTCTTCGTGGATTGCCGCCAAAGAATGGCAAGCTCTGAAGCCAATTTTATCTCTGTTGTCATCGCCACCGACATTCGACATGCTGACGAGCAAGCATCTATTTGGGGTGGAAAAATTATGACCACACAACCACGCCAGGACGTTCAAACCGTCACGCCTGAGGGCGAACCCATCGCCCCGCTCATTCACGGCGTGGTCCTGCGCCGGGCAGTGACGCAGACCGACGAGCGCGGCACGTTGTGCGAAATTTTGAATCCGGCGTGGGGCGTTCATCGCGCGCCGTTCACTTACGTTTATCAATTCACGATTCGTCCCGGCAAAATCAAAGGCTGGCACCTTCATCATGAGCACGACGACCGCATCTTTCTCAGCCAGGGCACGGTCAAGGTCGTCCTCTACGACACGCGCCAGGACTCGCCGACGCACGGGATGGTGAATGAAATTTACCGCAGCGAACAGCATCGCGATCTGATGGTGATTCCGGCGTATGTTTTTCACGCGCATCAGAACATCGGCACCACCGACGCTCTTTTTGTCAGCATGCCCACGCGCGCCTACAATCACGCCAGCCCGGATGTCTATCGTCTCCCGCTGGACAACGATGTCATTCCCTATCGCTTCGCGCAGCGCCTCGGCTGGTGATGCCGGCGCGGTGACGGTGTGGGCGAAGGATTTGAAAGCCGCGCAAGCCGCCGCCTATGCCGCCGTGGAGAAAATCCATTTCGACGGCGCGCAGTTCGGCCGCGACATCGCGGTGAAGGCGATGTCGCGTGTAGCGACCGGCATCACTGAATAATCTTAATAAACTCCTCGATTTCAGACTTCGCTTCCGCCAAACCCAGACCCGTCTGCTCACGATGGAGCGTGATGGCTTCAATCTTGTGATCGCGTGCAAGCTGCTGAACCTCCTCGGAAATCTTCGCCTTCGGCGGCAAAGAAACTCCCTGATGTTTTAGCAACGCATCGAGCTTTTGCTCTATCCGTCGTAATCCTGATTGGCGGCTGGTGTATGCTGCCGCCCCTCCGCCAAAGACAAGCACAATCCAAGCGAGGATGGCAAAGTCAATAAACTGAAGCGTTGTGGCAAGGATGCGTGTCATGTGTTCTCCGGTTCATTTTAGGGTGCCCGCGCCTTCCATCTTGATCAAGATGTCTTTCTGAAGTTTGGCCTGCGTGGCCAGTTGTTGGCGATATTTTTCCAATTGTGTCGGCGTAAGGACGGGTTCCAGTGCTTCGGCTTTATGGTCAAGAACCCACTGCATGGTATCAGCCATGTTTGCGGAGGATGGCTTCAGGCTGCCATTGAGCTGGCTGAAGTTCAGATCATACAAAGCGGCATATACCCGGTCTAGTTGATCGGGGGTCAGGCCGAGAGTTGTCTGCAGTTGCAGCAGTTCAGAGTTCGCCGCCAGGCTCGCATTGTGCCCGGCTTCTTCCCGTTGGCAGGCTGGATAGGCCGCTTGCTGGTCTGGAGTCAGAAGCGCTTTTATTTGTGCTTCAGGATCGCCGCCTTCCTTGGCCAGCTTGGCGAGCTCTTCCTTGTTAAAATTTCCCGAAAAAGCCTGCTGCATCCCCGCTGACATCAATTGCGCCTGTTTCATCAGGATGTCATGAATCGCCTGGGTTTGTTCCGGAGTCAGATGCAGGCTGGCGGCCATGCGGGACAGCCGACCCTCAACTTGTTGCTCCATGGCCTGCTTCATCGCGTCCGACATCGCCCCAGTGACCGGATTGTTGCTGGCCGCACTGGCCTGCCGTGCAAGCTGGGTTCGTAATTGCTCTGTTTCTCCAATTGCCCGCCGGGCCACTCCAGCCATCCCGCGCAGTCGGAGTAATTCAGTGTTATTGTTGGTCAATCGCGCCTTTTCTTCTCGAACCGAGGTGAGTTGGTTCTTGGCTTCGTCGCGCTCGCGTTGCAATTGCTGGATTTGCTCGGCCAACGGCGCCTGCTGTTGCTGGAGCGTTTGGTTTTGCTCGCGCAGTTGGGCGGCCTTGTGGGCTTCGTAAATGCCCGCGCCCACGGTGGCGGCGAGCGCGGCGGTGACGATGGTTTTTTGCAGGGTGGTCATGGCGATGGTTTTGATGGCGGTTGCGGTTGAGGTGGTGGCGATGGTCGTCCCGGCAATGGCGGCGGCAGTTGAGATTGCGACAGCCAATCCGACGGGCGCAGCCTGGACGGCGTTGGCAGAGATGACGACGAGTCCGCCCGCGCCAACGGTGACGCCGCGTTTGGCGAAGAATTCACGCAAGCGTTCGACGGCGCGGCTGACTCGTTTTTGCGCGGCCTCATCGCTTATGCCGAGGGTTTGAGCCATCTCGCGAGCGGACTTGCGTTCAAAGTAGCGGAGCAACAGGGCGTCGCGGTCCGGTTCACTCAACTCGCCGAGCGCGGCGTCGAGATGCGGCGCGATGTGTTCCCAGTTGGCATCAGGTTCAGCGGAAAGCAATTCGTTCATGGCGGCGGCCTCCTGTTCGCGGGCGCGGCGGCGCACATCGGTGCGGACGGTCTGCGCGGCGATGTTTTGCGCGGTGCGATGCAACCAGCCCGATAGCACCGGGTGATCCGTGAGTTGGGCGGCGTTTTTGGCGAGCGCGACGAACACGCCTTGGGTCACGTCTTGAGCGAGGTGCGAATCACAAACCATGCGCACCGCGGCGGAATAGACGAAATCCACATGGCGGCGCACCAGCTCGGCGAACGCTGGTTCGGACCGGTGTCCAGCATAGGCGCGCAGCAGTTGTGAGTCGGTTTGGTCGTCCATTCACCCAATAGTAGCCACCACCCGGGAGAATCGGACAGGGAATGTAGCCTCGGGCCAAATCATCGGTCCGGTGGAATGAGCATGCGTTGCTTTTCCCAAGCTTCAAAGTTGCCGTCTGCCTCGGTGTGGACTTCGGAGTGCCCATCGGCAAAACCATAGGTCTTGAACCACTTGCCCTTGGCGAACCAGGCATCCTTCTCGCGAACCGCGATTGTCATAGATGGGTTGGTGATGCTGGATAGCGAGCCTTGAATGACGAGTTCAAACTGGTTCGTGCCGGTCAGGCGGGGATTGGCATTGGCCCAATAGTTCGAGTTCTGATTGAAATCAGCAGGAAGCTGGTTTTGGTTGTCTGAAGCGTACAGGATCAGCCCCAACAGCAACACCCGGGCATCATTCAGCTTTGCGATTGCGGCCTGCTTTTGAGGATCGGCATCCGGGTCGGCTTCTTTCGGTGGAGAGGCCTTGGTAGTTTCGGCCAATGAGGACCTTAGCTGCCGATTTTCGTCCCTGAGCTTCTCCAACTCCTTCGATTGTCTGCGCAGCGTCCCGACTTCGCCGCGCAAGCGAAGAAGTTCGCTCTGGTCCTTCCGCAAACGTTCAAGTTCGTCCTTGTTCGCTGCCGTGGACAAAGCGGTATCCCGCTCCGTGGTTAATTGTTCCTGCTGCGCGATCAGGTTTTGGTTTTCGCTCCGCAGACGATTGGCTTCCCGTTGTTGCAAAAGGTGTGTGCCTGTGCCGGCGGCGACGGCGGCGGCGGCGAGGGCGGTGATGGATTTGATGTTGATCCAGTTCATAGTTGTGTGAGTTGCGATGGTTGTGGCCACAATTGTAGTTCCGGCGAAGGCGGCGGCGGTTGAAATTGTGACGGCCAATCCGACCGGCGCGGCTTGTACGGCGTTGGCGGAGATGACGACAACTAGTCCGCTTGCGCCGACGGTGATGCCGCGTTTGGCGAAAAATTCGCGCAGATGTTCGACGGCGCGGCTCACGCGTTTTTGCGCGGCGTCGTCGGACGTGCCGAGGGTTGCGCCGACTTCGCGCAGGGATTTGTTCTCGAAATAGCGGAGCAGGACGGCGGCGCGGTCGGTGTCGTCGAGCGCGTGCATGGCTTCGTCGAGAAGAGGCTCGATGTGCGTCCAGTCGGTGGCGGTGGCGTTCATGGCATTCATCTCGGTGGCGATTTGTTCGCGCAACTGTCGGCGGCCTTCACGGCGGACGACATCTATGGCGGTGCGGCGGGTGACTTGATAGAGCCACGCCGTGACGATGGTATCCGGCTTGAATTTGGCGGCGTTGCGGGCGAGGTCGGTGAACACTGACTGCGCAACTTCCTCGGCGAGTTGGGGGGAGCGGACCTGCCGGAGCGCTGCGGAATGGACGAGGTCAAGGTGGCGACGGACGATTTCGGCGAAGGCATCCTCGGCACGGTCGCGGGTGTAGCGCGCGAGTAGTTGCAGGTCGCTGTCGGTAACGGTGTCGCTCATGTTCAAAAGTATATCGCCGCTGTCCCACGGAATCCGACAAGGAATTCTTCAGAACCGCATTTCGCTCATGATATTCCGGCTAAAGCATGGGGTTGATTGGCCGATGTTAGCTAAGAGTCCGCTGGGTAAATGGCTTGGGCGTCGTTGTTTGTGTGAAAAACAGTTCGCCGGCAACTTCCGTCCCGTTCGTGGCACGTAACGTGCAAAGATGATTTTGAAACAGTCCGGCTCGATCGAAAGAGCGCTAAAATGCCTAAAATAAAAATTGAATCGATTCAGGAAGGAATGGTTGTAGTCAGCGATGTCAAAAATATTGACAACATGCTGCTGATTCCGGCGGGATGCACTCTGAGCGGACGGCAAATCAACATTCTCAAGGCTTGGGGCGTCGGCGAAGTGGAAGTGGTCGCTTCGGAAGCTCACGAAGAAACCGATATCTTGACGAAACTTTCGGCCGAAGAAGTCGAGAGGCTGTCCGCTGAAGTCAAGGAGCGCTTCTGGCGGGTGGACGAGTCAAATCCCGTCTTCATGGAAATTTTCATCCTGATCTTGCAACGGCAAGTGCGTGCCACCCGAAGCCAGCTTGCAGCCGTATGATACCACCGGGCGTCAATAAACTTATCAGCGGAATCCCCGCCAGCCTCGGTTCCTACGCGCCGGTGCTGGAGAAAATCGAGGCCTTGCTGGAGTCACCTGAATGCAGTCTGGTCACCGTGGGCGAGGCTATCGAACAGGAACCCGACTTGACGGCGCGCCTGCTCCGCCTTTCGAACAGCTCTTTTTACGGTTTTTCCTCGCGGTTGACGACAGTCACGGAGGCGATCAGCCTGATCGGAATTCAACAAGTGCAGGATCTGATTCTCGCGTCGAGCATCGTCTCGCAGTTTGATGGAGTGGCGGACGAATTCGTCAGCATGAAATCATTCTGGCAGCACAGCCTTGCCTGCGGGATCGCGTCGCGGCTGCTGGCCATGGAAAAACGGCTGCCCAAGGCGGACAAATTCTTTGTTGCCGGGCTTCTCCACGACATGGGGCGGTTGGTGCTTTTCTCCCGCGCCCCGGAGTCGGCGCAGGAGATTTTCGAGCTTTACCGGAAGGAACACCTGTTGTTGTACGAGGCGGAGAAGCGCGTGCTGGGTTTTGACCACCAGCAAATCGCCGGCGCGGTGATGGAGCTTTGGAAATTTCCCAGCAACCTGGTGCAGGCCGTGGCCTGTCACCATCAACCGGAGTCCTCGGACATCGCGCGCCAGGAGGCCGCCGTGGTCCACCTCGCGGACCACCTGGTCAACGCGATGCAAATCGGCAGTTCGGGTGAGCGCCATGTGCCGCCGTTAAGCATGCGCGCCTGGGAAACCCTCGGCCTGCCCACGTCCGTGCTGCCCTCCGTCGTCGCCGGCATTGACGGACAGCTCGAGGCGGTTCAGGAGGTTTTCCTGAACTAGGAGCTGTGCTATGAGCGAAGTATTTGATTCCGTTTATCCCGACCTGCTCCAGAACGGCTTGAGCAAACTCGGCCAGCTCGACGCGCGCCGCGAACTGCTGGCGCTTTTTTCGGCGCTCGAACATTTCCGCCGCGACCTTCACGGGCAGAACACCCCGGCGGGCATCCTGCAGGTCACTCAAAAGTATGTGGGCGGGTTGAATCTCTTTCGCACGATGGGTTTCTGGATGGTGAATCCCTCCGACCTCAGCTTCGAACTGCAACTCGTTTCGCCCAAAAAGGAAAATGCCGCGCTCAAACAGATCGTGGACGCCGAAATCAAGACCGGGCGCTTCGCCTGGGCGCTGCGCCAGAATTCGGAAGTCTTTTTCCACGCCGGTCCGCCGGAAAGTCCGGAACGCGGAGTGCTTCATTCCCTCACGCTTTCGAGCCAGGTCGTGGGCATGTTTTGCGGCCTGCTTGATCGCGAGCTGCCCCACAACCAGGAAATCACCTTCAGCCTGCTTTCCCTGCTCCTCGGCGGGAGTGCCGACGCGCTGGCCACCCTCAACAAGACGGCGCAATTGACCAGCCAGATCGAAACGTTGAACGGGATGTTGCCGCTGTGCGCGTGGTGCAAAAAAATCCGCAACGACAAGGGCTACTGGGAGCAGATCGAACGCTACATCTCCGTGCGTTCCACCGCCTCGTTCACCCACGGCGTCTGTCCCGAGTGCCAGAAGAAACTGCTCTGGGACATGAAAAAAACGGTCACGGCGTAGGCATTTGCGATTTTCAATGAATTACAGGCTCGCGCGCCGCATTCGTTGCCGGATTAAACGCGACCAATGAAATTCGGGATTGAAAAGAAAAGTTAGTTGCAACGCTCGACCTCACCCCGGCCCTCTCCTCCGAGGAGAGGGAGAATTGTTCTCAGTCCGCTTAAAATTCGCACGACTGGATTGGCTGGAGGGTCAGCTGATAAAACGGAAATGCACCAGCGCGATTCCTTCTCCCCGGGGAGAAGGCCAGGGCGGGCAAATAAACTAACAGCCCGTCGCACCCATTCCATTTGCAGCGTTGATATCAAACAGGGCCGGTCGAATAAACCATGCGAAAGACAAAGCCGCTGTGAAGGATTGGCTGAGCGGTTGATTGGATTGAATGGATGCTGCTCCGCCCCCTCCAGTTGTTTCGGTTGCTGATTGCTGGTCGTAAATGAATGCGCCGTGGCCAACGGCGCCGAGGGTGATGAAGAAGCCTGTCAGCAACAGCCAGTATAATTTTCTATTTCCTATTTTTTGCGCGGCGAACATAAAACAAAACCCCGCTGCCGATTAAGAGTGAAAGCGACGACGGCTCCGGCACAACAATGCCTTCACGGAACCAGAGATCGATGGATGGCAATGACAGCCCTTGTTCGAATGCGTTCCCACCTTGATAGTTATAGCTGTTATATGCAACCACCGACCAACTATCCCCACTCTGTACGACGGGTTGGAAAAAATAAGTCACTCCGGGAACTACCGCTACAGCGTTACGAAGATAAAATTTGTATAACCGCTAAAGCGATCAGGCATGAAAACAGGGTCGGTTGAACTTAAAATCGGTCCTGTAATCGAGTTGGTTCGCAGGTTTACATAAACTGTCGCTCCCACACTATCAAATGCATTGTCACTAAGGAATAACCTAATGAAGCCAACGGACGACAACGCCGGAGCAAAGGATTGGCCGATAGGTTCATTAGCCTGAATGGCCACTGCCCCACCTCCGCCGGCGGTTTCGTTGGCGGATTGTTGATCGTAGATAAACGTCTCCTGAGCAACGGCTCCAAACGTGAGGGAGAGGCCTGTCAGCAGCAGCCAGTAGAATTTTCTATTTCCTATTTTTTGCGCGGCGAACATAAAACAAAACCCCGCTGCCAAGTGAAACCAACCCCGCCACCGAGGGTTCCGGCACGACGATTCCTTCGCGAAACCATAAATCATTGCCGGAGTCAGTCGTGCCATTAAAAAAGGCCGTGCCACCCGAATAGCCATAGTGATAGGCATCGGCTTCCCAAGCGTCACCAGATTGAACAACTATGTCAAAATCATAGGTTGTTCCTGGTGTGACCGTCACTGGCGATGCAAAGAAGAAATTGGTGATTCCTGGAAAGCTTGCTCCGAATCCATTATCTCCGAATCCATCAGGCATGAAAACAGGTGATGAAGTTGCCAAAACGGTTCCAGAAATAGAATTCCCTGAAATAGAATTCCCTCGCAGGTTTACGAACACTGTTGCACCCTGGCTATTTCCAGGGTTGTCATCTCCGAGATTCAGTTGAATGAAACTTACAGAAGCAAAAAACGGGGTAAAAGACTGTCCGATTGGTTGCTGCGATTGAATGGTGGATGGATTATGGAATCCAAATCCCTGCGGTGGAGCAGATATTTGCTGATCGTAGGTAAACGTGCCTTGGCCGGAAGCGGCCAGAGCGGCATACATCAGGCTAAGGAAGCACGTTTCAACTGCCCGAAAGATCCTGTTCTTGTTCATGGTTTCCTTCGATTTCTTTTCCGTGCATTGATTTAGCACCGCCTGTGCCACCGCGCTTTTCACGTCTTTTTCCCGCAATTCCTGATAAAACGAAACGCGCTGGCACTTTTGTGCGTGAATCTCACGCAAGAAGCGTGAAAATTTCACGCATCGCCTTCGGTTGATACCCCTTGCTTGATATTCAATTTTTCTAATTTTAATATACTGTTTGCAGAAGACAATGTTAAAATGCACGGCACCCTTTGGGTAATGTCCGGCGCGTCCCTGTCTCCAGAAATCGTCCTCGCACCGAACCTAGTCCCGCCATTTTCCGGAAATTTCCTTGGCTTTACTTCGCCCCGCTCGTCGCGCATTTTAGCGCGGCATGATTCGACTTGGAAAATGTTCCTGGATGACTTTCCTGATGGCGCTGCTCGCGGGCGCGCTCAACGGGCGCGCGGCAACGAACGCCTCGCCGGACTTCAAGGAAGTCTATGACCTGATTCGCGCCCACGTAGCCGGCGCCGGCGACGTGGACCTGAATCGCGCGGCGGTGAACGGGTTGCTGAAAGAACTCGGGCCAAAAGCGTCGCTCGTGACCGGGAGCGCCGAGGCCGGCGCCACCGTCGTCACCCAACTCGTGAGCAAGGCGCTCATGTTCGAGGGCGAAATCGCCTATTTGCGGGTCGCGCGCGTGTCCGACGGCCTGGCCGCGGAATTGCGCGCGGCGTATCAGCAGCTCAGCGCGTCGAACACGTTGAAAGGCGCGGTCCTGGATTTGCGCTTCGCGGATGGCGCGGATTACCCGGCGGCGGTCGCGGCGGCGGAGTTGTTTTCGTTGAAAAAACCGGCGGCTTTGGACTGGGGCAAAGGCGCTCAGGAAACGAAATCCGGCAACGAATTGATTTCCGTGCCGCTGGTCGTGCTGGTGAACGGCCAGACGAGCGCCGCGGCGGAGACACTGGCGGCCATGTTGCGCGAAGCGGGTGCGGGGTTGATTCTCGGAAACCCGACGGCGGGCAGCGCGCTGTTGTCGCAGGATTTTCCCCTGAGCAATGGCGCGACCCTCCGCGTTGCGACGACCGCCGTGAAATTAAACGGCGGTGAGTTGCCGCAAATCCATCCGGACATCGAAGTGGCCGTCAGCGCCAGGGACGAGCAGACTTTTTTTGCGGACGCCTATTTCGTTTTGCCAAGGACGAATGCGCCCGTCGCCGGGCTGGCGTCCACGAACAAAGCAATGGGAATGAACGCGTCCGGACCTCGCGTGCGCCTGACCGAAGCCGGGCTGGTGCGCGCCCACAAGCAGGGTTTGAATCCCGATGACGAGGAGGGCATGGCGTTGAGTCAGCCGCGCGAAAACAAGCCCGCCGCTCCCGTCGTGAACGACCCGGTGCTGGCGCGGGCGCTGGATTTGTTGAAAGGCCTGGCCATCATGCGCCAGGCGCGTCCATGATTTCGCCGTTGACGATTTGGCTCTCCGCACCCAACTTCTGAAGGGTACTTTTAATGAAAACCGTCCTTTTTGTTTGCACTGGAAACGTTTGCCGCAGTCCGATGGCCGAAGGTATTTTCCGCCAGGCCGTCCAGGGCCGTGGAAATTATCGCGTCATTTCCGCTGGTCTCGGTGCTATGCACGGCCAGCCGCCCAGCGCGTTCGCGGTCCAGGCGGTGAAAGAACTCGGCATGGACATCTCCGCCTTGCGCAGCCGGATGCTGACGCCCGAACTGGTGCAGCAGGCCGATTACATTTTCGGCATGACCCACAGCCACGTGGACACCGTAATGCTGTTGTATCCGCAGGCGGCGGAAAAAACCTTTCTGCTCCGTGAATTTGACGAAACGCTCGACACGTTCGAGAAGGACATCAGCGATCCGATTGGCGGCTCGTATGAGGTTTATCTCAATTGCCGCGATCAAATCGAGCAGGGCATCGTGACCTTGCTGTGCTTCATCGAGCACGGCGACGGGGCGGCGGGGGGCGCGGCGGCGCGGACCGCGGCGGTCGCCATGGGCGCGGACCACGGCGGCTTTGAATTGAAGGAGACGCTGAAAAAACATCTCGAAGGCCGCGGCATCAGCGTCGCCGATTACGGCGCCCTGACCAAACAGCCCATGGACGATTACCCGGACTTTGCGCAGTTCGTCGGCCACAGCGTGGCCCATAACAAAGGCCAGTTCGGAATTTTGATCTGCACGTCGGGCATCGGCATGAGCATCTCGGCCAACAAGATTCCCGGCGTCCGCGCCGCCTTGGTTGGCGACGAGCAGAACGCCGTGCTGACCCGCCAGCACAACGACGCCAACGTCCTTTGTCTCGGCGCAAAAACCACGCCCGCCGAGTCAGCCAAAAAAATTGTGGACGCGTTTCTCAATTCGCGTTTCGAGGGCGGACGTCACGAGCGCCGCGTTTACAAGATGGAAACGCATTTCATTCACCGCGACTTGAGGTTGAAAGCGGTTGACCCGGAAATTGCCGGCGCGATCGAGCACGAGCGCGTGCGCCAGCAGGAAAACATTGAATTGATCGCCAGCGAAAACTTCACCAGCCCCGCCGTCATGGAAGCGCAAGGCTCGGTGCTCACGAACAAATACGCCGAAGGCTATCCCAAGAAGCGCTGGTACGGCGGTTGTGAAAACGTGGACGTGGTCGAGCAACTGGCGATTGACCGCGCGAAAAAACTTTTCGGCGCGGAACACGCGAACGTCCAGCCGCACTCCGGCAGCGGGGCGAACATGGCCGTTTATTTCGCGTTCCTGAAACCCGGCGACAAGATGCTGACGATGGACTTGAGCCACGGCGGCCATCTGACGCACGGCAACAAGGCGAATTTCTCCGGCAAGTTTTTCGAGATCGTCCACTACGGCGTGCGCAAGGACGACGAGCGGATTGACTACGACCAGCTCGCGCAGATGGCGCGTGAACACAGGCCGAAGATGATCACCGTCGGCGCGAGCGCGTACCCGCGCACCATTGATTTCAAGCGCATGGGCGAAATCGCCCGCGAAGTCGGCGCGTATCTGCTCGCCGACATCGCGCACATCGCCGGCATGGTCGCGGCGGGCATTCATCCGAGTCCGATGGAGCACGCGGATTTCGTGACGACCACGACGCACAAGACCTTGCGCGGCCCGCGCGGCGGCTTGATTTTGACGCGCGAAAAATACGCGAAGGAAATTGATTCGCAGGTGTTCCCCGGCATTCAAGGCGGCCCGCTCATGCACGTCATCGCCGGCAAGGCTGTTTGTTTCCACGAAGCGTTGCAGCCTTCGTTCAAAACGTATCAGCAGCAGATCGTGAAAAACGCCGCCGCGCTCGCCGACGGCATGAAGCGCAACGGCTACCGCCTCGTCAGCGGCGGCACGGACAATCATCTGATGCTCGTGGACGTGGGCGCGAAAAATTTGACGGGCAAGGATTGTCAAATCGCTCTCGACGAGGCTGGCATCACGGTCAACAAAAACACGATCCCGTTCGAGACGCGCTCGCCGTTCCAGGCCAGCGGCATCCGCCTCGGCACGCCGGCCAGCACCACGCGCGGCATGAAAGAAGCCGAGATGGCGGA